>Ga0194116_10003636_pt1 | contig 18393 bp, 17 predicted proteins | sample TA2MahsurfametaG_4_FD_148617 | JGI IMG/M metagenome (GOLD analysis project Ga0194116, IMG submission 148617) | Freshwater microbial communities from Lake Tanganyika, Tanzania - TA2015008 Mahale S9 surface | ecosystem: Environmental > Aquatic > Freshwater > Lake | place: Tanzania: Lake...
ATATAGTTATAACCACCGTAATTAATGCGCCTATCGCCATCCCAGTAATCGAAATCCCATTGCTTAGATAACTCTGCAGCTCTCGCTTTCGGAAAATCCGGATCGTTTACTCGTGCGAGATAATCACGTTTAGTTTTCTTGTGTAGAGGTGAGATAAAATCGATGTAAGCCAAAAGGTAACTCCTGATTTAGGTAGGCTGCTGCGGAATTAAGGCGTTCTTTGATAAAACGTTGCATGTCAATAGCTGGAAAAATTTTACTAAAGCTAGTCACGCGCTGCGGGTTTAAGACCGAAAGAATGATACAAACCCATTTTAATCGCAATACTGGACCTAGAGAGCTCACACGGTTCAGTATATCAATTCGATCTTTACGTGGAAGAAATGAAACTAGCAGATTTAAATCTAAATCAATTTGAATTCGCGGTTGCAAGACGAAGTCCGCCACTGTCTTGGCTGGATCATCCCAACCAGCGAACTCAAAATCGATTAATTTAACTCCAAATGGTGCTTGAATCGCATTATGGAAACCAAAATCGCTAGGCGAAACCCAAAGCCCATCTAAGTTAGCCTCGTCCCTTAATGCACCGTGTTTAATTTTTTTATTAATGATCGCACTCAGCTTTTCAACATGCCGATTTAGACTAAGCATGAGTTGCTTTGCCGCAGCTTGAGAGTCATTAGGCAGGTGCCTGAAGTCCATTTTCCCTATACGTTCACGAACATTTTCTAAATGCTCTGTTAGTCTCAGAAAACCCTCGGCGGCGCTCGGTAGGGAATATTGATTAGCAATTTTTCTATCTAAATTTAAACTTCTCAAAAAATCAACTAGTAAAAGAATATCTCGTTGCGATGGTTTTATTCCATCGGGAAAGATCTGGCCGTCAATGAATTCAAGAACGATGCAGCGTCGGTCCTGATCAATATGTAGAAGTTGTGGAACATAATCTTTAGCAACCCGCGCCGAATACTGCAGAAATCTAACTTCTGACTGCATACGGTCTTGTTCACCATTTTCGGGGGGCCGATAAGACTTTATTACGTATTTCTTGGTTGACGCATCACAGCGAAAGACGATGTTATTAAATCCGCCTCGAAGCTGTACTATGTTTTTTGGTGCATCAAGCTCGCGGCTCCAATGCTCTACAAAAGATGGAATCACGCTTTTAATTGTTCAATCAGAGGCGGAAGTTGTGTCCAGCTGGTAATACGGAACTGGCCTGCCTTTGGAATTATTACTCCAGCCGGATCGAAAACGACTCCAGTAGTAGTTACTGGGAAGTCAATAGAATCTAATATTTCAGGCAAATCATCTAAGAATAAATCGCAGCGAGCTTGGCGTATTTCTTTAAGTTTGGCTTCACGGGTCTGAAGCAAGTTCACATTTTTATCTAAAAAAAGGCCATTCTTGACGAGATGACTATCAATCCATTCTCTGGCAGCAGCATGTAAGTCGTATTGCGGACCCGAAAACGGCCAGATTGTGCGATGACTAATGATGATGAGTTGATGTCCGTCTAGGTTAAGCTCCTTCATAACACGAATCGAATCTGGAAACGGTTCGGCGAACTTCATTCCGGGGCCATAAAGCTCTCCCTGAAATTTTGTCCACTCTGATTCTAGATCTTTACTCCGTAAAAAATCCCTTAACCTTATTTTTGTTCTTGATAGCTCCGTTGGGAGATCGAATATATCCTCCGCAAGTTTAAATATTGCTTTGTCATAACGAACAATTGTATTGTCGAGGTCAATACCAATCAACATTGACTGATCGTTTTTATGATGTTTTCCGCTACGTTCGTTCCATCAATGCGAAAAAACGCTCTGGCATAGCCCTGAGAACCTATTACCGGCATAAAGACGTCGCCTGTTCCGAGTGTTTTGATTTTTCTATTGATTCCTCGTTCCGCACAGTATCCAAGAAGTGACTCGCCAAAGCCTCCGATTTGAGAATGCTCCTCCAGGGTAAAAATTATTTGGTGACGACTTAATATGCCATCGAATAGCTTAACTGGACAGGGCTTTATCGAGTGAGTAAGAGCTACTTCAGCTTGTATACCCTGGTTCGCCAAGATATCAGCGGCTGCGATTGCTTCACAAGCAATCGTGCCGGTCGCCAATATACAAATATCATTTCCTGGTCGAAGAATCAGACCATCCCCAATCGGCGGGACATCTGATTGGAGCGTAAGCTCAGACTCTCCCTTTTTGCCAATTCTCATATATGCGGGTTTTCCGCCCTCTAGTACCTGCCTAAGCAATACGCGAAGACATGATGCATCCCACGGAGCTAAAATTTGCAAATTAGGAATTGCACGAAATATTGCGAAATCTTCTAGGGAGTGATGTGTCGGCCCCAAGCTTGCGTAAGACAGTCCAGATCCAGTTCCTACGATAAGCACGGGCGCCATATGATACGCCACATCCACGCGAATCTGTTCTAAACATCGGGTAGTGGTAAACGGAGTAATCGTATACACGATCGGTCGGAGACCGGAAAGGCCCATACCCGCTGCCACACCCATCATATTTGCTTCTGCTACGCCGCAGTTAATAAACTGTTTCGGTGATCGAGCACGTAAGTTGTCGAAAAGCCGGTTTCCAATATCTCCTGAGAGAAGTACGATCCGAGGGTCGTCGCGGGCCAGAAGCGTTATTTCTTCAGCGAAGGCATTTCTCATATCTTGGGATCAGTCGTGTTTTGCAGACACACGGCCTGCAATACATATCTCAGCCTCTGGAATACCTAGCTCACTTGCAGCTTTGTTTACCTCTTCAGAATTGGGTATTCGATAATGCCAATTGTTATCGTCCTCCATAAAAGAAATTCCTCGACCTTTGATGGTATTCGCAACAATCACTTTTGGCCGCTTATCGCTTAGGGTATTTGTTAGGGCTGATTGAATTTGCATATAGTTATGTCCGTCGATCTCGCTTACGCACCAGCCGAATGCTCGCCATTTGTCAGCCAAAGGTGCTAGAGCGAGTATATCGTTACTGCGTCCGGTGGCTTGCCATTTGTTGTAGTCGATCGCGACAGTGAGGTTACCTACCTCAAGTGAGGCGGCTAGCATAGCCGATTCCCAAACTGATCCCTCGTTACACTCACCATCGCTTAGGACGGCATAAACTCTGTAATCTTTACCAGTGATACGAGCAGCCAGCGCCATCCCAAGCCCGATTGATAGTCCGTGACCAAGTGATCCGGTAGCGGCCTCGATACCTGGTAAATGATGGGGCGCTGGCGGGTGCTCTCCAAACAGTGTGCCATTCTCGCCATATCGCTCGAGATCACTAACTGCAAAAAACCCTCTCTCGGCAAGAACCTGAAACAGTGCTGGCGCAGCATGACCTTTGCTGAGTATGAAACGATCTCGATTCTCAAAACCCGGGTTATTGGGATTGATCCGGAGCGCATTCCAGTAGAGATAAATGAGCAGATCAAGGCATGATAAACATGAACCAAGATGCGGCGTTCCCGACAAGTATGAAGTGCGAATGGTACGAAAACGCAGTTTTCTGGCGAGAAATTCCAACTCGAGCACACTTAAACCGGGGGGATTGAGATCACTCATAAAGGCTGCATAACCTAAGGCTTGTGGATATAGTCTAAGGACTCGTGCTTTAGCGCACTAAAATTATTTTTTACCCACAAAATTGCTTGGTCTACCCCGTCTTCAAGGCCAATTTGGTCTTGCCAATTTAAACTCTTTCGCAGCTTTTGGCTGTTTAGCCAGTAGGCACTATCTTTTCCTAGACGTTCTTCGACAACTTGAACGCAATCTAAGAAATTTCTCCCTAATTTTTTACAAATCATTTCTATAAGCTCGCGAATCGAGACAATTTGATCGGTAGAAATATGATAAGTTTCACCGATAGGAGATTTTTGAGAGACTAGCCATGTTGCACTTGAAACGTCATCTATATGAATAAATGAGCGGGTTGACATCCCGCCCCCGTGTAACTGAAGCGGCCTACCTGACAGCAAGAAGAAGATTGCTCTAGGAATTATTCGATAAAGCTGTTGTCCGGGACCATAAACGTTGGCTGCTCGGGTGCTAATTACCGGGAGTCCATAGGATTCACGATAAATTTTAAAGAGCATATCGCCCGCCGCACGAGATACTGCATAAGGCGTTGATGGGTTAAACGGCGTTTCTTCGGTAATCCAACCAGCGGTTGAGCCGTATACTTCAGGAGTCGTTACGTGTACGTAGCGATCAAGAAAGTCTAAATGCCGCAGGCGCTCAGCGAGTCGCGCTATGCTAACGACGTTTGTCCGCATCCAGTCGTCGGGCCGCGCCCAACTCTCTCCAACCATACTCTGAGCAGCGAAATTAAGGATCGTACCGCATCGCTCCTGCCGCATGAGTGCCTCGAGTTTATCAAGGTCGTGGTTAATGTCGATCTTATGGAATACAAACTTTCCTAGCTTTTTACCCCAGCGATAAGGGAGCATCACATCTTGCGGCTCCTGTGAGCGGCTAATGCCGATGACGTCCATTCCACGGTCCATTAGCCAACTGCAAAAGCTGGCTCCCGAGAAGGAATTACTTCCAATGACTAGTGTCCTGCCCATCTCTAGAATTTAATGAGACAGCGACCAGCACTTCGGCCAACTCGCATACCCTCAATTAAATAGTTGATATCTTGAAGTGGCCTGACTTCGGTAATTAAATCACTAAAGTCAATCTTTTTAGCGGCAGCAAGCCTCATGTAGCGCGGAATATCAGAGTGTGGCATTGACTCTCCGCCAGTTGTTCCGACAATACTTTTTCCGAAGTGTAGAGACAGTGTGTGCAATGCCGTCTCAGCTCCTATTTTTGGTACACCCACAAGAATCACTCTACCTTTAGAGTGAATCAATTCGTAGCCACGTCTAATTACGTCAGGATTACCAGTATTGTCAATAAATATGTCCACTTTGTCGTTCAAAAAGACACTTTTCAGTCGATCCCACACGTTGATTCTATCAACGTTTATAATGTGCGTTGCACCGCAGCTCAATGCAATCTTAAGTCGATCGTCGTAGCGATCCACTGCAGCGATCGTACGCGCCCCTGCAAGCGCGGCTGCCTGGATTATGTTAAGGCCAATACCGCCGGCACCGAAAATAACCACTGTCTCGCCCAACCGAACCTTGGCGACATTGTCTATCGTCCCGAATCCAGTAGTTATCGCACACCCATAGAGCGCCGCCGTCCTGAGATCACTAGTCTTTGGGATGGGAGTAAGACGGTTCTCAGAGATTATTCCATAGCGATTAAATGTGGTTACCCATCCCGCATTTACTGCCCTATTCCCCCAAAAATAAGTTGGAGTCGGCGCTTCAATGCCAAGAGATGGACGCCAATGTGCAACCACCGTATCCCCCGGTTTAACGTTTGTCACACCGGGGCCAATCGACAAAACAGAGCCGGAACCCTCGTGACCGAGCAGGTGTGGAAGCCACCTATCAGGACCCTTGATTCCATCTATCTCACCGATCTGGCTTCCGCAGATTCCACTGTAGTGAAACTCCACTATTACTTGGCCAACTTCTAATTTTTTTGGTAGAAAAATCTCAGCGATTTCTAATGGCCTACCTTGTTGGACCAGGATTGCAGCGAGCGTGCTTTGAGGAAAGTCGCTCATTCGGGAATCTTAGACAAAATTGTTTCTCGATGCTGATACAACCATTGCATCAGCATATGACCCACGACTAACTGCAAGTCCTCGCTAATTTGCATATCGTCAACCGGGACATGAATAGAAACGTCAGCCAGAGTCTTTGCTTTCCCGCCGCTAAAGCCCAGGACAGCGAAGCTCTTAATACGATTACTTCTACACCAATTTAGTGCCGTGACAATATTTGCTGAGTTACCACTTCCACTTAGAGCAATTGCGAGATCCCCTGGTTGCGCTAGTACCGCCAATTGGCGATAAAAAATGCCATCGTAGCCTTCGTCATTAGCCAAACAAGTTAGCACCGATACGTTAGCTGGAAGCGCAGTTATTCGAAGAGCATGGCCGAGCTGACGTGAAATACCATAGAGGAAATCGTTAGCCAAATGAATAGCATTCCCGGCAGAGCCACCGTTTCCAAAAATAAATACCTGCCTTTTTTCTTGCCAGCAAGTAATCAGGGCCTCTGCGAGCTGTTCAATCGCATCTAATGGGAGTCCGTCGATAGACGCGGCTAGTCTTTGGCTATATCCTCTTGCAAGGATTTCAAACTCTTTTTTCAAGTTTTAGCTCCCGGAAATACTGACTTCTGCATCCACTTTAGGTTATGAAACTGATCTTCATCTTTGAGTCGTCCTTCATGGAACGCATTGCATATTTCGTTAATCGCGTCACTAACTGTCTTTTTTTGCTGAAAACCAGTGGCCAACAACTTGTCTGAGTTGACACGATAGGATCGGGGATCATTAGAGGGGAGCTTCTTTATTGGAGCTCCAGTCTTTGTAGAGACCATTTCAGCAATATTTAAAATGGAGAGATTTTCAAAACCTGCATTATAAATTCCAAATATATCTGGACGGCTTAGCAAAAAAATGTATAAGTCAGTGATGTCATCAATATGGATATTTGGACGGGTCTGATCGCCTCCGAGGACAGTTATTTCGCCGCGGGTGAGCGCCTGCATTGTTAGCATATTCACGGAGACATCTAGACGCATCCTGGGGGACAGACCACAAACTGTAGCCGGCCGGACGATTTGAACTGTCATTTTATCGGCGTAACTCAACAAAACTCGCTCGCCGACCATTTTTGTTTTGTTGTACTCTGAAAGCGGTACTAATTTCAGATCCTCGGTTACATCGGCCTCGTTCTTTAACCCATAGACGCTTCCAGATGAAGCGTAAATAAAGTGTTTTATCCCGCTGTGTGATGCTTTGTCTGCGAGTTGCATGGTGGCAAGGCAGCTGACTTCCCAGGTCAGCTTAGGATCGAGATCGCCACACGGATCGTTCGCCACTGAGGAGAGGTGGATAATCGCTTCAACATCATTTAGAGGAACGGCTTCTATATCGCAAATATCGCCTTTTATGATATTTAACCTAGGATGTGAGGATAAATTATTTCCGAACCACATGATGTCGAAGGCCGTCACATCATGACCAGCATTTAATAGTTTTGGAACGAGAACTGCGCCCTTATAGCCACATGCACCAGTAACTAAAATTTTCATAAGTCTCCTCTGAACTGCGAGTATATTTTCGGAAAGTCAGACTGTGCAGATCGAAGCGCCTCTGGGTTACCGATATCTCGGTGATAAACTAGGTTTTCCCATGTGTTTAAACGCCCTAAAAGGGAGGGAATGATGTCTCGGCTGATCTCAAACAAACCTTCAAACTTTACCTTTTTCATTATAGCAAAAGCTTCCCTGCCAAAATAAAAAACAGCAGCATTAGCGAGTGTTCCCGGCGGATCTGTTAGTTTCTCGTAAAAAGCTTGAACCACGCCCGTTGAGTCGATTTCGAGAATTCCACAAGAGCTTGGCGAGTCGGTATGAAAGGTCATCATGGTTCCTACGCAACCAAGTGGGCGACGCTCAAAAGCCACTTGAAAATCAATTAGACGGAAGAGAGATAAATTGTCTGCGTGCGCGACTAACACATCGTTATCCTCAAGCCGCGACATTTGGCTAACTAGGGTTCCGCCGGTGCCTAACAAAGTGTCTTCGTGCACCAAAGTAATTTTTTCTCGGAAAGGACTTTTTAAAACGTAGTCATTAACCAAGTCAGGAAGGTGGTGTGTGTTAATCACTATCTCTTTACATAAGTCAGTTGGGCCGAGTAACTCAAGCCAATAGTCGAGCAATGGCCTGCCCATTATCGGAACCATACATTTAGGTATAGTCTCGGTGATGGGTCGAAGTCGAGAGCCCAATCCAGCGGCAAGGAGCAGCGCCTTCAGGGTGTGATCTCCGCTCTCAACTCAGTTAAATCCCTGTATTTTCTTTTGCAACTTGAAGAGATTTGTATCTCAAGTATTTTGAACATGTAAGAAATTTGAACGCCAAATGATATTTTGAACTAAATCATTATAATGAGTTGTTAAGGTTAAGTGTTTTTGTTTTTCCTAATTGGATGTACGAAAAATTTATCGCATCCAAAACAAAAGGAGGATGCAGATGCCTAGAAACGAGCTGGAAATGCGAGCTAACGGGTTGCGAGAGCAGGCAGGACAGGACCGACTTGTGTTCGTTTCGGGAAACTTCAACATTATCCATCCAGGACACTTGCGATTGCTCAATTTTGCTCGCACCTGCGGAGATCGTCTAATTGTCGGTTTGTTTGAAGATGGAGAGCCTTCTGTGGTTCTCCCGTATGATATTCGATGCGAGTCGCTCGAGTCATTAGTTGCAGTAAGCAATGTAGTTCCTCTAACTAACTCAGAGCTAACGGAGTTTATTAAATTATTGCGACCGCATGCAGTTGTAAAGGGTCGTGAACATCAGAGTGCTCAGAATCCAGAGCGCGAGGCTGTGCGATCGTACGGCGGGCATTTGGTTTTCTCTGCCGGAGAGGCACACTTTTCTACTGCAGATCTTATGCTTCGCGAGGATTCTCTTGCTATCAAAACCCAGGTTTGCCACGAGCCGGAATTTCTTGTGAGGCATGGCTCATCTCTAAACAAAATATCAAAAATAGTAGAGAGATTTTCGGGTTTAAAAGTGGCGGTTCTTGGTGAATTGATTGTTGATGAGTACATTTCCTGCGATCCACTTGGAATGTCACAAGAAGATCCGACAATTGTCGTGACGCCCATTGAGTCGCGTGTTTTTACCGGTGGGGCGGGGATTGTAGCTGGGCACATGGTAGGACTCGGTGCAGAGGCTACGTTTATCAGCATTACGGGCGATGATGAAATTTCCACAAGAAGTGAGGCTGCACTTGCGTCTTTTGGCGTTCGTTCACGCTTAATTAGAGATGGCAGCCGACCAACTGTTCTTAAACAGCGCTATCGTGCAGCTAACAAGACTTTATTGCGCGTTAGTCATTTACGCTCGCATGACGTTGATGAGGAATTTGTTTCTGCGGTTCTTGAGTATTTGGATAAATTATTGCCTACGATTCATCTGTTGGTTTTTAGTGATTTTAACTATGGTTGTTTGCCGCAGGTTTTGGTTGATGCTGTCATTGATCGTTGTCGCAAAGAAGGCATACCTTATATTGCAGATAGCCAAGCCTCATCTCAGGTGAGTGATGTTTCCCGATTTCATGGGGCTGAATTGATTTCAGCTACCGAGCACGAGGTACGGCTAGCCGTTAACGACTTTAAGTCAGGTTTACAGAATGTTGCTAATCGACTACTCGATAAGTCAGGTGCACGCATGCTGTTTGTCAAGCTTGGCGCGGAAGGAATGCTGATACTTGCCGCGCCACCGAGTTTCGCAACAAGCTCATTGCCTGCAATGAATGTCAATCCAGTGGATGTTGCCGGCGCCGGTGATGCGTTGTTAGCTGCAGCAGGTTTATCACTGGTTGCCGGAGCAAATCTGTGGGAGAGTGCTTACATTGGCAGCGTCGCGGCTGGAATACAGGTCTCAAGGGTCGGTAACATCCCCCTGGAGCAAACTGCTTTGCTGCGAGAGTTAAATCTGTAGAGGCTTTGGGGAAGCCCTACGGGGCGTCTGCTTGACTGAAGATTTTGCGTTCTTACCCTGGCAGCTAAAAAATTGAGATAAAAATGGGGGCATACAAATTTGTATTCTGCCTCCTCGGATGATTTATTGAACTTGAATCTCGCAGCTGATTGTGTCGTAGGAGACCAACAAACTCCAGCCAAAGCGATCTTTGCTATACGGGGGGCGATCAAAGTTCATATATGATAATATTCATATATGAAAGTCTATAAGATCAAGCTCTGCAATGCTGATAGTAAGTATTCAAACGTACTGCTGTCGTTACAGAGGCGCTTCTCTCAGGCATGCAACTTCGTGGTTGAAATAGCTCGTCAAAACAATTGTTTTGGTCGGGTGCCGCTGCATCACCTTGCATACCGACTTACTAGGGCGCGATTTCCAGAGTTAGGCTCTCAGTTGGTTTCTAATGCAATATTCGCCGTCTCAAAAAAAAATAAAACCTCGCCTTCCGCGGGTAACAAACCCGCCTTCGATGAATTATCGCCAGTTTTTTTTGATAAACACACGCTCAGTATCAAAGATTCACGACTTTCGCTATTGACTCTCGAGGGACGCCTGAAGTTCAACCTAAAAATTTCGGATGATTTTGTAGGGATATTCCAATCGTCGTCATTGAAAGAAATCCGTCTGACTTCGGAAAACGGAACCCACTACCTAAATTTTATTTTTAATTACTTAAGCTTAGAAACAGAAACAATCCTTTCCGATCAAAATACATGAGTGTTGAATTAAAAAAATCAGAACTGTTTGATGCCTTAAGCAGCTTAAAGCCCTACGCGTTAACTTGCCTGGGCATCTCGTTTTTCCTTTCGATACTGTATCTCGCGCCGATAGGCTATATGAGAGATGTGTATGGACCCGTCATAAATAGCCGCAGTCTCGACACCCTTGGCTGGGTAACCGCATTATTAGTTTTGCTATTGATAACAACAGCTGCACTTGATTGGTTGCGGCAGCGGGTTTTGATCGCAGCTTCCGTAAGATTTTCTCACTCGCTATCAAATCGTATTTTTGACGCAACGTTTAAAGCCAACTTGGTCAAGCACCCTGCTGCCCGACTTGGCTTAAACGATCTGCGCGGCTTGCGAGTATTTATTTCATCGCCTTTGATGGGATATTTGTTTGATGCACCATTCGGCTTATTCTTCCTTGTTTTAATTTTTTTAATACATCCAACAATGGGCTACCTCTCCTTGTTGGGAGCAGCCTTAGCATTAATTATCGGGCTTTGGACGGAAAAGCGAGTGCGCCCAATTATGACTAAGGCCTCAGGAAACGCGAATTTGTCCTCACTTTTTATTTCCGACAGCAGCCGCAACGCGCAGGTAATACATGCGATGGGAATGATGGGGTCGATGCGAAAAAACTGGCTACGCCATCAAAATAACTATTTATATCAGCAAGCTTCAGCCTCAAATGAGCAAGCCTTGGGATCAGCTGTCTCAAGAGTCGTGATGATGGTGCAAGGTTCCGCCTTACTCGGGGTGGGGACCCTGTTAACGCTGATTGGCCACCTCCCTGCTTCGGCTGGGGCTTACTTAATAATCGCAAAATTGCTTGGTGCAATGGCGATAAGACCAACAATGCAGGTTATCAGTGGTTGGAAACAGATTGTTACTGCTCGAGAATCATACGACAGGCTAGAAAAATTCCTGCTCACAATCCCGAAACCGTCAGCGCCGATGTCACTGCCAGCACCCTCTGGCGCTCTTACATCCTCAAGCGTTGGCATTTGTCCGCCCGGAACTAAGAGACTTGTAGCATCAAACCTAAACCTAAGAATTAATCCGGGAAATATTTTAGCAATTGTCGGTCCCTCAGGATCCGGTAAGTCGAGTATTGCCAAGGCCTTAGTTGGCGTTTGGCACCCTGTCGCTGGCTCAGTTCGCCTCGATGGGGTAGATATATCCAATTGGGATAAGTCTGAGCTAGGAGAATATATCGGATACCTTCCACAAGACGTAGAACTTTTTGATGGTACTGTCGCCGAGAACATCTCTCGCTTCGGACTTCTTGACGAAAAAAAATTAGATCGAGTAATCAAAATTATACAACTTGAAAATTTCTTAAATTCGTTACCAGAAGGAGTTAATACCGCAATCGGAGACGATGGATCAATTCTTTCTGGGGGACAAAGACAGCGAATTGGAATTGCGCGCGCACTTTATGGAGACCCAAGGCTTGTCGTAATGGACGAACCAAACTCAAGTCTTGATCAAACGGGCGAAGCAGGTCTCGAAAAATCGCTAATTGAACTGAAGCAAAGCGGATCCATAGTTATTGTTATTACTCACCGAAAAAATATATTACAAATAGCAGATCAAATTCTTGTAATGCTTGATGGGCGACCAAGGCTCTACGGGCAAAGAGACGCGGTGATAGCCGAATTGAAAAAAACAACACGCCCAAATTCATCAAGATCTGGCTAGCTTATGAATCTATTTCTTGCTATGAAAAAGCTGAAGAAGTCGAGACTAGGCACGATCCTAGCCACATTCCAAAGAGAATTCTGGCTGGCTGTAACAGTAAGTGCGGTCATCAATGTGTTGATGCTTGCCCCTACAATTTACATGCTCCAGATCTTTGATCGGGTAATGATCAGCAAAAGCACCTTTTCCCTCGCTGTAGTGAGCTTATTGGTACTGCTCGCGTACGGCGCCATGGCGATATCAGAGCTTCTAAGATCAAAACTTATTATCAGCTCGGGGATCAGGCTTGATCATGCCCTAAACGAGCCCCTATTCAGGGCAACTTTCTTCGAACAGCTGCAGTCAGGTGGTAAAAATCCAGCTCAAGGGATCGCCGATTTGAACGTAGTGCGCCAATGGCTAACGGGATCAGGATTATTCGCTTTCCTTGACTTGCCTTGGACACCTATTTACGTCGCAGTGATGTTTTTACTACACCCACTTTTAGGTTTTTTGACTATCGGCTTCATGTTTATACTGGCTATTTTTGCCTATCTATCAACTAGATTTTCCGGAGATTCTATTGAAGAGTCAGAAGAGGAGGAGCGTGAACTAAATAAGTTTTTGCATAGCAAACTCCGAAATGCTGAGGTGATCGAGGCCCACGGTATGGCGAAGAACTTTCGACGTCTTTGGCAGCATAAGCAGATTGAGATGATGAAGGTTCAAGTAATGTCTGCTGATATTAATGAGCGTATTTCTGCCAGTAGCAAGCAGCTTCGGTTTTTCTTAAATTCTCTTGCGCTCGGTGCTGGTGCTTTGTTGGTAATAAAAGGAGAGATATCGATCGGCGCCATGGTGGCGGCAGGCCTATTGATGGCAAAGGCAACCTCACCAATCGATATGATTGTCTCCGGATGGAGGGGTTTGGTAGCGGTTAAGAAGTCTTTATCCAGACTTGAAGCACAGCTTGAACTAGTTGATAGAAAACCTGATGAGCTAGTAGTCGAGAAACCTTCTGGCAATATTAAATTGGTGGATATCTCTGCTCACGCGAGTGAAAGCCGTCCCTCAATTTTGTCCTCAATTAGTGGCGTTTTTGATGCTGGAAAGATTTATGTGATCGTAGGGCCATCTGGTGCCGGAAAATCAACACTTGGAAAAGTTATTTTAGGAATATGGCCAAACATAACAGGTGAGATTCTTTTCGATGGCCGGGAGATACGCAGCTTGAGCAGAGAAGCGCTCGGGCCTTTCGTGGGATATCTTCCTCAGGACGTTGAACTCTTTCAGGGTTCCGTTGCCTCAAATATAGCGAGAATGGGTAGTATTGACTCTGCCTCAGTGATCGAGGCTGCCAAAAATGCGCAGATTCATGAGTTCATTTTAAGCTTACCTCGCGGTTACGACACAGACATCGGAGAAAACGGTAGTGCTCTGTCAGGAGGGGAGCGGCAAAGACTCGCACTTGCGCGTGCGATTTATGGTTCTCCGAAATTATTAGTGCTTGATGAACCAAATGCAAATCTTGACGCGCGGGGGGATGCCGCGCTCAAGTTCGCCTTAATGCTGCTAAAGGCAGGTGGCAGTTGCATATTCCTGATATCTCACCGGCCAGATGTCTTGGAGTTCGCTGATGCGATCTTGCTAGTTAACCGCGGAAAGCTGACCTATTTTGGTTCATTCGCTGAATATCAGTCCTCGGCAGATTTTAATTCAAATAATTTAGGTCCACCCTATCTTTCTCCAGCCTCAAAATCCTCAGATGCTGCATCAGCGGTGCCGTATTGATGATGGGACTGTCGGCGTTTTGATTTAAATAAAGGAATTAATGTGAAATCAGTGAAAGAACCAGAAGACGTAATTGCAAATGAAATGAGCGAAGATCTTCGTCATCTGGCCGATACTCGTCGATTTTCTCGAGCAATCTTCTGGGTGGTTGGAGTCGGGTTTGGTGGTTTCTTACTTTGGGCAGCGCTGGTACCCTTAGACGAGGGGGTCCCTACTTTTGGAACTGTGGTGATTGATACAAAGCGCCGACCTGTGCAGCATCTACAAGGCGGTACAGTGCGCGAGGTGCTAGTGCGTGAGGGGCAGATCGTGAAACGCGATCAGCTGCTTATTCGCCTGGCGGATACGACCTCAAGGGCAGAATATGAGAATGCAAGGCAAAGTTTGGCTGGACTTCAGGCTCAGGAAAAGGGTCGAAAGTTACAGTTAGACCTGCTCAATCAGCAGCTTAAGAATGTTAAGGATTTGGTTCGCCAAGAATATCTCCCTTTGATCCGGCAGATTGAGATGGAGCGTGAACAAAGCAGCGTAGAGACCGAGCTCGAGAGTCTGAAGCATCAAATAACAGCCACACACGAGAGATTAAAAGCCGCGCTAGAAACCCTTCAAAGGACTGAGATTCGCTCTCCCGATGAGGGGCAGATCGTCGGGCTAAGCGTTCAAAGCGCGGGGGCTGTTATCCAGTCAGGTCAAAAAATAATGGATATTGTCCCGGAGAGAGAAGAGTTAGTGTTAGAAACAAAAATATTTCCGCACCTGATTGATAGAATTACTGTCGGAGATGCTGTTGATGTTCGATTTTCTACCTTCTCTCACTCTCCGATGCTGGTCGTAGAGGGGAAACTAGCCGTCTTGTCTCAGGATGTATTAATGGACGAAGCAACTCGGATGCCATACTACCTAGCACGAGTTACGGTGACCCCGGAAGGCATGCGACAGCTCGGGCATCGAAGAATGCAAGCAGGCATGCCGGTAGAGGTTGTGGTGAAAACAGGCTCTCGGACTTTACTGAAATACATTGCCGACCCATTAATCAAAAGAGTGGCAATGTCACTTAAGGAAGAATAAGTTGGCTGCTTGGGGTTTCGTGTTTACCGATTGATCCCGAGAGCTATAAGCTCGCTGCCCTCAAACTGATCCAGATCCCCGTTTAGCGCTAGCAGTTCAACCTTTGAAACTATCCACATAGCTTGCGCTCTTGCTCGATCCGAGCGGCTGGTCGACAGGAGCTCACGGGCCTTTGACACGTCGACGGGAGTCTTGAATCCAAGTCGTTGCTGCTCCTGCGTGGAGCGAAGATTTTCTTCCGCAAACGCAGTCTGCTCCTCAGAAAACTTGTAAAGACTTATTGCTGAACGCAGACCGGAATAGACTCGAGTGACATCACCTAAGACTCTGTTTTCGGCTACGTTTAATTCCGCTAGTAATCGGTTATATTCCGCCAACGCCTGACGAACTGACGCGCTGACTGACCCCCCCTGGTAAATCGGTATCGTGAGTTGGATTCCAGCAAGCGTTGAGCGGGTCTGCCGCCCTAGCAATACTGCAGTAGCGTTGTTGTCTTCGGAATAATTCGCTACTAAATCAAGGCTTGGAAGATGATCAGACTGAAACTTTTTTATATCCCATTTCGCAGCCTCTGCGGTTAACGCAATCGCTTTGAGCTCTGGATTATTTTTTAACACAGTTCTTTTCAGTTCCTCTAAGCCTGGAAGCGCTTTCAGCGTGTTTTCGTTAAGGCTAAAAGCAAGGGATTTTGGTCTTGCTGAGCCCCCGACAAGTTGACTAAATCGATCAATTAGAAAAGCCATCTCACGCTCGGCCTCATTTAGCTCATAAAGTGATCTCCGATACTCGGCTTCTGCTTGGAGTTCATCGGAAAGCACTGCCTGGCCTTTTAAGCGAAGTCCACGCACCTGAAGAAATCGTCCTTGCCAGAAGCTATTCTTTGCACGTTCGCTTTGGATTCGTTGCTCAGTCGATAGCCAATTTGCGTAGATCTCGACGATGCGGGTATAGGCCTCATACTTATCGAAACGGAATCGCGCCTCAGCCTGTTCGGACTGGGTACGACCTTGAAGATAAGTTGCCCAGTTTCTAAGGCGGATAATTGGCTGTCGAATCGAAATCATGCGCGAATCATAGTCATAGCGGTTTTCGAACCAGTCCCGCTGACTCGGGATTGTAGAGTTTGGAATTCGAGTCTGAGTGGTGCTGTTCGGATTATTTGTGACCGTAGCGCTGATTGTTGGAAGTAGACCGCCAAGTGCAATTTTCTCTCGCTCTAGACCAACGTCTCGGCTTGCCCTTGCGGCCTGAAGCTGAGGATCGTGTTTCATGGCGGCACTGACTGCTTCGGCTAACGATAACTCTCTGGTAGGTAGCTGAGAAAAAGCAACCGAACTGGTACTGGCAACCGTTACCGCAACCATCGGCTTTAAAATCCAGCGCATCGAAAAGGAGGTCATAGCAAACATAAAAAATCTCTAAAGTAGTGTGGAGTATCTCAAGTGTAGGAGTAATAAAGTGAGCGTCACAATGGCGCCTTCATTATAACTCCAAGATAATTACATCACCGCGCTTTTGGGCTTACGGGTGGGTAGATCGCATCAAAATTATTTAGTGTGAAAAGTGAGTGTCGTGACAAAAGAAGCACGGTAATCCACGGCAAAAGCCCTGCGATTGCGCAGGCAGCATAAGTGCCGAGAAATATCATTGCTGAAGGAATGGTGACCGCAGTTAGAAAAAACTCAATCAAATGGACTTGAAGCCCTCTTTTATAGTTTCTGCGAATAGTCTGACCAACACCCATTGGCGAGGAGATTCCAAAAGCTGCCGCCCGAGATAAGCTCATTAAAAAGAAAACGCTTAACTCTCCATACGAAAAAGCCACTTCAGCGTTTATCCAGATTGGGTAGGCAAGCACCAAACCCGCAGGAAAAGCTGCAATGCCAAACCACTTGGTGCGCCAAACCTTTTGGTGCAATTGGCTTCCAGAGGTGCCCGCTTTAATCCAGCCGTAAATAAATGCGCCCCAAGCCATCTGGAATGAGCCAATATAAAGCGCCATGAGGGGTTCTATAAGCTTCATCGAAAAGCCAAAAAGCCCAGCATCATTTTCGGGCGCTAGCCAGCGAAACGCCGCCGATACGGTGAGATCAGATGCATATTTAGAAAGTAAGGCCCCCATTGCGGGAAGCCCAATAATAATCGCCCACTTTAAAAACTTAGTGTCAAGCCCTTGAGTCTTCCCGATGCGGCTGTATGTTCCGATGCCAAAGATAAACACTAAACTGCAAAGCGTGGTCGCCGCATAAAACGTGGTTAAGGGATCGTATTGAAGCTTTAACCCGAGCTCTAATAGCCCTACGAATAAGGGAACTTGAATAAATGCGATTGCTGCGATGACAGAAGATTTACCGAGAATACGAAGATCGGTGTGCAGCATCATGGTGATATTCCCGGCGGCCATCATTAGCCCAAGCCAAGGCAGGGGTCCGGTGTTATTCCAGCTGCCCCACTTTGCAAGAATTGAGAAAGTTAAAAGTAGCGCTAAGCCGGCAATAAAACCTGTGAATCCGACAGTTAGCATTGCCGCTGCTAATCCCGGGTATCGAGCCGCCTTGCCATGATCGGTCACATACTGCATATACCCAGGCTTTAAACCCAGCTGACTGATACTGCCTAAGACCGTAGTGGCTACGGTGAGCACCGCCCACTCGGCATAATCAACGGCGCTTAAGTGTGATGAAAGGCGAACGAGTGCCCAGCCTGCGGAAAACGCGCTGGGAATGGCCGCGAGGGCAAATAGCCCCCAGGTGCCGGCAAAACTAGACTCCCATGCCCTGATTAACGCGCGCATTGGTGGCGTGCCAGACATCGCTCATATCACTTGCTGCGTAGTCTTTAAAACACGGTGTGCCGAGGGTGTAGTGTAAAAGGCTGGCGGAGTAGTTATTCGAGTATTCGGTGACCAGCCAGTTCCATTCTTTGGGAAGCTCCCCGATATCGGCATCTTCAAGCCAGGTAAAGCGATGTAAAAATGCGCCCGTTTGTTTCATGACAAATTCCGGGGTAAGAAGCTTGTGTTTGGCGTGTCCGCAATTCCACAAAATCACGCTGGACCAATTCTTTCTGGGGTAGTCTGCGTTTTTATTGCCAAGGTATTTGTCTTGGGCTTTGGTTTTGTAGTCGTGCTTTACCACTTGGACCGCTTTGGATTCATCGCGAAGCGCCCAAAGCTCAGCAATATCACGCATGCAGACCATATCGCCATCAGCAAAAATTGCCCAGCCTTCAAAGTTAAATAGCCAGGGCGTTAAAAACCGGGAGTAGATAAAGGTATTGCTGCCATCGGTATGCGTTTCGCTATAGCCGGGAAGGGCGGAGAGCACCAGCGGGGTCAATGAGATTGGCTTTGAGCTTTTCTCTAAGATGCTTTGGGTAAATGTGTGAAACGCCACTGCCTCACGCTGATCAAAGCCAATTGCGATGCGAATCATCTGAAGCCCTTTCGTGATCTAGGCAATTTTTTCATGCAACAGATCATGCCAGGACAAAA
>Ga0194116_10003638_pt1 | contig 18389 bp, 27 predicted proteins | sample TA2MahsurfametaG_4_FD_148617 | JGI IMG/M metagenome (GOLD analysis project Ga0194116, IMG submission 148617) | Freshwater microbial communities from Lake Tanganyika, Tanzania - TA2015008 Mahale S9 surface | ecosystem: Environmental > Aquatic > Freshwater > Lake | place: Tanzania: Lake...
AAAAGATTTTGCTTCGTAACAAAATATGACAGGATATATACGAGGTCTATCCGTCGCAGAAAGTATGATTAAAGACCTTGCACAGAGAATGGAGACATTTGAAGATGAGTGAACAGATACTCACAATGAATAAAGATATTGTTGATGCAGCAGGTCGACCTATTAATATTCCAGTAATAAATGAAGTAGAAGCGGAAGAAATTCCGATTGAAGAAAGAGGTTTGCAATTACCTGAACCTAAAGGATATAAAATTTTATGTGCTATTCCTGAAGCTGCGGATACATATGAAAGTGGTTTAGCAAAAGCAGGCCAAACAAAACACATAGAAGAACATTCCACTGTTGTATTGTTTGTAGTGAAAATGGGTAATTTATGTTACAAAGACGAGTCTAGATTTCCGACTGGTCCATGGTGTAAAGAGGGTGATTTTGTTTTGACACGTGCATATGCAGGTACAAGATTTAAAATCCACGGAAGAGAATTCCGCATTATTAACGACGATACAGTCGAGGGGGTTGTTGAAGATCCTCGTGGCTACACTCGCGCATAAGGAGTAATATATGGCTGACGTAAAAGATGGAGATATTGTTTTTGAATATCCAGATGATGACGAAATACCAGCGGCTAAACCTGCTGAAGAAAAAAAAGTTTCCACTCAAAGTGAAAAAAACGAAGTTAAAATAGAAACAAAAGCAGAAGATATTGATCTTGAAATTGAAGACGATACACCTCCTGAAGATAAAGGTAAAGAACCTTTACCGAAAGAAAAAGTTGAAGAACTAGAAAATGACACATTAGAAGATTATTCTGAACGTGTTAAACAACGTATGGCTCAGCTTAAAAAGGTTTGGCATGACGAAAGACGTGCTAAAGAAGCTGCTGATAGAGAACGTCAAGAAGCAATTAAATATGCACAACAAGTTGTTGATGAAAATAAAAAACTTAAATCTTCTTTAAGTTCTGGTGAAGAAGAATATATAAAAGCCGTAAGTATTTCACTAGAAAATCAATTAGCTATAGCTAAAAGAGATTATCGTGAGGCTTATGATTCAGGTGATACTGAGAAGATAATTGATGCTCAAACTAAGATGAATGAAGCTCAATTTAAATTGTCTCAAGTACAGCAATATAAACCTCAGTTTAAAAATGCTGGACAAGAGCCAGAAAATCCTGTATATATACCACAAAATGAACAACCTTCATTTAAACCTGACGCTAAAGCAGCTGCTTGGCAAGATAAAAATGAATGGTTTGGTAAAGATGAAGAAATGACCAGCTTAGCGCTAGGTCTACATGAGAAATTAGTTAGAAGTGGGATCAGTCCTACATCTGATGAATATTATCGTCGTATAGATAGTACGATGCAGAAACGATTCCCAGAATACTTTGGGGATGCAACGCTAGACGAGGAAAAACCCGCCGAGCGCACTAAACCTTCGACTGTAGTTGCTCCGGCAACGCGTAGTACCGCGCCTAAAAAAGTACGATTGACGAAGACACAAGTAGCGTTAGCCAAGAAATTTGGTATAACACCGGAACAATATGCAAGAGAAACTTTAAAATTGGAGAATGCAAATGGATAATAAAAGATTAGATCGTGATTTAGAAGTACGAGAAGAATTTCAACGCGCAGATAGCTGGAAACCCGCCTCACTATTACCTGAGTTTAAAAAGGTACCTGGTTGGGCATATCGCTGGATTCGTACTAGTGTTTTAAACGATGCTGATAATCTAAATGTTTCTTCCAAAATGCGTGAAGGATGGGAACCCGTTAAATTAGCGGACCACCCTGAAATGAAAATAATGGTTGACCAAAATGCTCGGTTTAAAGACGGAGTTGAAATTGGTGGACTATTATTATGCAAGATACCAGAAGAGTTTGTTGCTCAACGTAAGGCTCACTATGAAAACATAGCAAAACAACAAGCCGATGCAGTGGACAACAGCTTTATGAAACAAAACGATCCGCGTATGCCTCTTTTTTCAGAAAAGAAAGCTACAACGTCGTTTGGTAAAGGTAATTAATATAAATATTTAAAGGAGACAATTATGGCTTATCCAACCGTAGACGCTCCGTATGGCTTAAGACCAGTTAATTTAATTGGCGGTCAAGTTTTTGCGGGGTCAACTCGCTTAATGGAAATTGCAGACGGCTATGCTACAAACATTTTCTATGGCGATTTAGTAAAACGTGTTTCCGATGGAACAATTGAAAAAGACACAGGTACAACTACAGCTACACCTTGCGGTGTGTTTTTAGGCGTGCAGTTCACAAATGGTTCTACCGGTCAAGTACAACAACAACAGTTTTACCCAGCTTCACAATCAATTAAATCAGGCACTCAAATTTTTGCAGTCGTTGCAGATGATCCTGATACATTATTCCAAGTAGTTTCTTGTTCTTCTACAACAACTGTTGCTGCTATGGGTAAATCTGCGATTGGTAATAACATCGCTTTAATTCAAAATGCTGGATCAACTGTTACTGGTGATTCAAAAGTAGCAATTGACGAAGGAACACAAGCTACTACTAACACTCTACCTATTCGTATTATTGATGTGGTTAGAGATACTGCAACTGGCACTGATTCATTTGTTGAGTTTATCGTTAAGATTAATGCAACTATGCATCAGTATAACAACTCAACCGGCGTATAAGGAGAATAACACATGGCTATTTCACGCGCACAGCTCCTTAAAGAGCTACTCCCAGGACTTAACGCTTTGTTTGGTCTAGAGTATAAACGTTACGGCGAAGAACACAAAGAAATCTACGAAACAGAGACTTCAGAACGTTCTTTCGAAGAAGAAACAAAACTATCAGGCTTTTCAGCAGCACCTGTTAAAAACGAAGGCTCAGCCATCGCTTATGACAATGCGCAAGAAGCTTTTACTGCTCGATATAATCATCAAACTATTGCTCTTGGTTTCTCCCTCACAGAAGAAGCTGTAGAAGATAACTTGTATGACACATTATCAGCACGTTACACAAAAGCTTTAGCTCGCGCTATGGCTTACACAAAACAAGTTAAGGCTGCCGCAGTTCTTAATAATGGCTTTACTGCCGGCGTAAATGCTGGTGGTGATGGTGTAGCATTATTTAGTACAGCTCACCCACTTGTTAGTGGCGGCACAAACAGCAACACTCAATCAACTCCAACTGACTTAAATGAAACTGCACTTGAAAATGCGGTTATTCAAATTGCTGCTTGGACAGATGAGCGTGGTCTTTTAATCGCTGCTCAACCTCGTAAATTAGTTGTTGCTCCAAGTAATCAATTCGTTGCAACTCGTTTGCTCGAAACTGAATTACGTGTATCAACAGCTGACAACGATATCAACGCAATTAAGAACAATGGATCAATCCCAGAGGGTTATACAATTAACCATTACTTGACAGATTCTGATGCATATTTCTTAACAACTGATGTACCTAACGGCATGAAACACTTTGTCCGTACACCGTTATCAACCTCTATGGATGGTGACTTTGATACAGGCAACGTTCGTTACAAAGCCCGTGAACGTTATTCATTTGGATTCTCAGATCCACTTGGTATGTTTGGTTCACCAGGCGCTTAATTAGCATTTTGCTACGTACTACTAAGGGGCTTGTTTAAAACGCAAGCCCTTTTTTCATGGTTTTCTTGATGTTTGTTTTCATGCAATTTGAAATAATGCAGTTGTAGAGTAGAAACTCTATATAACTTTTTGAAAAGGAAAATACTATGTGGACTAAACCAGCTGCAACAGAAATGAGATTTGGCTTTGAAATAACGATGTACGTAATGAATAAGTAATGGACTGGGTAACAGACTGTTATTAATTTAGCGATAGATTAGGGGGTTTACAGCCTCCTTTTTTATGTTATACTGCTTTGAACTTAGGAGGTGTTATGCCACTCAAAGACAAAGCAGCACGCAAAACCTACCATAAAAAATACCATGCAAAGTGGTACGAAGAAAATAAAGAAAAACGCCTTAAACAAATATCAGACTATGATAAAACGCAGCCTAAAGAGTGGCGAAAAGCCATAAGTAGAAAATGTAATTTAAAACTCAGATATAATTTAACTCCCCAAGAATACGAAACTAAATTAGCTAGCCAAGATTATAAATGTGCATTATGTGGTAAAGACGCAAACGACAATATAAGACGAGGCAAAGTAGAACCCTTATGTGTAGATCATTGCCACACTACTAAAAAATTAAGAGATTTATTATGTTTTCACTGTAATTCTTTTCTAGGACACGCCAAAGATAATCCAAAAGTTTTATCAAAAGCCGCACAATATCTCATAGATTACCAACAAAAATAATGCTATAATACTTGCAAATAGTGCCAATTCAGGTATTATTTGGGAATCCGGGTTACCCGGCTTATCAGACTGTCCCGGCAGACGCATACAAGACGGATAAGCTTAACTTTGTATGAAGGAAAAATATCATGGCACAAACAACATTCTCAGGCCCAGTCAAATCTGATAACGGTTTTGTTGGATCAACTGGACTTACTCTCGAAAACGTTTTAGGCGCTTCAGCCGCTCTTAATTTTGCTTCTATTGCAGCAGCAGCTCAAGAAGACTTAACTATTACCGTAACTGGCGCCGCAGCTAACGACGCTGTTATATTAGGCTTACCCGTTGCACCCACAGCAGGAATTGTATTTAATGCGTTTGTTTCAGCAGCTGACACAGTCACTGTTCGCGCTACTAATATTACAGGATCTTCAGTAGACCCAGCATCAGCAACCTATAAAGTAGTTGTAATTAAAGCAAGTTAATTAACCCTTTCTTAATCTAAGGAGATTAATTATGATGCAAACTGATATATTATCCACACATTTAAATGCTGATGGAGTAGTAGCTGCGTACCCTGTACGCGTCAAAGGATATCAAATTAAACCTGGCGGTACTGCAGGACAAATTGATTTTTATGATAATGCTTCCGCTGCTTCTGGCACTATTAGATTATCACTAGACATTACAACTAACACTGCAGTTATTTCTACAATTCTTCCAGGTGAAGGTATTCGTTTTAACAATGGTGTTTATGTTGATTTACCTACCGCTGCTGGTATAACAGTATTCTATGGCTAGTAAGAAAAAAGGTGTATCCTTAGCAGTCGGACGTGGTGAGAAGCTCCCTGTGTCTAAAGGCGCAGGTCTCACTGCTAAAGGTCGTGCTAAATATAATGCAGCTACTGGGTCAAACCTCAAAGCTCCTCAACCACAAGGCGGCGCTCGTAAAAGATCGTTTTGTGCTAGGATGTCTGGTATGCCCGGTCCTATGAAAGATGAAAAAGGTAGACCTACTCGTAAGGCTGCTTCTTTAAAAAGGTGGAAATGCTAATGATAAAATATTTTTCAAATTTAGATGAACATACTAAACATTTAATAGATGGGGCTTCGGTGGCAACGGTTATGGGAACATTAATGAGCTGGTTACCAGCAATCGCAGCACTATTCACTATTGTATGGACAGCTATTCGTATTTACGAAACTAAAACTGTACAAGGATGGTTAAAAAAAGGTAAGTAGTATGAAAGCTTTCATAGAAAAAATATTTAAATTTAAGAAGCAAAAACAAAAGGAAATATTAGATGAAATTATTCATACAGAAGTTATACAAAAAAACAAAGAAATACTTAGCAAACAAATTGAAACAAGTATTAAACAACACGTAGAAAAAGTAAAAGAAAATTTTAAAAAACCTGGACATTATTTTCCCGACTGTAATTGTTTTAAATGTGTAAGATGGAGAAATCAAAATGCCTAGTAAATCAAAGAAACAACATAACTTAATGGCAGCGGTAGCTAATAATCCTAAGTTTGCTAAAAAAACTGGGATACCACAATCAGTAGGAGAAGAATTTATGAAAGCAGATAAAGGCAAGAAGCTTGCAGGGGGTGGTTTGTATGCCAATATTGCTGCAAAAAAACGACGTATCGCTGCGGGGTCTGGTGAAAAGATGCGTAGTGTAGGATCTAAAGGAGCTCCTAAAAAAAGTGATTTTGCTAATGCTGCAAAAACAGCGTCCTATAAAAATGGGGGTAAAACGGATCTTAAACAAGATAAAACTATGGTTAAAAAAGCTGTAGGCATGCATGAGAAACAACTTCATGGTGGTAAAAAATCAAACTTAGCTGCTCTTAAAAAAGGTGGTATGACTAAAAGTAAAACAAAAGGAAGGATTTGCTAATCATGGATAAAGACGCTGAAAAAAGATATAGAGAATTATCACCTAAAGAAAAGTATGATTCAGCAATAAGAGCTAGAGAAGAACCTTACGATCCTTTACAGACAGTTAAAGATTTAATTAAAGAAAAAGAAGATAAACCTGCATCACCTAAACCTGAACCTAAAAAAGAATTAAAAAAAGCATATAAAAAAGGTGGCCAAGTTGTTAAAACATTAAAAAATGCTGGGTTTTATAACAAAGGTAAAACTAAGTCGGAACGAGAAAAGATTGTTAGTAAAGTAACAACAAAACCCCAACGGATAGGAATGGTTGAAAAAATGTTTTCAGCTAAAAAAATGGCTAAAGGTGGATTAGCATCTAAACGTGCAGATGGCTGTGCTATTAAAGGTAAAACAAGAGGCAAAATTGTTTAATGTATTTAACAAGTAATATTCCTTATTTTAAATGTTGGATTAGAAAAGAATTTACAAATGGGCATCAAAATTATCATGGAGAATACGTACACGCATTGGCAGTTGCGGTTACAACTATTCCTGATCGATGTCTTAGTTTTCAAGTAATATTTACTGGTTGTGAAGCAGATGACGGCAGTCAACCAAATGTACATGGTGGAGCAATGTGGGCTAGAATGCCTATTACTGCGTTGGTCGGGGATATACCACTTGAAGAGTGGCCTGACAGAATGCAAACACATTTAGCGCAACCTTGGGATTGTAGTTCGTACAATCATAGTATTATTAGAATTGACCGAGCACAACCATCTCCATGGTTATGTAAGATTAATAATGAGTTTTACACCGGAAGGTATTTGTTTACGGTTGATTATGCTGAAAGCGAAGTTTCAGAAGATCCAGCACAGCATAAACAAAGTCATATACTTATACTAACTGATGCGGGTAAATGGACAGGCAACATAGTGGCATTACCAAATAATCGAGTGCGAGTTACCAGTCCGGCATATTGGGTTACTGGACAAGGAGCACCTGATTTTAAACCAAGCCAATGGATTCATTGTGCGGAGCAAGACGATTCGTATATGGACCCAGAGGTTACTTTTAATAATTTATACAAGGAGTAGTAACATGATGAAAAAAGGATATGCAGCAGGTGGTAACATGATGAAAAAAGGTTATGCAGCAGGTGGGATGCCAATGGTTATGAAAGACGGTAAAGAAGTACCTGCTTTTGCGGCCGATGGTAAAGGTAAAATGAAACACGGCGGTAAAGTTAAAAAAGCTGCACCTAAAAAAATGATGGGTGGGGGCATGATGGCTAAAATGAAATCTGGTGGCGGTGTATCTAAACGCGCAGATGGCGTTGCTAAAAAAGGTAAAACAAAAGGAAAGATGATTTAATGAGAGCCTCCCGTGGTATGGGTGCTATAAACCCTGCTAAGATGCCCAAAGGCGCCGTTAAAAAACGTCGTGATAACACAGACTTTACCGAATATAAAGAAGGTGGCATTATAAAAAAGAAAAAGGATGTTATGTTAGATAAATTACAACGCGCTCCTATTTCTAAAACGCTTGGTAAAAAAGAAGGCGGTAAGGTGAATGCAGCAGGTAACTATACAAAGCCTGGACTACGCAAACGTATTTTTAACAGTGTAAAAGCTGCAGCAACACACGGTACAGCCGCGGGTCAATGGTCTGCAAGAAAAGCACAACTTGTTGCTAAAAAATATAAAGCTGCAGGTGGCGGATACAAGTGAGTTGGTCAGATAAGTATAAGAAGTCTATTGACTGTAAGAATCCTAAAGGGTTTTCTCAAAAGGCTCATTGTGCTGGACGTAAAAAGAAAATGGCAAGTGGTGGCTTAGCTAAGTCTCAACAATCCCTAAAATCATGGGGTGAACAAAAGTGGAGAACTAAGTCTGGTAAAAAGTCTAGCGAAACAGGAGAGCGATACTTACCAGAAAATGCTATTAAAGCATTAAGCCCACAAGAGTATGCGGCTACCACAAAAGCTAAAAGAGCAGGTAAAGCTAAAGGGCAACAGTTTGTAGCTCAACCTAAATCTATTAAACAAAAAGTAAAACCTTTTAGAAAAATTTAATTATGGTAAATAGAACCTCAGGAACCACTAGTTTTAACTTAGATTTAAATAACCTTGTTGAAGATGCGTTTGAGCGTTGTGGACAAGAGTTACGTACTGGGTATGATCTTCGCACTGCAAGACGTTCACTAAATCTAATGACGATTGAATGGGCTAACCGCGGTATTAACTTGTGGACTGTAGAACCAGGTCAAATTAGTTTAGAACAAGATCGTTTTATGTATCCATTGCCAGTAGACACAATTGATTTGTTAGACATGGTAACACGCACCGGCACAGGACAAAATCAACAAGACATTAATATTAACCGTATATCTGAATCAACTTATATTACTATACCTAATAAAAATGCTACAGGTCGTCCTATCCAAGTGTGGATTAATAGACAAAGTGGTCAAGAGAATTCTACTACGATAACCACTGCTGAAGCGTTAGATGCTACAGAAACAACCATTACTTTATCTTCTACTGTAGGTTTAGCACAATTTGGTTTTATTAAAGTAGATAATGAAACTATTCAGTATGGTGATATAAGTGGTAATGATTTAATAAATTGTGTACGAGGCGTTAACTATACAACTGCAGCTACACATACTACGGCTACTAGCGTTTATGTACAAAACTTACCCACAGTAAACGTGTGGCCAGCCCCTGATCAAAGTAATTTTTATACTTTTGTATATTACAGACTAAGACGTATTCAAGATGGTGGTAACGGTGTAGCTGTGCAAGATATTCCGTTTAGATTTATTCCTTGCATGGTTGCAGGATTAGCTGCGTATTTAAGTATGAAGTTACCTAATGTTACACCTGATAGAATTCAAATGTTACGAGCAGATTATGAAACAGCGTTTCAATTAGCAGCTGACGAAGATCGTGAAAAAGCACCTTTAAGATTAGTGCCTAGAGATATGTTCTATTATAGGAACTAAAAATGCCTAGTAAATATTCAAGTGGTAAAAATTCAATTGCACAGTGTGATCGATGTAATTTTAGGTATAAGCTATCTCAGTTAAAACGATTGGTTATTAAGACCAAAAATGTTAATATACTGGTGTGCCCAAATTGTTGGGATCCAGATCAGCCTCAGTTGCAACTTGGGATGTATCCTGTGTCAGATCCACAAGCTGTACGAGACCCAAGATCTGATAGCCCTAGTTATTTACAGTCAGGTTTGAATGGTTTACAACTTACAAAACAAACAGGCACATCTACAAACGATACAGGCGTACCCTTAGGAGGTAGTCGAGTGTTTCAGTGGGGGTATAATCCTGTAGGCGGAGCTTCATCATTTGATGCAACATTAACACCGAATGATTTAGTAGGAAAAAGTGAACTAGGTTCAGTAACAGTAACAATATCTTAAGGAGAAACAAAATGGCTTATAAATCAGGTGCTGACGGCGTTGCTAAAAAAGGTAAAACCGAAGGCCATAATTTAGGTGATACAGGTCCTAGCATAGGAATTAAAAAAGGTCCTATACATGCAGGATCAAAAGGTGGTAAAACTAATGCTGATATGAAAAGTATGGGCAGAGGTTTAGCTAAAATTGCAGCACAGAAAAAAGGATAATTATCATGGCAGAATATAAACAACCTATCACTGTACCTAATGGTGAGATCTATATTAAAGAAGATCCTAACAAGTTAAAAGCTCAGGAGTTAAATAAAAACACAGCTACACAACGTGTAAGCGCAGGTGACCCCGGATGTAAAGATATGAATAGACATGGTGAAACACAAATCCGTGGTTGTGGTGCAGCTATAAAAGGAACTAAAGCTAGAGGTCCAATGGCGTAATTATGGCTTTAACTTATTCTCAACTTGTTGTTCAAATACAGGACTATACAGAAAACACGTTTCCGACAGTGGATATAAATAACTTTATCCGTCAAGCAGAACAACGTATTCTTAATACTGTACAACTACCTGCAATACGTAAAAATGTAACGGGTACAGCTTCACTTGGGAACAAATACCTTGCTATGCCTACAGATTGGTTAGCTACATTTAGCTTAGCGGTTATTAATAGCGCAAATGAGTATACTTATCTTTTAAACAAAGATGTAAATTTTATTAGACAATCGTTTCCTGACACTGATTCAGCTTTTTATGATCAACCTCAATACTATGCTGTATTTAATGATACATCATTTATACTAGGCCCAACACCTGACATAAATTACACAATGGAGCTACATTATTTTTATTATCCTGAATCTATTGTAACTGCAGGTACATCTTGGCTTGGTAATAACTTTGACTCAGCTCTTCTTTATGGCTCTTTATTAGAAGCCTACACTTATATGAAAGGTGAAAAAGATGTGCTTGATAACTATAGAGCTCGATATGATGAATCAATGTTATTACTCAAACAACTTGGCGATGGCAAAAATAGACAAGATGCTTATAGATCAGGGCAAGTAAGATATCCTGTTCAGTAAAGGATAACAAGTGGCTTTATCACAAACACTAACAACGAGTTTTAAAGTTGAAATCTTAGATGGCATTCATAACTTTGGTGTGGGTGTAACACGTGCAACTACTGCAGCAGATACATTTAAAATTGCACTTTATACAGCAACAGCAACATTAAATGCAACGACGACTGTATATGATACAACAGATGAAATTACAGGGACAGGCTACACTGCTGGAGGTAACACACTTACTATATCTCAAGTTCCTACTTCAACAAATACTGAAACTATAGCATGGTTAAACTTTGCAGATTCTAGTTGGTCTAGTGCTACTTTTTCAGCAGCAGGTGCTTTAATATATAATAGCACTCAAGGTAATAAAGCAGTAGCAGTACTAGATTTTGGTGGCACTAAAACAACTACTAATCAAACATTTACAGTAACATTTCCAGCGTCTGCATCAAACGCTGCACTTATAAGGATATCATAAATGACAACAGTATCTTCTGTATTTTCAGAAGCACCGCAAGTAAAAGTAAGTAATGTAAGACCGTTAGAAAAAGATTTATATAAGATGATGTGGGACAGACCAGAATATAGAGCTGTTGCTCCTGGTGAACACATAGCACACGAATTTTTAAGACAAGCTAAACCACCTAAAGGTGCATCAATACTAGACTTAGGTTGTGGTACAGGGCGCGGTTCCCTTAATTTAGCTTTATTTGGATCACTTAATGTGACCATGGTTGACTTCGCAGATAATTGTTTAGACGAAGATATTCGACCAATGTTAGAAACACAGAAGCATGCATTAAGATTTGTAGAGGCAGATTTATCTGAACCTTTACCTGTCAAAGCAGCTTATGGTTTTTGTACCGATGTGATGGAGCATATTAGACCTCATCATGTAGATAGGGTTTTAGATAATTGTTTGGCTGCTTGTCAGCATGTTTTCTTTCAAATTGCAACTGAAGATGACAAAATGGGTAAGCTAGTAGGACATAAGTTACATTTAAGTGTACATCCTTACGAGTGGTGGTTAAAAAAATTTATTGATCGTGATTGTGTTATTCATTGGTCTAAAGAAGAAAAAGGGTATTGTTTATTTTATGTAAGTGCATGGATTAAAGGTGAAGATGTAGTTGATGCAGGGGTAATTAATACGGACGAAGAAACGATTAAGGCCAATGTAGAATTTAATATACAAAGAGGGTTTATGCAAGTACAACCTCACCCAACCAACGACCAAGAAGTAATGATTGTAGGTGGTGGCCCTTCATTAAATGAACACCTTGAAACTATTAGACAAAAGAGGGCTGATGGTGTTAAACTAATCACAATTAATGGAGCCTATAAATGGTGCCTTGACAATGGATTAACGCCTTCTGCTATGGTTATGGTAGATGCAAGACCATTTAATGCACGATTTACTCAACCTGTGGTAGATCATTGTAAGTATTTTATTGCTTCTCAATGTGATCCTACTACGTTTGATGGGTTACCAAAAGACAGAACTTATATATGGCACACAAGTACGGAATTACTTAATGGCATATTGTCTAAACAATATAAAACATGGTATCCAGTTCCAGGAGGGTCAACAGTCCTTTTAAGAACTATACCTTTATTTAGAATGTTAGGTTTTAAACAGTTTCACCTTTTTGGATGTGATTCTTGTTTAGATGAAAATGAAGTTCACCATGCATATGAACAGAAAGAAAATGATGGACAGCTAATCATACCTGTAAACGTGGGCGGGAAAATATTTAGCTGCAATTCGTGGATGATATCCCAAGCACAAGAGTTTATTGATTTGATTCGCATGTTAGGGAATGAAATTGAACTAAACATATATGGCGGATTACTTCGTCATATTTTAGAAACAGGCGCTTCATACGCCGATATAAAGGAGATTTAATATGGCTGCTTCAGCATGGCAATTATATAATAAAGCCAAACAACATATAGGTAACGGAACTATTACATTAGGTGCCGGCGTATTTAAAATGTTATTAGCAACAAGTGCAAGTAATGCTTCTACTTTTACGCTAAGCACATATGCGTCAATAACTAATGAAATTGCTGCTACCGGCGGTTATACAACAGGTGGTAAAAACTTAGTACCAGCAACTGCTCAATGGACAGTAGGGGCTTCAGCAAAACAATATAAGTTTACAATGACTACAGCAGGTTTGGCATTTACAGCTTCTGGTGCTTCATTGACTAATATTAAATATGCAGTCATTCGTAATTCAACTGGCGCTGGCGCTGGTAAGTTATTATGTTTCTGCCAATTATCATCTAGTCAATTTACTGTTACATCACCAAATACATTGACAGTTTTACCCGCTGCTACTGGCATCTTTACTTTAGCTTAATATAAAAGTTAGGGTAAGGTAAATGTTTGCGGGGGGAAGTTTTTCCGAATCAGCCTTTTCGGCTCTCGGAATTATTGACACGGCTATTACTCCTGCAGTAGGGGTTGTAGTAGTAACAGGAATTGCATCTAATGTAGTAAGTGGTAAGATAATAACCCCTACGGTAGGAAACGTAACTATAACAGGTGTAGCACCTAGTTTATTATCTACTAGAATTATTACACCATTAGTGGGTAGTGTGTCTATAACGGGCGCAGCACCTATTGTTGGACAAGATAGAATCATTACGCCGTCTGTTGGTAACATAAATATAGTAGGGCGAGTCAGCGTTGCACTTGTAGGTAAGTTAGTAATTACAGCGGCAGGTAGCGTGTCAATTACAGGTTCTCCGCCCGCACAAATTTTAACTGTAACACCAGCGGCAAATAATTTATTATTTACTGGACACGCACCTCAAGCAGTACCAGGTAAATTCTCTCAACCGGAAACCGGTACTGTAACAATAACAGGCATAGCTCCTAAAACAAATAGCGGTAGAATACCAGGTGTTGGAACTATCAACATTGTAGGCGTAGCACCTACTGTAGCAAGTGGTAAAATAATAACACCATCAGGTGGCGCCGTATTAGTAGGATCCGCACCAAGCGTAGTTGCACAAGGAAATATAGTTACACCAAGCGTAGGTTCTATAAATATAGTAGGCATAGCCCCTACAGTGCTTGCAGGAAAAGTAATTACACCATCAGTGCGCGCATTAACATTAGTAGGCGGTACAGCTACACTAAGTAATCCAAACTGGGGTATAATAAACACATCACAAACACCAGATTGGGTGTTAATAGCAGCGTAAAGGAAAATATATGGCATTAATTGTTAAAGATAGAGTGCAAGAAACTTCTACTACTACAGGAACAGGCACGTTTACGCTTCTTGGTGCAGTTACAGGCTTTCAATCATTTTCTGTTATTGGCAATAGCAACACTACTTACTATGCTATTGTATTGGGTTCAGAGTTTGAAGTAGGCATAGGCACTTATACATCTTCAGGAACTACTTTATCTCGTGATACTGTATTGTCTTCTTCTAATAGTGGTTCTTTAGTAAATTTTAGTGCAGGTACTAAAAGTGTATTTGTCACTTATCCTGCTGAAAAAGCTATTTATGATGATGCTGCTGGTAATGTCATAGCACTAGGCACTCCAGCATCTGTAACACTTACAAATGCAACAGGATTACCTCTTTCTACAGGTGTAACAGGCACATTACCAATAGCTAATGGTGGAACAGGCACAACTTCCACTACATTTACAAACTTAACGTCAAACGTAACAGGCACATTACCTGTAACTAACGGTGGAACGGGTGTAACATCTTCTACAGGGACAACTTCAGTTGTATTATCTAATTCACCTACATTAGTAACACCAACTTTAGGGGTAGCATCAGCAACTTCTATTAACAAAGTGGCTCTTACAGCACCAGCTACAAGTGCAACACTTACAATTGCTGATGGTAAAACACTTACTGCAAGTAATTCATTAACTTTAGCAGGTACAGATTCAACTACGATGACCTTCCCATCATCAAGTGCTACAGTTGCAGGGTTAGCTATAGCTCAATCATTTACAAACAAACAAACCTTTACAGGTTCAACATCAATCATTGCATCTTCATTTATCAATGCACTTGAAACAGCTACTATATCAGCTATTGCAGCAACTGGAACAATCAACTATGATGTGACTACACAATCTGTGCTTTATTACACAACTGATGCAAGTGCAAACTGGACAGTCAACTTTAGAGCATCAAGTGGCACATCTTTAAATACAGCAATGTCATCTGGTGAAGCTATCACAGTGGTATTTTTAGTCACACAAGGTTCAACAGCATACTATAACAATGCAGTTCAAGTAGATGGCACATCTGTCACACCTAAATATCAAGGTGGCACAGCATGGTCAAGTGGTAATGCTTCAGGTGTAGATGCTTACTCATACACAATTGTTAAAACAGGATCAGCAACATTTACAGTATTTGCAGCACAAACACAATTTAAATAGGAAATATTGAATGTCATTATTGTCACGCCTAGCAGTTCAAGCCGCCCGTGCTTATGGTATTTTATCGTCTAGAAGCACCAATGTATCTGCTGACTATCTTTCTGTAGCAGGCGGTGGCGGAGGAGGTAGACAATATGGTGGTCAAGGTTCAGGCGGTGGAGGTGGAGCTGGTGGATATTTAACTTCTACATTTACATTATCAACACTTACTACATATACAGTTACAGTTGGTGCGGGTGGTGCTGGAGGTTCTAGTGCTGGTGCAGCACCTAATGGTAGCAATTCTGGAATATCTGGCACAGGCTTAACTACAATTACTTCCGTAGGCGGCGGTGGTGGTGCTGGCTCAAGTGGTTCAGGTGCAAACGGAGGTTCAGGTGGCGGTGGTCAAGGTGAAACAGCACCAAAAACAGGTGGTGCTGGAACAAGTGGACAAGGTAACGCAGGCGGTTCAGGAGCAAATGCTGGAGGTGGAGGTGGAGGTGCTTCTGCTGTAGGTGCAAATGCTGTTACATCAGTAGGCGGAGCAGGTGGAGCTGGAACTGCATCTTCCATTAGTGGCTCATCTGTTACTTACGCAGGTGGTGGTGGTGGCGGTGGTTATACTAGCACAGCAGGAGCTGGAGGAGCTGGTGGTGGTGGAACAGGTGGCACAGGTTCTACTAATGCAGGACAAACCGCTGGAACTGCAAACACAGGAGGCGGTGGAGGTGGTGCAGCTTATGTTTCATCAGGAAACTATAATGGAGCTGCAGGTGGTTCAGGCATAGTCATCATATCTTACACATCTGCTACACCTAAATTCGTAGGTGGTACTCTTACCACTTCTGGTGGCAAACAAATTCATACATTCACATCATCAGGCACTTTATCGCCTTTAACACCTGTCACAGCTAGTTATTTAGTCGTAGCTGGTGGAGGTGGAGGTGGTGCTTATGAAGGTGCTGGTGGTGGTGCAGGTGGTTTACTTACATCATCTACAACTTTATATTCAGGTGCAACTTATGTCGTAACTGTAGGCGCAGGTGGAACTAGTGCAGGTTCAACATCAGGTGCAGGTAATAATGGTTCTAATTCAACTGTTGTAGGCACAGGACTTACTACATTAACTGCTGTTGGAGGCGGTGGTGGTGGTGGTCAGGCATCTAAAAATGGTAAAGATGGTGGTTCAGGTGGTGGTGCAAGCTCAAATTCAACTACTGTAGGTTTAGCAACTTCTGGACAAGGTAATAATGGTGGTTTAGGAACAGGTTCGCCTGGTTCAGGAACAGGTGGTGGTGGAGGTGGTGCAGGTCAAGCAGGTAACACAAATGGTGCAAGTTATGGTGGTAATGGTTTAGCATCAAGCATTTCAGGTTCTAGCGTTACTTACGCAGGTGGTGGTGCTGGATATAATGCTACAAATGGTGGTGGAACAGGTGGTGGTGGTAATCCTTCTGTGCCTGGAACAACTAATTTAGGTGGTGGTGGCGGAGCTTGGAGTGGGACAGGAACAGCAGGTGCAGGCGGTAGCGGTGTTGTTATCATCTCATACGCTGGCTCACAAGTATTTAATGGTGGTCTAGTCACATCATCAGGTGGAAACACTATCCACACATTTACATCTACAGGTGCATTAACACCATTAACAAACAATGTAAATAATTCATTAAGGTTTAGAGCAAGTGCTAGTGCTTATTTAAATAGAACACCTACTTTAGCTACTAATAGACGCACATGGACATTATCTATGTGGGTTAAAAGAGGTAAAGTTAGTGCTGAACAAGGATTTTTTGGCGCTGGACCTGATGGTTCAAATTTTTCATTATTTGAATTTCAATCTAACGATACAATGATGCTTTATGGTGCTAATTCAGGCGCAACATCATTTCAACTTATTACAACACAAGTATTTCGTGATCCATCAGCTTGGTATCATGTTGTTATGGCTTTTGATACTACACAAGCCACATCAGCAAATAGAATTAAATTATATATAAATGGTAACCAAGTAACTGCGTTTGGAACTGCTACATATCCATCACAAAATTACGACACATTTATTAATAATACAACAGCTCATGTATTTGGAAACATTTATAGTGGAGGTGTTCCATATTTTGATGGCTACATGGCTGACATTAACTTCATTGACGGACAAGCTTTAGAACCCTATTACTTCGGTAATAACGACTCTAATGGTGTATGGAAACCAATTCTATACAAAGGCACATATGGCACTAATGGATTCTACTTAACCTTTGGTAATACTACATCTACCACAACACTAGGTTATGACAGCTCACCTAACGGCAATAATTGGACTACTAACAACATCAGCTTAACAGCAGGCACAACCTATGATGCCATGATAGATAGCCCTACTAATGCAAGTAGTGGCACACAGCCTGTTGGGAATTATCCAACATTTAATCCACTTTCATTTAGAAATGCAACTAATACATTATCAAATGCAAATTTGACATATCCTGCATCAAGTTCTACAGATACTTCAACATTCTTCACAATGGCATTGCCAACAAGCAATTTGTTTTACTTTGAAGGATTGTATACAACTACCGTTGGTGCTGGTAATAATACTTATGTTGGAGTTAGTGCTGTTGGAGATACAGGTGGTTTAATTACAACTGGTAGCAATTTATATTCGTATGATTTAAAAAATGGTATAGCTTACAATCAAGCATCTACCACATCATATACAGCAGTTACAAATAATCAAACTGCAATGTTTGCATTTGATATTGCGAACGGAAAAATGTGGGTAGGCGCAAATGGAACTTGGTTTAATAGTGGTAATCCTGTTGCTGGAACAGGCGCAATATTAACTACTATTCCAACAACTGCAACAGCATTGTTTGCAAGTTTAAATGGTGGTGCTTTAAATAGGTCACAGCTTAATATTAACTTCGGACAACGCCCATTCGCATACACTCCACCTACAGGCTATCAAGCACTATGCACTACTAACCTACCTACACCTACTATATTGCAAGGTAATAAGTATATGGATGCAACGCTATATACAGGAACAGGAACAACGCAAGTAGTAGTAAATCAAGCATTATTTAAACCTGATTGGGTATGGATAAAAGAAAGAAATGGTGCAGCAGATCATGGATTATATGATTCTGTGCGTGGTGTGCAAAAACAATTAGAAAGCAATACAACAACTGCTGAAACCACAGAAACAACAGGACTCACAGCATTTAACTCTAACGGATTTACAGTCGGTGCATTAGCACAATTAAATACAAGTAGCGATACTTATGTAG
>Ga0194116_10003640_pt1 | contig 18385 bp, 15 predicted proteins | sample TA2MahsurfametaG_4_FD_148617 | JGI IMG/M metagenome (GOLD analysis project Ga0194116, IMG submission 148617) | Freshwater microbial communities from Lake Tanganyika, Tanzania - TA2015008 Mahale S9 surface | ecosystem: Environmental > Aquatic > Freshwater > Lake | place: Tanzania: Lake...
TAACGGTATTGGGCGGCGTACTCGTACTATTTTCTTTATCACTATCGATTCCCCTTATTTTTGCCCTAATTTTTGACGAGGCCACGAGCAGCACTTTCCTGCAAAGCATGCTTGTTTGCGCGCTTGTCGGTTTTGTTCTTATTGGCATTTTTCGAGGCAGCCAACGCGAAATGCTACCTCGCGATGGTTTTATGCTGGTTGTCTTGGTGTGGAGCGTATTACCTGCCTTTGGCGGCCTACCTTTGATGCTGCATATCGAGGGGCTTAGTTTTACAGACGCGTATTTTGAATCAATCTCGGCGCTAACCACGACGGGTTCGACCGTGCTCGAAGGACTCGATCGACTGCCTATATCAATCAATGTCTGGCGCCACTTCATGGTGTTACTTGGAGGCATGGGCATCTTGGTTCTTACGGTTGCGATTCTCCCTATTCTTGGCGTTGGTGGCAGCCAAATCTATAAGGCAGAGACGCCTGGGCCCATGAAGGAGGATAAGTTAACGTCCCGAATCTCAGAGACCGCTCGCGGGCTCTGGCTAGTCTATTTCATGATCTCGCTTGCATGCTGGTTAGCGTACTTTCTTGCTGGAATGACTTGGTGGGACGCGTTTATGCATATGTGTTCCACCATGGGTCTTGGCGGATTTAGTGCTTACGATGACAGCTTTGCACACTTCGATTCGCCGGCAATCGAACTTGTCGCCATATGTTTCATGACGCTAGCAGGTGTCAATTTTGGGCTCTACTTTCTTGCGTGGCGAAGCCGAAGTCTGAAGTCGCTCTGGACCGACTTTGAAGCCCGAAGCTACTTTGTTCTCATGCTGTGTTCCGTCATTGGAGTCAGTGTCTTTTTATACAGTCAGTCGGTCTATGAGGACCCACTAACCGCGCTGCGTTTCGCAGCCTTTAATGTCGTCTCGATTGCGACAACCACCGGCTTTGCATCGACCGACTACGCGCAATGGCCCTTGTTCGCACCCGTGTTCATGCTTTCGCTGTGTGGTATCGCAACCTGTGCTGGCAGCACGGGAGGTGGTATCAAGATGGTTCGTTTGATCCTGATACTAAAACAATCGAGAAATGAGCTCATTCGTATTGTCCATCCCCGCGCCGTGGTCCCGGTCAAGCTAGGCCGATCGGTGATCGAACCAGCAATTTTGCAATCGATCCTTGGTTTTCTTGTTGTTTACTTATTGGCGATTTGCTTGGGAACCTTGATGCTTTTGTTCACAGGCCTCGACGCCGTGAGTTCGTTTACTGCAGTCATTGCATCGATAAACAATACGGGACCAGGGCTCGGCGAGGTGGGTCCAGCAGCTAACTACAAAGGCTTAAGCGATCTCCAAACATGGGTTTGCATCATACTCATGCTCTTAGGACGACTTGAACTGATGTCAGTCCTCGTGCTGTTTGTACCTCACTTTTGGCGCCACTAAGTCTGACGCCAGATTTTCTTCTCAAGTGCGCTTGAGCGTTGTGATGATTCGATCAGCTTATCCATTTCGTCTGTCTTGATCATTAAGGCGATTTGCCTCACCTGCCCCGCAAGTTCTCTAAAACGTTCGAGAGCAAGTTGTGGATCGTTAACCAAACGCTGAATCGGTATACCCTGTTGATCTTCGAGCAATGCTTTTTGTTGATTAACCTTCTCAATCAACCGATTAACTTCTTCTTGGCTTAAGTGCAAGCGCTTTGCCTCACGATCAAGAACGTCTTGCTCCTCAGCGCTCAAGTGGCCATCGGATAACATCACAAAAAGTTCGTTCATGAGGGTTTCCCGCTCGATACGGAGTTGGTCGCTGAATGCCGATGACAAAATGGCTGCAGGAATCGCAAAAATGCCGATACCGAGCAAAGCCAAGATAATGGTCATAAAGCGGCCTGCTGGCGTCACAGGTGATATGTCGCCATAGCCAACCGATGCTAATGTAATCACAGCCCAGTAAATGGAAGCGGGTATGTTTTCGAACTTGTCTGGCTGGGCCTCGTGTTCAAACAAATAGCCAAGGCTTGCAGTGAGCACAACCAAGAGCATCATGATAAATGCTGATGCACTCATCACTGGCCACTCTCGCCTGATCACTGTCAGCAGGGTCTGAGTGCTACCGGTATATTTGGTGAGCTTGAGAAGACGAAGCAGACGAAAAACCCGCAAAAAGCGCAAATCGAAGAGGTGATGCAGAAATGCCTCCAAAAAGAAGGGCAAAACTGCCAATAAATCAATCACCGCATTATTCGTTCTTGCATACCTCAGTCGCCCAAACAATCCATGCCGGTGGTTTGGTGATTCCACCACCGTGTACATCCGCAACAAATACTCAAGTGTAAATATGGCAACTGCTATCGTATCCAGAATGATAAATTCTAGATTCAAGATATAGTTTATGGCTGTAACAGACTCCAGAACCACCGCAACCACCGACACCACCACCCAAACCATGATGAAGGTGTCAAAGTAATCATGCAGACGCCCCCCAAATTCCCCAGGCCATACCAGTGCGTGGAGCTTTTGTCTGAAAGTACGACCCGCATTGAGCTGCTGAAACTCACGATAGGCGGGAATCAACACCCGGAACAGTTTAAAAATTCGAAGTAAACGCAGCGCCCTCAGCATGCGTAAATCGAGTTGTATGAACGAGGCAAGATAAAAAGGCAGAATCGCTATCAGGTCAATGACCGCAAAAGGGCTGCGTGCGTAGGCGAATCGAGGCAGGCTTGAACCCTTGAACTCCTGATCCTCGGGCGCTAAATAAAGCCGCATCACATACTCGAGTGTGAAAATGCCCACGGACACAAGATCGAATATATGGAACCACTCGGCGTAGGGCTGGTAAACCGCAGGCACATGTTCAAAAACCAGCGCAAAAAGATTGGCGATGATCAGTAGAGCAATCCAGCGTTCGATGAACTGGTAATAATTGCCTTCGATCTCACTATTGAAGAGCCAGTTAAAAGCCCAACGCCTTAGGCTTCCGGCCTCAGCAAGCCTTAATTGTGGATCGATGGCAACATCGTCATCAAACTCATGGGGGTTTGGGCTCAAGGTGCTTGCTCCAAAAAGCGACTGCCGACGCTGCCCTAAGGCAAGGGCCGATTTTTCCGCGCTGGCTTACTCGGTTAAATGCGTACGTTTATTTACGTATTTCTTATAAACCGAATGCGACTAACTTGGCAAGCACCCTTTGGTCAACGCGACTCGGCTGAATGCTCTTCTAAACCAGATTTGGCGGACTTTGCGGCAATCGCTTCGGCCTCACGTTGAGCTTTTAACAAGGCCTTATCCCGTTTGAGCGACAGATACTGCCAAAGAAGAAAGCACAAAAAAAGAAGGAAAAATAAAAGCTCTGCGAACAAAAAGTAGGGCCATTCCATAGCAAAAGAGTTTACTTCAACTGGCTAAGCTAGGCTACTCACTAAGATGATGACAATCGCTAAGCAAGCGGTTAGTCTCAACGCTCGAACGTTAACAACCCAGGGGAGTCGATGATGGCAAAGTATATGGTTCTAGGAAACTATAACGCTCAAGGGGCGGCAGGCGTGATTGCGCAAGGCGGTACGGCACGCGTTAACGCCATTAAGGCGCTCTGTAAGCAAATCGGTGGAAAGCTTGAAAGTTGCTACTTTTCATTTGGTGAATACGATATCGTCGCAGTAATTGAAGCGCCCGACAATGTAGCAATGACTGCGGCCTCATTAGCGGTCGGGGCAAGCGGACTGGTATCGATGAAAACCGTTGTGTTGCTCAGTCCAAAGGAAATGGACGACGCAGCTGCGAAAGTACCAGGATACAAAGCGCCCGGCGCCTGATCCCTTTGCGCTACACGCCTTTGCAAGACCCGTCGGCCCTGCAAAGGCCTAACCACGGTGCTTATAAAGTTTTCCCATCAGGCCCTTCGGGCTTTGTCGAAAACTCGAGAATACGTTGTGCGAACTGACGCAGCACTCGATAATCACCCGACATCAGCGAGTCGTATGCCTGATCGCTCAGGCTTGTCAGCAAACCACTTTGTTTAGCAAGTGCCAATAGTTCCTCATCGCTCATCCATTGCTCCTGCTTCAGGGACAAGCCCCAGAAAGCTCGGAGTCTGCGCCATATCTCGGGGCACTTAGCTAGAAACCTGACTAGATCAATAAGTAGCCCGATACTTGCGCCAATCAGTGGTGTGAAAAATAAGCCAATCAGCGGCAAAAAGCTGTGAGTACAAGGCTTAAAGGCATCAATAGGTCTCCAGATGCAGGCGCCCTTCCCTTTTCATCGTCGCACCCAGACTGTCCCAATCCATGCCGGCCTGAACAGCCACATCTCGCAAAGTCATCACAACGCCCTCTTCCATCGCCTTTAGCCCGCAGACAAAGAAGAAGGCATTAGGGTCACGGAGCAATAAGGCAAGATCAGCAGATCGATCACGCATTGCATCTTGAACATAGCGTTTTGCTTGACCTGGTGTGCGACTGAAAGCCAATTCAATATCAATGAAGTCCTTTGGCAAACTTTGCAGCGGGCCAAAATAAGGCAGCTCTTGCTGGGTTCTTGCTCCAAAAAATAGCATCAGCTTGCCACCTTCAAACTTGCCCGATTGGCGCATCCGCCGACGCCACTCAGTCATCGCACGCATGGGCGCACTGCCTGTCCCCGTGCAAATCATCACAATGCTGCTGCGTGGGTGATTTGGCATCAAAAAGCTCGACCCAAAAGGCCCGGTGACCTGCACCTTATCGCCAATCTTGAGATCGCACATAAAGTTACTGGCCACACCACGCACGGGCTGGCCCTGGTGATTCTCCAGTACGCGCTTGATTGTCAGTGAGAGATTGTTATAGCCTGGGCGCTCGCCGTTGCGGGGCGAAGCGACCGAGTACTGACGCGGGGGATGCGCCCTACCGTGCTGGTCGCAGCCCGGCGGAATGATGCCGATGCTTTGACCTTCAAGCACTGGAAACGGCATAGATCCAAAATCGAGAACAATATGATGGGTATCGTAATCTTTGCCGACCTCGGTCACCCGCGCGTTGCCTGTAACCGTTGCAATAACAAAGGCTTGCTCAGCCTTGGGGCCGTAAAGATTCGTGAAGGGGTGTGCTGCCGACCATGGCGGCAGGACGGACCCGTACTTGGCGCTTTGAAAGCCAACTAGCTGCGCCGGGTCAACACTCGTCGCTTGGGGGCTGAGCGCAGCTTGCTCAACGATCGCCGAAGGGCTGACACCCGCTGCCTCAAGGGCTGCAGTCGAAAGCTCTTCGGGTAATTCGTCCCAGCCGAGTTGTTCGGTCAGGCTGTAGGCCTTAACCCGCGGCATATTACGCCAATTATCGATCGAACCCGTGGGACAGGGAGGCACACAAGCCATGCAGTGATTACACTTTTCAGCATCCACGACATAGTTTCGATCGTCGTGCGTGATGGCACCCACGGGGCAGGTTGCCTCGCAGGTATTACAGCGAATGCAAATGACCGGGTCGATCAAATGCTGCTTAAAAAGGCTAATTTCTGCCATTTCCATGGTGAGTCATCGCTTCATGCAAAGATTGTTCTATGGCTTGATAAACCTGATCTTGCCCTATGTCAACGGCAAAGGACTTGATCAGTTAAAGCGAACATAGTCGAAGTTGACTGGCTGGCGGTTAATGCCCATGACTGGTGGTGCAATCCAGTTGGCGAATTTACCAGGCTCTACACAACGACCCATTAAGCTCGCAACAAAGGCTCGGTCCGATGCCGAAGGCAACCAGTGATCAACATGCGCGGCCCACTCAGCAGCACTGATGACTTTGCCATCAGGCGAAACCTTAACGCCCGCCAATGCACCGATGTTGCGGTGAAATGCCTTGTGCGGTGCCTTTAGCTGAAAGGGAATGCCCGCCTTCTCGATGATCTTGTTCCAGCGACCAACCCCGGCAATCGAGTCCTTGATATAGTCATCGCGCAGTACCTCATTAAGCGCATTAAGCATGGGGACTTCTTTTTCAACAAGCTGCCCATTTCTAACTTCGAGAACCTTATAACTATCGCTCTTCAAGCGATGATCATCAGTGCGCTTGCCTTCCTCGTAGCGACCTTTTAGGCCGGTACTGTAAAAGGTCGCAGCGTTTGAGGACTCATCAGCACCAAACAAGTCGATCGTGACTGAGAAATGGAAATTTAAATAACGCTGTAGCGTTGGGAGATCGATCACACCTGCGGCGCGAATTTTCGCAACATCGTCGGTCTTCAACTCGTTCATGACCTGGCAGGTACGGCTAATCACACGGCCAACACCTGACTCGCCCACAAACATGTGATGGGCTTCTTCAGTCAACATGAATTTCGTTGTACGCGCCAAAGGATCAAAAGCGCTTTCTGCCAATGCACACAACTGAAACTTACCGTCCCGATCGGTAAAGTAGGTAAACATGAAAAATGATAACCAATCAGGCGTTTGCTCATTGAATGCCTGAAGGATCCGGGGGTTGTCGGTCTGCCCCGAACGACGCTCAAGCAGCGCTTCGCCCTCTTCGCGACCATCACGCCCAAAGTACTTATGGAGTAAGTACACCATGGCCCACAAATGACGCCCTTCTTCGACATTCACTTGAAAAAGATTGCGCAAATCATATTGGCTTGGTGCGGTAAGCCCTAGGTGACGCTGCTGCTCGACCGACGCTGGCTCGGTATCGCCCTGGGTTACGATGATCCTGCGCAAGTTTGCGCGATATTCTCCGGGGACCTCCTGCCAGGCATCATCGCCGAGGTGATCGCCAAAATGAATCTTGCGGTCCTGCTCAGCCGGGTTGAGGAAAATGCCCCAACGATAATCAGGCATTTTGACATGACCAAACTGTGCCCAACCCTGCGGATCAACGCTCACTGCGGTGCGAAGATACACATCAAAGTTTTGCGATCCATCAGGACCCATATCGTTCCACCAATTGAGATAATTGGGTTGCCATTGCTCAAGGGCACGTTGCAAGGTACGGTCCTCGCTCAGATTCACGTTGTTGGGAATCTTTTCGCTATAGTTAATGCTCATCATAAGGCTCCACAAAGTATATAAATGTGATCAAACTCGATGCCAGTCAAAGGCCGCTTTATCGCCTTTGCCATAAACTTTTAATGCGCCCTTTTCACCAACTGCATTGGGTCGCTGAAAGATCCAGTTTTGCCAGGCTGTCAGGCGTCCGAATACCCGGGTTACCATATTCTCTTTGCCGTTAAAGCGCAGGTTCGCCTCCATGCCAGTGAGGGCATCGGGGCTCATTGCAACCCGCTCTTCGATGGCAATTCTTACCTCATCCTGCCAATCGATATCGTCGGGATTGCTGGTGTTAAGCCCGAGTTCATGGGCCTCATCGGCATCGAGCGCTTGACCGATCACTGCACGCAGCGCATCGAGCGGGCCTTTCTCGTGATAAAAGCGACGCTCAAGGCGCGTTTCCTCGGTTGCCATCGGGTAGCAGCCAAAGTTGAGCTTGCCAAGCGTGATGGTGGGCGCGGTTTTCGGCGAATCAGGCAGCGCCAGATGATAGATGCGGTCACAAGCTAAGGCTAGCTCGAGGAAGCTTCCAGCGAAGCAGCTCCCTTCATCGACCAGGGCAAAAAGGCTGCGCGACGACACATCAAGCCTGCTAAAGGTACGGCGCAATAAACCCAGTGTTTCGCGTACAAACCAGTGATGTTGATGCGTGTGCATGAGTTCATCATTGGCGAGCACGGCTGCGGCATCTCCGCGGGTTTTGATAAGCCACATACCAATATCGAGCTCATTGGTGCGCATATGCAAGATGGCATCTTCAAGTTCACGTGCAAGTACAAGCGGATACCACTGTTCTCCGGCGGCTTCTATCGATGCGATATCGCTGGGCAACGTTTCTTTGGGCGCGTGCACCGTCAATGTTGCAAGCCGCTTCGATCGGTCAATGTCAACATGGACATGGCTGTAGCGCAACTGATCAGCATCAATGCTGCGCATTAAGGGGTTGAGCTTGACGCCCTTGGCACCGGCTGGGCGATCACTTGTGCTTGCGAGTTCAAGGGCTCGTTCTCGAATCCGAGCCGAAAACTGAGCGGGCTTGACAATCTCGTCGACCAAACGCCAGTCCTTAGCCTTTTGACCTCGAACCCCTTCGTTGGTGGTACAAAAAATATCGGCAAGGTCATGACGTACTTTTCGCTTGTCGGTCACGCGAGTCAGCCCACCTGTGCCAGGCAACACGCCAAGCAATGGTACCTCGGGCAAACTGACCGAGCTGCTGCGATCATCGATCAAGACGATCTCATCGCAAGCAAGCGCCAACTCATAGCCACCACCCGCGCATGCGCCATTCACTGCAGCCAAAAACTTTAGACCGCTGTATTTTGAAGAATCTTCAAGTCCGTTGCGTGTTTCGTTGGTGAATTTGCAAAAATTCACTTTCCACGCGTGACTCGACACGCCCAGCATGAAGATGTTGGCACCCGAACAAAAGACTTTGTCTTTTAGCGAAGTCACTACCACGGTGCGTACTTCGGGGTGCTCGAAACGGATGCGATTAATTGCATCGTTGAGTTCGATATCAACACCAAGGTCGTAACTATTGAGCTTTAATTTATAACCTGGCCGCAATCCGGCGTTCTCATCAAAGTCGGCGGCGAGCGTAGCGACTGATCCATCGAAAGATAGCTTCCAGTGGCGGTAGGCCGAGGGTTCGGTTTGGTATTCAACACGGGGCGAATCACTCATTGCTTGTCTCCTGCTTGCTGTTGAGGCGGTTCTTGAAAGACTTCCGGCAAACGAGTGCTACTACTTCTGTCATCCGTTTGCTTCGACGATGAATAATAATGCCTAATTCGTTTTCATGTCAAGCATTATTTTGCTTGTTTTAATCACCGACCTCAAAGCTTGAGTTGCAGCCCCTCCCGAATCGTCTGCCGCAAACCATGAAAAGTCTCTGCAAGCGCCTGCGCACTGGTATTGATTTGATAATCCGCCTTCGAGTAAAAGGCAGCGCGCCCTGCGAGAATGCCGCGCAAATCGTCCATGGCCTCTTTACTCGCTGCAACGGGACGCAGATCCCCCTGAGCAAGAACGCGCTTCATGTGATCCTCCGGATCAGCTTGCAACCAAACGGTTGTGCAGTGCGAAAGCAACAGTGAAAAGGTTGCGGGCTCAGAGACGAGACCTCCTGGGGTTTCAATCACGGCTTCGGTATATATTTGGATTGTTTCCTCGAGCGCTCTCCGCTCGTAGCGTCGATAGGCATTGACGCCGTACAAGCCCTGTATTTCCGCAATGCTGCAGCCCGCAAACTTTTCGATTTCCCGACTCAACTCAACAAAGGGAAAATCTAAATCCTCAGCAAGCATTCGCCCAAGTGTTGACTTGCCCGCGCCCCTCAAGCCGATCAGCGCAATGCACGATGGCTTTGCGCTGGCAGGCTGCCCGGCCGTCTCCGCCTCGTTGAGCGAGGCCCACAAGGCCATGCGCGCACGTTTCAGGCTTGCTTCATCGCGACCTTGCAGCATTTCACGCAACATAAGCCATTCAGGCGATGAGGTCGTCACATCGCCAATCAAGGCAGCCAGCGAACAGCCAAGGCTTTGAGCCACTTGCAAGAGCACAAGAATCGAGGCGTTACCAACGCCATATTCAAGATTCGCCCAATGGCGCTCGGAAACTCCCGCAGCCATTGCAGCAGACTTACGCGTCATGCCCTTGCGCGCTCGCAGCTGACGCACACGCTCGCCGAGCGCAACGAGAAACGGGTTTTTTGAGCCATCACCAGCGCTCGAGTCCTGTTCGACCATGACCTGGAAGCTCGGCGAAGCGATTTTTCCACTAAGAGGAATTATATTGCTTGACATTGATTTTAATTCACCATAAAGTTCCAACCGGCACGATACTGCATCTCGACCGATGGTGCAAGATTGAGCAATAAAAGCCTCGCCGTGAGACGAGTTACCGATCGACAATGCCGCGTTTGCTTGAACATTGGCGCAAAGACGCCAGGTCAAGCGAAGCTTCCACCAACCGTAGGAAGGAGACAGCTTTATGACCGCCCTGGCCCCACGGGCCGATCTGCCCCTATTGGCCGATCTGCCCCCACTTGACGCACGATTTAATATTGCGCATCACTGGCTGCAAGCCAATGCGCAACGCCACACCAAGACCGCCTTTATCGATGACCAGGCCAGCCTCAGCTATGGCGAACTTGACCGCCGAGTACGTCAGCTTGCGAGCGGCCTGAAAGCCCTCGGGATCCGACGCGAAGAACGCGTTTTACTTTTGATGCACGATGTCTGCGACTGGCCCGCGTGTTTTCTGGCAGCGATTTACGCAGGGCTTGTCCCTGTGGCGGTCAATACACTCATGACCGCTGACGACTATGCTTACATGCTTGAGCATTCGCGCGCCCAAGCAGCAATGGTCTCAGGTGCGCTGCTACCCAACCTGACTGCCGCCATGACGCGCAGCGATCACGAAATTCGAAAAGTTATCGTCTCAAGACCCGAGGCACCACTGCATCCTTCAGAGGTCGATCTTGAACGTTTTATAGACGATAACGAAGTGGCTACACGCCCCGCAGGTACCAGCCCAGATGACCCAGCCTTTTGGCTTTATTCGTCGGGGTCGACAGGTCGACCAAAGGGCACCGTACACTCGCAGGCGAATCCGTATTGGACTGCTGAGCTTTATGGGAAAAGAGTCCTTGGGATGAAGGAGTCCGATGTTTGCTTTTCGGCTGCGAAACTTTTTTTCGCCTACGGACTTGGCAACGGGCTCTCGTTTCCGCTTTCAGTTGGCGCGACGACCGTCCTCATGGCTGAGCGTCCAACCCCAGAGGCAACATTTAGGCGCATGCGTGGAGAAAGCGGTGGTATCAAGCCAACAATTTTCTTTGGTGCACCAACCGGCTATGCGGGCATGCTTGCGAACGCAGCACTACCAAGCCGAGAAGAAGTTGCCATCCGACTGGCCTCTTCGGCAGGCGAAGCGCTCCCTGCCGACATTGGCGAACGATTCAAAGCGCATTTCGGTGTCGATATTGTCGATGGCATTGGTTCAACCGAAATGCTTCATATTTTTCTCAGCAATACACCCGAGAAAGTCCGCTACGGAAGCACAGGCTGGCCGGTACCAGGCTATGAGGTAGAGCTTCGCGGCGAACAAGGCGGGGCGGTTCCGGATGGTGAACCGGGGGATCTTTATATCCATGGCCCTTCAGCTGCGATGATGTATTGGGGTAATCGCAGCAAGTCGCGCGAAACCTTCCAGGGCGCCTGGACCAAAAGCGGCGACAAATATATTCGCAACAGCGATGGCAGCTACACCTATGCAGGACGAAGCGATGACATGCTCAAGGTCAGCGGAATTTACGTGAGTCCTTTTGAAGTTGAGGCAACACTTATCCAACATCCCGCCGTGCTGGAAGCTGCGGTTATTGGTAAAGAAGACGCCGACGGTCTCACGAAAACTAAAGCGTTCATCGTTCTAAAACCCGGTTGCCAAGTCGGCGAAGATGAACTGAAGGCCATGGTAAAAGAGCGGCTTGCCCCATACAAATACCCACGCTTTATCGAATTTGTCGCTGATTTGCCCAAAACCGCAACAGGCAAGATTCAACGCTTTAAGTTAAGGGCGATGGAACAAGCGCGCAACGCCTCAGGGTCTTGAGGCGTAAACGCCAGTTCAGACTGCCAACGATTACGATAACGTTTTCACTACCATAAGGATCATAACGATGAGACAAGCACCAGGACAAGCAAATCAACAATTAAAACCTGCCAGCACTGGCAAACGCCGGATGCTCGCAAGCGCCGTTGTTTCTGGATTGACACTCGCACTTGCGGGTGCAATGCCTGTCATTGCGCAAAGCAAAGACGGCAAACTAAAAGTTGGATTAATGCTGCCCTACACCGGCACCTTTGCAGCACTTGGCACAGCGATCGAGAATGGCTTTCGACTCCACTTGAATGAACAAGGCGGCAAGCTCGGTGGCCGAGAGGTCGAATTGGTCAAAGTCGATGACGAATCAGATCCGGCCAAAGCGACTGACAACGTCAATAAGCTCATCAAGCGCGATAATGTTGATGTGCTTATTGGAACCGTGCACTCGGGCGTTGCTATGGCAATGGCCAAAGTCGCCAAAGATAGCGGGACGATTCTCATAGTGCCCAATGCGGGTGCTGACGCAGTCACCGGCCCGATGTGCGCACCAAACATTTTTCGCTCCAGTTTTAGTAACTGGCAGCCCGGTTATGCCATGGGCGAAGTGATGGCGAAAAAAGGGCATAAGCGCGTTGTGACCATCACGTGGAAATACGCCGCAGGCGATGAGTCGGTCCGGGGATTTAAAGAAGCCTATGAGAAAGGTGGCGGCAAGGTCATCAAAGAGTTGAGCCTACCCTTCCCCAATGTTGAGTTTCAAGCCCTGCTAACAGAAATCGCAGCAACCAAGCCAGATGCGGTGTATACCTTTTTTGCCGGTGGTGGCGCCGTAAAGTTTGTCAAAGATTATGCTGCTGCAGGTTTGAAAAAATCGATTCCCCTCTATGGAGCTGGATTTCTCACCGATGGCACGCTTGAAGCGCAGGGCGCCGATGCGGATGGGCTCTTCACCACACTGCATTATGCGGACAGCCTTGCTAGTGCACGAGACAATGCCTTCCGACTTGCCTACGCGAAAACCTTCAAACTACAGCCCGATGTTTACGCCGTCCAAGGCTATGACGCTGCACAAATGCTAGGGGTTGGGCTCAACGCTGTTAAAGGCGACATTAGCAAAAAGGCCGAGTTCGCTGCAGCACTCAAGAATGCAAAAATTGACAGTCCAAGGGGCGTCTTTACCTTGGGCAAAAGCCATAACCCGGTACAAGACATTTACTTGAGACAAGTGGTGGGCAAGGAAAACAAAGTCATCAGCGTGGCCTCCAAAGGGCTTGCTGATCCCGGTCGCGGCTGCAAGATCTAAGCAAGCTGAATCGCATTATCACGCCGCAGCCTGCCATTGGAGTTTTTCATGGACTTTTCGATTTTTCTCATCCAGTGCTTAAACGCACTTCAGTACGGTCTGCTACTTTTTTTAGTCGCATCGGGACTAACACTGATTTTCGGGATTATGGGAGTGATCAATCTGGCTCATGGAAGTTTTTACATGATCGGTGCGTACATGGCCTTTGGTCTTGCACCGATCGTGCAAAGCAGCTTCGGCGGCGGCTTTTTTGCCACCTTGCTCGTCGGTCTCTTTCTTGCGATTGTGCTTGGCTATTTTCTTGAATGGGCTTTTTATAGCTATCTTTACGAGCGCGAGCATTTGCAACAAGTACTCATGACCTATGGCCTTATTTTAGTGTTTGAGGAATTACGAAGTCTCATCATCGGTGACGATGTGCACGGCGTTAGCGCTCCCGATTTTTTGTCGGGCTCTATCGCCTTGGGCGATACGATGACTTATCCGGTTTATCGGCTTTTCATGAGTGCCGTCTGTATTTTGCTTGCGATCGGCATGTACTTGGTATTCACCCGAACAAGACTTGGCATGATGATCCGAGCTGGTAGTAGCAACCGGGAAATGGTGCAATCGCTAGGCGTTGATATTCAATTTTTATACCGTGTCGTGTTTGCCGCTGGTGTTGCGATAGCAGCCTTTGCCGGCATGGTTGCCGCCCCCGTCTCTTCGGTCTACCCCAACATGGGCAGTCAAGTGCTAATCATATGCTTTGTTGTTGTGGTGATTGGCGGCATTGGCTCCATACGTGGGGCATTACTCGCCGCACTATTGATTGGCTTTGTGGATACCTTCGGCAAAGTCTTGCTACCACAAGCCTCTGGCGTTCTGGTTTATGTCTTGATGGCCTTGATTTTGCTCTGGAAGCCTCAAGGGCTCTTCAAAGCTGGGTAATCCCGCCCACACCGAATAACTAGGCTCATACCATGCCATCCAAGCCGTCAGCCGCCTTTGTTTTCGTGCTCGCTTTTTTTGCGACCCTAGCGCTTTATCCGCTTGTCGGTGGCAAGTTTGGTGTTGATCTCGTCACGAAAATTATGATTTACGCAATTTTTGCCTTAAGCCTTGAATTGCTCGTGGGCGGCACCGGGCTCGTCTGTTTCGGTCAGGCGGCATTTTTCGGCATCGGTGCCTACGCCACCGTCTTGCTCTCACCCTCCAGCGATCCAGCAGGTCTTGCGCTATGGGTGTTTGCAATTTTGGCGGCATCGATTTATGCCTTTGTTGTCGGCGCATTATCACTGCGCACATCGGGTGTGTACTTCATCATGGTCACCCTGGCATTTGCACAAATGGCTTACTACGTCGTTCACGATACCCCGCTTGGGGGCGGCACTGATGGTATTTATTTATATATCAAACCGGTTTTTGGCCCCTTTGATCTGGATCAACCGAACACGCTTTATTTTGTAACTTTATTGAGTTTGATCGCTGTGTTTGTCTTTTTAGCGCGGCTGTCAGTTTCACGCTTTGGTCGCACACTGGCTGGCATTCGGGTTAACGAACAACGCATGCGAGCCACTGGCTTTTCGACCTATCCCTACAAACTTGCAGCCTTCACCATCTCAGGTGGCCTCGCTGGTCTTGCAGGCTTCTTGTTTGCCGTGAAGGACGGTTTTGTCAACCCCGAAATGTTAAGTTGGCACTTATCGGGCGCGGTGCTGATCATGATTATTTTGGGTGGCATTGGACATCTTCGTGGCGCACTCATCGGCGCGTTCGCCTTTGCACTGCTACAGGAATTATTTAAATCAGAAGCTATTTTCGGTGCATTTGCCAAGCACTGGCACCTAGGGCTTGGCCTTAGCATCATCGCGAGCGTTGCCTTGCTGCCTCGTGGGCTGGTTGGTGTCCCTGCGCAGTTACAAGAACGTTTATGGGGGCGATCCTCGCGTCGGGCTCAAAGCTTGGGAGATACCGATGTCAGTCACTGAGGCGATCGCCAATCGATCTGAGGTGTTAATTCGTTGCGAGGCGCTAACCCGTCAGTGGGGTGGCTTGATTGCAGTCAATCAGGTGTCTTTGGACTTTTGTCTTGGTGCGGTTCACGCGGTCATTGGCACCAATGGCGCGGGGAAGTCCACACTGATCAATATGCTTTCTGGCGAGATCGCTCCGTCTTCAGGATCGATTTATTTAAAGTCTGAGAACATCACCGCATGGTCACAGCCACGCCGTGCCCAAGCCGGCTTGGGACGCAGCTACCAACGCAATACGATCTTCCCGAGCTTCAGTGTGCTCGAGAATTGCAGGCTTGCCGCGCAGTCAAGAACACCCAAGCCATGGCACTGGTGGCAATCTGCCTCGAGCTGCGCGCAAAGCCTGGCTGCGGCCCGCCAAGCGGCTGAGCTCGCAGGCCTTCAGGACTGGCTAGACCAAACGGCTGGTCTTTTAAGTCACGGCCAGAAGCGACAGCTTGAAATCGCCATGTGTTTGGCAGGCCACCCGAAGGTCTTATTGCTCGATGAACCGCTTGCCGGCATGGGGGCAGAAGAGACCGATCGCATGCTCACATTGCTTGAAAAGCTTAGGCAGGATCATGCGATCTTATTAGTAGAACATGATATGGATGCCGTCTTTCGCATTGCCGATCAAATCACTGTGATGGTTAATGGCTCAGTGATCGCTTCAGGCACACCCGAAGAGGTCCGAAATAATGCCGAGGTGCAGGCCGCCTACTTAGGAGGCCATTGAGATGAACCCTCAGCAAATGCATGATCCGATTCTAAACGCGCAAGGTATTCATGCCTGGTACGGGTCAAGCCATATTCTTCATGGAATCGATCTGCAAATTTCGCGTGGTGAAACCATCGGCTTATTGGGCCGTAACGGTATGGGAAAAAGCACGCTGATTCGCAGCATCCTCGGCCATGTCAGCCAACGAGATGGGCGGGTGTATTTGTTCGGGCAAGAGGTCTCAACGTGCAGGCCGCACGAAATCGCCCGACTTGGCGTCGCTTACGTTCCTGAAGGTCGCGGCGTATTTCCCAACTTAAGCGTTCGCGAAAATCTGATCATGGCTGCGCGCCCTGTGCAGGGCCGGTCACGAGGATGGGAGCTCGAGCGGGTCTTACAAACATTTCCGCGACTTGCCGAACGCATCAACAACCTCGGCGCCCAGCTCTCAGGAGGCGAGCAGCAAATGTTATCGATCGGTCGTGCATTGATGACACAGCCCGATTTGATTGTGCTCGATGAAGCTACTGAGGGGCTTGCACCGTTGATCGTGGCTGAGATTTGGAAAGTCATCAGCACCATCCGCGAAGACGGTATCGCCACACTCATTGTTGATCGTGATTACCGTAAAGTACTTGCCCAATCGGACCGAGCCATCGTGCTTCAAAAAGGCCAAGTTGTCCTTAGCGGAACATCGGCTGCGCTTCGCGATAATCCCGAGCTTGCGTCCCACCTAGGCCTTTGACAGACTGAGGCTCAGCGCCTTAGGAACCAAGCATAGGATGAGAGCCCATGAGTATGATCAGCCACCAACTCGAACAATTTGGACAGCCACTTGTCAAGAAGCTGCGTGAGTTACCTCAGCTTGAAGGCAGTCAGGTCTTGATCCGCATTGGCAGCTGCGGCGTTTGCCATAGCGATGTGCACTTACAAGATGGCTACTTTGATCTCGGTGGTGGCGCTCGGCTCGATATGGGCAAGGCGATGCAGATTCCTCGAACCCTTGGCCATGAGATCGCTGGAACCGTTGCAGCGCTTGGTCCCGACGTCAGGCAAGTATCACTAGGCGAGCGCTTTGTTATTTTTCCCTGGATCGGATGCGCACAGTGCTCGATTTGCGAGGCCGGCGAAGAACAACTTTGTAATAAACCACAAGCACTCGGCGTTCATCGAGATGGCGGCTTTGCGAGCCATCTTATGGTTCCTCATCCCAGATATTTGATCGATTACGGGCCGCTTGCCGAAGAGCAGGCTTGTACATACGCTTGTTCGGGACTAACGGCTTATGGTGCCTTGAAAAAAGTCTCACAGGTCAACAGGGATCAAGCCTTGATGATTATTGGCGCAGGCGGCGTTGGACTCTCAGGTATACGGCTTGCAAGACATATGTTTGGACTTGCGCCTTTTGTGGTTGAGCAAGACCGAGCCAAGTGGGATCTGGCCAAACAGGCCGGCGCTGGCGATTTGATCGATCCCAATGAAGAGGGCGTTTTGAAATCGCTCATGAAATCAACTGCAGGCGGTGTGGCGACCGCCATCGATTTTGTAGGCACTGCTGAGAGCTTTAGCTTTGGGGTCTCGGCTTTGCGCAAATCGGGGAAAATGATTTGTGTGGGTCTTTTTGGTGGTGCTAGCAAGATAGTGCCAGCTATGATAACGATGAAGTCTTTATCGATTGAGGGCTCTTACGTCGGCAGTCTCCAAGATATGCACGACTTGATGGCGATCGCCCGCAGCGGCGTCCTGCCTGAAATGCCCCTCATGATCGAAAGTCTTGAGAAAAGCTCGATGGTTCTCGAAAATTTGCGACAGGGGAACATTCGGGGCCGCTGTATTTTAAAATGCTAACCCCGACATAGCCCTATTGCGCCCGCTCTAATCCGATCTTATATTTAGATCTTTAACAATTCGCGCATATTTTTCCAATTCAGCCGACAAGAACTGTTTAAACTCTTCAGGAGTAGCGGCTCCTCCTGATTGAAGTCCTTGTGCATCCAAGGTTGCCCGTATTTTTGGATCATTCATCGCCGTCTTCACTGCGCGATCAAGTTTTGCCACCATTTCTGCAGGCATACCCTTAGGGCCCATCACCGAGTACCAATTGGTCACATCGAATCCAGTAATTCCGACCTCTTCAAAAGTAGGTACTTCTGCGAGTTGCGGGATTCGCTTTGGCGTTGAGATTGCTAAAGCGCGGATCTTCTTGCTCCGGATATGCTCAAGCACTGGTGGCATCGTATCAAAATTCATATTTACCTGACCTGCAAGCAAGTCAACAATTGCCTGCCCGCTTCCCTTATAGGGCACATGATTCATTTGTAATCCGGCTATCCGTGAAAACAATGCGCCAGCAAGATGTTGCGAACTTCCGATGCCAGAGGATGCATAAGTCATCTCATCAGGCTTTGACTTGATCAGCTTAATCAACGCGGTTACTGAATGGGCCTGAACCGAAGGATGGACCACGAGCACGTTGGGTACGTATCCGATATAAGTTATCGGGGTGAAATCGCTGGCTGCTTGATAAGGCACCTTAATGACAAAAGGTGCCACGGCATTGGAATTCGAGTGCCCCATCAATAGTGTGTAGCCATCAGGAGCAGACTTAGCAACCAAATCGGCAGCAATCGTCCCCGAGGCACCTGGCTTATTTTCCAGAACAATTTGCTGACCGAGTACTTCTGCCATTTTGGGCGCCAAAGCCCTTGCGACAATATCGGTGCCACCACCCGGAGAAAAACCAATCAGC
>Ga0194116_10003641_pt1 | contig 18380 bp, 10 predicted proteins | sample TA2MahsurfametaG_4_FD_148617 | JGI IMG/M metagenome (GOLD analysis project Ga0194116, IMG submission 148617) | Freshwater microbial communities from Lake Tanganyika, Tanzania - TA2015008 Mahale S9 surface | ecosystem: Environmental > Aquatic > Freshwater > Lake | place: Tanzania: Lake...
ATGGAACATGCGCGTGAAAATAAATTTCTGCACGCAGTTGAAAACATCGATATCCTCTTTCAGCATTATGCCACAACAGAGACCGTAACTTTTGAAGGTGAACCTCTGGAAGGAATTCAAGTTTTGAGTCCTCAAGAAACACGAGGAGTAAATTTCAAGAATTGTATTGTTGTTGGAGCGAATGACGATGTGTTTCCAGGTACAGGTAAGTTAAATTCACTTATTCCATTTGATTTAAGAAGGCCTTTCCATCTTCCACTTCCCGAAGACAAAGAAGGAGCAGTGGCCTATACATTTTACAGACTTATTCAGCGAGCACAAACTACACGGTTAATCTATTACACCCAAAGCAGCGAGTATAAATCTACTGAACCTACACGGTACATGTTGCAGGTGAAACATGAATTATCCGATGCAAAATATCGGACCACCATGCGTGAAGAAGATTTTGTTCATGAGAATCAAGGGACTCAAAATTCAGATACCATAATTCAATCCAATGAATTTTCACGGTCGCGCATTAAGGCGCTTCTTGAAAACGGAATTTCTCCTTCCGCATTGAATAAGTTTCTCGCTTGTCCATTGGATTTTTATTATCGGTATGTCATTGGACTCGGCGAAATGGAAGAATTAGAGGAAAGCATGGAAGCTGCAACACTTGGTATTGTTGTGCACCAAGTTTTAGAGAAACTCTTCGAGCCATTCGAAGGATCTGTAATTGGTTCAGATGACATCAAGAAGTTCCTTCCCCAAATTGAAACTCAACTTGATTTGGCCATCCAAGAGAAATACACCAAAGACAATGAACTGTCAGGTTTTGATCTCATCACCAAAGGCGTGGCCCGAAGAATGATTGAGAACGTATTCAAATTTGAAATTGAAAGACTTGAAGGCAAGCAGGTTAGAATTGAAGGTGTTGAGGAATCGCTCGAAGCTATTCTTCCCATGAATAAAATAGGCCGAACAGAACTGGTGAAACTGAAGGGACTCGCAGACCGAGTTGATTCTGAAAATGGGCATTTTCATATCATTGATTTCAAAACGGGTAAGGTTGACCCGAAGCAAGTAACCTTTCAAGAGTCAGATGAGAAGTGGTTAACCGATCGGAATGGTAAATTAATCCAATTGCTATCTTATACGTACATGTGGCATAAAAAGGGTGTTGAACCAGAGAAAATTTCAGCAACCCTCTTCGGGTTAAAACAGTCCAAACAAGGGTATGTTCCATTGCACAGAGGGAAGAATGAGGCGCGAGTTACAGAGGCCGATATGGAACGATTCGAAAAGGAACTGTTGGATGTTATTGAAGAAATGTTGGAAATTTCTGAATTTGCGCATCATCCAGAAGCCAAATATTGTGAATTTTGTACCCAGTGAAAAAAAAGGTACTCATCATTGTTTACTATTGGCCCCCTTCAGGTGGAGGTGGTGTTCAACGTTGGTTGAAGTTTGTAAAATACTTGAAGCAAACCAACTGGGAACCAGTTCTTGTAATTCCTGAAAATGCAGATTATCCCATTTATGATGATGCCTTGCTTGCGGAAGTACCCAATGATTTGGAAGTTTTAAGAGTCCCTATATTCGAACCCTTCAGAGCGTTAAGAACAATAATGGGAAAGGGAGATGCTGGCATAAGTGCTGGATTTATTCAATCCAATAAAGCACCAACAATGACTGAGAAAATTATGGCGTGGGGACGTGGAAACCTCTTGGTACCAGATGCAAGGAAATTCTGGATTTCACCCGCTACACGAGCTATTTTGAACTACTTGAAGTCAAATGAAATTGATGCCATGATTTCAAGCGGGCCTCCCCACAGCATGCATCTCATTGCGAGAAATGTACATCGGAAAACACAGATTCCGTGGTTAGCAGATTTTAGAGATCCGTGGGTGAATATGGATAATGCAGACAAATTTCGCATGTCTGCATGGGCGAAACAAAAACATGAAAGATTGGAAAAGGAAGTGCTCAAATTGGCAACAAGTGTTGATACAGTCAGCTGGCACTTGAGTAAGCAGTATGAGTCAATAAGAGGCAAATCGGTTCATGTACTAACCAACGGATTTGATCATGTAGATTTTCTTGATAGACACTCCCAAGAAAATGAAGATATTTTACTTGGCCATTACGGAACATTCGGCGATGATAGAAACCCCATTGCACTTTGGAAAGCTTTGTCAGAATTGGTTCAAGAAAATGAGTCGTGGAAAAACCGAATGAAAATTCGGTTAGTTGGCCCTACTGACGGTGCTGTTTTAGCCTCCATTAAAGAACACAATTTGGAGACCTATCTTGAATACACGCCATATGTGAAACACAATGAGGTTTTAGATTTGATGATGCAAAATCAGATACTTCTGGTCATTTTAAATCAGAATGCAAATGAGGAGGGCCGGGTTACAGGGAAAATATTTGAGTATGTAGCCACAGGGAATCAAGTGCTCGGTATCGGAAGCCCTACAAGCGATTGCGCCAAAGTTATTGAAACAACCTATGCAGGTGAAATGGTATCCTTCACCAATAAAGAGGGAATTAAATCGGCTCTTTTAACCATGCAAGAGAAGGGCAGAGAGCAACCATTAAATAACACAGTTATGGGTTACTCTAGACAGAATTTAACCCATGAATTGGTTCAGATTTTAGATGAAATAATCATTAAATAGAACTAAGATTTTTTTCTTGATGCTCCGGGTGTGCCCTCAAGGAATTTTACCATTTTACCATTTTCAAAAACGCCCTTTTCTATTAACTGTCTTGTTTTCTTGTCATAGAAAGTGCACACACCGTGGTATTTGTTGTCTTTGTAATTGGCATCTTCCTCAATAGCGCCGTTTTCGCTATACGTAACAGAATGCCCGTTCAATTTGCCTTCTTTATATGAACATACCCTCCAAAGTCCACCAAAATCATAGTAGTATTCCCACTTGCCATCACGCTTACCATTTTTGAAATTCCCATCACTCATCTTTATGTTATTCTCATTCATCAGCACTTGTCTGCCATGCAACTCCCCATTTTTATTGTAGGTAATGAGCGATTCTATTCTTCCGCGTTCATCATAGTTAATCCATTTTCCAACTTTTAAATCGGAATTCCAACTTCCTGAATACAATTTCAATCCGTTTTTGGGTTCAAATCCTTCCCACTTCCCATACATTTTTCCCTGTTTGAAACCGCCTTGATCTTTGAGTTTTCCATTTTCATACCAGGCCATCCATTTTCCATCTTCCTCACCATTTTTATAATTGCCCTTTTGCAAAATTTGTCCGTTCTCATACCAGTTGACCCATTCACCTTCTTTTTGGTCATTGACAAAATTTCCAGTTTTCCACTTTTTTCCGGAAGGATATTGATAGTCCCATTTTCCTGTCATTTTTCCTTTTAAAAATTTCCCTTTCGATTGCCACGTGCCATTGCTGTGATAGTAGGTCCAATCTCCTTCTTGTAAATCATCTTCAAATGTTCCCTCCATATCGGGTTGTCCGTTTTCTCGATACCAATTCCACTTACCTGTTTTTTTTCCTTCAACGAAATCACCTTTGACATATAATTTTTCAGAATTGAAATATTCCTCATATGGTCCGGTAACAATACCGTTGGTATAGGTAGTAGAGGTTCGAACTTTTCCGTCTAAAAAGTAGGCAATCCAAGCACCCTCTTTTACTCCATTTTTGAATTCACCTCGCGATTCAATGAGTTTATTTGAATAGTATGATTCAAAAATGCCATGTGCTATGCCATTTACATAAGGTGTTTTCGATTTTAGTGTTCCGCTTTCGTGGTATTCAATGAGTTCGCCAAGACCATTTGTAATGGTAATCGAACCCTTGCTATCACGAAAAGTCAAAAGAAGTATGCCATCTGCGGTAAATTCAATTTCTTTTTTCACACTTCCTTCCTCATTGAAATACTTCCAAATTCCAGTCTCAACACCCTCTTGATATTGTCCGGTCTCTATGACTTTTGCACTTTCGTTGTATGTGATGAAAATACTATCCTGCACCCCATATTTAAAGAAACCTTTCGTTTGAATATTCCCATTCATGTGGTAGCGAATAACGCTTCCATTTAAATAACCGTTGGTGTAATTGGCCACTTCTTGCAGTGCACCATTCTCGTAATAATAATTCCAGATACTATCTTCTTTTCCGGCTAAATTGAATTTTCCAATACTCTGAATTTGGCCATTCGGATATTTGAATTTTGTCAAATTACCTTGTGCAAAAACCAATTGTGAAAGCAAATGAATAAAAAAGAGAAGCATGTATTTCATTCCCCGAAGATACATGGATGAGGAATTATTTTTAGGTCGAAATTGGTTCAACTTTGAACATAATCCTGTGAAGTGTATTGTTTTCATTTCAAGCCTTATCTTTGGTTGATATGAAATTCAATCGTACCATTTATTTGATTTGGGTGTGCGTAATGGCAATGACCAGCATGTCATGTTCAATTCTTTTCAAAAAGCAAACAGGTGAAAATCCATCGGAAGAAGGCTTTGGTGTCAATAAGAACAGTAGGAAGTATTACGAATACATGCGCAACAGAGATCCTGAAACCGGTGAAGTACCAGCGGGTATTTTCAAAAAGAGTGTTGAATTTGCAAACCGCATACCTCGTGCTTCAGAATTTGAAAGAGATTATTCTTGGGAAGTTAGAGGCCCAGTGAATATTGGTGGAAGAACACGCGCTTTCGCCGTTGATATTTTAAACTCAAATCATCTCATAGCTGGTTCGGTTACTGGTGGTGTTTGGAATTCAAATGATGGGGGTTTAACCTGGAGTAAAACCTCAGCACCTGATCAATTGCAAAGTGTGAGTTGCATTGTACAAGACCAACGCGCTGGTCATGAACAGACGTGGTATTATGGTTCGGGGGAAGAATTTTATGGTGTTGTAAGTGGAACTTCGTTCACCGCTCTTTTAAGTGGTGACGGTATTTGGAAAAGTACAGATAACGGTCAAACGTGGCAGCAATTAGAAAGCACAGCAAGCGGAACACCTCAAAATGTATTGCAAAATGGAAGCTATGATTTTGTTTGGAGAATGCTTGTAGATCGAAACAACACCTCAAATGACGTTATTTATGCTGCCGTTTACAATGGTGTCATTCGAAGCGAAGACGGGGGGCAAACATGGTCTGAAGTTTTGGGCTTCACTTCTGGCGCAAGCGAATTTGTTGACCTCATTCAAACTCCGTCTGGCGTATTGTATGCCTCTATGAGTGATAACTCTACCAATGGCGGTGGTTTTTTCCGCAGTATAGACGGAATCACATGGACAGAAATTTCCCCTATCGTTGGTGATATTCCGAACCTCAGAAGAACTGTCATGTGCGTCAACCCGCAAAATGAAAACGAAATCTATTTCCTCGGAGAGACCATTAACAATTCAACTTACCCGATTGATCATTTTCTTTATAAATACACTTATATCGATGGAGACGGTTCCGGGTCCTCGGGTACGTGGGAAAACAGATCAGCCAACCTGCCTTCTGAACCATGCCAATTGTTCACCGGAATTGATTATGATTTCGCTACATTCCGAACGCAGTTCAGTTATGACATGTGCATAGCGCATCACCCAACCATTCCCAATATGCTATTTATTGGCGGAACCAATCTACATAGAAGCAACAACGCCTTTGAAACAAATGATCAAGATGAATGGGTAGGCGGATACCGCTGCAATGTTCCTGAACCATGGTTTTATGTTTATCCCAATCACCACCCAGATCAACATGCTGTTGTGTTCGACCCGAATAACCCTTCGGTTATGTACAGTGCAAACGATGGAGGAATTTATAAAACCATTCAACCTGAAGCTGACAGCATTGTATGGGCCTCTTTGAATAATGACTACCGCGTATCTCAGTTCTATACCACCGCAATTGAACAAGGGCTTAGTTCAAGTGATCTGGTTATGGGAGGTATGCAAGACAACGGTACTTGGTTAACACATACGAATGATAACCAAATCAATTGGAAAGAAATGCACTCCGATGACGGTGCGTATTGTGTCATTCCGAACGGAGCAAATTACGTAATCACCAGCAGCCAAAGCGGAAGAATTTTCAAGAAGTCCATTGACAATGAAGGACATTTACTTTCAACAGAACGCATAGATGCCCAAAACGGTCCAGATGCATTGTTTATTAATCCATTGTTGCTTGATTCATGGACAAACAGACTGTTTATTGCGGGTAATAAAATGATATGGTATCTTGATCGAGTAGATACTATTTCCGTGACCGGCAACTATCCAACAGCTCGAAATACAGATGATTGGAATTATTACAGCGCAAGTACAATAAGTCTTACACAAGGTAGTATCTCATGTTTAGATATGCCATACGGAGATAATTCGGTGCTGTATTACGGTAGTACTCAAGGGAAATTATTTAAATTGAATGACCTATACGGAACGCCGGCGAAAACAAATATTTCATCGACTAGTTTTCCCACTAACTCATACGTTTCCGCTGTAAGTGCCAACGATTTAGATGCCAATGAGTTGATGGTGAGTTTTTCAAATTTCAACAAGAAAAGTATTTTTCATTCAACAGACGCAGGAACAACTTGGACGCACGTGGGTGGAAATTTAGAGGAAAATTTAGACGGAACAGGCAATGGACCAGCTGTCTATTGGGTTGAAATTTACCCAAGTAATCCGCCTGTTTATTTTGCTGGAACAAGCGCAGGATTATTTTCAACATCACAATTGAACGGCGACAGCACCATTTGGTTCATGGAAGGTGCAAATTCAATTGGAAATGCCGTTGTGAATATGGTGGTGGCTAGACCATTTGATGGAACCGTTGCAGTTGCCACACATGCCAATGGCATTTACACGGCTCATTTACCAGCAGTCCCCGAAATTTCAAATGTTCAAAATATAAATCAAGAGTCGGTAGTCCGTGTTTTTCCAAATCCAAGTTCCAATGAATTCCAATTCAATTGCCCTGAAAGAGGAAAAAAAATCTTCCGGATTTACAACTCAAACGGCGCTTTAATCTGGGAGGAATATATACCTGAAATTACCAATTCTTGGAATTGGCAACCCACTGCAGAGGGTATTTACTTCTACGAAATTGTAGTGAATCAAAAACAACTTAGCGGAAAACTCATATCAACAAAATAACATGTCTGAAATTATCTCAACCAACAATGCTCCGAAACCCGTTGGAGCATATCCACATGCAAGAAGAGTAGGTAACTTACTTTTTTTATCTGGAGTAGGACCAAGAATTGCGGGAAGTGACGCGAACGATACAGGGGTTCCAGGTTTGCAATTGGATAAATTTGGAAATTTTGTGACTTTTGATTTTGAAGCGCAATGCCGAAATGTTTTCGATAACGTGCGGGCCATACTGGATGCCAGTGGTTCCAAATGGGAAAACTTGGTAGACGTAACAGTATTTCTGGTGAATATGAAGCGAGACTTCCATACCTACAACAGGTTGTATGCAGAGTACTTTAAAGATGCGAATCCATGCAGAACTACGGTAGAAATAAACGCTTTACCATCACCAATTGCCATTGAATTGAAGTGCATTGCTACCATAGATTAATTTTTTGGCCCAAACTTTGAAATTTTTCGGTTACAATTCATGTTACGAATTTTAATACGAAAAACCATGAGAACACTTTTTCTCACTTGCGCTTGGATAGCCGGAACAGCTACCTTGTCTGCACAAAGCTCAAAGCCTACTCCCGTTAACATTGATAATCTTCCAAATCACACCTTGCGACAGGTGCAAAACAACGCCTTTCAGGTAGGTGAAAGATCTGTATATCGCTTGCATTACGGAGTGGTAGATGCGGGTCTCGCTACAATTACAGTCAACCAAAGCGAAAAGAAATTTGGTGGCAGGGATTGTTACCATATCGTAGGCGAGGGATACAGCATTGGTTCATTCGATTGGTTTTTTAAGGTTCGCGATAAATATGAATCATACGTAGACAAACAAGCCATAGTTCCTTTACGCTTCAAGAGAAATTGCGATGAGGGAGGCTATTTGGTCAACCAAGATTATTATTTTTTCCAACACAAGCGCGCCTTTAAGAATAGAAAGGGTGAGGGTTTTTCAGCACCTGCAAATCTTCAAGATATGGTTAGCGCTGTTTTTTATGCTCGTACCATGGATTTCTCATCCGCTAAAGAAGGAGATATTTTTACAATTCCAACTTTGGTAGATGATGAGATTTACAAACTAAAGATGAAGTATGTAGGCAAGGAAACGGTGAAGGTCGATGCAGGAACTTTCAATTGCTTGCGATTTGTTCCCATTGTGCAAAAGGGTAGAATTTTCAAAAAGCAAGATGACTTATCGGTTTGGGTTACAGATGATGCGCACCACCTTCCAATACTTGCTCAAGCAAAAATTCAAGTGGGAAGCGTTAAGATGGAGCTCAAAGAATTTTCAGGAGTTGATTTATCCTCTGTAAAAAAATAAATTTCAAATGAAAAGAGCCTCAACAATTGAGGCTCTTTTTTATGGTAATAAATTTACTCTTTTATGATTCTCTGCGTGGCATAACCATTCTCGGTATGCAATACAATTTCGTACACACCAGCAGTCCATTTTTCTATTGAGAATTTGTAAAAGGTTGAATTGAATTGGAAGGTCTCAACAAGCGATCCGTTCATATTGTACACCGAAGCTTTCACATTTCCAGCATGAACGTTTAAAAGAATGTTCAACTCGCCTTGTGTAGGATTCGGATAGATTTGCAAGCCGATGCTTTCAAGACTGTATGTCTCAATACTCACCTCATCTATTTCACCATCACAATTGTTGTCTATGCCATCTGCAGTCTCAATTGCATTTGGATTAATTGCAGGGTTGGCATCGTTGCAGTCTAAATTGTTTGAAGAAGAATTCGTTGGCGGAGTGCATGAATAATAAATTACACCCGAGCCAAAACCATCACCATCAATATCCATATAATATCCTGCTGCAAGCCCCTCATCAACTACCCCGTCACAATTGTCATCTATGCCATTGCATAACTCTGTAATACCAGGGTTCTGAGTGGCATCATTGTCATTGCAATCACCATTGCACAAGGTGTAGCCATCACCGTCTGAATCAAAACCTTCATCAATTAAACCGTTGCAGTTTTCGTCAATGTTATTACAAAGCTCAATAGCACCCGGATACGCCAATGCATTTCCGTCATTGCAATCGTCTACACAACTGAAATACCCATCTCCATCTAGATCTTGGTTCAAATTCACATTGTTATTATTGTCGTTGCAATCGGTGTTATTTGAGACATAACCCTGTGGTGCTGTGCACCCTTCAATCATGGAGTTCGTATCACCAAATCCGTCGTTGTCTGTGTCTGCGAAATATTGAAAAACTGAGGCAACGGTTACCGCATCAGTCCACGTTATGCTGTCGTTCGCAGTGCCATTACTTACTACCAAAGTAACATCATATATCCCCGGTGTTCCATACATCACAAATGGGTTTTGATTTGAGCTTGTTGCTGGAAATCCGCCTTCAAAATACCAAGTCCATGCTATCGGATTGTTGTTTGTATTATCCGTAAATGCAAGTGGTGTATTCAGACAAATTTGATTATTGAAAGTAGCGTTTGCCTGCATGAATTGTACGGGCATGCATGGTCCAATTTGCGCCAGTACATTGTGTGTAAAAATGTTAATGGCTTCATCAATTTGAGCAACACACACTTCAGATCCAGTAAAGTTTTCTACATAGACACGCAGGAATGCAGTAGGTGCGAAATGCACTGGAATCAAACTCCCGAGGTGTCCCAAAGCTGCAATTTTTACACCTCCTTCAACTTCGTAAATACTTGCAGACCAAGTACTGATTGGAAGAAGATTTTCAACAGAGGCAATGGTCGCTCCGGCAATATCAAATTGAACGGCATTCACCGGGCCATCTGGGTTGGTAATGGTAATATCGAAATAACCTTGAGCTGCATTAACATTGGTTACTCCCAAGGTTACTGTTTCTGAATTATCAAAAATCTCAGGATCCCATCCACAAGGCTGCATGTTTCCTGGTAAAATTCCTGCGTCTATTTGAGCATGAATGCACTCCTCTAAATATGCCGCATCTGCAATGCTAATGGTTCCATCTTGATTCAAATCATTACAAATTTCTGCTGATAAATCAACGTTAACGCTCGCTTCACCATACAAATCCACGTCACTTTGAGTATAACTTAAATCAGTATCTAGGTCTCCTTTTTTTACTTCAGCCGGACAATTTCCAAGGCAGTCAGGAACAGCATTTCCAAAGATTTGTCCAATGCAATCTGTGATGGCAGGACACGAGTTCATCGGATGTTTAGTAAAACTTGTAATGTTGTTCATATCATCACGAGTAATGGTAAAACAAACTTGCGCCCAGTTATTATCATAACGCAATTCATAATTACCCAAGGCATCGGGGTCTTGATCCCAATTGGTTCTAACTACCAAATGGTATGTACCAGCTGGTACATTGGTAATATCTATCCATTGGCAACTCAGACCTGAACTATAAACGTCATAACATCCGGCAGTAATACCCATGTTTCCACATCCGAATTTTGCTACTCCTGTTACGCAACCTAAATCCAAAACGCAAAAGCCATTCTTGAATCCAATTTCAGGCATTAGGTTTCCATTGTCATCATACAGGAGATATTCGGCATAACCGGCATAGTGATAGTGGTTGTGGCAAGCGTCATAAATGAATTGCGGATTGTTTGCATTTGGAACTCCAATGAAATAGTCTAAATTTCCAATATTGTCTATTCGTGTAGAGAAGCGAACCACCTGCCTTGTCCCTAGGCCTTGCAAACATCCTTCGTTCACTAAACATCCGTCCGTTGCAGTCAAAGTTGTTTGGTAGGTTGAAGTATACAGTACATTTCCTTCTACCAATAGGTCTGGTCCAATGTCAGCACAGTTCGGATCGCCGTTGTAAAAACATGGGGCAGGAGCTTCGGCAAGAGGACTGTAATTACATGCATTGATATCCATGCATCCAACAACGGGTCCCATATATTCAAATAACACCTGAAAAGCATCCAAGCCACAAGCACTTCCAATATCACCTACGCGAATGTAATAGGTCATTCCTCCCTCTAAAAAGGGTGTAATTTCGGCTTGACTTCCACATAAATCATCATTGTATGTATAGGTAGCCTCATTGGTGTTATTGAATAAAGACATGTTGCAATAATCATAGAGCCAAATCTTGGTATCGCAGTTGGCAAGACCACATGTTGAAATCAAGTATTGCCCATTTACTGAAGGTGTGAATTCGAACCAGGTGTTTGGTTCTGGTACAGCATTGGTTCCTAGAATGGCAGTAATTGGATTACTGCAACTGGTTCCTTCTGGACAGTTAATGGCGTTGGTAGATATTGCACCGAAAGCACCACCGGTGGCTACTGAGACACCATCTAAATAGATGGTAAAGGAACCATTACCATTTCCGCAGCATAGACCATTTCCACCCGTATCAAAAATGTCTACTCGATGGCAGTTGTCACTGATGCAAAACGTTGCATCGTTGCTTGTTCCCTGCTGAACAAGTAGATTTTCCGAATTGAATATTTTCCAAGAGGTTTGCTGTGGAAGATTGTCAGCCGTAATATCTACAGTTACCAAATGGCCAGCAGTAATGATCGCGTTAATTGTTGTGGTGCTGGTGAGTCCTGATGGATCTGTAACCTGAAGCGTTACAGGAAAAATACCTGTTGTTCCATCAAACAATACAATGGGGTTTGCCTCGGTCGATGTGTTTGGTAGACATGTACTAGGGAAAGTCCAATTGAAGGAGGTGGCATTTCCTTCAGAGGTATTTGTGAATTGGTAGTTCATGCAATTCGAACCACTTGGATAGTAATTGAAATTGGCATTCAATTGTGGAAACTCACAAGACCCGTCGTCTGTGGTTGCGCAACCGTTATAGTTGCTTGCATTTACATTGGTACATCCACTAACAGGAGTTGAAGTGATGTTGAAATTAAATTCACCCATGGTGTTGTTATATCCACCAACTTGCACATAATAAGTTTGACCAATAATTAATTGATCATCTTCATTTGCCCCTGCTGTTCCATTGCCTGTTGGACAACCAAACTTGATTAAAGAATAATTACCTGCATTATCGTCATCATCACACGCAATGATACTTCCGTTACATGCATTGTAGACCGCCATTTGCGTGTCTGTTAAGGGAGTTCCTGATCCGGTTGTAGCGCTTGTTCCTATGGTTACATTTCCACCGGCATAAACAAAAGAATACCAGATGTCTCTGATTCCACCTCCGCAACCGGGTGTTGGTCCAGCTGCAACCTGATTATTATTCGTTGTTATGGCTCCCGAATTCACAACAAAAGGTTGGGCCGTTGCGCAGATTTCATTGGGCATAGCAACAACACATGAACCATCATTGATTGTTGCACAAGCATTGTAATTTGCAGCGGTGGGGTCTGTACATCCATTCAAGTTTGTGCTAGTAAGTGTGAAAGTGAATGCTCCCGATAAGCCATTGTAACCGCCCATCTGCACGTAATACGTATTGCCCACGGTATAGGTAGGACAAGAAATGGTTAACTGAGAGGCATATCCCATTCCAGCTACATCGTCACTACAACCTAGTTGACCACTTCCACATCCACTGTAAATCGCTATTCGCGTATCTGTGAGTGTTCCCAGTTGAGTTGTTAATGTGAACGTGCCCCCCGTGAATACAAATTTGTACCAGACATCAAGGATTTGTGTTCCACCACCACAACTGGGGTTAGCCGCGTTATCACTCGCATTGAGATTAGAGCTGGAGACTGGAGTCGCAGATGGTGTAATTAAGATGGCATTTGCGCAATTGTCATTGCTTGGAGCTTGCGAAAAAGCTATTGAAACACCAAGGAATAAAAATACAATTGTTAAATAAAAACTTCTCATGAAATTCGGTTTCTGGTTGAAATCAAATCTAATGAAAATCAGTGAATTATTTTTTTTTATTCGTTGAGATTGGTCAGAAATTTATTTTCTGTAGTAATGATTATCTACAAATTTCCATGGATCTGTCTTTCTCCCCGGTGCAATATCAGAATGTCCTAAAATGTATTTGAAATTGTAGTTTTTATCCAGGGCGTCAATGAGTTCTCTCAACGCCGCATATTGCGCAGTGTTCGGACCTGAGGTGTACGTACACATAATTTCTATTCCTATTGAGCAAGCATTCACCGAAGTGGTGCCGTCGGGCAATTGCGATTTACCGGCATGCCAAGCAATGTTATTCGGAAGTACCAATTGATGAATTACCCCTTTTCGGTCTATCAAGAAATGCGCAGCTACATTGTATGTTTTGAATTGTTTCAACACCCCTTGAACATCAAAAGTGTCTGGTTTGGCTGTGCTTGGGTAGGAGGCGTTAAAGGTTGAATGAATAATCAAGGCTTTAACTTTTCGTACACCCTCATATTTTTCGTGACCGAACGCGACCAATTCATTGCTGTTGTCCCAATACGCTTTCTGGGAAGAAGCAATTTGAACTTGAACTGCAAAGAAAATCAGTATAAGATATTGGCGAATCAACAGTTTAAACAGCTTGAATGGTGAAAGTATAGTATTCCATAATTTCATTGCATAGCAATTTTTTGCATGCAAGATCTACTTTCTGTTCTGCCTCAGTTTCATTGGAAGCATCCACAAACAAAGACATGTGTTTTCCAACACGAACATTAGAAATTTCTGAAAGGCCAAGGTTTGACATGGCATGTGTTACGGCTTTACCTTGTGGATCCAGTAAGGCCTCTAATGGCATTACATTAATTTCTGCTTTGAATTTGCTCATTTTTTTTTATTGAATAATCTATGAAAGAGATAACGATGTACAAAATTAGGGCAATTGGAAACCCATACACGAAATTTTTTAATGCAAATGAAGCGAAAACGATACTTCCAATTACACCAAGTATTAAACTGTAACGAGACAGATTTCCGTGTAATTTGTAATGATCAAACTTCAGAGCAATTAAGGGAAGCCGAGAAGCCATTAAGAATGTGAAAACAACACTCAGAATAAGCAGTGCTATTGTAGGTAGTGGTTGACTTTGCTGCACATACATTACACTCATCCAAAACAATCCGTTTGCTGGCATGGGAAGCCCTTTAAATCCTTTGGCTTGTGATGGGTCAGTATTGAATCGTGCAAGTCGGAAAGCAGCCGCTGCTGATAATCCAAAAGTGAGAAATGCCAAATTTCCCCATTCAGGTTGAAGCAATCGAAATAAAAACACACTTGGAACAACACCAAATGAAACCAAATCAGCAAGACTATCCAATTGTTTCCCCAATTCACTTGAGACGTTTAAAGTGCGTGCAATAAATCCGTCAAGAAAATCTGCTATTGCGGCGAATAAGATGAAATAAAAAGCCCAGTTGATGTCATCTTCAACCAATGCTGCTACTCCAAATAGTAGGTTGAATAGGGTAACGCCGTTTGGTATTAGAGCTTTTAAATTCACTCTGCGAAGATAGTTAGAACTCAAATTGCAATTTAGCTCGGAATCCAAATTTTACAATGTTCGGATTGTCGAGATAAGACAGCCTCCACAAAGCATCTACTCTCAAAATTTTAAAAATATTCTCTACACCAACCGCCGCCTCTACATAGGGTTGACGCAGCCTATAGATGTCGGCAATTCCATCTGAGTTAAAATCTCGGCTCAGTAATAAATCATTTTTCAAATCATAATTTCCAACGAGCGCCTTCGCACTTACTACTTCCCTCCATTTTAATTTTCTGAAAAGTGGCATTTTGTTAAATAACAATCCTTCGGCATGATACGAAGCCCAAATACTTGCCCATTCATCGCTCACAAATTCAAAGAAATTCATGGTGTTGTATGATGCTTCGTCATAAAAAAAGGTTTCATTTCCTTGATGCATTTGTAACATGGGATAAGGCAGGTTTCCAAAAATTTTTCCGCCTTGAAGAGTCATGTTCACATATCCGAAAGGTCCAAAACGAAGTTTATCTCTTACCTGAAATTGTAGGCGTTGATATTTATATTCTGCAGACATGACTCCTGGTAGGGCAATGCTGTATGAAAATTCAATTTCCGGATAATTGGTTCCCAAACTAATTCTTTCAAATTCACCATAGACAAATTTTTCTTTGAAAGCGAACCGCGTATAAAGCGAAATTTCAGTCGAAATCAGCGCATTCTCAGGAATAAAAGATTGCGTGATTGGAAGAAAACGCGTGTACGTATACCGATCTCCCGCAGGCTTTAAAATGCGGTGATTGAAAATTAATTTATTCGATAAACCATAAAGCCATTCTCGCTCAAAATAAGCCGTGAGATCAGTTACATCGGTTAGTTTATTCGCCGGATTCCTTCGGAACAACGAACTTAAAATATTATCCTGTCTGAAGGCTCCCGCACCCTGACCCAATTGTTCCATGTCGCGCTTGGCATTCGCACCAATTGCCATGCGAGGACTCTTGTTGAAAATGTACAATGCCCCTGCGCCATATTTGAATCGTTTATCACGAAAGCCATAAGCCAAATACCCTTCTAACATGAGTCTTGTGCTGAAGAGGTTACTTGTTCTCCCTCCCAAGCGAACCCGATTCCCTTCAATTGGATTAAAACTGTAGAAAGTATAATAGGGTCCGAACTCAAAATTCCCAACCACTTTGTAACCATTCACAAATAAGTTAATGATATCGACTACAGTCTTGAATTGCGGTAAGGTCTTCAACGTATCAGCCATGTTATAGATACGTTTTTCCTTATCAGTCAGTGCATTGTGTCTATGGGTATTCCAATAGGCATCGTCTTTATTTGAAGATTCGGGATCAACAACAATATCTGTATAGCCTGAGTAGAATTCGTTTTCTCTCGGCTTGTTAATGACAAAATTTTTATAGCTGCTGTTTTTCCTACCATACACACCCATTTTTTTCTCTGAGAGGTTGAATTCTATAATGAGTTGGTCTTTTACTAACATCCAGACTTCATTTTCAACTTCATCATACTCTTGATGCACTGTGAAACCTTTAATCCAGTTGATGTTTGCATCTTCGGTTATTGTTGCGTCAACCATGCGAACAGCATAGGTTGTGTCATGAACCCACATTTGCCCACTGAATAAAAGTTCTTGTTTTCTTTTCGGGAAAAAGTCAACTTTGAAGCACCACTTCCCATCTATGAAAGCGCTATCTAAAATATCGTAATTGTAAAAGCCAAGCGCGTAGGTTGAGATGGGCGATGTGAAACTCTTGTTGAAGGCAATGATTTCATTGTCATAAATGTTCACATTCTGGTACATGTCGCCCAAAAACTGATTTACACTTTGATTTTCTACCCCAGATACACGCGTGGCCTTAACCATTTCTTTTGAAATTTTTGGGCTTCTTCGGTAGTAAAAATCTGAAAGTGATTCCGTCATAAAAACAGGTAAATATGGCTTTTCCTGAGTGGTGTCAATTCCTTCAAATATGAATTCAAATGGTTTTAGAATTTTTTTATCGCCAATGGCTTCGGTAATGTTATTCAAATCAAATTCAACTTTGTTGTAAGCCTCGTATTCATAGGCATCTAGTTTTTCTCTGTTGTTAATCTTCTTGTTTGCAATCACTTTTTTCATGAGTGCAATGGCCGGATTCTCGTCATCTGCCTTCACAACAATCTCCTGCATAGATGATCCGAATTCCATTTCGAAATTATAGACCGTGCTAGTTCCTTGTTTAATGGTTTTGGATTGCATGCGGTAACCCATTGCCGCACATCGAAGCGTATCTGAAGAATAATAGGTTTCAATTCTATAATTGCCGTCGAGGTCAGTGTTTACACCCGACTTCGTGCCAACAAAGTAAACAGGCGCATAGGCAATGGGCTCTTTCGTTTTTGCATCGGTAACCCTACCAGAAACAATGGTTTTTTGTCCAATGCCAACTGCAGAATACAGAACTAAGAAAATGAAAAAAATCAATTGCCTCATTGCTTCACGAAGTAACAAAAAATCGGAGTCTTTTAAAAATTGGAATGTCAACATTCCCCGGTGTCATTTGTTGAAAGCTTTTCCTAATGCAACTTTCGTCACGAAGATTTGTCTAAATTTGAGTTTTCTTGCATCTCAAATTCATTCATATGAAAAAATTAGGATTGTTATTCTTCATGGCACTGATTCAACTTGGAAGTGCATACGCTCAAATTATTGAGCCGAAAGAAGTTGTGAAAGCGAAGATTTCTTTGGAACAGAATGGTTGTGAGGCTTTTGTTGTAGTGAAGATAGATATCAAAGAAGAGTGGCATATCAATTCATGCAAATTACCAGATGGCTCTTACGCATATGCTTCAGATTTAAAAATCGATGCGAAGAATCAAGTAAAGGTAGGAAGCATCATTGAACCGAAACCCCATGTTTTCACTGATGAATTGGGCGACGTTCAAAGTCAGCATGAAAAATCATTTACCATTAAAAGAAAAGTAGAAATACTGTCGGCCTCTGATTTCGTTCTCAATGGATCTTTCGAATATCAAACGTGTATCAACGGCAAGTGCTTGCCACCTGACGAATACAAATTTTCTTTAAATGCAAAAGGATGCCCAACTGCCGCGGCTCAAGTAAATGCAACAGACACAACAGCACAAACACAATCGCAGGGTGGTGGTGATGTGCAGCAAACACAACAAACGAATCAAAATGCCGCAGAACAGAAATCAGAGGGAGATGTACCTGATTCACTTTGGATGATTTTTTTATTATCGTTTTTAAGCGGTTTCGCGGCTTTGGTTACACCGTGCGTTTTTCCAATGGTTCCAATGACCGTTACATTTTTCACCAAGCGAAGTAAGACTCGTGCTGCAGGTATTCGAAATGCAATCATATTTGGCGTATCAATCATTGTCATTTATGTTTTGTTAGGTACCGTGGTTACCGGCGTTTTCGGCTCTTCCGCTCTCAACGAGTTAGCCACCAACGTATGGTTTAACCTGGTCTTCTTTCTTCTTCTCATTGTTTTTGCTATTGCCTTTTTAGGTGGATTTGAAATTCGGTTACCAAGCAGTTGGTTGAATAAAACGGATCAAGCTGCAGACAAGGGTGGATATGTAGGAATTTTCTTCATGGCTTTGGGTCTAGCATTGGTGTCTTTTTCCTGCACGGGTCCAATAGTTGGATCGCTATTGGTTCAATCGGCTACCATTGGGGGCTTAGCACCGTTTGTAGGCATGTTCGGATTTTCTTTGGCTTTGGCATTGCCATTTATGCTTTTTGCAATGTTCCCAGGTTGGTTAAATACACTGCCAAAATCAGGCGGATGGTTGAATACAGTGAAAGTTGTACTCGGATTTTTAGAGTTGGCCTTGGCACTTAAATTCTTATCA
>Ga0194116_10003647_pt1 | contig 18373 bp, 22 predicted proteins | sample TA2MahsurfametaG_4_FD_148617 | JGI IMG/M metagenome (GOLD analysis project Ga0194116, IMG submission 148617) | Freshwater microbial communities from Lake Tanganyika, Tanzania - TA2015008 Mahale S9 surface | ecosystem: Environmental > Aquatic > Freshwater > Lake | place: Tanzania: Lake...
TAGCTGAGTCTGATGGCGTGATCCTGTACGGATCTTGGTTAGCTTCATCAAAAAGGTATCTTTTCAGCCACGGGCCTACCCTCCTGACCTCATTTTTTGTCCCTCTCCTTTCAGCTACAACTTTCGCCGCTTTGAGGGCTACCTGGTCAAAACTGGTTCCTAGGTTCTTGAACTTCTTTTCCAGCTCCTTTATCCAAAGCTCAAGCTCTGCATTTGCCAGGGGTGTTGTCTTAAACTGCTTATTTTCGTAATCGAAAGAAAAATTCTCTTCAGAAAGTGAGGCGTAGGCTTCTTTCTTTAGGCCTTTAGGCCTTTCTTTATTTAATATATTCTTCTTTTCTAAAGAGGGGTGAACAGTTTTGTTTACCTGGCAAAAATTTTTTGAATTCTTTTTGTTTACCTGGCAAAAATTTCTTGGTTTTTTTTCTATTGTTTTGGGTTTGTGGTCTGCTAACACCGCATGTTGGGTAAATTTTGGGGTAATTGCTGAAACGAATCTTTCTCTTTTAAGACCGTTTTCAAACCAGAAAACTTTTTGGACATAGCCATAAGTAGAAGCTTGTCTTAGAGCTCTATATATCGTTTCTACACAACAACCAAATTCTTTTGCTAAGCAGTGGGGGATAATTTTCCAGCCTTGGGGTTTCCCCTCTAACCAGAAAAGAATACTTTTTGTCCTATAGCTTAGATTTTTTTGGATTTGCAGGTTTAAGCAGTCTTTTATATTTAGCTTATACGTTGTGTGGTCTATTTCTTTTTGCATACCTATAAATTCCTATAAATTGTAACTTTCGTTACTTTAGTTTATAAAATAATTTATGCTAGTTGCTAAAAAAATCGTGATCTCACTATAGTGGATTTATTCTTGGTTGTGGTCTCTGTGAGGCCACGATTTTTTTCTAGCTGTTTTGTTTTAGTTCCATTCCCTTCTTTACTTCGGCTATAATAAATTCCATCCGATCAAGGAATATTTTGCTTGGGGTACTTCTACCCTCCAAAACGTTTTTCAGATAATACCTACTAATAATAAAATGTGAAGCAAAATCTTCTATTCTTAGACCTAAATCAACCCATTCATTATAGAGATCTTTAAAGCGATCGAGCCTTTCTTGGCGTCGTACACTTCTAGCCCTCGTCAGCACCTCTTTGTGGGCGTCCTTCATTTGCTTGGGGCCTCTTTTCTGGTAAACGCCAGGAGTTATTTTAACTAGATATCTTCTTATCCTCTTCATGCCCTCATTAATCAGGGTAGTCGGTTGTAGAGGGTTATCCGATAGCCTGTCTAGAAACACGGATATATAATCCAAAAGCTCCTTTTTCAATACTTGCCGAATTTCGGGGAGCAAAACAGGGGATTTCCCGTAATCGTCTAACACACTTTCTTTTTGCAGGTTGAGCATTTCAAGCTTAAACTCTGGCTCTTTGGGCATGATAGTTTCAAAAACCGTAGGCAGCTTTACATAGTCAGTGAAATTAACAGATTTTTTGGGACGCCCTCTCTTTCTGAAGTTTTTTAAAAATTGAACGGTTGAGCTGGAATGTTCATAAGGCCCCAAATTTTCTGGCTCTTTCACAGGCTCTATAATTTCCACCTGTTTTTCGGGCTCAGCCTCTTTTGGTTTCTTCTTCCTGCCTCTGGTGGATTTTATAGGGTTTAACGCCCTGAGAGCGTCTTGTTTTATGCTTTCGCTTACCATTCCAGACTTGAGGAAGGTGAATATTTTTTTTGTGTCCATTTATAATTTAGTTGTGATAATTTAAAGGATATGATACATTAGTGGAGAAATTAAACCAAGAGTAAACAAAAATTGAATCTTGGTTGTGAAATGCGAACCATGAAAATTGATATTTAGAGGTTGATATGATGAAATCAGAAAATGTGACAAATTTACTTAAAGCTTTAATCCAAGCTAAAAGTAAAATCCAGCCCCCCAAAAAGACCAAAAAAAGCTACACCAACACTTATGCCCCTCTTGAGGAGGTCTTAAGCAAAGTCGAGAAACCTTTGCATGACCACGGTCTAGTACTCTCTCATGATAGAAATTTAGAAACAAAACTGCTTGTGACCTATCTTTTCCACGAGTCAGGCGAGTTTATTTCTACTTGTTCGCCCTTAGATTTTAAATCGGATGGGAAAGTGAATGCCATGCAGTCTATGGGTGCAGCTTCAACCTATGCCATGCGGTATAATATTTGTGCCCTCCTCTCCCTTTGCGGTGAAGAAGATACCGACGCAGTAGAGCTTATAGATGCCAAAGATATTGAGGAATTGGAGAACAATTGGCCTAAAGAACTACTCGATAGAGCTTTGAAGTCCTATAACATAACCTCTTGGGAGAAGTTCCCTGTTAGCTTGTATGAGGGGCTTATCAATAGACTAAATAAATCCGTTAAAAATGCAAACTAATTGGTATCCATGTTAAAACTTAGTATTATTGGAAATTTAGGGGCTGACCCACAGTATAAAGAGACAGAAAACCAAAAAATGATAAAACTTTCTGTAGGTGTTGGGGTTCGTAGAAAAAAAGAGACCGTAACCCAGTGGCTCGATGTCATACTTTTTGGTAATCAATTCGATAGAATTTTGCCCTTATTGGTAAAAGGGGTAAAGCTCTATGTCTTCGGTAATTTTGATATCAACGTAGACGCTAACACAGGTAAAACCTACTGGAATCTTATAGCCGATGCCATTCAAGTTTTATCTCAGAAAAAACCAGAAAATACAGAGCCAACGGGTAAATATTTTTCCCACGCTTTTAAACCACAAGCACCTAAACAAACAAACGCTTTTGCGGACGATGAAATCCCCTTTTAAGGTTGACATATGAATTTTATAGTTGAAAATTTGATACAAAAAACTCCCTCTTGGCACTCTTGGAGAGCTGAAGGTATTACTGCTACCGACATAACTGTTATTATGGGGATAAACCCCTATAAGTCTATAGATCAGCTCTATAGAGAAAAAACAGGCCACGAAGAACCCATAAAAGATAATGTAGCCATCAAGCATGGAGTGGAGCAAGAGCCCATAGCGAGATCTTGGATTGAGGCTCATCAAGGGATTAAGCTTGATACCCCTTGCGTGAGACATAAAGACCATTCAATAGCTCGATGCTCTCTTGATGGCCTAGACCAGGTGAATAAAGTCCTGTATGAGATTAAAAGCCCCTACAGCTTTGATAAAGTCTTCGATGCCATAGTTTTTGACAAGGTGCCAGAATATTGGACGTGTCAGCTTCAGTGGCAGTTATTTGTAACAGGCTATAGTCACGGCTTTTTATCTATTTGGGATTCTAAGCAGGAGACATGCCACTTTTTAAGAGTAGAGGCCGATCCTCACCTACAAAAAAACTTGTTGGAGAAAGCTCTAGAGTTTTGGAAACATGTGGAAACCCTGACTCCTCCCGAGGGGGCACTTGTTTCTAAAAACTCTGAGCCTTTGAGAGAGAAGTTTGAGAGATACTTTAAAATTAAGGAAAACCTCAAACAGCTTGCTCAAGAGGAAGAGCTTTTAAAAAATGAGCTTTTTGAAAATCAAGAGGAGTACAGGTGTTTTTCTTATTCTGTAAAAAAGAAAAAAAGCCCAAGCTCTTACGACTATAAAAAAATGCAGCAGGACGGTATAGAGATTGCTAATTATCTTAAGCCCAGCTCTTACCATTTTACTATTACCAAAGAAAAAGATTGCTACAATTTTTAATAATATTTATTATGTGATTGTCGCTCCGATAAGAAATTCAAATCTTATCTAACAAAACAGCTGATTTGTCCAAAAGGTTGGGTCCTAGAAGATTAGTTGTGTTAATTTTCCCCTCTCTCATTTTCGCTTCCTTTGAAATAGGGAGGGGTTTTTTGTGAAACTCTGGAGTTTATGAAGTTTTATTTGTTTTTGTTGACTGGTTGTACGGTCATGTTTACCCAAAAGACCCCTGATTTAATAGAAAATGGGTTAAATCCTCAAGAATGCCCCAAATTTTGCTTAGAATCGATTTCCTTGCCTTCAGAGCATGAAACCCTTACTCCGATTGAGTTATTGGATAGAGAGGCCCTAATAAAACGCCTTAAATTGCTAAAAGATTTTGGGGAATTCTGTTTTGATGATTTTCATGAAGTTTGGTCAAGACCTGCTAAAGAAGGTAAGACTTTTGATAATTTAAAGCTTGTCATGGCAAAAGAAGTTTATTTTAAGCTTTTGGCAGGGGAAGAGATGGATATTAGTTTCGATGTCAAAACTTTCGAAAACATGCTGGACAGCTTTAAAGAGTATCAGGTTAAAAAGACCCTCAAAACCACATCTTAAACATTTTCATAAGTAAAATGATTAAAATCCTTGCCTCTAACAAAATCGCTATGGTATATTTGATTTACTCTTATAAAAACCCTTGAGAAAAAAAACTTCTCCCTTTTGAGTTGAAGCCTTAATCGATGCAGTTTTCCCCAGCCTAAACCCTGGGGTTTTTTTCTAGAAAATTTTGCCCCGTTTTGGAACTGTTACGGGGCTTTTTTATTGCACAATTCCGTAAATTTATATTCTTTCGTAAGTGTAGTTCGTACCGTTTTTAAGGTGAAAATTCAGTTACAAAAAGTGTAGTATTTGGTATTGTTCCGCCACCGAAAAAAGCCCTACTTGTATCTCCATTAATACACAAAGAACCACCTGGAACAGAATAACCAGCTCTCAATTTAATTGTAGTTGCACTTGTTGTGCCTGCAGTAATATACGCTTGAATGCTTGTCGTTCCTGGCCGATTGTTAGTATGAAAACTTGCAGTTGCAAAAAGTGCATTAACTGTTGAATCTTGAAAAATAGCATATACGGCGTCATTACCGCCAGTTAAGCCAAAAACTACAGCATCAATTACTAAAATACTATTTACATTTGTAGGTGTAATTGTAACACTTAAAATTTCGTCACCCTCAGTGTTTTGCGGTATTGTATCATCCAATGGTATTTGGTTAATAATATTTTGAAATCCACTAAAAGCTGCTCTTACTTGTTGCACTAATTTACCACTACCACCCCCAGCTGCTTGAAAACTTGGTAAACTAGTTCCATTAGACGTCAAAACTTGACCTGCTGACCCTGTACCAATATTTTGAATAGCACCTAATGCCGTATTTCCCGCTGCAAGGATTCCGTTGGCTGTGGTCAGTGTTGATACACCTGTCCCGCCTTTCGCAACTTCGATGGGGTCTTGAGAGTTGATTGAGTTATTTGTTGGCATAGACTTTCCTAAGATAGAAATTCTGTTATAAAAACAACACCTGCGGAACCTGCATAGCCTGCACCAGCTGCGGTGCTTGGATTACTAACATGTTGGGCACCACCTCCGCCATTTCCATTACCTGCGGCATCTTTTACACATGAACTATATGGGGAAGTTCCAGAATATCCCATACCGAAATTACCAGTTGTGCCGTATCCAAACCCATTCGTTGTCGATCCTGGTATGTTAATATCACCTCCTGAAGCTGCACCACCTGCTGTTCCAAATCCATTTACAGCAGCTGCTGCAGCGTATGCTAATCCTCCTGAACCTCCTGAAGCGGTCATACCTAAAAAAGTAGTATTTCCACCATTTCCGCCATTATTTTGACCTGCTGCACCCGCTGTACCTGCTGATCCGATTGTTACAGAAACGTTAGGCAAAAGAGCAGCTCTGTTGTAAACCTTTTTCGTGTAGCCCCCTCCACCTCCAGCCTCAGCAACAGCAACTTGACCTCCTCCAGTTGCAGGAATTCCAGCAGAACCGCCCCCGCCACCTACGCATTCTACAATGGCAAAAAGAAGATTTGATGGGGGTGTATATGTGCTTGTACTTGTGATTGCAACAAAATTAACAGAAGTAAAAGCTCCTGTCGTTGATCCTGTTCCCCCTTTAGAAATTTCTATTGGAATATTGCTATCAATAGCGTTTTTTGTTGTCATATAACTCCTAAACTACCGTAAAGTTTCCTACAATCGATACTATTGAAAAACCTGTGTTTGCTGTATGACAAACAATCTCTACACAATCCCCTTGTGCAGTTGTTGCAATAGACCCACCTGCTCCCGTGGTTGACGCTGAAGACCCAATTTGAATAGCTTGGCCTGCACCCTGAGTAATTGTAACCTGATTTACGCCTGAACTTATTCTATATACTCGATAAGTATCACCCACTGCCGCAGTTGCGGGCAATGCCAGAGAGATAGCTCCACCAGTCGCATCTACAAAGTACCCATTTCCATTTGCCAAGGTTTGGTTTGCACTGATATTTGACCAGCTTAAACCCGCTGTAGAGCTAATTGTGATTGAGTTCTGACCATTTGTGATACTAACTCCTGCCCCTGCGGTCAAAGTGGCTACTGCAAGGTTTGGAGCAGCTACACCGCCGATAATCAATTGTCCGTTAGCGTTAAAATCTCCCGTAGAGGAAAGTCCAGGCCCAATATTAATATTTTCACAGTTAAGTACTGCGTTTACAAAACCAGCCATATTAAGTTACCTTCCTAAAAAATCCGTTTGTTTTCCAGTTTATAGTAGTACCCCCTAACCCAGTCACTTGCACTAAGGCATTATTACCAGAAGCTACAATTGTTGCAGAAATTGCAAAAGCACCGTCAATCACGTTTAGAGAGTTATTTACTCCGATAAGGGTTCCAGCGGCTCCAGTAGTCCTTACAGCTCCAAAAAGGTTCAACGAAGCCCCTTTCGGGCCTGAAGCATTGAAACAAAACACATCTACGTCAATTGATACTGTCCCTGCTACTGCTCCTAAGGCAACTGTTGCAATAGTTGTAGGAGTAGCGTCTGTTGTAGTTACGGTAGCCTCAAATTGTTGAGGGTTGGATATCGTCAAGGTCCCTGCTGTACCTGCGACCGTTAGGTCTCCAGAACCAAGAATATTAATATTCCCAGCTACAGGAGTAATAACTCCGCCAGTGTTACCTGTGAGGGTCTGTACATCTACAGCACCACCGCCTACAGCCACCCAAACTGCGGCGCCTGCTGCCACTTGGCCTAAAATATAACAAGCTCCTGAGGATTTATTTACCCAGTTTTGTCCTAAAGAATAGCCTGTATCTTGAGCCGTTGGGGCTCTATTTGCTACTACGGGAGGTAGTAGATTACTTTGGGTTGGTTGTGGAAACCCATATAAGTTTATTTTTGGAGGTCTTGTACCCATTATGCACCTATAAATTCAATATATAAATCCCCAGCCGTTGGAAGAGCCGAAACTGCCTTAACATAAATAACTGTGTCTCCCGACAAAACTAAACCGCTAGCTTTTAGGTCTAAAACTTTAGCTTGTTGAAAGGCTGTGCCGAGTTGGAAAATATTATCGTTGACTCCATCAAAACTGACCCATACAGGCTGATTGAGTGTAGATGTTATAATTACTATACAAGCATTATGACCTAAAGCAGGCCCTATAGCTGTATAATTTGCTGTTACTGACCCAAAAGCGATAGATTTTGAAGGAAAAAATTGGGCTCTTGAATTGAAATATGTAAGCCCTGAAACTGCTGAAGACATAACACTCCTAGGTTATTTGTGTCCAAGTAGCCAGACCGCCTGCTACATTTATAAGAATATATGCATTTGATCCTTTGTAGACCCATATTCGCCCTATAGGGTGTCCTGTATCTGTTGCCGTGGGTGCTCTTTTAGCAATAACTGGAGCTGGAAAAGTGCTTTGGACTGGCTGAGGCAAGCCGTACTGGCTAGCAGCCTGTGGTTGTAGTTTCATAATAAACCTTACGCCTAAATTTTATTCGAACGTAACAGGTGCTAACCATAAAGTCAAATTTTTAATCTTCTGGTAAATCTTCGTTTTCCATATCACGGATCAAAGGGGCTAAAGCGTTTTTGTAGCCTACAAAATTTCCTTTTTTGAGTTCATTAATACCAGCTCGAAAAGCTTTTATTCTGCTTGGTTTAGTGAGTATGTACCCAAGTCCATATCTAGCTAAATCTCCACCAGCAACACTTAAGCCGATAGGTGTAGATACAAATTTAGAAAATAAACCTAGGGCTAAACCACCCAGTAATTTTGTGCCTTTTAAAAAACTTTCACTATTTTTTATTTTTTTTATAGATTTTTGAGCATCCATAACGTCTAAAGCTAGCTGTTGAATCTCTTTAGTCATCTCTTTACCAACTATTTTTATTAATTTATCGGTATTTGTATTTTTTGCTAATTTAACCCAATCATTAGGCTTAAATTCTGTACCAACTATAGTTTGTAAATTTTTTTCTAAATCTAAAATTCTTTGGTAATTTTCATAACTTTTATTAGAAGTTTTGAATAGTTTGACAAATTTATTATTAGGCCCTAGTTGACTCTCGTAAATATTAGTAATTTGATTCTTGCTTTCATTAATAAAATCTGCAAATTCTTTTTGTTTTCCCTTCAAAGATTTTGTTAAAAGAATATCGCCCAATTCGCTATTTAAATTTCTATAAGATTTTTCTAATATTTCTAACGACATTGTTGGTTTATATTTAACTTCCATATCGGGAGTATATGTACCTAATTTTTTAGCTATTGTAATTTCTTTTTTTTCTAAAGGTGTTAATTTACGCCTTTGTTTGTTGAGAAAACCTTTAATTTGTTCTAATGCTTTTTTTTCCCCCTCAACAAGATTTGGAATTTTTTGGAGTTCACGCTGTTTTTTCACTAAGAAATTAATAAAAGAATCTACTTTTATTGGTTCTTTGTGTAATTTTGCTATATCTTGAACTTCACTAAATAGATTTTTATGATATTCTTTAAAATCAAAACCTTCTATAAATTTATCATAATCTGGTAGCTTTGATTTTATTTTTTCTAAAATATCTGAAGCTTTTTCACTTATTAGATCTAATGTGCTTGTTTTTCTTTCAGGTGAAATTACGCCTGCTCTTTTTAACAATTTACCTTCTAATTCAGCTGCTAAAGGTTTTTCTAACCCTGAGGCATATTTTGATACATTACCAATATTACTTTTTACAGCTCTAATAGCACTTGGAATTTTGGCTAAACTTTTAGCTGCCCCTCCAGCGAAAGGAGTTGCAATTTCAGCTGCTGTTTGTAATCCCTCACCTGCTCCTAATTCCTCAGCTAATTGTCCCACTCCTGCTTGTGCTAAAGATAAAAGAGGACTGCTAACAGCAAACGGCCCATAAGAACCGAGTCGTTGTGCTGTCCGACCCAAAACAGTTTCAGGCTCTTGTACACCTAAAGAAGCTAGTTTTTCTGTAAGTGCTTCACTACCGTAAGATTTTCCTAATTTTTCTAAATCTAGTTCCTCAGGTCTGCGTCTCATAGCTTTTGCCAATCGACTTTGTTCAGCCAGTGTTCCTAGTTGAGAAAATAAATCAACTACTGAACCCCCAAATTGACCTAATCCTCTTACTAAACCTTTTGCAACATCTGCTCCTGGGCCTATAGCCGACAGAATTGCTTCTGCCCCTTTTTGTGTAGAAGTTTTAGGTGGTTTATAAACCTCGTCCACTAGTGTATATTTACCTAAAGAATCCTGCTCCTCAAGATTTTCTGTATCTACAAGTGTAAAACCCATATCAAATCCTATTTTGTTTCTTGTTTAGTCCACTTTTTACCATCAGAGCGATATCTGACCCCTTTATCATCTTCTAGAACCTTTCCTGCAAATTCTTTGGGATTAGGTAATTTTTCAAAATAAGTTTGTTGCGGTTTTGACGTTTTTTGTTCTTCTATTTTTTGTGGCTTAGAAGTTTGAGACATAGAAGGTTCTTGTTCTATTTGCTCCGCCCCTGGAAAATCTCTAGGTAATTTACCCTGTAGAAGATCTTGATATGTTTGTTTAGCTGCTTTCAATCTCGCTTCAGCTTTAGCTGGTTTCATATCTGCTGATATACTAAAACTATCTCTTACATATTGTGCTTGTTGCCTATCCAATCCCCTACCTGTGGCTTTTCTGAATAGATCTTCGAAAATAAGAACTACACCCTTACCAGCAGTGTCAAATTCTTCTTTTTTTATGTCTCCTCTTAAAATTGTGCTAGGCCTTTTAAATAAAGTCCCAAAACTATATCCAGGTTCAGTGACCTCTATATTTTTTTCTAATGTATCCAAATAGTTAGTCATGACATTTTCTACATCTTTCGCCGCAGTATCAACTTTCATAGATGTTGTTTTTTGAGGAGCTTCTCCAAAACCTAACATTTGAGGTAAACCAGTATATCGAGATCCATAAATAAATTGATTAAACTGCTCTGGATTTAAACTTTGAAAAGTTTCAGCAAATTGACTAGGATTTTCCAATGCTAATTGAGTTGCTAAATTTTCATAAAAACTTCTGTTTTTTTTCTTTTGTTGAAAATCTTTTAATTGTTCACCTAAAGTTGAGCCAACTCCTCGACCAATTAAGGTTCCAAATCCTTCTTCTCTTGGAAGCACAGTTATAGGCATAAATTTTCCTTAATTTTTTTTTGTTTTTGTCTGAAGTTAACCACCTGTTTTAGCCCTAATTAATGCAGCCAAAACTTCTTTTAATAGCCCTGGATCTCCTGGCCTATAAACATTTTCAATACTTGGTCTTAATCCTAAGTTAGCTAAACCAAATTGCATTTGACCTGGTGCTTGTGCGTATCCCAGTGCTTGGCCTAATGCCTGTTGCTGTAATCCACCCCTCAAAGCTGCCAAATTCTCCTGCAATCCCGCAGCTGCACCACCTAGAGCCTGCTGAAAGCCTGAAGAAGATAAACCCCCTAGACCTGCAAATCTTTCGGCTAAATCTGAGGTTTGCTGTTGAAATTGTCTCATGTAGGGAGCTTGAAATTGGGAAATGTCCCCACCCAAAAGGCTTTGAAGGTAAGACTGTCCAGCTTGATATGTAGGTTGGTTTTGAATGGCAAAAGTACTAGGGTCTACTTGGCCCAAGAGGTTCTTTAAAAAAGCTTGTTGTTGTGGATCTAAAGTAGAAACTGATTCTATATTTCCTGGGGTACCAAATGCAAATTCTCTTAGAGGTTTAAATAGACCAGCCAAACCCCCTAATACTCCTCCCATAATATTTTGAGAAGAACCACCCATTGGAGTTCCCCCCATATAACTAGGTAGTCTGTTGGGATTACTCAAAGTTGTCATAGTCATAGCTTTATACTCTTTTTTGCTCAGTATAGGACTAAAACAAAATCTTTACATAGGGATTTTTTTTAAGGTTTAGGTCTTCAAATATTCAAAAATTATGACCCCTGAATTTATCTGTAAAGCAGTAGCTCCATTGATAACATTAACATTTGTAGCGTCTACTGTTACCCCCACTTGATTGGTAACATTGACCGTATCAACATACGGTAAAGGCAGAAAAATACCTCCAGCTGTGTTCTTTACACCCCCATATATGGCTGTAACAAAAGTTATATTTTGTAGCCCATGAGCAAAAGTTTGAGTCACTCCAGGATTGATATTTGCATTTATATAAAATATCTTTCGAAATCCTCCGTTTGACAGCTGGGCATCGTTTTGGTTGGTAAAAAATTGACCATTTAAGGTTTCTACAGTGCTAAAACCTCCAACCTGCCTCTGATTTATAGAGGTAGCCAAGCTGACATACATATCCGTTAAAACCACCATTAGCTGGCTAAGGTCTTCAGGAAAATATTGGTAGATAGGTAGAAAATCGCTTTGGGTGTTAGGAGGGCCGTAACTCAAGGGACTACCTTAGCATCAATTTTAGAATCTACTTTCACATCAGGAGAGGCATCTTGTGTTGAATCTATAAGATCTTCTGCTTTTCCTTGGGAGTGAACTATATTAATATTTATGGTTGTGCAGGAAAATGTTGTAAGAAAAAAAACCAAACTAAGAACTTTCTTCATTGTGTTAACCTCGCATTTTTATCTATATACAAGACCAGGGCATGGAGAACTATATTTGAGGCTTGGATAGTCCCAGAATTATTACCATAATTAACCATCTGCTCAGGAGTCAAAGTTAGAGTAATCTGGAAATTTTGGCATATAGCTTGAATAAATTGCCTGATCCATATTTTATTCTGATTCTGCTGGCCAGGTACAATATTAGGTGGGCCATCTCTTGTTTCTATAATTGCAGTACCAAGGTTTGAGCTATTTGAGGGATCAATCGTATTTACAGGAAATACTGACTGCTCATTGATAAAAAAGGAACCTAAAAGCTCTCCGTTGCCTGTTCTGTCAAATAGGTAATCAACATATCCCACTCTACACTGGTTAGCCTCTTGATAATAAGGGGCAAAAACTTTAGTGGTTATATTGATGTTGTTCAGAGGCTGTATTGTTCCGCCACCCAAATAAGTAGGTAATGGATCAACATCAAAAAACTCAAACAACCCACTCAAAGGATTGTAAAATTTTAGATCAAAAATATTGGCACTTACTACCACAACTTGATAATATTTATCATTGAGTACTGTAGGCCCTATACAATTATCAATTATTATATAGGCTAAATTACCCACAGGCCCAAAATTATGCTCAAAGGTAGTTATTCTAACTCTAGGGATACCTCCCACAAATGTTCTTACAGCTGAAATGATAGCATAGAAAGGGGCATTGTCCGCCTCTGACTGTACCCCTAGAATAAATCCCTGATTGTTTCCTGCTGCTACATTGGGAAATAGAGCTTGCAGTTGGCCAGATCCCCAAGGATCGTTCCATTCTGCCCAGCTAGCATAAGGTAGACCTGCCCAAGTAGTTCCATTGTCATACTGTAGATAGCCAAAACAGGTAAAGAAGTCATTCCAAATTGCCCAAGTCTCATTGACGTAGTTATACACGAGTATTTTATTTGGAAATTTAGGGTTGTCAGCGGAATTTGGAAAAGTCCAATAAACCAGCTGATTGTTATAATCCCTGATGCCATAGACTCTTTGCGGTCCTCTATTTAAATTGTTAATATTGAAGACAAGCTGAGGTATTTTCTGGTCTATTCTTGAAACGTTCACCGAATCATCAGTAGTTATTCCGTAGTTCCCAACGGTAAAAACCCCACGATCAAAAGGGACTACGCTAAAACTACTTTCAGCCCCTAGTTCTGTGTTTATTTTTCTTGGCAAAAAGGGATATACCCTATCTCCTGTATAAGTCAGGTTCCAAGAAGATCTTTCGCATTTTATAATCAGGGAGTCTTTTATAAACTCAGCCGTTACAATTTGCTCTGCTGTAGGTAAATCTACGAATCCACCATAACCTGGTGTATCACTCCACCAAGAATCGGCTAAGGTGGGGTTTCCAATTTGCGACCATCTAACTCTTTGAGGATACCTAATTCCATCTTCTTGTGTATTCATGACAACAAGACGGCCTTTATAAGGCAGAATAATTAAAGCTAGTTGAAGAGGTACCCCTGGTGGACCTATAGGAGGTGTTGTTCCACTAAATGTATTTAATGTAGGTGTTACCCAGCCCAAAGCTGTTGTATAATATCTTATAGGATCAAAATTGTTTGTAGCCCAGAATAAAGCGTCTCCACCTCCAAGCCTAAAAAAACTGCAAGTCCAAAAGAATTGGTAGTCGTCACCTGTAAAAGTAACTCCAGCTATAACCCCAGAGTTTAAAAATATGCCAGTAAGATTATTGAAAGCATAAGCATACTTAGTATCAAAACATATAGTAAGTTCTTCATTGACTGATCCGCCAGTTTCCCATGTTCTAATACCCATGACAGGCAAAGAAGGAAAATATTGAGTTACTATCCTTACTGCTAAACCACCAGGAGGAGCAACTGTAAAATTAAGGGTTATCGCCCCTGAAATATAGGATATTGTAGAAGTAGTTAAGTTTGCAGTGTAAGGACCTGATACATAGGTCCAGCCTCCTAGCCCATTATCATCAAAGATTGTGGGATTTGCTCCACCAAAATCTATAGTGATTCTTGTTTGGGTAGGTTTTAATTCTGCTCTAGGCTCTGTAGCTCGTACGCTAGATAGAATATCTGCTACCACATAGGGACTAGCTGTAACTGGAATATTTGCTGGCGAATTTAAAGTAACTTCTCTTGTTAGCCTTCCTAAAAATGAATACCCTTTTCGTCTTAATACCCTGCCTCTAAATACCCATGCATCCTCAAGCTTTGGAAAAGCTTTTTCTGGTATCAAAAAAGGCTCATAGTAGGTATTTATACCAGAGTCATTTTCAAAAGAACTGATATAATAGGGTTTATAGCTCATTTATATACCGAAGGCTACAACAAACATTGAACTATAAGTTCCACCAGGAGGTCTTTTGAAATCACAAGAAGCGTTTGAAAATGATAATAGTGCTATTTCAGGAGCAGAACTAAAGGTTCTTGTGTATGAATATAAAACTCCAAAACAGGTGGTAAACGCTGTGGTATATGTTACTGTAAAATTTTGTGTTGGTGGAGTAGGGATACCCTGAGTTGTACCAACAATTTTTAAACCATCTAATAAAACTACAAAATTTGGATTTGAAATTGTAGAAGAGATCGAGGAAAAAAGTTGTGAAATTTGACCGTTGGAGGCTTCTCTCACATATAAACCTAAATCGCCACCTACATTTTTTGCAAAAAGAGCCAGCTCACCAGCCAGGGTTGTAGGATCTGAAGCTTGGGCAGGGAAGGTAACTTTTTTATGCTTACCCTGATTTACTGTGGCATCGGTAAAAGGATAATGATCTATACCGTAAGTAGATTCCAAAGTCTGAAAGTTATTCAAGATTTGGCCTTGGCTTTGCGATGGTCTATCACTGGCCGCTGGGATATTAGGTGTATAACCAGACATTTAAAATCCTCCAAATGTATTTCCAAAAGGGAACTGTTGGAAAGGTGATTGCTCGGTATAAATTGTAGCCGTCCTCTCAGAGGTCTGCTGGGTAATGGTTCTTCTTTGACACAAATTCATCTGTTCTTTGAGAAGAGGTCTAAATTTCATCATATTTTCAAAGTCAGCATTATCCGAAAAAATTTTGTCTGCTGCACCATAGGCCAAAAGTTGCCACCATTCCCTTAGCTGGGGTTCTTGACTTGAGGGAGCAGAGGCAAAAGCCGTTGGGTATTGATACGCTTCAAAACTTACTATATATGCCTGATCTGGTATCGGGTATACCATAAATTGGTCTTGGTAAAAAACTACCGATTGCGGTCTAGAAGCCACGTAAGGAGTATACTGGATATTAATAGGATTCCCATTAGGTATAGGAAGGAGGAACCCGTTGGCATTGATACTAACGGCTCCGGTAATATAGTTGATGACTCCTCGAACGGTTGGAGTATCTGAAGGATCATTGACATCTATCAGGTTTCCTGTTTGGTTTATAGTTGCAGCGCCTCCTCCATCATCCACAAGCGTTTGAGAATTTCCATTCGCGTCTATACCCGAAACAATAACTTGATAATTAATTTTACGAACAGGAACAGGAGTCGGGGAGTAGGCTCCTGGTGGATTTTGTTTAAAGCCTCGAACAATAGGGGTAGCGGTACAAAACTGACCAGTATAGGGCCCTTGCGTGCCGTTGCCTGTATATATTTGTTGTTGTAAAAAGTCCAAGCTAGGATTGATTCTAAAAAAATTCTCCCTGCTCTGAGTCATGTACGATTGATAACCTGCTATGTATACAGGGGGCATATTTGCGAGATAATATTCTTTTGGGAAATCGTAGACAGCTATGTTTGCAGTGGTAGTAAACTGAAAATTTACTCTTAGATTTTGTAGTTTGAGATGTTCTGGAAAATCATAAACATAAAAGGTATTAATATATTCATCGATTTGCTGATCCGTTATCTGGTTCGAATTAGGTCTAGCGGTAATCCTTCTTACTTTATTCCTAATGGTGGCTAGCGTTGCTGGAGCGGACATCAAACACCTTTTTTTTAGGAATATACCGTTTTTGTATTGTTAAATCAAATTTTAAATTCTAAGGAGTACGCCATCCATATTCAGGTGGAATATTGTTATTGTTTTTTACTGCATTTTCTAAAGTATAAGCCTCTTCCCCCATAGGAATTACACTGGGGGTTTGATCTCCTGAAACCGAAAAAGGATCAAAATTTGTTGTATCTATGCCTATAGAAAAAGAGGTGCTATCAATTATAGTCGCTTTGACCTCTTTCCCTGCTAACTGTTGCATCCCACAAGCTAAAGGAATAACAAGTCGTACTATAATGCCCTGTAAGTATCCATGGGGTAGAGAAGTAACAACTACCCCAGGATTTGTTTGAGTAATAGAGCTAATAGTCTGTCGGCAAGGTACAAAAAAATTGATCGACATCAGATTTCCCCTAACACATCAAATTGTAAGCTCTCGAATCCATATCTTCTCACCCATTTTGCTACCCCTATTTGAGGTACTGGCTGGCCCATATCGTCAAGTTTAGAGGGGCTCCATTCATTACCTATCATTAGATGGCTATGGACAGGATAAGCACAGGAATTAATTTTCCCATTTATATTTTTAGCTAAATGATCTACACCATTAAGATGTCTAGCCACATAGAGTGGTACCTCATAGACCTCGTTATCCAGCATGGTTTTATCAAACATCGGGACGTCTTTATATTTTTTAATTTGTACTCTCAAACTACCCCCAGGAGTTTCGAAACATCTAAACCGTCCTTTGACAGTTTTTGTCTCTTCTTCTTGTAGTTTTTTGATCCTATCTTTAGCAGAAAGACCCACAGAATCCACGGAAAGGTTTTCTAATTCATTCAGAGTTTTTTTCATAAAATCCTTAAAGGTTGAGGCCCTTTTTTAAGGGGCCCCAAGGTTAAATTAAAGCGATACACCTTTTTGTGCAGTCCACTGATAGAGTTTGCCCGAAGTTTGTACCGAAGGTCCGATAATTACGCCTGAAACCGCTTGATTGACTGTTGCATCATCCAAAAGGTTAGCGTAACTTCCGCTTGCCGCTTCTCCTACAGGCACTGCTTGAGCTTGGGTAATCCCAGCCCCTGCTACTGCACTTGTTGGGAAAGCAAAAGCCGTAAATCCAGAAGAATCAATATTTAGGGTAAAAGTTGAGCTTGTGACAGCTGTAATTGTACCTAAAAGATTATTTATTTGAGTCATTCCAAAAGCTGAAGGACATAGGATTCTTACGGCCTGTCCAGCAGTGTACCCATGAGGAATAGAGGTTGTTACAACCGCACTCGCTGCCTGGGTAATATTTGTAATGAATCTTCTTCTTGGATAGTAGCGAGGATTAAAATTAACCTCTCTAACGCTACCAGCTGTTGCAGCTGCGGCAAACCCAGAAGAATTAAGGTTTGTCAATTCAAAAGAGGTATTTGCTACTAAACCAGAAATTAAATAATCAATACCTGCTGCTTGTAACATACCTGTAGAACTAAAAAGTCTTACAATGTCTCCGTTTGCCAAACCTGCTGTAGATGCTAAAGATACTACTGCTGGATTAGCTTGGGAAATACCTGTAATCGGTAGGCTTGCTCCAAGAGTTTGTATCCCTGAATCATCCAAAAAGGTGAAACCACCAGTGGTGATTGTCTCCTCAAGAGCAATTGTAGCAGCTCCATTGGTTTTAAGACTACGGTATGCCGAGCCTGAATTCATAGAGGATGTCCCGCTAGCCATCATGACTGGAGTAGCTGCAGCTGTTGACCCGATATCGGTGATATTTTTCGTATTAATTACATTATATCCTGAGGGTAAGCTCAGAGTTAATGCATTTCCGTCAGACGTAAAAGTACCTGACAAGATTGCGTGTACTGGTGCACTCATGTCATCCTCCTTACGCTAAAGTACATCTAAGATTAAATACCCAGGTATCATTCAAGATTCTGGGAACCTCTGCAAATTTATATCCCACAGAAGCATTGAGGGCCAATGGGCCATCGTAGATCGGGGGTCTATAAATAAACTGAGCCGAATAACCATCTTGCTCGATCGCTGCAAAAGCTTCTCTACCGCAATGGAACAAATTATAAACGTTTGCTCCTAGGGCTGAGGCGTTAGCACTGATAGAACCGATAGAGGACAATAGATAACGGGCGTTAGCTACTGATCCCCACTCAGCGTCAAGAGTGGTTTGTTGGTTTGGATAGTTCCACTTCTGGATAAATCCATTCACATTATCTAATTGCCCAATCATATCAGTATGACCAAGAGCAAAGTACGCATCCCTAACTGGTGCTGTACCAAATTTTAGATCCCCATCTACACCAGATAGGAAGCTGTAAGCGTTATTCCCTCTTAGGGTACGGATTACAACATCAATATCAGCACGGGTGATTTCTGTGGGGACGTCCCCGTTAGTACCGTTCACGCAGTTAATGAAAGAGGCTGTAGATGCCAACATATCTCTCATTAGCTGATCCTCTGTCTGACGAAGCGAGACACCTAATCTCTGTGCTGCTTCGTTTAAAACAGGGTCCTGATTTTGTAGGGTTACCTGTTCATTTAGGAGAACAT
>Ga0194116_10003649_pt1 | contig 18347 bp, 35 predicted proteins | sample TA2MahsurfametaG_4_FD_148617 | JGI IMG/M metagenome (GOLD analysis project Ga0194116, IMG submission 148617) | Freshwater microbial communities from Lake Tanganyika, Tanzania - TA2015008 Mahale S9 surface | ecosystem: Environmental > Aquatic > Freshwater > Lake | place: Tanzania: Lake...
GCTTGTGCTGCTGCCAGCATTGCCTCTGCCGTTTGTAGTCCCCTCATTGCCACGCCAAGTCTGTGCCACGGCACTTCTCTATCGGCGTATGCCATACGGGCAGTTCCGTCATCATTTATCTCGATTTGGTGTGCCATTTTGTGTTCCTTTGCCTGCTGTCTTTTGGATAAATCTAACCGTGCCCAAGCATAGCCCACAGCGGGGCTGCCGCGCGGCGAGCGGGTGGGGGGTTGTGTGGCGGTAAGTTGCGACGGTATCGGGCTGCGACATCGCCCCACAGGGGCGAACCGCCCTATGACGGCGACATCGCCCCACAGGGGCGAACCGCCCTATGAAGGGTAGATAAGTTGTCGGCGGTGATTCGCGGTCAATCGCAGTAAGACCGACTCCAGTCGCGCGCCGTTCCGAACTTGTCCCACGCAGGGAACTGCGCGCGCTCCGAATCGCTCATCGCCGACAGGGGCGTGAATTCGCACCGCAGCCAACGCTCTGACAAGTAGCCCTTCGCGTTGCGCACTCCGCGCGTCACAGGTAGAACACACTCGCGGTCTTCGGGGACAAGTATCTTGAATCCCGCCTTGCCTTCACCCATACGCGACCACACTGTCTGATGCACGAGGTCGCGGAACACAATGTCTCCGTTCTCGCGAACCGCGTAGTCGGTAACCCAGTAGCAGTACGCAGACTCTGTGTACCAGCGAAACTTGCCCTGACGCTTGCTCCAGCGACACACTTCGCGTTGAAGAACGAGCATTCCAGTCGTGTCGGGATTGTGCGCGGTCTTTGTCCATGCTTCCACGCGACGCAACCACGCGGAATCTTCCGCACGGCACTTGTCGCAATCGGCGTACCACGGCGAATGGCACGCGTGCGCGATTGGGTCTTTCTTCGGGAATGGGGCAGTCGTGAATGTGTCGGTGATGTCGGTCATACGCCAAGAGTAGGGCACGAGACAGCAGATTCACAACCGACCCGACTCAGCCCCTTCGGTGCGCCCTTGCGCAGCGCGGGGCTTATTCGTTCAGTTGTCTTTGTCGCGCTTCCACGACCGGCAAGCGCGCTTGCTGTTGCGCTTGCGTTTGTCGATGTATGTGGCTGCCCGTATGCGAAGCCCGTCAGCAAACATCTGCCGGTCTGTGGTGCTCCACGCTCGACGCTTCATCGGGCTAAATCCGGCAAAGCAAGCGCGACCCACTCGGCAAGGTGTTGGTTCTTGGTTGTCCGGAGCACAAACAGTTGAGCGTCGGACACATCAGCAAAGATGTGATTTACTTCGAGAGCGTCTGTCTCGATACGAACTGCGACACCGGTTGCCGTTCGAGCAACAGCAACAGTAATGGGCGTATTGCGCCGGCTCCCCTTCTGCCAAACATTAGCAGTGAACATCTGTGTGTCTCCCTTCGATACCATCATAGGGTCAAAGACAACAGATTAGCAAATGAGCCGGATAGCCCCTTTGGCGTGCCCCTGCGAATGGCGGGGCTGAAACACGGCGAGTCAACACTCTTTCTGCTGACTCCTAACTAATCAGCACCGAAATCGTGGGGGTTGTCTGCGTCTGTCGGCAACACTTCATCACCTTGTGGGTTCGCCAAGTGTCGCTTGGTATCTTCGTCGGTGCGCTTGTCGGTGCGCTCACGCACTACCTTTAGCCACTCGGCACGCCTACGCTCAGCGTGCGATAGAAATGTGCGCTCCTGCTCGTCACTCATACTATGCGATACCCCACGCCACTTTGCTGCGATACGCATCATCGTCGGCTCTCATAGCGAGCCATTCGGTGCGCTCACGACGCCATTCGGCGTAGGCGCTGGGGGTGAGATACTTGTTGGCAAGGTAGTCATTCCACTCTTCGTAAGAGACGGTATCCAGCCACCACGGTTCGTCAGAAGCCAACCACAAGCGTCGCTCGTAGTTCTCCCACTCAGACCATAGGTCGGCAGGAATGTCGGGTGAGTCGTGTGTGTCGGGTTGCTTGCTCATACCACTCACCGTACACGAACGGACAACAGATTAGCAACCGACCCGACTCAGCCCCTTCGGTGCGCCCTTGCGCAGCGCGGGGCTTATTTGTCTCTTTGTCGACTGAAATGTTTCGCTACTAGTCATTTTGGCCGGTGGGTGGTCAGATATGGGTGTGGAGCTAGTTATTCACCATTTTTGCCTATCTACCTATGTGGGAGCCGGTTATCGAGAGATTTTTGACATTTGGCCCCCTTACGACCCTCTATATAGGTAGAAAACCGAACGAAATAGAAACACAACCGTCAGCTAATGGAAAGAAAAGGAAACAAATATGCCAAAACTCAACACACCGGAACAAGTAGAAACTAACCGACGAGTGGCGTGGGGCCGGTTCTACGCACTTCAGCGAGAGAACGAACGACTGCGAGCAGAAATAGCGTGGCTTCGAGCCAACCGGCGTGCCTTCTACCGTCTGTTTCAGATTATTCGTCGCAACCGTAAGGTCACTCCTGAACTAACCCTGCTTGCCGATGAACTGCGAAAAAAGATGTATGACGCCGAAATGTTGAGTATCACCGGCAACTAATCTGAGCACAACGCACAACACCGAAGGCAAATCAAACACCGGGGCTCATTTCGCTCGGGCAAGGCGAGCGTTGGTGGGGGGTCGTGTGGCGATAAGTTTCGCAGTTGCTAATCTGCTGGCGACACCCGTAATAAAGGGTGGATAAGTCGGGTTGCTAATCTGCTGTTCTCGTCGCTATTGTGGGATTACTAAACTAGGAAGGGTAAGCAAGCATGAACCACACACCGAGCGACTATCAAGGAACTATTACGCTCACATACCAACAAATGTGGGAAGTCCATAAAGCGATTTCTGCCCGTATTACGCATTTTTCTATTCACGCCAAAGACAGTATGGGGTTTGAGATAGATACGCTTCTCGCCGTTGCTGAAATGTTGGAAGCGCACGAACAGGCAGCCGTAAATGCGTGGGAAGAGAAAGTAGCAAGGCGTGAAGCCGAGGCACTTGACGACCAGAACGCACTAAATAAGTTTCTCAACGACGACAAAGAAAGCGAGTAGCACCGTGACCGACCTAAATGTATTCATCAGCGAGTGGGGTTTCTGTCCACACCCCGAACAGTTATTGGAACAAGACAGCAACCTATGTGAAGTCTGCCAGAACGACCCGTCGCAAAGGTCGTTTTCGTATGAGCAACTATCGCTTCTTGACCACGAAAAGCAAGTAGCCATTTTCGGTTGGTGCTCATGCGAAGACAACGAGAATAATGAGAACCCGTATGCCGACTGTCCGAGATGAAGGTAGATAAGTTGGAAAGCATCACGCTGTATCACGGAACACCCGTAGCGTTTCCGAAGCGCACACGCAAGGTTCACCCTACGCCGACAACGCAAGACACGGGTGGCTATCCGTTGGGTTGGCGTATCGCACACGCAACGAGCGACATAAACGAAGCGCAACGGTACGGCTCAGTCGTTTATGAAGTTGCGTATGACGAGCACACGCAAGAAGGATACGGTGAGACTTGCTATTTCAGCGAGCGTGGATTTCGGATTATCAGGCGAGTACCCCAGAGTGAGTTGTTGTCGGTCTGATGTTGCCAACCAACGACACCGACAGGGCTATCAACTACATAGAGGCGCACTATCACGGCGACAGATTTCTGTCTAGTCTCAGGGCTTACTATCGGGTTCATCACACGCTCACACAAAGACAAGTGAACGCAGTGATGAACATACAGCAAGAGCGACACAGGCAAGCAAGACAGGGTAAATAAGTCTCACACATTTCGCCCCTATTGGCGAAATAAACACCGGGGCTCCAAACTCGGCTGTTGCTAATCTGCTGTCTGGCCGACTAGTGTGTACCACACGAGACCCGAAAGGGAGAGAGGAAAGGGAAATGTCCACAACAGCAGAGGTGTACGAGGCAGAAGTGCCTCAGTACGAGCAGGATTGCCGCATACTCAAAGAGGTGCTGTTGCGCCTCGTGAGCGAAATCAGCAAGGCCGAGGCCGAGGCCGCCGACACCAAGTGGGCCGACGAGCAGGCCGACACGCTCAGCAAGGTTCTCAGCGACACTCAGTGGGTGATGGATAACCTCGCCTACGAACTACGCATGGGCCACCTAGATGTGCTGAAATACAGCGAGTAGGGCGGTCCGACCCGACCCGACCCGACCCGACGAGGGCGGTCCGACCCGACACCCGAGGCACTGCTGCCCCATAGAGGGTGGATAAGTCTTGCGCCGTTCGCCCTTATGGGCGAAATAAACACCGGGGCTCCAAACTCGGCCGTTGATAATCTGCTGTCCACTGCCCTAGTGTTGCCGTAGAGGGAAAGGAAAACAAATGACCACCAACTTCGCAATGTTCACCAACGAGGGCAACATTGCTCTCGCTGAGAAACTGACCCAAGCACTTGACGCAATGCCGACAGGTCTGACGCTGGACGAACAGTACGCACGGTTCAGCGACCTGTGCGAGGCCGACCCCGATTTCTGCGCCCGACACGGCGAGTGGTCGGACACGCAGGTTCGGGAAATCGTCTATGCGTGGCTTGACGCCCCAGAGGCATTGACGGTACAAGAGGCACGAGGCACTATTGAGTTCGGTGGTGTCTTTCACATCACTGTTCCGACCCTTGACGGTGACGCCGACGCCGTGCTGGAAAAGCGTCTTGACGAAATCGCAGAGGTGCTTTCCGACGCAGTGGAAAGTGCGCTGATGGAACTAGACCGTCGTCGTGTCGGGAACACAGGGCACGAGTGGTCGGGTCTGGACATTGAGGTTCTCTGACGGGTGGATAAGTCGGGCAGGGCACGAACGCTCTGCCCGACCCCACTTCTGCGTTCTCTTTCGTTGCTCATCATTGGGTAGATAAGTCTCACGCCGTTCGCCCTCTGGGCGAAATCTACGCCGGGGCTCATTTCGCTCGCGTGTGGCGAGCGTGGGGTGGGGGGTCGTGTGGCGATAAGTTGGCGACGACGCTAGGATTATGTTATGCGTATCAGAGATGTGTACCACAGACTGACCTACCCATTAGATGTAGCACTTTCCCGTGCTGACGCTTTCGTGATTAGAAAGTTGAGAGAAAAGAAATGGCTAAATGTGCTGGTAGGTGTTTGTCTGACCTATGCGTGTACGGGCGTGTGGCTGATTTGGGGTGCGTGGCTCACCCGTGAGGTTGATGATTTGGTATTTGGTGTCGTTCACACCTGTATCGGTGTGATTTGGGCAACGATACTTGCGCTTCGCCACAGTATTCATACACGGATAGACGCATACGCAGTCAGGGCTATCAGAGAGCAGGCGAGGCGTGATGAGTTGCGTGATGAGTTGCTGGTATCACCCGTAGGGGATTTGTGGTCGCAGAGTGACGCACTGATAGAACGGTATTTGGAAACAGCAGTAGAGGAACTACAAGCGCACGGATTTATTCCATTTATTGACGGGGCAATAGAGGATTTGCGCTACGAGGATTTGATAAACGACAAGGCGCAAGAACTGTACGAGCGTGACGCACCACTATCGGGGTAGATAAGTCTCGGAGTACGCCAACCACACCCGTACTCACTTGGGGATTTTTTATTTAGTAATCTCTCACTGTGAGAGTGTTCGTAAAAGAGGAAAGCGTTGCTCGCTCGCTACGGCTTCGCACGGTCACTGAACACCTAGTCACGGAAAGCGACCACTTTATTCAGTGGCGTATCACGGCACTATTTATTCACTTAGTTCTATCACGGTGCGCTGAGGCAGGCATTACGCCACTCACAGCGAGGGGCGAGGTGGATTTAGGGCAGGCACTTGCTGACGCTGAGGCAGAGGTTGGCGTGTATGTGACTGATGACGAAATGTTGATGTTGAGTGACGACGAGAGAAATAAAATCACAGAACGCAGGCTGAGACGACGCAGGTACGCCTATCTGGTGCTACTACGGCTAACGAGTGGGTCAATAATAGAGGGTGGATAAGTTTGTGAGGGGGTGTAACACCCCCCATACATAGTGGGTTAGAAGGAGAAACACACTATGGACAACACACTGAACATACTCGCCAAAGACTTGCGTATCGGGCAAGAAATCCTTGCTGATACTTACGGTGACGGCGAGTACGCACCTCTACTGATTACCGACATTGAGTTCGCTGACGCTCTTGACTATGACGGTCAGTGGTATCGCAACGAGTACGCCGACACGCTGGACACAGTGCGTGGTGCGCTACTGCGAGTGTGGGGCGTGACGCTTGACGGTGCGTGGAATGAGTGCTTGCTCATTCACGAAAACGAAATAGTGCTACTGATTAGCAAGTAGCCCATAGCACCCGTAGGCACTTGCGAAATCTATGGGGTGGATAAGTTGCTAATCTGCTGACTATACCACTAAGGTAACAAGCACCACAGCAAACACCTTTGGAAAGGGGAACACAGTGGAAACACTAACACTTCACAAAAAAGACGAGGCAACGGGAGAGTTCATTCCGTTTCCTTTTGAGACAAACCTGAGTGACGACTATCTCGCCTACGAGGGTGGAGAGGTGTGGTTCGCTTGGGAGAATGTAAAAGTCGGCAAGGTGGAGGGTGCTGATTACTACGGTTATCAGTGGACTTGCTACTACACAAACTTGCGTGACGCTCTTGGCGAGCCAGAGCAAGGTGCTTACACCTGCCTCTCACGCAAATACGCCTCTTACGAGGAAGCACGAACGGCGTGTCTCAACGACCTGAGCGATAAGTCTCGGTACGAGGACATTCTGAACTTCCTCACCAACGGCGAACAAACTTTGGAACAGTTGGGTCTGTTCTTAGACGCTGAATAATCGCTTCACGGCGATTACCTCTCTTGCCCCTCACTTCCTAACGGGAGTGGGGGGCGAAACTTATCTACCCTCTATTCAGTGATGATGAGTGAGTGTGTAGTGAGTGAGTGAGTAGTGATGAGTGACGCACTTACTGATGATGAGTGATGATGAGTGTGTAGTGATGAGTAGTGAGTAGTGAGTAGTGATGAGTAGTGAGTGAGTGATGAGTGATGATGAGCAGTGAGTGACGAGTGTGTATGGGGCAAGTGGTGAGTGAGTGAGTGTGTAGTGAGTGTGTAGTGAGTGTGTAGTGAGTGAGTGAGTATGGGGTTAGTGAAACTTATCTACCCTCTATTGAGTGAGTGTGTAATGAGTAATGAGTGATGAGTGTGTAGTGATAGGTGTGTAGTGATGAGTGTGTATGAGTACCCGTAGCACTTGCGAAATCTCAGTGCTTGGTGGTGAGTAGTGATGAGTGAGTGGTGATGAGTGGTGATGAGTAGTGAGTGTGTATGGGGTGAGTGTGTATGGGGTGAGTGTTGTAGTGAGTGGTGAGTGGTGATGAGTGTGTATGGGGTGATGAGTGTGTATGGGGTGAGTGTGTAATAAACACCCGTAGCACACTGCGAACCTACACACGCCGAGAGTTATCTACCCTCTATGGTGACGCACACGCACACGCACACGGGCGAGTGTGTACGCACACGCACACGCACACGCACGGGCGTACACGCACGGGCGTACACGCACACGCACGGGCGCACACGCACACGCACGACACACTGCGCTATGCGATACGCACTGCGAAACTTATCTACCCTCTTATCACACGCACACGCAACACACTGCGCTATGCGATACGCACTGCGACTGCGACAGCGATACGCACTGCGCTATGCGATACACGCTGCGCTATGCGATACGCACTGCGACTTGCGACAGAGCGATACGCACTGCGACACTGCGACTGCGATACACACTGCGACAGCGTGACGAACTGCGACACTGCGACAGCGTGACGAACTGCGACACTGCGACAGCGTGACGAACTGCGACAGCGTGACGAACTGCGACACTGCGACTGCGACAGCGTGACGCACTGCGACTGCGACTGCGTGACGCACTGCGACTGCGTGACGCATTACAAAACACCCGAATACCCGTAAAATAAAAACCCGTTCTACGCAAATCAAAAAACAAAAGTCAAATGATGATGATGATAATGATGATGTCTCACTAATGTTTCATAACTTATCGCCACACAACCCCCCAAATCACCTTCCGTGAAGATAGCCCCGCAAACTTTTTGCGCGCGCGGCGCACCGGTGGCCAGCTATACCACAGAAAATTGACTTCAAACTTTCTCACTTAAATTTATCTGATTTTCTCCTCTTTTGATTTTCCATATCCTCTGCGTACATATCACACGCTGTTCGGATGAACAGTTTTTTGTGCCTCCCAAATCTGGGATGGTTGCCACCACAGCAACTAATTTTCCCAATAGAGGCAAGATACATAAAGGCTTTGTCTTCGTACAATTTCACAACCTCTTCGTACGATTGTTTATATAAGTCACAGTCTTTGGGTATGTTCTTTTTTATCATGACATCTATATACTTTAATCCATGCAAAACGAAATAGAAAACAAACCATACATTTCGTACAACACATTCATCGCCGATGTGAGCATCAACTACGAGATGATTAAGAAAGCTGGTTCACCACTCCGGTACGGTCAAGTGTATTTTGTGATGCTTGATGATTTGTGTCCTGAAATCGCTGACAAAATTCGCAACACGCCGCTTGACCCTTTTTACCACGGTAAAGCGTCTACTGACACCCACGATTTTGTGGAGTCCCTATGGCCAATGAACCCAATCGAATGGGAAGCTGTATATAAAAAAAAGACAGACAAAAAAGAGAATAAATCTAACCAATAATCTTTCCCTTTTTACTGCTTTTAATTACTTCTTCTACAGTGAAGAATCCACCCTTTTGAAGAAGAGATTTAACTAGAGATTCAGTATTTATATTCTTTACATCATCACTATTTGATTTTCTCACTCTGATGATGAACGTTTCTAATCCATCATTATTATTATCACTCACTGAGTTGTTCCTCCTGCTCGCTGTCTCGTGGTGGGAATATTTTTGAAAAGAGCGCGTCGATGATTTCACCGTCTGCGGTATCTGCATGGATGTCCGTTGATGCATACTTTTCTAGCACCATTCGGTTCATGTATCTGTTTATCTTGAACAAATCAGCAGCAAATTCAGAATAAATAACAAGCCATTCTTTCTCCCGTGCCTCAAACCATACGCCAGAGCCGTACAGCGTGACTTCCTGTTTTCCTAGTGGTTTGTTTTGTGTATCACTCATAATATATATGCTCCTGTGTTGTTGGAATAAATCTATCTGAAATTCATTAGTCTTCGTATGCTACTCCATTCATTTTTGATGCACAACACTTTGTGCCCAAATTTGCAGTGAGTAGACCATATCCTAATGCGGAACTAAATTCAACAAAATTGACGTTTATTTTCCCGCATAAATCACAGTCGCTCCCGCTATTTTTCATGGTAAGAGCCATAAATTCTGGAGCGCATTCATAACAGAATATTGTCTTAATTGCGGGGACAATTAAGTGTTTTATTTTTGGCATTACCAGTGTGTCTATGTGTGGACAGAATTTTGTGCATTTGGTTACCAGCGCTTCTATCATTTTTATTTGTTCATTGTTTAGGTTGTTTGTTGACTTAAAGTCAGACGGCAAAATTCTTTTTAGCGTGCCTAATAGTTCCTCTCCAGCTTTTTTATTTTCTTCCAAAAACTTTTCTCTATCTTCTGGAGATTTGAAAGCTCTCGTATTTGATGGTGCTGATTTTCTATATCTTGGCTGGTTCATTGTTTAAATTTATCTGAAGTGCGGGCAGTTTTAAAAAAAAAATTTTAAATTGCTACCGCTTTCGTATCAGATGTTCACCTTTCTTCTGTTTGAAGATATCCCCGCCGGTGGTGCGCCCTGCGGGGGTCGAACCCGCGACCAACGGATTAAAAGTCCGGTGCTCTACCAACTGAGCTAAAGGCGCAAAGTGCATCATGAAAGTGATTCGCTTAATTTTTTATAGACATCGCTCAACCAAATTTTTAATTTATCTGGCTCTTTCGTTAGAACAGATATCCCAGTGCTGAAAAGATTACTGGTTGGGTCAACGACTATTGCGATTGATGTTGGTGGAAAGATATTGCAGGATATGATGTTTTCAGCCCACTCATTGAAAACTTGTTTTTTATCTGAGATATCGTCCCCCCAGCTTGCGGTTGTCCACCCATTGAGTATCTCTGTCCAACTATCTATCGTCGTTTCATAGTGGCCCCTATGTGCACTGGTTGACACCCATTTTCTTTTGACGGCCAACACAGAATCATCTATTTCTTCACCTTCTTCGTTGACCCTGATGTGCTCTCCAACAAAATACTTGTTTACCCAATCGCCATTGGCAATATAAATAGTGGACAATGAGCTTTCATCACTATCCCTACACCACAAACACAAGTAGTCGTCTTGTGTTGAGCTCCAACCACAGTCGCCATTTATATCTACTTCGTTTTCGCAATTACAGCACTTTTTCATCATTATTCTTTCTTAATAGATTCATAATTAGCTGTACTGCTCCCGACTCTTCCGTAGTCTCCCCGCCTTCGACGGCGGCATCGACCACTGAACGTTTTTTCTCGATAAGAGAATATATCTCTTGGTCAATTGTGTCAACAGCAAGCAGATATGTTGCGGTTACCGAGCCCTTTTGTCCAATTCTGTGCAGGCGCGAATATGTCTGGTCCACATCTGCCGGAGTCCATGGAAGTTCAACAAACAGGCATTCTTCTGCTGCGGTAAGCGTGTGCCCGGTCTTTGCTGCCTGTATTGATAGAACAATTACCGGAGCGTCTTTTATCGACTCCGTTTGAAAACGTCGCTTATTCTCCTCCACTTCTTCGACCGACATGCCACCCTGAATTCGAAGGTTGCCGTATTTACGAGCAATCTCATCAACGATGTCACGGTGATGAGCAGCGACAACAACCTTCTTACCGTTTTCGATTCTGGCATTTATCCATTCCTCCACAACTTCCATCTTTGCTTTGGCAGCTAATTTTCGTAGAACCGAAAGTCTAACCAAATGCTCGTTTGCCTCTGCGCGAATCATTGCAGATACTGCAGCACCCCACATTGGCTTGCCTTCTTTTTTGGCGATTTCGCGAGCTCGTTCAGCAATGTAGAGAATTATGTCGTTTTCTGCTTTTTTGTATTCTTTTATTGCGTCAGACTCTCCGTCGACAACGACTTTACTGTGAATCACCGGTGGCAACTCGGAAAGAACTTGGTCTTTTGTTCGGCGAATATAACAAGAGCCGCGCAATCTGTCGTTTAATTCATCCAAATGGGAATGCCCACTGATATTCCATACACCAAATGAATCTTGGTAGGCAGCACAGTAGCGACGATAAAAACCCCACAATCCACCAAAATCCTTAAGGCGACCCAAAATATCTAATTGGCTGGCATATTCATTGGGCCTATTTGTTACCGGAGTGCCGGTAAGACACAGAATGATGCTGTTTTTGGGGGCACTATGCGCAATTTTTATCGCTGATTTGGTTCTTTGGGCATTTGGGGTCTTGCAGTAATGGCTTTCATCGAAAATATATGCCTTGTGATTCAGTAATTGTTTTTGCCAATGAGAGATATTGCTATATCCAACTACCACAACATCATATGTTCCGGGGTCGGGAAATGTTTTTCTATTGGTTACCGAAGCTACGTTGAGCTTTGGGAGCCATTTATTCCATTCAGAGACCCAGTTAAGAACAAGACTTGGTGGACAAACAACAACAGCCGGATACGAGTCGGCCACATGCTCAACTGTTGCCATTGCTTGAATCGTTTTGCCTAAACCCATCTCATCCGCGATGAATGTTCTCATTGTTTTTGCCGCATAAACCACACCGGCGCGTTGGTATGGCAGTAAATTTCCGGTCAAAGAAGGTATTTCGAGCTCAGCATCTGTTGAGCGAGAGGCTTCAATAAAATCATTCATTTTTGTAATCACAGAATCAGCAATCATTCTTACGTCTTGTTCGACTTGTATCTCAAAACTGTCTGCCCATTCGATAATTGACCGTATAGATGATTGTGGGGCACGCCAAGAATATGCTTTTGAATCCCAAGAGACAGCCGGAATCTGTTTTACGGCTTTTATGATGACGCGCTCGTAGGGAAAACGCATGTAAACCATGCCATCTTGAAGAAAAACACGAGATTTTCCCACCGGTTTCTTGGGAACATCAAATTTCATTACATCAACAGAAACGCTGAAGTTGTGGCGAAGAGCAAAGTCCCTCCCCTCGCCAATCGATGTGAGAGGAAGCTTCCAAACACGCGAAATTTTGTCCCATCTGGCGCCGGGTATTTGTTTTATTTCATTGACCTGAGCCTGATTGAACGGGAAATCTAGAACTATTTCATTTTTTTCTAGATATAGACGCATGTATAGATTTTATAGTTCAGCAAGAAGACTTTTGTCGAAATCTATCTGAATTTGAGCATGCCATTTTGCGGCATTGCAGCAGATTGCATAGGCGAAAAGTATTCTTGGGTCGATTTCGCGCTGTTCTGTTGCTTTGGGTGAATTATTAACAAATAAACATGGCTCTGATTCGGCAAGTAATTTAATCAGCAACCCCGGTTGAATATTTGTAGAATGAGTTTTGGTTCTTTCTAGTTTTTTTTCTTTTTCGTACTCTTCTATGTCGTGGGTGTCCCTGCTCGTCATCAGAGGTTGTTCCCCATGCACGACGAAATAAAGGCTCCCATGAATACGAAGTAAAGCAGGATTCCACCGGCAAGCAGATACTTGCCAAACGTCCTGTACTTCCTTACATATTTGAATTCATTTTTCATCGGCATCACAATGTTTCTCCATTTTTATTTGATTATCTCTGAGGATTCTATAGTTTTCTTGAGAGATGTCAAGTTTGAATTTTGTTCTTGGATATTTATAAAGAAGCCAGACCTTAAAGTCCGCGAGGGTTTGGGGAACCTTGTTTGCCGACCCAAACAGGGGGTTATATCTCCGTTCCATTTGAGATGCCCCCCGTTTGGGTTGGCCTGAGACTAGCTCAGAACTGTGTTTTGTTCCTCTGGGTTTGTGGACTTCTTCTTTTTGCCATCCAAAAAGTAGACCAACTCCTTCAATCCCGGATTCATCATGTTTGCGGCGTTCGGCGTGTACTTGCCGTAGACGTTGAATGTTCCGTCGCTCTGCTTTTCTTGACGAAGAGAGATTTGGCTCATATCGAATCCGTAGCGGCTTTGCCACTTCCAACGGAAGGAAAACCAGCCGTCAGTGTTTGTCACGCCACTTGACAGAAGGTGCTCAACCCGTGGGGCTGAATTGATGAACTGAAGGAACTTCGCTTCGTCCTTGCTGAGTGGGTACATCCCGGCATGTATGAGGGAGACCTTTGATGGCTTTTTGGCAACGGACTTTCGAGAATGCTTTGTCTTGGAGACAGCAGGCTTGCTCTCTTCGCGCGCTTCGATGCTGGTGCGCGGAGTGGCGTTGCTAATCACAATTTTTTCGTTCTTTGCAGCAACTGCGCCAAGCTTCGCCATTTTTTTCGCAAGTACTTTCATGCGATTTTGACCGAATTTGTTCATGGTCCCACCGGTGTATCTGGCATAGTGATTGATTTTGCCATTTTCGGAACGGCGGACCATTTCGAAGCATGCTCCCATTTGGTAAAGACCAATGTCCTGTCGCTTCTTGTTGCCAGAAAAAACGAGGAACCACTTATTCGGATTCGACGTGAGTGTGAGGACCACAATGTCGAATTTGGAGAGTTTGACGGCTTCCTTGACGGGCGTGGGATTGTTCAGGTCGTCTGCCGCCTGTGGAATGATGATTCCCGACTCTTTGATTGCGGCGGAAATTGATTCAAGGGAAGAATCGCTCATTTTGCCGAATTGCTTCGTCGAGCGAAGAATGCTCTTCAGCTCTTGGGTTGGTGTGGGCTTATTCTTTTTCATCTTGTTTACTCCAGTTTTGATAGGTGATGATGAAACCCCTTTTGGGGCACCATGGACACTAGGGGGGATGTCAATAGAAAAGCAACCCCTTTTTAAAAATATTTTTTAGGCCCTCTTGGGGGTGCTTTTTAGTTGGGGGGGTGGGGGTACTTGTAATGCCGGAATGTTATGGTTAATATGTTTATAAGTCTTCCAAGGCCCTCTTGGCACAGCAATACGCCATGAAGCTCCCCTCAACTGGTTGTGCATAACCAGAAGTGGGCCTGGAAGACGAATACAATCAAAACCAACAAACAAAACACTAAGGACAAACACAAATGGCAACAAAGAAGAAGCCAGCCAAAAAGGCTCCGGCAAAGAAGAAGCCAGCCAAAAAGGCTCCGGCAAAGAAGAAGCCAGCCAAAAAGGCTCCGGCAAAGAAGAAGGCTCCAGCAAAGAAGAAGGCATCGGTCAAGACCGCATCTCGTCCACTCGCCCTCGTACAGAACGCTGTTTCAGTCGCCTGAATGAAGAAAGCCGATGAATTTTCATTCGATGAATGGATGAAAATAGGCATTGAAAATAATTGGTGTGGCCCACCGGTTTGCTATGTGCACGACAGTCTTCCTCTCTCCGAGGAAGAACTTGACCTCATTGAGCAGGAAGACCCGTGCATACATATTGTCCGTCTTTACAACGACAAAGAACACAAAAAACAGATTGAAGAAGCCCATTCGCCATCACAGTGGCGAAATATATTTACTAAAAAAGTATAATCAAATCAACCACAACATTTAAATCTTCCAAGTTTTTTGGGACGTTCTGGTTTTTGAATATCTTTAACGAAAACGACGGAGCGTTTTACTTTCGGAGTTTCTTCTTTTTTCTTTCTACCCATAGACAAGTCACCCAATATATATTGTGCCACAAAATCAAGTAAATCTATTAAAACAGTGAGTCCTGAATCGATTCAACACTGTCTTTGTCACTGCAAAATGTGTGTTTATAGTCGTGAAGTTCTTCCACAACCCTAGATATTGTCGTTCCCTTGGATTTGAGCCACACGATGGCTTTTCTTTCAATCATTGTGCTGGATTGGTCAATCGGTAAACCACAGACTTTGCATATGAATAGCGGTGGGAGTCCAGATGACATGAATACAACCTACCAATGACCAAGCGGGCATTCTGCCCCAATGAGTTTTGTTTTTATATGCATAAAGCACCCACATTCAGCACACTGTTTTGATGCTTTTATAAATCTTGGACACTTTTTGCAAATATCGAATCTTTCGGTCGAAAGTTGCTCATCTACATAATTTCTTCGTCTAAAAATATGCCATGGGCGTGCTTTCCTAGTCATAATCTCTACCAAATTTTTTGTTTTTGCGACCAGAAGCCTTCATGCTTGCATAAAAAAGAAAAAGAAATCCAATGTAAATAAAATCCATTACGTCCATATCGTTGTCCTAGTCGTCTTGTTTTGACTGTAGGTATTTTACATAAAAACCAATAATCAGGCAGGCAGTAACAACAATCACGGCAAAGGTGTTCCATTCGGAAAAGTCATGAATATTGTGATGGTCTGAAAATATCATTTTGTGGGCCCGGTGGGGATTGAACCCACGACCAAGGGATTATGAGTCCCCTGCTCTGACCACTGAGCTACAGGCCCATTTTGATTTTGTGGGCCGAGTGGGAATTGAACCCACGACCCACACCTTATAAGAGTGTCGCTCTCACCACTGAGCTACCGGCCCGCAATCCTGCGGGTTACAGCTCCCGCTCAGCCAACGTGGTACGTATGCTCTCTTCTATTGATTTGCTTGAAAATCCCTGCGGCTTAATTCTTTCAACCATATTGCCACCCCTAAAAAGAATGAGGGCGGGAACGGTACTGAAACCGTATTTTACGGACATTTCCGGGTACTTATCTACATCTACTTTCGCAAAAGTGACAAGCCTGTCTTCCTGTTGTGAGAGATAATCAATTGTCGGTCCAATTAGCTTGCATGGACCGCACCACGGAGCCCAAAAATCAACGAGAACTGGCAGTTCTGAAGACCTTATAAATTCGTCAAATGTTTCTGCGGTAAGTTCAATTGTCATGATTTATCCATACTAAGCCTTGAGACCATCATATTTGTCACTGAAAAGCATATCCATTACCTCATACGGCATTAAAATAAAGCCTCTTGCCGGATTGTCGTTTCCACCAAGATTGAATTTTGTTTTTTCGTTAAATTGGTCCTGATGCGAGCGAAGATATCTTTTTAAACGAGCAACAGAAACAACGACAAACGCACCTTCCGGCGAATATATATAAACCCACCATTTTGCAGTTGTCACGTTTATTCCGCTCTGAACCCATACCCTGTTTCCTGACGCATCGAGCATCCCTTGCGGATTTTGATTGGTTTCGATGACCATTTTTCCATTTCTGTACCTATCACTTTTTACCTCAAAATCACTTTCGGAAAGAGATTGAAGAAAACCGGATATCAGTTCTTCGCCCATTTTTCCATAAGCAAGGTCTTTTTTAAAATCAAACTTTTTTGACTGCACGTCAAAGGCCGAATTTTTCATAAAAAAATCCTAACTCGTTTTGCTGCGTGGGTCAATCTCGTATGGTCGTATTTTGTCCTTACGGCTTATTTTTGCAGCGTTTGGCATATTTTTCGCCCCAGGCACAGGGGTCCCAGGGATTCCATCCATCGGCCTCATACAGCAAATACCCCACCTTTAGGTTGGTCAGCGCATCAAGTAGCGGCTCTTGGGTGCAGATATTAAGTTTGCGGCAGGCAATCGCCCATTTGTTCCGCTTGGGGTTGTAGTTGACCCCGTTTATTTGGAGAAGGCCACTATCCGACCTATGGTTCCATTCGGTAACGTGGGTGATGTTGCAGTTTTTATCAACCGCATCGCCCCCACGACGATTTGGGCATCCACCAGACTCTCGCAGGATGATTTCGGCAAGTTTTTCGTGCGTATCTTTGGGCCAGCCAGCCTCCGTGGCTAGTTCTGGCAACCATGACACATCGCCCCATGTAAATTTTATTTTCGGAGTAGCAACCGATGTTTTTGACTCAAAATTGTCAATAGATTTGGTCATTACCGGTTTTGTGGCTGTCTGTTTCGGGGGTGTTGTGGGGTTTGTTGATTGTGGCGAGTATGCCTTGCCAGAGGGGATTCCTACTCCTCCTATGAAAAGGAGTAAAGAAACTCCCCACCCAATTAAAACTTGATTCAATGTTCTCTCCTGTTTTTCGGCGGATGGGACCGGGTTTAGTAATTTTCCCGTTTATTGCTTTTCTCTGATGTAAAAGCCCCCGCCTGGGGGGTACTTCAATTATAACAAGGAGATTACGGCGATGCAAACACCGCTAAAACCCAATAAATATTGGGGTTTTTAGTCTTCTTCCCCTTCTTCAACAGCCTCCCAAACGTCTTCTACTGGTATTAAATCTATTTCAAGAAGTGAAGATTTCGAGTCGTCAGTTTCAGCCAAAAGTCGTATATCCATTGTTGCAAGAATATTCGAGCACATAAATGATGAAAATTCTTCTTGGTCGTTTGGGTCGTCAAAAACCCAAATTTCATTTATTACTTCTTTAATAATTGTTGTCATTTTTATTATTACTTCATCGTGCTTAGTGGACATGCTTGACACACTATCACTCAAGCGGCTACCGTGTAGTTACCACTCAAAACAAATAGGAGCAGCAATGAATTTAGCACCGGTAACAATCATCGGGAATGTCACGGCAGACCCAGAATTAACCTACACACAGAGCGGGCAGGCTCGTCTCTCGTTCTCTGTTGCGGTAAATCACGTTTGGTACGACCAAAATGACAACAAGCAAGAAAAGACCAGCTTCCACAATGTTGTTGCGTGGCGCTATCTTGCTGAACACGCAGCGCGCACCGTCGAAAAGGGAATTGGAGTTATCGTTTTTGCCCGCCTTGAACAGCGTTCCTACGAAGACAAAGATGGCAATAAGCGCTCCATTACCGAACTTGTGGCAGAAGAAATTGGAATTGCCACCAAATCACTAGAAACAGTAACTCGCCGACAGGGCAATGGAAACGGTGGCGGAAACCAAAGACAGTCAAGCGAAAGCTCCGGCTCCCAACCGCGCCAACAACAACAGTCACCGCGTAGAAGCAAGCCGCTTGCCACTGCGTCTGTGCGAAATTCCGAACCAGAAGAAGAAATGCCAGAGCCGTTCTGATTCCCCCTGGAATTGACAATCGTTTAATTTGCAACAGAGAGGGCAAAAACGACGGTCAATTTTATGAAAAATAGTTGCAATTTCAATTTACACCTGTAGTGTTTGGGGCAGTAAATAAACCACTTATCAAGAGGGAGAAATAAAAATGTCTGACTCAGAGTATGGAAAGTTAAAAGAAAAAGGCATGAGACGCGGTCGTCCGCGCCACACGCAAGAACAAAAAGAGAAATCACAATTAATAAACACGGCTCGACAGGA
>Ga0194116_10003652_pt1 | contig 18336 bp, 16 predicted proteins | sample TA2MahsurfametaG_4_FD_148617 | JGI IMG/M metagenome (GOLD analysis project Ga0194116, IMG submission 148617) | Freshwater microbial communities from Lake Tanganyika, Tanzania - TA2015008 Mahale S9 surface | ecosystem: Environmental > Aquatic > Freshwater > Lake | place: Tanzania: Lake...
CAACCTCAGCGTGAAAATCCTTTGCAAAAATCAAATTTTGAAAATTAGCAGACAACCGTCAAAAAGCAAACGTCATCAAAAATGACAAGATCGATTAAAATATCAATTTGTAATCTGTTTTCTTAATTTAATTCGTATTTGCATTTTCAATATGATGCATCTTTATCAATAAAAAGCTATGTGTCGCACGAAAATAACAAGGCGAACGTTACCAGCATTTACCAGACGACAAATATTTACACTCTGAGTCAACTTCAGCGTGAACATCCTTTGCAAAAATCAAATTTTGAAATTTAACAAACAACCGTAAAAAGCAAACGTCATCAAAAATGACAAGATCGAGTAAAATAAGAATTTGCAGATTTGTAATTTGCAAAAATCAAATTAAAAAATTTAACAGACAACCGTCAAAAAGCAAACGCCATCAAGAATAACCAGATCGAGCAAAATGAAAATTTCAATTTTTATTTCTCATTTTGATTCTTATTAGCATTTTTAAAAGTTGCATCCGTCCAAATTAAGAGCTTTCTTGCACGAAAATAACAAGGCGCAAACGTTACCAACATATACCAGACAACCAATATTCACACTCTGAGTCAGCGTGTTGACTTAGCGTGAACAGCAGTAACTTTCCACAAAAATTACGAATAAAATCTGAAAGACGTAACTAGGAAACTACACAAAAGCCAAAAACCGGTAAGGTAGTCAAACTACCGTTTGTAGGTGTTAAAACCAAATTAAGAGCTTTGTCTCCCGAAAATAAAAAGGCGCGAACATTACCAACATATACCAGACAACGAACATTCACACTCTGAGTAACCTTAGCGTGAACAGCAAATCTATGTGTTCCCTCGTCAATCAGCTACGTCAACATAGATTTGTTGAGAAAGCACAAACTTCCCTTAAAAATGACCAATCAAATTGAATTGTAAAATTTTTTAGACAAATTTATTAGACATATCCATTCCAACAATGCAACCGAAGAATGACTGCGTCTCGGGTTTAACGTGGACCAAATCGACCAAAACAAAAAAAACTTTTCGACTATATCTGAACGACGGCATCATTACTTGAAACATGAGTCAGACACAAGTCAACGGCTTACAAATTGACCTTGCTGAACTGCCCCATTACGGTTGCCAATTTCTCAAAAACTTTTGTGTCCAAATTTCGTCTGAAGTCACTTTCTTCTTCCTTATCGACAAACCATTCGAGGAGTGTTCCATTTCAAGAGTTGAGTCAAACTACGGCAGCGTCACGGTGAAGCAGATCAAGGGTCTTATCAGGATCTCACAGATAACAACAGTGAGATAGAAATTCCATTTAGACCGATCAAAAATTCAATATTTATTACATTTATGTAATTAATTAAGGACTTCAGATCAAGACAGAGCAACCTTGACCCTGGATGAAACTGTTGCGACGCTCAACACCCTCTTCTCAACCTAAATAGAACTAGCCGCCCTAAACCAGGTTGTCTCGGCACAGAGAGTCCAAATGAATTTCACCAATGCAACGTAAGAATTACAGCGGCTCGGGTTTAACGCGGACAAAATCGACAAAATCAAAAAAACCTTTTGGCTCTATCCGAGCGACGGCATCACTACTTTTCTAGTGAGGTCAAGTCTATGCAAAATGTTGTACCCAAAATCAGCATCACTACTTAAGTTAGCTGTCAAGGCAAAGCTGGCGAGCAAAATGTCCAAAACTGTGTGCCTCAAAAGAACGATGCGCATCAGACGTGTCGTGCAAATGAAAAATGACCTCTCAGAGAAAAACGTAGTCTTGCTACTCTTTAAAACCTGCAGTTAACACGAGCAAGCAGTCGTTTGTGTACGAGACATGCCAACTCTACAAAAGCTAGGTTTTCACTCCGAAAAACAAAAAATATTTCTTGAGATTATTTGCCCGACATTCTAGTGTGCGTCCAGATCTTCACATTTTCTGTGCTTATGGTATAGTCCTTTGTCTCAGCAGACTAAGAAAGAAAAACGAGTACCAGAATAACAAGGACAGCGTGAGTCTAGAAATCCACACATTCCTTTTAAGAAATGCCACTGTGAACGTTTGTATCAAACGTTTGTATCAAAAAAACGATGCATTGAGCACCACGAACAAGCGCCCCTGCTGTGTAAAGAGTGCACCCATGAATATTCGTCACAGTGACGAACAGCAACCCCCATGCATCAGACGCGTCGTGCAAATGAACAATGACCTCTCAGAGAAAAACGTATTCTTGCTACTCTTCAAAACCTGAAGTTAACACGAGCAAGCAGTCGTTCGTGTAAGAGACGTGTCCGACATTCAAATGTGCGTCCAGATCTTTACATTTTCTGTGCTTATGGTGGAATCCTTCGTCTCAGCAGACTAAGAAAGAAAAACGAGTACCAGAATAACAAGGACAGCGTGAGTCTAGACATCCACACATTCCTTTTGAGAAATGCAACTGAAAGTTGTTTGGCTCTCTTTCTTTTTATTCAGCCTAAGACTATTTTGATGTGTTTGCAGTTCAATTCCTTTACAAGACATTTTTGAAGCTTTGCAATAAGAGGAAAAATCTCCAACTTGCAACTTCCTTTTTTCTCAAACATCAATATAATCGCACATCAGCTTAAATTCTCGATGAAAAACAAATCTGTCTAAAAAAAGACATTGAAACTAGTCAAAATTCTGAAAGAGTTCAACAAAAAATAGATACAGATAAAAAATCAACAAAGAAAAATGGCCCATTTCGTCAATTTTTCTTTTCTGAAGCAGGGCGAAGACTAAAAAGTCCAGCATGAAAACCTTTCATCGACGGTCTGCGGAGGCTGACAGCCACCTGTAGACCTTCTTTGTGAGCTTCGTTCAAAGGTGCATCTGACATGTGCCTGGAATCACAACGCATCAAGCCCTATGTCAAACCAATTTGCAATAAGCTTCATGAGCTGCACGACACAAACTTGTCGAAATTCTACAAATCTTGTTAGAAAAGGATAAACCAAATGTTTACGTTGAGCAAAAGACTTAATCTGAATGGTTCAAGATTGGAAGTTCAGACCACTGACTAAACTAAAATCAAAAACTTTGCAACTGGTCAAACTTCTAAAAAAATTAAACGACAAAGGGGAAATTCCAGCCAATGGAAATTGCCACAAGTGCAAATACTTCAAAACGGCGCAATAGTCATTGCATGCAAACACAAGCCCACAACGAACCAAAAGGGCAAAATTCTGCAATTCTTGTTAGAAAACAATAAACCAAACGTAAACATTGAGCAAAAGACTCAAACTGAATGGTACAAGAGTTGAAGTTCCGACCATTGCGCGTTTTTCGAATTTAAATTTTAGCAATGCCAAGTCAAATCGACATTACAACTCGTTTTTTTGCGTCTCAAGCATTTCTAAAAACTGAATCATTCCCCCGTCTCGAAAAATGCGAGACTTCTACAAGAACCTGGAAGCCTTGACAATTTCGGCGTCTCAATTGCATGGATGGTTGTTCTGATCCCAATTCTGGTTTTGGTTGTTCTGATCTTAATTCTGCTTTAAGTTTTTGACCTTTTTCATTTTTTAAACAACGTCGAACGATGGAGACACAACCAAAATAACAAAGACTGGCACAAAGAACGAAATCTGAACTTTTTACAAAATCCAAGGATGCGCAGCCAACATTTCCGTGCTGTGACAAACAACAAAATCAAATCTTGCCAAGACAAAATCGACTGTCATAAAATTTGAAAAAGTGGCAATTGCTTCTGGACGATCGAAATGTTTGGCAAATGTCCGGCAATAACAGCCCAGCATTTATTGATTAACAATGCATTGAAATAAATATTTCGCCCACAATCGAAAATTTTCTGTTCTGCCGCCATTTTTAAAAACTCTTAAATTATCCTCGTTGTGGTGGCGGCAAAAAAAACGAACCGAACAGAAAAACAAAAAAGACCACCAGAGTTAAATATCATCTTTAATTCATTATTATTAAAATTATTTCAAATTTTTTAATAATAAATATTATTAAATACAAAATAATATTAAAAACTCCACTAGCGTTTTTAGGCTCAAAACATACTCACCCGTTTGTTCGACGGAAAAGCATCAACTGAACTGCGCATTCGTTTGAAACGCCTCAAACTTGTTCTTAACAGCTGCCCGCAGTTTGCGGTCGCGCCAGGCAAAAGTCACATGAAGGGCGTTGTTGGGTCAACCGAGTCATTTAATGTTAAGTTAAAATTATGAACATCGAATCAACTGCAATCAGCATAAAATTAGTTTTGAGTCGGCAAAAGAAACCCATCCTCTCTTGCGCACTTTCAAAATTTTTTTCATTGAGAAATTGAGAGTGAAAAAAATATCACCGAGCTTGCGGCTAGTCACAGAAGGCAGCGGCATCCATAATCGCTACACAGGCAATTGAGCTTGAGCTGCAATCCGGTCCGTCAAGTCTGATGTTTCCGAAAAACGTGGCCTAATTAGCCTGCGGCCCAACTGCCGGACCGGTTTTTGTCTCAAGAAGGAACGCCACTTTACGCCCGCGATCGGGCCAGAAATTTTAGAGCTCAAATTGTGAACATTGGGTTTACTGCCATCACCATGAAAGCACGTTTTGAGTCGGCAGAAATCAAATCAATCTTTCTCTCACTAAAAACGTTGTTTAAATTGAACAAGAAAGAATCAAAGCATCGAGCTCGCGGCTAGTCGCCAAATGCAGTCGCATGGAGTCGCATCCATAATTGCTGCACAGGCAGTTGAGCTTGAGCTGCAATCCGATCCGTCGCGTCAAATTTTTCCGGCATACGCTAGCAGCCTGAAACAGCCTCCCCTTTTTTGAAAGAAGTCGCGCCACTTTGCGTTGCCTCGAGGGCCAAGTTCGACAATAGAGATGTATTCATTCACAAGCAGAAATCTAAAGGAAAACAACAAGCTCCATGGGTGGAACATATTTAGGAAAAGATTGCTAAAACTCGTTTAAAGCAAACCGAGGCAAAGTCAGTCGATTTCGGTGCAATGCGCGCATTTTCAAAAAAGCAAACTGAAATAATTCTATTAGATCCTCCGCTATTCTTTCTGTTTCTGCGCGTAAATGTTCCAAAATCAGTTGTTCTGAACAACGGATTTCTTGGAAGAGAAGTCTGCGACAAAAAAAGGTCACTCTCCCTCTCCAGCTCTAACTTGAAATAGGCCAAGTCTTATCCAAGGCGATCCATTCCGAATTATTTTAACGTGCAAGAGTATACTCCTTCTTTTAGCCGCACACAAGAACTAAAAAGATTTTCACAAAGTCGCAAAGAGGCAAAATGTAGCAGGCAGTAGTGAAAAAAGTTTGCTCACATACCCTAAAATTTCAAAATACACGCTATCAAAATGACAAATATAAACAATTTTCCGTTCAAAACGAGGCTTTTGTCGTGTTTAACGCAATACGCATAAGCTTCGGTCTTTTTCAACTCAATGAGTAAAAGCTTTTGTCGTGTTCAAAACTCTCAAAATAACCTATCCAAACACTTTTTCCATCCAAAACAAGGCTTTTGTCGTGTTTAACGCAATACGTATTACTTTTAGTAGTGTTAAACGCTATTAAAATGACAAATATAAACACTTTTCCATAAAAAACGAGGCTTTTGTTGTGTTTAACGCAATACACATAAGCTTCGGTCTTTTTCAACTCAATGAGTAAAAGCTTTTGTCGTGTTCAAAACTCTCAAAATAACGAATCCAAACACTTTTTCCATCCAAAACAAGGCTTTTATCGTATTTAACGCAATACGTATTAGTTTTAGTAGTGATAAACGCTATCAAAATGACAAATATAAACACTTTTCCATTCAAAACGAGGCTTTTGTCGTGTTTAACGCAATACGCATAAGCTTCAGTCGTTTTTAACTCAATAAGTATAAGCTTTTGTCATGCTGAACGCTATCACAAAAGGATACAAGCAAAAATGACGTTTTTTAAAAATGACGATTCTAAACATTTTTCATCTAAAACAAAGCTTGTGTCGTGTTTAACGCTATCGAAATAACAAGTCCTAACACATTTACATCCGAAACGAATTTTTTCGTGCTTAATGCAATATATCTACCTCTAATCAAACTTTTACAGAAAATTTTAAGCTTGGGCTGTGTTTTGCTTGCAAAACGACACAGTCAAAAAAAAACTTCCGCCGAAATAATTTTTTAACAGCATAAATTTTAACCAACCTCTATTAAAATATTTTATAGAAAATAAAAAGCAGCTTTTGCCAAAAAACAGTTACTAGCCAGAATTAATTTTTTAACCAACCTCTAACCAAGCATCTTAAGAAAATTTAAGCCTTGGCGGTGCTTTTGCCCAAAAACAGTTTTGAGAACAGACATTTTAGGCGGCGTTAAAATACTTTGTATTTCTGCAATTAAATTGCTGCGGGCAAAAATTTCACAGACACAAAACCTTTCTTCATTTTCCAATTGGAGTTCTGAAAACATCTTCTTCAATGACAATGCCAGAATTGTCGGAATTAGTCTGATGGACAACAACGGCAGAAGTGTCGGGTGAAGTGCTGTTGCTGGCGTGAACAAGGGCCACAGTGATTGGGTTCGTGAAGTTCGTTCCTTCTTCAGCATCTGTCAGACGAATATCTTCTGCTGTCCCGGACGTATTTTGAAAACTTTCAAGCCTGCCCAAGGCATTTTTAACATTAGACCAATATTTCTTGACAAGCAAAATGCAGACGGCAAGAAAAGTCAAGACAGAAGTGACGCTAGAAACAACAACCGCAATGATGTTGTTTTCGCTTCCCAATTGTTGCGATACGATCTTTTGCACTTCTTCTTTTAAGCGGTTTCCTGCTGAGTCAATTATGCGTTTAGCAGACTCTGCGACAGCCGCCTTAAAACTCAAGGTTTCTGAAGGATCACCAAAGGACGCAACAGAATTGCTGACTTTAAAAGTAGAATTGGCTTCTTCTGTCTTGGTCAGCTTTTGAGAGAGGACCAGCGATTCGATGCCCGAGCAAGACGACAAGATTGGAGCATCCTGGTCTTCCACTTGCGTGACGCAAATCTGAAAAGCGATTGGCAATGTTTCAGCAAGAAACAAAAAAATTTCAAAGCTATTCCAACTTTATCTCTTTTAAAAAACTTAATTATGCTTGTCTACCAAAAATTTCTAATGACAGAACAAGAGGTTTCTGATTGAAAACTGAAACCGCAGAATTTCTTTAAAACAATTTTTTGAAACAAGATGGGTCTACAAGTTATCACAACGTGCTGCAAAATCTAGCAGCAGCCAAACATTGTTCAGCCAGATTTTTTTGCACAAAACTTGACACAAGCTGTGTTCCTTAAATTGAAAATGACATAAAAAGACTTCTTGACAAAATTCATGACAAAACTTAATTGTAAACTTTTTGAAAAACAAAACATTACTTTAAAGCAGACTTTTCCAAAAAACAAAGTACAAAAGAAACCGAGAGGGGCCAACAATGTTTGGCAATATCATTTTAAAATTGAAGAGCAGCAAATTGTTTAAAAGCAAAGCAAGATATTTACCTCATCTCCGAAGATTGCCGTTCTGTCGAGACAAGTGACCCCAAGGGAATTTTGACTGTAGAAATGCGTTTTCCGAAGGGTCGAGCAGTAGAAGTTTTGGAATTCTGTCAGCGACGAAAAAGCGGCCGAATAGTTGGAGAGGGATCGTCGTTGCAGAGTCTGGCTGGTGTCAGACAAAGTGTCCGAGCAGACCAAAAATCCGACCAGAAACGCCCAAACCTGAACAATACAATATTTTTATATGAAAGTTTGATGAAAAATGACTTTAACGCTTAGAAATTTCATTATAGCTGATGTTCAAAGCTGTCTGAAATCAATTGCCTCAACAAGTCTGAATTTTAAAGAATTCACACTTTCTAGAAGTTCAGTTTGTCACAGCAAATTGGGATATTTGACATCAAAAAGACGGAATAAAAAAGCGTCAGGAAAAATTGATTTCTTACCTGGAGAGCTGTGAAAAGCGACATGTTTGAATTGGGCAGAAATTGAACCGAGAATGCTGCAAACACTTTTAAAAACGCGGCAAAAGATTGTTGTTAATTTCAAACAATCTCAACTGCCTTAGAAATCGATGAATGGAACCACGCATCAGAAAAGCAAAGACTTTGTTAAACATTTCGCTGCAAGTCGAATAAAGTCGAACACACACGGCAGTTTACCTTGTTACATGAAAACCTTGAAAGCAAGCCTCAATTTCAAAACAGTTTGATTGTTTTATTTAACCCTTTGTGACGACAAGAAGAATTTTGAACTGGAAAGGTAATTTTCGAAATAAATAATATTTTTTCAATTCATTTTGCGAATTTTATATAAAAATGTTTCCGTCCTATTCTGGGAAACCGCTATTCTTTTTAAAAATGCTATCAAGGCCAAATAGCAAGATTGTGTGTTTTGCTGCAAAACTTTTCTCAAGAAACTTTGAAACCCTTCCGAAACGATTCAAAAAGTTCAGCAGAGCCAGATAATCTCTTGAAAAATTTACTGAAAAAATGTTAAAACCAATTACAGCAAAATGTCTGACGGATCAGAAAATTCCAACGATTCCGACAAGCGAGCCAAAACCTCCGAAGCCGGCAATCGCGACAAGCCAGTTGACGGATCCGAGAAGTCCGAAAAGCGAGCCGAGGATCGCATGAACAAAACTTTCTCCCAGATCTGGAACTTCTTTGACAGAAATGACAGAAGAAACGCAGAATGCAAGGAGTGCAGGTGGAAGGGAAGAGTGGTGGACAGCTCGACGTCGAACTTGATCAGCCACCTGAAGTCAACTCACGGCCTTTCGTACGTCAAATTTCTTGAGCAGGACCGGCTGGCAGAAGACACTCGAAGACAAAACGAACTCGCCGTTCAGGAAGCTTTGGCGGAGCACGAGCTTGCAGGCTACATGACCACTCGAGGGAGTGCCCGGAAACGATCCAGGCTGATGTCTGCTGGCATCGAAGACATTGTTGCAGAGGAAATTCGTCCTGCACTCAGGTAATTCATTTTTTCTCAAAAAATCCTCTCCAAGCCTAATTGCAATGTCTAAAAATTTTTGCCAAGACCTGCTACATTTTAGAACACAGAAGGTCAAATGTCTCTCTCGTAATAGCAAAAAACCTTTTTGCTTGTCCATAAAAAAATAAAATTTAATTGCTCCCAATAATTTACCTATTTTTATTCCCATCTTTGACTTTGCTTTTGCAGGCTTCCTTCCATCGACAAACGCCAGCTCAACTTTGAGCTCTGGTTGACTCAATACTTTGTAGAGTCAGGAAACGGCTTCTACAATGTCAAAAACCGGGCCTTTTCAAAGCTCTTCCAGAAGATCGCTCCGAAGCTTTCTGTCCCCGAAGAAGGCGATCTGGTCTTTGAGAAACTACCCCTGCTGTACGAAAACATGAAGGAGGCAGTGGACCGGTTGATTCAGGACGGCACCGGGGACATGAAATCCGTTGCAATTTCTGCAACGTACTGGATTGACGCCAGCCTCAACACCCACCTGTGCCATTTCCTGCACTACTTGGACAAGAACTGGACGCGATCGACGGTTCTTCTTTCTGTCGAGAGCGTCGGCCACAACTTCGTCGAAAAGTCGGTGCAAATCTGCCAGGCCGTTGCCGAAAGTGAGAAAAGCCAGTTTTTTCAATTCTGCTAAGATCTGATTGCTATTCAAAACAAACAAATAAATGAGAAAAACTCTTTGACATCCCAAATTTGTAAAATCAAGATTGTTCTGATTTTTCTCAAAGTCATCTAAAACACCTTTCAGTTTCCAAAGTTTCTATTTTGCAAAAATCCGAATTACCCAACAGGCTACCCTGAAATTTTAAAATGCCCACCCTGAAATTTTAAAATGCCCAATGTTTCAGATTTTGACAAAATCCAAACGACAGTGGTCCACAACGGAATGTGCGGGCCCCAAGTCGAAGAAGCTCTGACGTTTGGCAAAACGAGTTTCGTCTGCATCGAAGCCCAGTACGAAAGAGTGCTGAAGCTGGCTTTCAGCAAGGTCAAACCCTGCCAGGATGTCTTTGACAGGGTCCTGCAATTCTGCGATTCCCTCAAATCAAAGCCGTTCATCTGGGAAGTCATCAGGAACCACACCGAAAGCAAGAACGAAACCTACACTTTGGCTGAGCTGAGAAGAAATCTTAACAAATCGGACTTTGAGATCGGCGACCTAGACCTGCAGAAAATTGAACACGGCTTCGCCTTTCTTCTGGCTGCAAGAGAACTGATTGCCAAAGTCAGAAACCAGTTCCCACTGGACTTCAGAACTCTGAACAGCGCCGAGTGGGACTTGCTCGAACCCTGCCAACAGATCGTCCAAAAGTGGGCGGAGCAAAAGGACTACGTGCTCAACAGCAACTGCCCTCTCGCACTAGGTAAAACCTTTTCTTTTTTAGTTTTTCCAAACTGCAAAAAATTAATTTTCAAAAATGAATTTTAAAAACGGTCACATTAAAATAAACGAGAACAACAATAATAAAAAATAATTTCTTCACAACTAAGTAACACACTGTTGAAAATTTCAATCGCTAGCAAAAAATTGCGGCAGAAGCCACAATTGTTTGAGTTTTTTGTCAATTGCAAAAATTGTCGCCGATGCTTAACGCCAAATAAAAATCCGAGTCTTTTTTCCAGTCATCGCTTCTGTTACGGCCCTCAACAACTGGCTCACAAAGTGGTCGAACGAAAAAGATAAGAGACCGGAAGCCCTCTCTCTCGCAAAAGAGTTTGCGGCCGAATCGGAAAGAGTCTGGCCAAACTTCGGCACAGAAGATGACCACTTCACCGAGGCCGCTATTGTCCACCCGTTCTTCAAAGGATTCATCCTCAGAAAGATGGGCGTGCACAAACAAGTCGTCAAACGCCTCGTAGAAAAGTACAACAGTGGCTTCACCAATTTGGAGCACATCGACCCAGAAAAGACGACAAGCGAGCCAACAAGCATCGAAGAACTTGAAGACTTCGTCGAATCAATGATGGAAAAAGACAACGTCAGAAGGGTGAGTCTTAGTTTTTCGTCAAAACATTTTGAATTCCTTCAATCGCTTAAAGCAAAGGCACTCTTCATTATTGTCGCAAATCCAAATCTGGCTTCAAATTTTGCAAGGGACAAATGAAATTGTCAGAAAATAACAAATCAAACTTAGTCGAAGACAGTAAACTTGCAAAAACGATTGTTTCAAAAGAGCAAACTTTTGCCGATTTTAGGTTGTCAAACAGTAAATCGTAAATTGCAACTCAACTAAAAATAATTTATTTTCAGCTCAGCAACCTTGAACGAGAGTTGGAAAGCTTCAAGGCAGAAGCCGCACCCGAAGACAGGGCCCAGGTGAACGTTCTCGAGTGGTGGAGGGCAAAGAGCTTCAAGTACCCTCTTCTTTCCAAAGCCGCCAGAAACATTCTCGTCGTCCACGGGGTGATGCCGAGCACAACCAACTTTCTCACCGGAGCAAACAAAGAAGCCACGAGCATGCTGAACTTCTGTCACTACAATTGGAACTTTTCGACGTGCCACAATTACGACGTGAACGAAGAGCTTCTCGCCAAAAAGGCCGCTGCCAAAGCAAAAAAAAATTTGGCCGCCGAAGCGCTGTCAGAAGAGATGGACGTCGATCTTCCAACCTCAGCCGTTGAGACTGAAGCCCGAGGATATCAGCCAAACGTTCAGAGTCAGCAGCCTTCCAATCAAGTTCTCACAGAAGATCAGCACACAGCTCCAGCGGACGCTGTTTCAGCCGCAGAGGTCACCGGAGAATTTCAGCCTGAGCCAACTGTTCAGCCTGCCGATCAGCTTCAGCCAGCAGTTCAGCCTCTCGCTCCAGCTCCAGCCGGTGCTCAAGACGAAGAAAATCATCCTGCAGGCCAGGCTCCAACCGAAGAAGACCCAACCTCGACGTGCTCAAATTAAGCTCAGCCTCCAGCCGGAGAAGAGGGAGAAACATCGTACAATGCAACGGACAAAATCAACGGAAAACCGAGAAAAGCTAAACCAATTTGTTTAAATTTTTTTGCGTTTGGTCTCGTAATTTTAACACGTTTCTTTTATAAATCTTTTCATCAAACCCACCACAATCTTTTCACAAAACGAATATTAACACTTGTGCGCACTCGTCGTCACACAATTACGGCAAATTTTTCAATCGTGACGGTTTCAAACGAACCGCTGCAACATTTGCATCTTGAAAGCAAGTCGTTTTTGAAATCCCTCAATTTCAAACAAAGAAACATTTTATGAAACAATGACTAACTTTTGCACACAACTTTTTTTGCGCAATGTAGGAGAATTTTTTGAAGCGAGACCGTTTCAATCAAACCACTGTGCATTTATAGTTTTATTGGTAAACGTTCATTCATGTAAAAGTTTTTGATCTCAACAGAGAGATTTTCAATAAAAAGAATTATCAACCTTAAAACACGCAATTTTAAAAAAGGTTTCTAAAGCTTAAAGGTAAAAACCGATTCACAGCAATTCGAAACGGCTGCAAAAGATTCTTTTCACTGCAAAATATTTCTTTTCATGTGTTTGTTTTTGTTACCAACTGCCAAAAAACAGGAACGCGCGCTCAAAATTTTTGCTAAAACAATTGAGTCTCTCAAAACTGCAACATTTGCGCAAGCTGCTTTTTTCAAATAAAAAAACTCACTAATGAGGTTTATCCATTGCGGAACCTATCCTAACAATCTATTGTCTATGAATCACCGCCTCAAAACCTCTCCTATAATTATAATTTTCGCTCACAAAATTTTTGCTAAAACAATTGAGTCTCTTAACACTGCAACATTTTCGCAAGCTGCTTCTTTCCAAATAACAAAAACTCACTTATGAGGTTCATCCGTCGCGAAACTTATCCTAACAATCTATTGTCTATAAATCACCGTCTCAAAACCTCTCCTATATTAATAATTTTTTACGCGCGCATTTTTTACTCGGAAATTTTGAATGTTGCCAAATTCCCAAAAGCCTCCAAACCTCTCAAAGGAAACCGAATTTCGAGAGCAGGCCCAACGTGCTGACCCGACGAATCAAAAAGCGAGAGCGGAAAAAGTGAACTTCAGACCCAACGGACAGAAGCTTTTCATTCCGAAGGAGAGAATCTTTTCAGTACAACCCTTCCCTCCGCGATGACAAGATTCACCCTTCTTCTGGCGACCGTCGTCGCTTTCATCGCCGGCTCTCTGTCTTCGAAGCAAAAACTAGAAGACCCCGAATGCAGAGAACTTGTGAAGTCAAGTCTGTGCAAAATGCTCTACCCAAAATCGATCGGTCCTGCCGTCGAAGCTTCAAACGCATCGACTACGACGAGGCCTCCGACCACGCCTTCTTTCCTGACTTTGGTAAGATTATGATCCCGCAAACTGCTTCATTTCAACAAAACTTGATATTTTTTCACAACCGTTTACATTTTATTGTGTTTAAGAAAAAATTGCAAATTTCTAAGGAAGTTTGCCGAGTTTCCAATAAGACATTAATTTGTTTTGTCTGTCAAAGCCCCGTTCAAAAGGGACGATTTAAAGCTAGCGCACAACGTTTTCTGAAATTTCACCAAAAACAAACTTGGCATTTGGTGCAACTGAAAATACAAAATTCAGCTGCAGATATATTTTAAAAGCAAACTTGCCCATTTCAAAAACTCTACAGCATTTAAAAAGTTTAAAAGGCCCCTTTTGATAACGCGCAAACTGACGACGATAATGTACTAGGCGAGTTTGTTGAACTCGCAAAAATTCCTTCAAGTTCAAGGACAAAAAAAGAAGCTAAATTTGCATTATCAGATAGAAGCGATCTCACTTTACACTATCTACTTTTTGGCATTCTGCCAAAAAGTTTTCAAGCTTCTCGAAAAATTTCTGCGTGTATTTAAAACTACCCCTTACACCTCAATTGCAGCCCCAAGAGTCGAAGTGAAAACAATTTGTCCAACACCGACAACACCTGCACCAACTTCACCCCCGACACCGTCGCTGTCCACACCTGCACCGCCATCACCGCAGTCAACTCCTTCATCAACAGATGTCAAAATTGTTCCATCCTATCAAGGGGAGCAAACGGCGTACAAAGACAACACAGACGAGGTATTCGACAACATCAAAATTTGCTCAGAGGGGAACAAAGAAGATCGACGAGGTTGGCCAGAGAATTGGAAGAGACAATAACGGCTCTCAGGACAGAAACCCAACACACAGAGAAACTCGACAGCAAAATTCAAAAAATGGAGATACTTCTCAAAACTAACGGCGCCGACCTTGAGTCTTGCAAACTGAGCCTCGAACCCTCCTTGAAAAACGCTTCCAGTTTGACAGCCAAAGACGAAAATTGCACCGCCCACCTTGAGGCTGCCTCGAACCGAAGTTCAAAAGTAGAAGAGAATGCCAACAGCTTGCTCGCCGACCTCGACTCTTGCAAACTGAGCCTCGAAGCCTTCTTGAAAAACGCATCCTGTTTGACTGCCAAAGCCGAAAATTGCACCAAAGGGAGAATCGAACCACGCCGTTTTGAAATTGAACAAATGCAAGAAAGAGCTGCAGACTAGAAAAACGCTTCCAGTTTGACAGCCGAAGACGAAAATTGCACCGCCCACCTTGAGGCTGCCTCAAACCGAAGTTCAAAAGTTGAAGAGAATGCCAACAGCTTGCTTGCCGACCTCGACTCTTGCAAACTGAGCCTCGAAGCCTCCTTGAAAAACGCTTCCAGTTTGACAGCCGAAGCCGAAAATTGCACCGCCCACCTAGAGGCTGCCTCGAACTGAAGTTCAGAACTAGAAGAGGATGCCGTCAACTTACTCGCCGCACTGAAAACAACTGAGAATTAATACACAATTGCCGTCCATGACTTGGAACGCGAAAAAGGTCGAGTCTGACAAAAGAAGATACAGATCAGTGCAAGACCAAACTCGATTCAAAAAAGAGAGAATCAAACCACGCCGTTCTGAAATTGAACAAATGCAAGAACGAGCTGCAGACTACAAAAAACGCGTTGGCCCAACACCAGAGAGAGACTACCGCTGCAAAAGACCCACACGCTTGAACCACACGCTCAGCAAAACACAGGAGGATCTCAAGTTGTGCCTCAACGACAGAAATGCGACCAAACTGGAACTTGAGAGTTTGAAAATGCCCATAAAAGCGATCAAAAAATCAACAGCAAGATGGGTTTCCTGTTTGATGCTACCAACACCAACGCCGTCGCCGACGCTATTGCTGATGAAAGAAACTCCCACCTTTCCGCCTAGCGTAAATCTCTGGACCGTGATTTGAATGCCATGACAAGAATCACACTTCAAGTTGTAACCTTCCACTGCTATGACAAGATTAAAGCAGCCCTCGAGCAACATCCGAGGACGTCGGAAAACTTTGGGAGTATACCTACTCCACTTTTGTCAGAAGAGATCTTCCACGCCATCCGCCGACGCCTGTAACTTTGCCACCTGTTTCATTTTTGGTTTTACACATTTTTAAGAATTTCAATTTATGTGCTGTAATTCGAAGGAGAAATTTATTTTTTTTCATAAGAAAGTTTCATTTAAAATCGCTTGATCCCTTAATGAAAAAATGATTTCCATGCAAGAATTAAAAAATTTTTTAACAAATTTATTTTGAAATAAAAAGCTATTAAACTGACAATATAGTGGTTGTTTCTTATTTGAGCCCATCTTTGATTTCGAGGCTTAATTTGAAATAAAGAGGAAAATCAATATTAAAAATGTATTTAAGCTGATTGTATTTTCACGCGTTCTTGAGCCCTTTTAAATTTAGAGGTTGAAGAACAAAAAATGAGTCTAACTAGCAGATTGAAAATTTATTTCAAGCTTGAGAATGATGTCTGTCTCTTATTGCTGATTTATACGTTCGTTTGCAAATTTTTAATTTGACGCTATCAGGACTTTGAAACTTTCAAGGTGAAGCACAAATAATAAGTCACCCTTTGAGGACAGCAAATACTTTTAGCATTTGTGAAGCTGAAAAATTATGTCAAATCTCCAAACATGAGCTAAGACAACTCGAGGTTGTCTCAAACAGCCGTAACCATCTAATCAAGAATTCAAATCCAGCTCACACGTTTCGGTTCTCAATTTCAGGAAAGCTAAACTAGGCACTACTTTTCCGCCATCAATTTCAAAAAGGCTACACAATCTTGAATTTTCAGGCTCAATTTAAAATGAAGCCACAGTTTCCATTCTCAATTTCAGAAATAGTAGACTACAAGTCATTTGAAGCCTTCAATTCCGTCAAGACAAAAAAGTTGCTAATTCTGTGACCATTCAAAAATGCATGGAAACAAATTAATGACTGTAGCAAACTAAGCCTGCCTCTTGAAGAAAAAATCAATTTCAAAGAAAACAATATTTCGAGTTTGTTAAAAAATTGAAGGAAACCTCAAGCCTGAAGCCATCGTGACAAAAGCAAACCACTCCCGAGACTTTCATCCATATCTGTTGAAAACAATCCAAAATTTTGACCAAGATAAGACCATCTCAAATTTTCAAAATAAACATGAAACAAAACTAAAAGCAACAAAAATCATGAAAACGTTCAAATATTACTCAATGAAATTTTGAAAAGGCTAGACTATCTGGCATTAAGACGCTAAATTTAAAATTAAGATAATTTCGCACAAATACTGCAACACTTCAGGCGTTCAAACATTCAGAGGTCAACACGTCCCAGCCTATCTGGAATTAATAGGCTGTCTTTTGAATAATGTTCAGCTTGCAAAAATTACTAAGGCATTCACATGTTTGTGAAATTAATTTTAAACGGGTGTATCTATTAAAGCAAGGCTTTACAAATTGACATTTTCAAGTTGCCCAAATAAGAATTTCCAAAAAGCCACATCGCTTCAAAATTTTGTGTTGTTGCTAAAAACGGAAAAAATGTTCTTATCTCATTTTGCCACAAAAATCTCTCTCAAGTTTAACGGTGAAAAAATTCATTGGCAAAATAAAAACGACAAAAATGGGAAGGGTGGTCGAATAAACAAAACGACAAACATGTCTCAATGCAAACAAATCTACCGTCACAATCGTCCAAAAAGTTTGCAAAAATTTCATACGGCACAAAACCAAAAAAGACAACTACCAACTAATTCGAAATGAAAAATTTTTGCAAGTCGTTTTTGTCAAGACAAGCATAAAAATTCGAACAGTAGACATCTCTCAACCGCCCCCACTTTCAAGAATTTTGTCCTTCTATCCACACTACAAATTTTATTTTGCAAGGAACATCTGTAACCCGCCGATGGCGTCTCTCTTTCTTTATTTATCCTTGAAAAACCAAAAAACCCTTTAATTGTAACCGACTCTCAGCGAAACTTTGCTCCACACCCTTCAATAATACTTTAAACTCAATCAACTAAAGGTTAAATAGCTTTCAATTAAAGAAATGCCGGCTTGAAGTAGACTAGAGTTGCTAACTCCGTGTCCCATGTTTTTAGAATTTTTGGCGTGACCCAAAACCGATAGCACATTGTTTTCCGCCAAATGTGATCTCAATTTCACCACAGAGAACATTTTTAACTTTGTAAATTTCCGAATGTACAGATTCCTTCTTTACTAATCTCTCTGCAAGACAAACTCGAATTGCTTTGTTTAAACAAACTCGACGGACAAAATTACTTGCAAAAGTTTTTTTTAAAATCTGACCTGTTGAAGAGGACCTGAAAATTTTCAGTTCAGAGCGACGTGACGCTTGAAGCAGCAAATCCAAATTGATGCCGAGGTTAAAATTTCGCACCTTTTTATAACCAAAATACATAGCGTCAAATTCGCAACTTTTTTGTCGTGACGGAATTTTGAGCAAAAGTGACGAACATTACGAACTGAGTTTGGTCGAGGGAAACCTGCCTCACATAATTCGCAACTTTTTTGTCGTGACGGAATTAAAAGCAAATGTGACGAACATTACGAACTGAGTTCGATTAAGGAAAACCTGTCAAACAGAATTTCATTTCGAACTCAGGTCGTTAGAGCTAATCCTGCCTCACAGAATTCGCAATTTTTTTGTCGTGACGGAATTAAAGGCAAAAGTGACAAACATTTCGAACTAATGTCAGTGAAGGGAAACCTGCCTCTTCGAACTCAGGTCGTTAGAGCTAATCCTGCCTCACAGAATTCGCAATTTTTTTGTCGTGACGGAATTAAAGGCAAAAGTGACAAACATTTCAAACTAATGTCAGTGAAAGGAAACCTGCCTCTTCGAACATAGGTCGGTTAAACTAATCTTGCCTCACAGAATTCGCAACTTTTTTGTCGTGGCGGAATTAAAGGCAAAAGAGACGAACATTACGAACTGAGTTCGATTAAGGAAAACCTGTCACACAGAATTTCATTTCGAACTCA
>Ga0194116_10003653_pt1 | contig 18335 bp, 22 predicted proteins | sample TA2MahsurfametaG_4_FD_148617 | JGI IMG/M metagenome (GOLD analysis project Ga0194116, IMG submission 148617) | Freshwater microbial communities from Lake Tanganyika, Tanzania - TA2015008 Mahale S9 surface | ecosystem: Environmental > Aquatic > Freshwater > Lake | place: Tanzania: Lake...
TATCTTCCAATTTTTCTTTCATATCGTTTTCTGAATCGCTGTATTCAGTGCAAATGTTTTCAGAAACCATCTTTTTGATGGAAATATCTATGTTGGTCACATAGACGATAAATACGAACAGAAGGGTCGATATTAAGTAATACGCTTTCATTTGAATCAGGCGTAAAAATAGGCAAAAAATTTGAATCAGGGGTTATTTACAAAATTAATTGAGAGGAGTATTTTCTTTGACATTTATCAAAAAAGTTTATATACCAGTTATCACTAAAAAAACTTAAAACTGGAACATTTTCTTCAAGATTCTCCGAATCGGATTCTCCAAAATCAGAATCTGAAACTTCAATATCGTTTGTTTCAAAAGAATCAACCTCGAGAAAAGCCTCGTTTACTAATATTCCTAATTGAAGCACAGCAACTGCCAAGCATAAAAACGAAATATGAATTTAGCTAATTTCATTAGTTGAAATAATAAACTTTATAAAATTTTTTAATTTAATTCACTTACACATATACTTATAATTATTAAACTATTAAATTGTTTTATCGCCAATTTTTCGGAAAGATTAATATTACTTTTGTCCCATGAAATTGAATTATGGAAAGAACTTTTGGTTACTGTGTATTTCCATGTTTTTTTTCATGACAGGGTTCAATTTGATCATGCCTGAATTAAATCAATTCATAACAAAACTCGGTGGTGAAGGACAAAAAGGGTTGGTCATTACACTTTTCACAATTTCAGCAGGACTTTCACGTCCTTTCTCTGGAAAGTTGGCGGATACAATTGGAAGGAAAAAAGTCATTTACATAGGAACAATATGCTCCATAATTGTTTCCGTCCTCTACCCGCTTTCAACAACCGTTTTTTTCTTTCTTTTCCTTCGCTTTCTGCATGGATTTAGTGCAGGATTCGCCCCAACAGGTGCCACGGCTTTAATAACGGACATAACACCGAGCAATAAAAGAGGAACTGCCATGGGTATTTGGGGAACTTTTATCTCACTCGGAATCGGCGCAGGACAATCGGTCGGATCTTGGATTTGCTTGAAATTTGGATTCAACATACTTTTTATGTCGGCTGCAATATGTTCCATTATATCAATTTTACTCTTTTATGAAGTGCATGAATCGTCAGAGAAAACTGCCAAATTCAAATTTTCTCAATTAAAAATCACTTGGAATGATGTTTTTGAGCCAACTGTTCGTCCCGCAGCAAATGTGATGTTTTTGACAGCAACTTGCTCGGGAATCATTTTTGTTGTCACACCAGACATTTCGGCGTTTTTAGGCATTGAAAATAAAGGGTTTTTCTTTGGAGTATATGTCATCTCAACAATTTTAATCCGCTTATTTACGAGCTCAATATCCGATCGAATTGGAAGAAGACAAATGCTTTTGGTAGGTTGTATTTTTTTAATTGCCAGTATGATGCTAATTGCATCTGCTAAAAGTGTCAATTCATATATTTTAGCTGCTATCATTTTTGGATTCGCAACAGGTGTTTCAAGTCCCACCCTATTCGCTTGGACAGCCGACCTATCTCCTGAAACGCGACGCGGTGTTGGTGCTGGAACCATGTTCATAGCCTTGGAATTAGGAATCATGACAGGATCCTTATCAACTTTAGCCACCTATCACAATACAAAAACTACCGTTTATTTATCCTTTGCTGTTGGTGCAATCTTCGCTTTAATTGCTTCGATTTATCTCATTTGGCATTTGCGAACTCGAGAATCAAAATATTAGTCGGTGTGCTTCAAATACTTGCGAACCAAATAATGACCTAAATAAATTAAGGGCGTTAAAAGCAAGGCAATCAACATTTTCAACACGTAATTGGTAGGTGCAATTTTCATGTATTCTGAAAATGAAAGTGAACCGCCTAAAACAAATCCGATATATAAAACAATGTAGGAATCAATCAATTGAGATAAAAGCGTGCTACCCGTGCTTCGTAACCAAATAAACCGATTGCCTGTTTTGTGTTTAATCCAATCAAAAACGAATGCATCAAGAAGCTGAGAAACTAGAAAGGCAGCTATACTTCCCACAATTACCATTTGTGCTTGTCCAAAAACTTTATTGTAGGATTCGTTATCTGCTAAATTCGATCCTGGAATTTCATGCGCCGGAATATTCATCGATAGGCCAACGATTATGAAGCAATAAGCAATCAAAATAGCTGTAATCCAAGAAACACGACGAACGGCTTTCTGGCCATAAAATTCATTCATTAAATCAGTTATAAGGAAAACAATCGGCCATGGCAAAATTCCAATGATCGTTGTAAATGGCCCAAGTTTCAAACCAAAAAGATTGAATGAAAGTGGAATCTGAATAAGCTTATTACTTATCAACTCGGCAGTGACCGCATTTGTTACAAATAAACCTACTAGAAAAACGAAAAGCCATTGTCTTCGCTCGTTTATTTTTTCAGTTTCCATTTTTTTCAGTGGATTTTAGTTTATTAATAGTCATTAACAAACGTTAATCTTTCTTGTTTGCGGCACCATAATCCAAACGTTTTGATTTGATGTAACGCTGAACGTAATATTTTGTTTTTAAATTGTCGATTCGAACTCCACCATTTGCTGCATGAATGAATTTCACGTCACCAGGAAGAACTTCTATTACCATCGCCACGTGTCCTACGGATGTTGATCTCACATTACTGCCTTTGAAGAACATTAAATCACCGGGTTGTAAATTGGCAAGGCTAATCGTTTCTCCTAATTCAGCCAATCCATAACTGGTCCGAACCAAGGAGAAACCAAAATTGCCAAAAATGTAATTTATAAATCCAGAACAATCAAAACCAGATGGCGTTGTTCCACCATATCGATATGGAACACCCAGGAACGACTTTGCAAATGAAATCATCGCATCCGCTTTAGGGTTCGATTTTTTAACTTTATGTGTTGTATCAGAAAAGGAAAATGCACTCGTATCTATTTCAACAGAATTTACCTGAGAAAAAACACTTATTGACACTAATGTGAAAATCGTTGATAAAAAAATGGTTTTTAAATCCCGAAATATCATAGCCGTTGCAAAAATATCACTATTTTCGAATTTAAATTGAAATGTCCCAATGCCAATTATTGATATTCAGTTACTTAGTAAACTTTACTACTCAATTGGCGAGGTTAGTAAATTTTTAGACGTAAACCCTTCTTTATTAAGGTTTTGGGAGAAAGAATTTCAACTAGAAGTTTCAAAGAAAAATAAGAAAGGAAATCGGCTCTTTACAAAGAAAGAAATTGAAAAAATTAACAAGATTTATCACTTTGTTAAAGTTGAAGGATATACGCTTGAAGGAGCAAAAAAAGCTCTAAAATTAAAAGAAGTAAAGCAAGAAAATAATAATGAAAAACATCCCTCTAACGAAGATTTGATTAATCGTTTGGAAGCTATCAAACTCAAACTAGTGTCATTTAAAAATTCCTAATTTAGAAATCTCTTCGAATGTTTCGATTCAGGTAATTCACAAAACGAAATAACTTTTTTTCGATTTCTTGCAATTAGGTCATAAAATAAATCCCGAATGAAATTAGGTATTAGCCAACAAATCAAGAGTGGATAAAAATACCATTTCAAAAAAGGAATAATTCTTAAAACTGCTTTGGATTTGGAAAACAATTTACCATTTTGAAAAAATAATATTGAATCTTCCAAATTAAATTTCAAGTTAAAATCGGAAAGCGCTGTTTTCGAAAAAGAACTCTTTAGAGCTGCAAATTGCAATTTTTGATTTCGTTCATATTTTAAAATAAATTGAACTGAACGATTACACAATCCACATTCACCATCATAAAAAATGATATTCTTGTTCATTTGTTGATTAAGTGCTGAGAATTATTAAAAAGCAGGTGACATTGGCGGTTTTTTTATTATTCGTCCCCTTCCATTTATCATATAGTTTATTCTCAACATGCCATTCCAAGAACTATTCAAATTATTGAGTTTACTTATATATTTACCTATTGAGGCTCCAATAGATAGCCCATTATTAAATTTATATTGATAAAATAATGATGGATTACTGAGGCCATAACCCAATCCTATCGTTTGAATTTGATTGCTATATCTTGAATACTTGCCGATATTAAACTTCAAGTTAATATATGCAGAAAGAGAGCCCGCGGGGGTATATTCCACAAATAAGGAAGGCACCAAATGAAATTTACCCAAAGAATCTAATTTAAAATCATAAGAACCTAAAAAGGTTAGATAAGTATTTGTTTTAAAATGGGTCGTATCAATGATTCGTTTTCCTTGATTCAAATTTGTTACCGAAAAACCCAAATTCCATTTTCTAGATAATAAGTTAACTCCGGCATCAATTCCGATGTATGCTGGATTCCAATTTCTGAATTTAATCGGATAATTAATTTCAAAATATTTAAAATTATCTTTCGAAGCATTTATTCCTAGCCCTGAATTTAATGTTAGTTTTCTGTTTAATAACCACGAATAAGCCACTTGCAGAGCTCCACGTGTTGATTTTAAGACTCCAAAATTTTGAAAATCCCCGTTAAATCCAACTGAAATTCGAGTCCTTTTTATAGTCTGTTTGTAGGTGGCATAGGAATAATTGCTGTTTACGGAATTTAAGTTATTAAAATTAAAAACACCTGTCACATAGATTTTTTTATCCGCAAAAGCCGATGGATTTGAAATCGAAAAATAATCATCTGTGTTGTAAAATAACTGCGCTGAAAAATAAAGGGGGAACAAAAACAAGAAAAAGACAAATTTCCACATGCATGTTTGTTTTTTATAAGACAATTAAGCAACAAAAATTGTTACAATGCAAGCAAAAGATAATTCAATATAACTTATTTCAAACGATATTTATTGAATTTTAGAACAGATTTAAAATTCAATCCAAAATCCCACTTTTATCTTGGTCGTTCTTTGGTTTTAAAAATTGAAGAATTACAATTGCAACTGACAAAAATAGGGTTGAAATCGCTGAAAAATCGTTAAACATGTATAAACGAATAAAACCCTGACCATATTTGTATTCAAGACTTATCTGCAACCAAAAGAAGAGAGCGGAAATTATCAACAGACAAGCGCAAATAGCTGTAAGCAAACGAATTGTGTTCGCTTTCATTTAAATTTTGGAACCAAAAAGTTTTGTACGTAATCTAAAACACCTTCTTCCAACGAATGAAATGGTTTGGAATAACCTGATTGAATTAATTTTGACATATTTGCCTCGGTAAAATACTGGTACTTATCTCGAATATCAATTGGAGTATCAATAAATTCGATCCTAGGCTCCAAATTCAATGCTTTGAAGGTCAAAGTTGCCAAATCTAAAAAGGTTCTTGCTTTTCCAGAGCCCAAGTTATAAATCGCCGATTGTGGTTTTTCATTCATCAGGTATTCACAAACGCTGGCTACATCTTTAACATAAACAAAATCGCGCAACTGTCCACCATCGCTGAAATTTGGATTATGCGAACGGAATAAGTTCATTTTACCGTTCTCCTTGATTTGCTTGAAGGTATGAAAAATCACACTTGCCATTCTTCCTTTGTGGTATTCATTCGGGCCATAAACATTGAAAAACTTCAATCCAGCCCAAAAAGGAGGCGTTTTTGTTTGCGTTAAAACCCATTTATCAAAATCATTTTTTGATTCTCCATATGGATTTAAAGGTTTCAATTTCGGAATAACATCGTGATTATCATCATAACCAAATTCCCCTCCACCGTATGTCGCGGCACTACTAGCATAAACCAAAGGAATTCGTTTCTCTGCGCAGATCGTCCAAATTTCTCTCGAATAATTCAAATTAAGCTCGTTGAAAAGCTCAACTGACATTTCTGTTGTATCTGTTCTAGCACCAAGGTGAAAAACCATGTTAATTTTATCCTGACTATTTTTCAACCAAGTTGGAAAATCGGATCGATCTATTTTTTGAATGTATTTTATATCAGCCAGATTAGGAAGTTTATCCTCACGTGAAAAATCATCCACCAAAATCAAGTCATTATGACCTTTTTTATTGAGGTAACCAACTAGATAACTGGCAATGAATCCTGCTGCGCCTGTGACGACAATCATCGGTTCAAATTAAAATAAACCGTTAATTTCGGCATCAATTGAATTGATGATTTTACCCAAATCTTCTTGGCTTTCAGGGAAACGGTTGTTGTCGATGTCTATGATTAGTAATTTACCTTTGTCATAAGTAGAAATCCAAGCCTCATAGCGTTCGTTCAATCGTTTCAAGTAATCCAAACGGATACTTTCCTCGTAATCACGACCACGCAATTGAATTTGATTTACCAGCGTAGGAACACTTGCACGCAAATAGATTAATAAATCTGGAGCAGAAACAAATGAATCCATCAAATTGAAAAGCGAAAAATAATTTTCAAAGTCCCGAGTCGTCATCAAACCCATGGAATGTAAGTTTGGAGCAAAAATAAAGGCATCCTCATATATCGTACGATCTTGAATTACAGTATGTTTTGTTTCCTTGATTTCTTGAATCTGTGTAAATCGACTATTCAAATAATAGATTTGAAGATTGAAAGACCAACGCTGCATATCGTGGTAAAAGTCATTCAAATAAGGATTTTGGTCGACATCTTCGAAATGAGTTTCCCAACCATAATGCTTTGAAAGCATGTTTGTTAAGGTGGTTTTTCCAGAGCCAATATTTCCTGCTACAGCAATATGCATAATCGATTTTTTAAGAAGGATAAAATTAAAATAAAACTACGAATTGAACACCGAAAAATTCAGCTTATTTGACTGAATATTTGGAAATAATTCTTTCAGAACGAAAATATAAAAAATCTCCTTGAATTTTGAAATCGATTACATTTTTTTCAGTCGAATTTATAAAAATTGTTTCAGTAGAGGATAAATTCAGAATATTGATTTGATTGTTTTTTAAATAAACCGCAAGTTGATCTTTTCCACTCAAAACTTGTGCGGAATTTTCCAATTGAAATCCTGTTTCAGAAAGCATTTGATCAAACTGATATACTTTGTCATTCGATGCAGTGAGATATAGGAAATTATTTTTTTCAATTAAATCTATAAATTCAGAAGACTCATTCAAAATCCCTTTCATATTCTCGACGCGTTGTATAATTTTATCATTAACGATATCAATTAATAGAATGGTTGAACGATATTCATCCAAAACCCAAATTAAATTGGGACGATTAGAAGTTGCTATTAACTTTGCGTTTTTCACATCAAATGCATCAAAATACTTGCAATTTCCATTCAAGGACAATGTATTATCTAAAAAGCAAATGCTTTGTTGTTCCTCAGAAAACAGGACCAATTTCATTGCATTAATTGGTTCAATCTCCCTAATTCGACCTATAGATTTTATACTTTGTGAATAAGTTTGCTTGCCACTTGAATCTAATTTCGAAATGAAATTATTCTGAATGACATACAAATTCCCAAGATTGTCAACATTCCAAACATCAATTGGTGTTTGAAAGGAATATTCATTAATCTTAACTAGGTTCGTCATATTCTCTTGAGAAAAATAGACTCCAAAACACGAAATCAGAATATAGATGAAGAAAGAAAACCTTTTCACACGTGAAATTTAGTCATTCTTTAGCAGAATCTGTTCCAAAATTTCACGATTATTCATGAGGCGAGGAACTTTATGCTGTCCACCTAATTTATTTTTCGACTTTAACCAACGATGAAAGGTGCCTTGTTCAACAAAATGAAATTTCGGAAAATCGATGTTCATGTTTTGAAAACGTTTAACGTCGTAATCAGAGTTGAATTTCTTAAGAGCTTCATCGAGTGCGATTTTGAACCCCTCATAGTCAGCAGGTTCTTTGCTAAATTCGATCACCCACTCGTGTCCACCATTCGAATTTTGTAAATTGAAGTAAGGTGCAACGGTATATTCCATGATAGCAGCATTTGTTTTGGAACAAGCTTCCGAAATCGCCTTCTCAGTATGATCTACAATCATTTTTTCACCGAATCCATTGATGGAATGAGAAGTTCTTCCTGTTACGCGAAATCGAAATGGTTTGATAGAAGAAAAACGAATGGTATCGCCTATGATATAGCGCCAAAGCCCGGCGGAAGTTGAAATAACTAGCGCATAATCAACATCTGTTTTAACTTCTTCCAAAGGAACAACAGTTTTCGAATTGATTCCGTCAAACTCATTAATTGGAATAAATTCGTAAAAGACCTCTGAATTGGTTAATAATAATAAATCCTTTGAATTAAGTTGATCTTGTAAGCCGAAATATCCTTCAGAGGAATTATAAGATTCTACATAGTTCATTTTAGAATTACCAATCAACGCATCGAATTGCTGTTGATATGGCCCGAAGTTCATTCCACCATGGATATACAATTCGAGATTCGGCCAAACCTCAGAAATTGTTTTTTTACCAGAAATTTCCAAAACCCGCTTTAACAGAAGCAAAGTCCAACTAGGAACACCAGCTAATATGCAAATATTTTCATAAATTGTTGCCTTCGCCATGTCGTTGAGTTTCTTTTCCCAATCCGATTGTAAAGCGATTTCTTTTTTTGGGGCTCTCCTCCACTCCGTCCACCAAGGCAAATTATTGACAATAATCGCAGACAAATCACCAACAAAAACTCCATTTTCTTTCGTTCGTGTTTCTCCACTCCCACCAACAATGAGGTGTTTAGCATTGAATAATTCTCTATTCGGTAGATTAGCGTAGTACTGGGCGAGCAAATCCTTCCCTCCAACGTAATGATTGTTGAATAGGGAATTGGAGGTTACTGGAAGAATTTTAACACGGTCCGCGGTTGTTCCTGAGGATTTAGCGAACCAGTTCGTTTTACCTGGCCAAAGTAGACTTTCTTCACCTTCGATGCTACGATCGATCAAGTCTTTAAGCGTTCCATAATCCTGAAGAGGAACATGTTTAGAAAAATCAGAATAGGATATAATGGAATTAAACTGATTCCTCAATCCAAATTCAGTTGATTTTCCTTCAGAAATTAAAAAATTAAAAACAGAATATTGTAAGGCAAAAGGATTATCTCTGCAATCATTCAATCGAGCCATTCGTTTACCTATCAACCATGAAAAAACCGAGTTGAATGGCATTACTCGAAATTATTAATTAATTATCCCCAAATAAGAATCGAAGTAATAATGGCAATTAACGCAATGGTATACATTGTACCCAAAGCTACTGTTGAATCATCAAAATAACTGCGGTTTCCTGAATCATTTGAATTTGAAGACATACTTATTTATTTTTTATCAAAATTAGGAATTGTTTCAATATGGAAATCGATGAAACAAAAAAATTAAAAAAAATCCCAATTGATTACAACCGGGATTCTTAAATATTCTTGAAATTTAATTAATCTCTGCTGCCAAATAATCTTAAGATCGTTAAGAATAAGTTTACAAAAGTTATGTACAAACTCAATCCTCCGAAAATCTCCATTTTCATTTTAGTAGAAGGATCCATTTCAACGTTGTGAGCCAAGTTCTTTAATTCTTGCATTTTATATGCAACTAAACCGGTAAAAACAAAAACACAGATGTATGTAATCATTTTATCCATTCCTGAACTTTGAACGAATGCGTTTACTATGCTTGCCAAAATCACACCAAATAAAGCCATATACAAAAGGCTACCAAATTTCGTTAAATCCGTTTTTGTCGTGTAACCAAGAACAGCCATCAAAGCAAAAACTCCTGCGGAAACGAAGAAAGAAACGTAAATAGAACCAATACTATAAACCATGAAAATGGATGACAAACTCAATCCCATTAATGCAGAATAAGCAATGAACAACATCAACATTAATTTCGTGGAAATGCGCTGAAAACCAAAACTCATAGCAAGGACAATTGCAAGAGGAGCAAATGCTGAAACCCAGAAAAATATGGAATAACTACCAGTTTCTTGGTTAATAAATAAATATCTGAAGTACACGTCATTGGTTCCTATCAGGTATGCGAGAATACCCGAAATACCTAATGCAGCAAACATATAGGTGTAAACATTTTTAATAAAATCCACCGCCACGTCTCTCGAAACGCTTGGCTGACTGCTGTTAAAATAATTGTCCATAGTTAATGTAATTTTGATTGAACTAAATTAATAAATTCTTTTCTTGTAGCATCGTTATTTAGAAAAATTCCTGTGAATGCACTCGTTGTTGTAGCAGAATTCTGTTTTTGAACCCCACGCATCTGCATACACATGTGCGAACATTCAATTACAACGGCAACTCCTTTTGGTGACAAAGTTCTTTGAATACAATCCCTAATTTCAATGGTTAAACGCTCCTGAACTTGCAATCTTCTTGCGTAAGCATCAACAACACGCGGTAATTTGCTCAAACCGACAATTTTTCCATCCGGAATGTAAGCAATGTGAGCTTTTCCAAAAAACGGCAACATGTGATGCTCACAAAGCGAATAAATCTCAATGTCCTTCACCAAAACCATTTCTGAGTATTCCTCATGAAAAATCGCTTGATTTACAATGTCATCTGGGTTTATCTCGTAACCATGAGTTAAGTATTTCATGGCTTTTGATACACGTTCAGGTGTTTTTAATAATCCTTCTCTCAAGGGATCTTCACCAATTTCTTCAATAATTGAGCGATAGTGCCCTTCCATTTCGTTCTGTTTCAAAATATTGTTTCTTGTAAAACGAAAATGAACTAAAAAGGTTCTTTTCCTCCGTAATATTCAACAAAATTATTTTCCGTTTCTATCAACTTTATTTTGGCGAGTTCTCCACCGTTTGTGAGGATATCTTCTTCTATTAAATCCCAAATAGCGATTGCCACATTTTCAGTTGAAGCCATAATTCCTTGTAAAAAAGGAACATCCAAATTCAAGTTTTTATGATCCAAGGCTTCAACAACTTTTTCTCGAACGATTGCACTCAACGTCTTTAAATTAATAACGAAACCAGTATCAGGATTTGGGACGCCTTTTACGGTAACATACAATTGAAAATTGTGTCCATGCCAGTTTTTGTTCGCGCATTTTCCGAAAACCTTATCATTTTTTTCTTCACTCCATTCTGGTTTCCACAATTTATGAGCCGCGTTGAATGTTTCTCTTCTTGTAATGTATATTGTCTTCATTTTTTAAACAGTCTCTTTAACATTAATTAATTCGACTTTCATAATTCCATCTCTATCTATTTCTAATAAACGAACATTTTGAAACGTATTGGTTAGTTTTGAGTCGTATGGAAATTTCACTTTCACGTAATTTTCTGTAAATCCAAACATAGTTCCCTCCTCCTCTTCTTGTTCGAATAAAACTTGACGTTCAGTTCCTTCATTTTCCAAGTAAAATTGTCGCTTTTTTCGATCAGAAAGTAAATGCAATTGCTTGCTTCGTTCTCGTCGTAATTCCATGGGGACTTTTTCACCTAATTTTGGGGCACCTGTATTTGCTCTCTCGGAATAGGTGAAAACATGCAAATATGAAATATCAAGATCTTTCAGAAAATTCACTGTTTGCATAAAATCTTCATCCGTTTCGCCCGGAAAACCAACAATAACATCCACTCCGATACAAGCATCTGGTCGAATGGATTTTATTTGAGCAACACGTTCCGCATACAACTCACGCTCGTATTTTCGCCTCATCAATTTCAAAAGACGATTACTTCCCGATTGCAATGGAATGTGAAAATGTGGGACAAAAAGTTTTGAATCCTTCAAACAAAATTCAATAATTTCATTGGAGAGTAAATTAGGTTCAATAGACGAAATGCGAAAGCGATCTATTCCTTCGACCTTATCTAATTGTTGAATTAATTGAAAGAAATTCTCGTTTCCGCTTTGACCGAAATCCCCAATGTTCACTCCTGTTAATACGACTTCTTTAACATCCGTTTGAGCTATTTTTTGAGCTACAACTATCGTTTCTTCAATCGAAGCATTTCTACTTTTACCTCGAGCCAATGGAATCGTACAAAACGTACAAAAGTAATCGCAACCATCTTGCACTTTCAAAAAAGACCTAGTTCGATCTCCCATTGAATAGGACGGAACAAAATCATTCGTTTGCTTGATGTTATCGTAAATTACGATTGGTTCGGAGAGTTTCGTCTCTTTCTTCTCCAAATGTTCTAGAATATTGAATTTTTCGTTCGCGCCCAAGACCAAATCAACCCCTGGAATTTTGGAGATTTCCTCCGGTTTCAATTGCGCATAGCAACCAACTATCACAACAAATGAATTTGGGTTAATTTTCGAAGCTCTTCTGACAAGTTGCTTGCATTTTTTGTCCGCATTTTCGGTTACCGAGCATGTATTTATAACGCAAATATCAGGGGTGTCTTCAAAATCAACTTTGGCGAAACCAGATTCTTCAAAAAGTCTAGCTATAGTGGAGGTTTCGGAGAAATTCAACTTACAACCCAAGGTATAAAAAGCGACTTTTTTGAACTGATTCATCGGGGCAAATTTACGGATAAATTTTATGGATAATAGTTGTTCATTTTCGAATTTGACACGAAATGGGTAAATAAAATAGTATGTGTAATCTTAATTCATTTTGAAACCAATGAAACAATTTCAAATTAGGTTCAACTATTTTAGGGACTAATTAGTCAGTTAGGCAGTTTAATATTTTTTTAAAAATTGAATGTTACAAATTCACTTTAATGCGGTTATTTAAGAAAAATAATAAAGATGAATTATCATGATATAAAAGGTATTGAATCAAAATTAACTGAAAGTTATACAGATCGTAAATTCAGCAATTATCTTAAATTTCATTACATTATAAAATTCTTACACTCCACTTTATTTTTTTGGACCATTTCATTCGTTCCATTTTTAATTGCACCAATATACTTATATCCTGAAAAAAAATACCACGAACTTTGTGATAAAAACATTGAAGAATTGGAATTAACCATGGAAGTTTTAGAAGATATAAAAAAAGAGCGAATCAAAATCAACACATAAAAAAAAGCGACCTCCTTAAGAAGTCGCTTTTCCATCAATGTTACTTAAACTAGGCGTTTGCATTCATATTATCTAAGACATTCATAACGCTCTTAACGGCCTCTGCTGATTCTGCCAATAATGTTTTCTCTGCTTCATTTAATTGAAGTTCAATGATTTTCTCAATACCATTTTTACCGAGAATAACTGGAACACCCAAATAAATATCATTCATTCCATATTCACCCCGCAACCACGCACAAACCGGGAAAATTCGTTTTTGGTCACGAACCACAGCTTCTACCATTTGAGCAGCTGCTGCACCCGGAGCGTACCATGCGGAAGTTCCTAGCAATTTCACGATTTCACCACCACCAAATTTAGTTCTCTCAATGATTTCATTTAACTTATTTTCTTCAATCAATTCAGTAACTGGAATTCCACTAACAGTTGTATAACGCGGAAGTGGAACCATTGTATCACCATGTCCACCCATCAAAACAGCTTGAATGTCCTTTGGGGAAACATTTAGTTCTGTTGCTAAAAACGCTCGATATCGCGCTGTATCCAATACACCTGCCATTCCAAAAACTTTTTTAGAATCTGTTTTAGCAGTAAGGTATGCACAGTAAGTCATTACATCTAAAGGATTAGATACGACAATTATGATTGCTTCTGGGGAGTACTTTACAATATTTTCCGTGACGGTCTTAACGATACCTGCATTCGTTGCGATAAGATCGTCACGAGACATTCCTGGTTTTCTTGGTAGGCCTGATGTAATTACAACTACATCAGAATCTTTTGTTCGCTCATAATCATTTGTTGATCCAATTGTTCTTGAATCATATAAATTAATTGGAGAAGTTTGCCAGATATCCAATGCTTTTCCCTCTGCAAATCCTTCTTTAATGTCAAGAAGAACAATTTCATTGGCAATTTCGCGATGTGCCAAAACATCTGCGCATGTTGCACCAACATTTCCCGCGCCTACTACAGTTACTTTCATTTGAAACTTTTTAAATTAGTAAATGTGAATTTAAAAGCCACGAATTTAATTAAATTACTTAAAAATAGGTATTTTTCGGAAAAATTTTGTTTTGATTGTTTTTTTGGAGGCAACCCAAAGAAAATTGATTCGTTTATTAATTGTTGAAAATTGGAGAACAAAAGTCATTTGAAGGAAATTGTGGAAGGATGTCTCCGAGGCGAAAGACGTTCGCAAGAGGCATTATTCAAAGAATTCTATGGAAAAATGATGGCCGTTTGCCTTCGCTACATCAGTGATCGCGATACTGCACAAGAAGTTCTTCAAGAGGGATTCATTAAGGTCTTTGACAAATTGGAAGTTTTTGATTTCAAAGGTTCATTTGAAGGATGGATAAGAAGAATTATTGCAAATACTGCTATAGATGCTATTCGCAAAAATAAACGCAATCCCTTTCTAAGTGACCAGGATAACGACTTCAAGCAAGAGGTTGTAAATGAAATGGAGGAAAAAGAAAAAATCGAACTAACAGAAGTGAAAGCTGAAGTTGCGATGGACGCTATCTCTAAATTATCACCAGCATATAGGACGGTTTTTAACTTGTATGTTTTGGAAGATTATTCACACAAGGAAATAGCTGAAATGCTTGGAATCAACGAAGGAACCTCAAAATCCAATTTGGCAAAAGCAAAAATGAATTTGCAACGCATATTAAATGAAAAATTTAAACACATCGAAAAATGATGGAAAACGATATAGAAAAATTGTTTAAAAAAGCACTTGACAAGCACGAATTACCTTATGATAAAGGTGCTTGGGAATCGTTTGAAAAGAAAATGAACAAATCCAAGTCTCAATCTTATAAATGGTGGATTCTTGGAGTTGCGGCAGCGTTATTTTCAATATCAACAATCTACCTTTTTAATAAGGATAACGCACAGAATACTATTCAAGAGAAAAACAATGTTGACAAAGAAAACTCAGTTTCAAATCGAAAAGAGACAGTTACAACAACAAAAAATCACACTAACTTAAAGGTTAATAAAATTAATGAAAATTTAAATACTCTTGAAAATAAGAAGATTAATAAGTTAACAAAAGACTCTGGTATTGCTGAAAATTCTGAAATCAAAAGTGAAAAGTTTGAAAGCACGTCTGATCAAATAGTGACTTCAAATTTGAATTCAACAGAAAAAGACCAAGATAATTTACAACCAGACTTAAAAACAAAAAATGATAATCAAAACGCGAATATAACTGAGAATATTCCAACGTTTAATGATAAATGTAAAAATGAAACTATTTCAATTTATAATAAAAATTCATTTGAGCTAATTTTAAAAACTCCTTCCGGACGTGAAATCGGAATCGAAGCGAATTCGAAAAGTGATATTAATTTAAAAGAAACAGGTGGATACGTTTTGGGATATTCGCAGTCAAACGGAACTTTCAAGGAATCAACTAAATTTAAAGTATTTGGCAATCCCTCTTTAAACTTGATCATGGATGACGTGATTTCTTACAAAAATGGCTTACCTACAATCAATGCTGAAGTAAATTCAAGTGAAGAAAATGTTATTTGGAAAATCAATCAAAAAACGACTTCTAAAAATTCGAGAATTACTGAGTTTAACCTATTCCAGAAAGGTTCATATACGATTGCAGCTGTATCTAAAAGTGAAATGGGATGTGAAACAAGCGAAGCTAAAACCATTCAAGTGAATGAAGACTATAACTTACTGGCAATGAGTGCATTCAATCCAAATTCTTCCGATCTTCGTAATAGCACTTTTCTACCTTACGCTCTGAAGGAAAGAAATGTAACTTTCAAAATGATTGTTTTGGATCCAGACAATTTAGGGATTGTTTTTGAAACAACTGAATCAACAAATCCGTGGACAGGAATTGATAGAAGAGATGGTAAAATGGTTCCTGCTCAAAAGGCATACATTTGGAAAGTTTCTTTGTCGAACCCTGAACCAGGAGAAAAGTCCGAATACAAAGGAACAATCGTTCGTGTGCTATAAATTGGGAGCTTTAAGATTTGTTAAACAACATTGTATTCTGAGTTAAATCGCTATTTTTGTTAAACAAAAATGGCTAGTCAAGGAATCATTCAACTTCTTCCCGATCACATTGCGAATCAAATTGCCGCAGGTGAAGTCATTCAACGTCCATCTTCAGTAGTAAAGGAATTGGTTGAAAACGCCATTGATGCCGGTTCAAATTCCATAACAGTGGTCATAAAAGACGCTGGTAGAACCTTAATTCAAATCATTGATGACGGAAAAGGGATGAATGAGCAGGATGCCATTCTTTGTTTTGAGCGTCACGCAACGAGTAAAATCGCAAGTGCGGATGATTTGTTCAAGTTAACAACCAAAGGCTTTCGTGGTGAGGCTCTAGCTTCGATCGCGGCAATTGCGCACGTTACCTTAAAGACCAAAGAACACCATTCTGAAACAGGAACACTAATTGAAGTTGAAGGCAATAAAATTAAAAACAAAGAAACAACTGTTTGTTCCAATGGTAGCTCATTTGAAGTCAAAAACATCTTCTATAATGTCCCAGCGCGTCGCAATTTCCTAAAATCAGATAACGTTGAGTTTGGGCACATTCGTGAGGAATTTGAACGAATTGCTTTGGCACATCCTGATATCAAATTTACACTTCATCACAACGGAAAAGAAGAATATAACTTACTGAATGGCCCATTGCGAAAACGAATAGTTGAAGTCTTCGGCAGGTCTAACAACGATCAATTAGTCCCAGTAGAAGAAGAAACTGAAATCGTAAAAATAAAGGGATATGTCGGAAAACCGGAAACCGCCAGAAAAACAAGAGGCGAACAGTTTTTATTTGTGAATCAACGATTTTTTAAGGATAGTTATTTTCATCACGCCATTTCTAAAGCATTCGATGGACTTATTCCAGATCGTTCGTTCCCATCCTATTTTATTTTTTTCGAAATAGATCCAAGTAAAATTGATGTGAATATCCATCCAACAAAAACAGAAATCAAATTCGAGGAAGATCGTTTCATTTATTCCATTTTATTGAGTAGCATCAAACAAGCATTAGGAAAATATAATGTTTTCCCAACTTTGGACTTTGAATTGGAAACAAGTTTTGATGTGCCGGCAGAGGTTCGAAAAACAAATCCCATTGAGCCTCAAATAAAAGTAAATCCGCTTTTTAACCCTTTTCAAAATAATACATCGAGCTCCACTAATTCAGGAAAATCGAATGGCATGTCCAAAGGAATTATGAGTCAAGGATTTGGACAGACAAAAAATTCTGAGGCAGATTGGGAGAATTTTTATTCGATAAAAGAAGAAGAGATCACGGAAACGAAAGAGTTAGAATTCGAAAATGGCTTTGAACAAACAGGCAATTCGATACTTGTTCGCGGCAAATACTTGATTTCTAATTGCAAATCAGGTTTGATGGTTATTGATGCTAAACGAGCGAAAGAACGAATAATTTACCAGAATTTAATTTCCGAATTTATTCATAAGCCTATTGCTAGTCAACAGCTGTTGTTTCCATTTGACAAACCATTTAATAAATCGGAATTAATGGCTTGGCAAGAAAGTCAAACTTTGCTTAATCAACTTGGATTCAATTATTCTATCGAAGAGCAAACATTATCGATTGAAGGAATTCCAACTCTTATTCCAGCCGAAGAAATTAATGCTATTACGGAAGAAATCACGCAGACGCTTGTTCATGGAAATTTGCAAAAAAGCGAGTTGGCTCACGGAATTATTGCGAAACTTGCAAAAAATGGTTCAATGAATACCACCATTCGAAATGAACATGAAGCAACTACAGTAATAAACGATTTATTTCAATGTGAAGAGCATACATATGCCCCATCAGGCAAACTAATCGTTTCAACAATAACAATGGACGAAATCTCGAATAAATTTTAACTATGTTGAACAATTTACCTCAAGTAACCAAGAATATATTAATCTTAAACATTGTTTTTTTCGGGGCGACATTGATTCTCGAGTCCATGCATATTGATTTAGTGTCTCAGCTTGGCGCACACTACGTTAATTCAGTCTTATTCAAGCCTTTTCAAATTGTCACACATTTTTTCATGCACGGAAATTTGCTTCACATTTTCTTTAATATGTGGATGTTTGTCATGCTTGGAGCCTATCTTGAGCAAATTTGGGGTCCGAAGAGGTACTTCATTTTTTATTTGGCAGCAGCTTTCGGATCTTTTGCACTTTACAATGCTATTGGAGTCTATCATTTGCAAGAATTGAAAGTTCAATTAGCACAACAGATTCCATTGCAAGAAATAGATTCCTGGATCCGTGGAAATAACGTCGATGCGTTAAATGAAGCTTTATTTAATTACAATTCCGCCGAACTTGCCGAATATATTTCCCTG
>Ga0194116_10003654_pt1 | contig 18334 bp, 15 predicted proteins | sample TA2MahsurfametaG_4_FD_148617 | JGI IMG/M metagenome (GOLD analysis project Ga0194116, IMG submission 148617) | Freshwater microbial communities from Lake Tanganyika, Tanzania - TA2015008 Mahale S9 surface | ecosystem: Environmental > Aquatic > Freshwater > Lake | place: Tanzania: Lake...
CCTGCTCGACAAGAATGTGCTGATCGCTTTGTGCGATGGCCGCCATGAGCATCATGACCTGGCCGCGCACTGGTTCCTCGAGCACGCCGCCCAGGGCTGGGCCAGTTGCCCACTGACGCAAAACGGCGCCCTGCGCATCATGAGTGCGCCGGCCTATCCGGGCGCGCGACCGGTGGCACAGGTGCTGGCCCAGTTGCAGACCCTGTGCGCCAGCCCCCACCATCATTTCTGGCCCGACGCCCTGAGCCTGGTGCAGGCCGATATCCTCAATCCCAGATATGTGCTGAGCCACCGGCAGTTGACCGACGCCTATCTGCTGGCTCTGGCGGTGCATCAGCAGGGCTGTCTGGTCACGCTGGACGGCGCGGTGGCATTGCAGTCGGTGCGGGGGGCCGAGCCCGGTCACCTGCTGCGGCTCTTGCGCTGAAAAGCGCGGTCAGAGGTTAAAGCCGCCCAGACTCCGGATGCGTTCCACATGGGCCGCCAGCGAGCGTTTGGCCACCGGCCAGATGCGCGGATCCACATCGTCGTAGGCTTTTTTCACCCAGTCGTCCAGGCTGCCTTCGGGTTGGGCCTGCATCACGCGAAGGATCTTGGCTTCGCGCTGCATCCGATGGGCCTTCAGGCGCGCGATGGCTGCGGGCGCATCACCGATCACGTAGCCGTGCGCCGGAGCAATGAATTCGATGCTGTGGGTGGCACAGGCCGCGTCAAGGCGATCCAGCGATTCCAGGTAATCGTTCATATTGCCATCGGGGGGGTCGACCACTGTGGTGCTGCCGTTAAGGATGTGGTCGCCCGAGAATAAAAGCCCATCCTCCTCGAGCACAAAGCACACATGATTGGCGGCGTGCCCCGGGGTGTGCAGGACGCGCAGGCTGTGGGTGTGCTCGCCCTGGCCCAGGGTCAGGCGCTCTCCGTCAGCCAGTTCGCGATCCGACTTGAATTCGCTGGCCGCGCGCGCGGTCGCAAGCGAGGACAGGCCCAGAATCGGGGGCTTGTTTTTGCACAGGGCCTGCAGTGGTTTGGCGCCGGGCGAGTGGTCAGGGTGCGAATGGGTGCAGACAATGAAGCGAATATCGCCACCGGCCGCTTGCCACAGGGTTTGCAGGTGCTGGGCATCGCCCGGGCCCGGGTCGATGCAAATGTAGCCGGTGGTTGGGTCGCCCACCAGATAGCTGTTGGTGCCCGGCCCTGTCATCACGCCCGGGTTGGGTGCGGTCAGACGCATCACATTCTTGAGCAGGGCCACGGGCCGCTCGGTTTGCCAGTCAAGGCTGTGCACGATCTGGCCATCGGGGCAGGTGAGTTTGAGCTCGCCGTAAGGCGATTCGTGCTCCATGTAGCGCGCTTCGCGCCCCTGCAGCAGGCCGGCGCGCGGACAGGAAGTCCAAAGCGGCCCCGTCTGACAGGCCCGCAAGACCGAATCGACATCGGGGTAGTGGCGCAGGCGCTGCAGCGTGCGGATGGTGGGGAAGATCATGAACATCTGCCCGGCCTCATGGCGGGCGAGCGCCTGGGCCGGTTCGACCCAAACCGGCTCGAACTGCTCGCTCTCGTCGGCCACCGGTTCCTGGCCCTCCGGCATGCGGGCCACCAGAAAGGGCACATCAAAACGCTTGGGCATGTCGCGGTCGGTCATCCAGTGCGCCAGCAGCCAGACTTCGTCGGCCGCCGGCACCAGGCCGCGGGCCTGGCATTGCGCAAAAAAAGGCTGTCGACGGTCCAGTGCCTGGATGTCACTGGCCCCGGCATGCGCGCCATCGGGTCGCCGGGCGAGCAGGATGCCCAACTCCTCGAAGCTCTCCCGCAGAGCTGCGAGGGCCTGGGTCAGCGCTTGGGCGTCCTGATCGGCGCGCTGGCGGCACTGGGCATGCACCCGTGCGTCACCGTCCAGCGCGTCGATGCCGCCGCCGGGGAAGACGAAGGCGCCGGGTGCAAAGCTCGCTTGCTTTGAGCGCCGGGTCATCAACACCTGCAGGCCCTGCGCACCATCGCGCAACAGCAAGATGGTGGCCGCGGGCCGCAGCGGGGCCGGTTCGCGCTGGGGATAGATCAGTTGCGAGGAGCGTGGCATGGTGTTCGGGGGCGTCAAACAGCCCTGCATGGTAAGACAGGTGCGACCGAGCGGCCGAATCGGTCTGCGTCGCGGGATAATCATGCCATGCGGATCCGATTTACCAAGATGCAGGGCGCCGGCAACGATTTCGTCGTGCTCGACGAGACGCGCGGCGTGCTTGGGCTGAGCCGGGCGCACTATCGCTGGCTGGCCGATCGGCATTTCGGTGTCGGCGCCGACCAGATCCTCAGCGTGCGGCCACCGCCGGCCGGCGCGACCGGGGTCGACTTCTCTTATGTCATTCACAACGCCGATGGCGGTGAGGTTGAGCACTGCGGCAACGGAGCGCGTTGTTTTGTGCGTTTTGTGCGCGACCGCGGATTGACTGACCGCGATGTCATTCGGGTGCAGACGCTCAACCGGCTGCTGGAGCTGCATTGGCAGCCCGACGGCTGGGTGCGGGTGGATATGGGGGCTCCGGTTTTCGAGGAGGAGCGCGTGCCTTTCGACACCACTGACTTGCAGTCAAGCCGCGCGCTCGCGATGAACACCTGGCCGCTGGAGCTGGGCGATGCCGGTTCAAGGCAGCTTGCGGTGCTGTCCATGGGCAATCCGCATGCAGTGTTGTGGGTCGAGGATGTAGACGCCACGCCGGTGCACCGGTGGGGTCCGCTGATTGAGGCGCACCCCCGCTTTGCCCAGCGCGTCAACGCGGGGTTTGCGCAAGCCGTGGGCCGCGACCTGCTGCGCGTGCGTGTTTACGAGCGCGGCGCCGGCGAAACCCTGGCCTGTGGCACGGGGGCTTGTGCGGCGGTGGTGGCCGGCATCGCACAGGGGCTTCTCGACCCGGTCGTGCAGGTGCAGACCCGCGGTGGGCCTTTGCGCATCGAGTGGCAGGGACAGCGCGATCCCCGTGCTTCGGTGTTCATGAGTGGGCCGGCAACGCGGGTCTTCGAGGGCGAGGTCGAGCTGCCCGACCTGCCCTGAGCTCCGCCTGTTTGGACCTGCGGGCCAAACCGTAGACAATCTGTTGCCATGAGCACTATCGACCCTGCTTCGGTTCATCCGATCACTGAAGAAGAAATCGCCAACTTTCTGGTCAACACGCCCGATTTTTTTGAGCGCAACGCCGCCTTGCTGGCGGCGGTGCAGCTCTCAAGCGGCCACGGTCAGCGGGCGGTCAGTCTGCAAGAGCGGCAGGCCCAGCTGCTGCGCGAGAAGATCAAGGGTCTGGAGCAGCGGGTCATCGAAATGGTCCGGCATGGCCAAGACAACAGCGCTATTTCCGAGAAGATGCAAAACTGGACCCGCCAGCTTTTGCTGGCGGTACGGCCTGAGGATATTCCGGCCGTGATTACCACCGAATTGCAAAAGCACTTTCTCATTCCGCAGGCAGCCATCCGGGTCTGGGGGGTTGATGCGCCGCACGCGCAGCAGCCTTTCGCCTCAGGTGTGAGCGAGGAGGTTCGGGCTTTTGCCTCGTCCCTGACGCGGCCGTATTGCGGTCCCAACAACGGCATGGAAGTGGTCCGGTGGCTGGCCGATGCCTCGACGGTGCAGTCGATGGCCGTGATTGCCTTGCGCGCCAGCGCAGCGCCACAAGCTTTTGGAGCCCTGGTGCTGGCCTCCTCGGACCGCGAGCGGTTTCAGAGCGATATGGCTACCGATTTCCTGCAGCGCATCGGCGAGTTGGCCAGTGCTGCCCTGTCCCGGTTGCGCTCCGCGGTCCACGCGGTCGAGGCCGACTGAGCCCCCCGGGGCGAGCCGAGGACTTTCATGGGCCCGGCACCCCCACAGTCCCTGCCCGACCGTTATCTGGCCTATGTTCGGGCGCAAAAGCGCCTGGCCCAGCGCACCCAGGACCTGTATGCACTGGACTTGCAAAAATTGCAGGAGCTGGCGCAGGCTGAGGGGCTGGCCCTGGAGCAGATTGGCTCGCACCACCTGCGTCGCTGGGTGGCGCAGATGCACAGCCGTGGCCGTAGCGGCCGCGGTATCGCGCTGATTCTTTCGGGCTGGCGCGGGTTTTTCAAGTGGCTGGGCCGCGAGGGTCTGGTCTCGAGCAATCCTCTGGATGGGGTGCGTGCGCCCAAGGCCGCCAAGCCGCTGCCCAAAGCCCTGGGGGTTGAGGAGGCGGTGCAACTGGCCGGCTTTTTTGACGAAGGCGTCTCGCCGGAGCTGCGCGTGCGTGACCAGTGCCTGACCGAGCTGCTCTATGGCAGCGGCTTGCGCATCGCAGAGGTGGCCGGGCTGGATGTTCAGCCCGGCGATGAGGCCCGGGGCTGGATCGATAGGCAGGAGGCCCAGGCGCATGTGTTGGGCAAGGGGGGCAAGAGACGCTCCGTACCTGTGGGAGAGCCTGCGCTTCGAGCGTTGAGCGAGTGGCTCACGGTTCGTCATGCATGGGTACAAGTGCTCGCGCAGCCCCCTGCGGCGCTTTTCATTACCCGGCAAGGGCGGCGGCTGTCGACCCGCCAGATGCAGACCCGGCTGAAGCGCCGGTCCTTGGCGGCCGGCCTGGCCACGCCGGTGCATCCGCATATGCTGCGCCATTCTTTTGCCAGCCATGTCCTGCAGTCCAGTGGGGATCTTCGCGCGGTCCAGGAACTGCTTGGCCATGCCCATATCAGCACCACCCAGGTGTATACGCGTCTGGATTTTCAGCACCTGGCCAAGGTGTATGACGCGGCGCACCCGCGTGCGCACGGGAAAAAGCCAGCCTCTTGAGCCATCGCCGCGAGAGCGCGGCTCCCACCTCCCCGACGAGGCCTTGCAGGAGCGCCGCCTCGGCGCGATGGGGGCTCCACGGGACTTCCTCCACGCCCATCCCCAGCCACTGGGGAGGCGACAATTCATGCATGAAATCAATACGCCTTCGTCCGGGCAAGGAGAAATCCCTGCTCAAGGGACATCCCTGGATCTTCGATGGCGCGGTAGCCAAGGGCGGTGCAGACAGCGGCGAGACGGTACGCATTGAATCGCACGAGGGGCGCTTTCTGGCTTGGGCAGCCTTCAGCCCCAAGTCTCGTATCCGTGCGCGTGTGTGGAGCTTTGAGGAGTCGGCCCGCATTGACGAGGCGTTTTTCGCCGAGCGCGTAGCCCGGGCCATTGAGGCGCGCAAGCTCTGGCGGATCGAGAGCGATGCGATGCGACTCATACACGGTGAGTCCGATGGCTTGCCCGGTCTGGTGGTTGACCGTTACGGCGACACCCTCGTGGCGCAGATGACCTCCTGCGGCACGGAACGGTTCAAGCCGACCTTGTGCAAGGTGCTGATTTCGCAGACCGGCCTGGGCAAGCTGTACGAGCGCTCTGACGGCAGCGTTCGGGCCCTTGAAGGCCTGCCCGAGAGCAGCGGCTGGCTCGCCGGCGAGGGGCCGGTGGACTTGCTTATCCGCGAGCACGGATGGCGTTTGGGTCTGGATATCGCCCGTGGGCACAAGACCGGATTTTACTTGGACCAGCGCGATAACCGGCAGCGTTTTTTCCAGTGGACTGCGCAGCGCGCTTTTGCACAGGTGCTCAATTGCTTTAGCTACACGGGCGGCTTTACGGTCGCCGCCCTGGCCGGGGGGGCGGGCTTTGTGACCTCGGTGGACTCGTCTGCGCCGGCGTTGGAACAGGCGAAAGCCCAACTGCGCCTCAATGGCCTGGATGATTCGCGTACCGAAACGCTCGATGCGGATGTCAATGCCAGCCTGCGCCGATTTCTGCAGGAAGGACGGCGTTTTGATGCGATCGTTCTCGATCCGCCCAAATTCGCCCCCACCTCAGCGCATGCCGAGCGGGCGGCTCGGGCTTACAAGGATATCAACCGTTTGGCCTTGCAGTTGTTAAGGCCCGGGGGCGTGCTGTTCACCTTCTCCTGCTCAGGGGGTATCAGTGCCGATCTATTTCACAAGATTGTGGCTTCGGCAGGTATTGACGCCGGCGTGGATGCGTTTATCAGTGAAAAGCTCGGTGGCGCCCCAGACCATCCGATGACGCTGTGTTTCCCTGAAGGCGAATACCTCAAAGGCCTGGTGCTGGTGCGCAAGACTTGAGGGCGTTGTCACGCGACCCGCGCCGTTAAACTTCTGGCCCTTTCCCAAATTTTTCTATCCACTGCGACATGAGCCTCATTCCCGTCACCATCCTCACCGGCTTCCTGGGTTCGGGCAAGACCACGCTGCTTAAGCGAGTCTTGACCGAGACCCACGGCCGCAAGATTGCCGTTATCGAAAACGAGTTCGGCGAAGAAAACATCGATAACGAAATTCTGGTCAGTGATACCGAAGAAACCATCGTTCAGATGAGTAACGGCTGCATCTGTTGCACCATACGAGAAGATTTGCGTGCCACCTTGCAGTTGCTGGGGGCCAAGCGGCGGCAAGGTCTGCTGGACTTTGACCGGGTCGTGGTGGAGACCACGGGCCTGGCGGATCCGGGCCCGGTGGCCCAGACTTTTTTCATGGACGAGGAAATCGCTGAACAGTTTTTGCTGGATGCCATCGTCACCCTGGTGGATGCCAAGCATGCGCAGGCGCAGCTCAATGACCGACAGGAAGCGCGCCGTCAGATTGGTTTTGCCGACCAGATTTTCATCAGCAAAAGCGACCTTGTTTCAGCCGCAGAGCTCGAATCACTCAAGCACAGGATCGGACACATGAATCCGCGCGCGCCTCAGCGCACGGTGCACTTCGGTCAGGTGTCGGTGCAAGAGGTGTTTGACTTGCGTGGCTTTAACCTCAACGCCAAGCTCGATATCGACCCGAACTTTCTTTCAGAGGAAGGTCACAGCCACGGTCACGGTCACGACCACGACCACGGTGAATCTTGCGACCACCCGTCGCATGCCCATCACCATCACCATGATGATGTCAAGAGTTTTGTGTTTCGGGCGCAGCGGCCTTTCAATCCCGCCAAGCTCGAGGATTTTTTGGGCGCCGTGGTCAACATCTACGGTCCACGCATGCTGCGCTACAAGGGCGTCCTGCACATGGAGGGCACGGCGTCCAAGGTGATTTTTCAGGGAGTGCATCAGCTGATGGGGAGCGATCTCGGACCGGCCTGGGCCGAGGGCGAGACGCGCCAGAGCAAGATGGTTTTTATCGGCATTGATCTGCCTCAGGATATCTTCATGCAAGGCCTCGAGCAGTGCCTGGCCTGAAGCGGCTACCGGGCCGGGCCCCCGGTCTGAGTCCGGCTTCACAATTTCAATAGCGCCGCTACAATCGCGCGCCGCGGCCGGGGGCCTGTCCTTGGGACTATGTCTTTAGGGCCCCAGGGGAAACCCCAGTCGCGGAGGCAAGCAAACCACTACAAAGAGAGGCTGGCCGTGCATGAGCGAAAACTGCGGTATCGTCTGCTTGGATCGGCGTTGACCTACGGTCGCGCTTCAAGATCTGTGCAACGGCACCCGAGCTGGGCACAGGTCGATCGCACAGGAGACTGCCCTTGATCGCTCCCGTTCAATCCGAGAGGCCGGACATTCGCTCCGGTCGCAACGGTCTGCCGGACCACCCAGCAGCCGCATCGGCTCGCCCGTCTAAGAAGGCGAACCCGAAAACGGCCAAGGGCGCCCAATCCAAGGCGACGGCCCCATCGGCGGGCAAGTCCAAAACTGCGGCCAAGCCAAAGTCCAAGCTTGCGCTCAAGCCCAAGGCCAAACCCGCAGCCAAGGTCAAACCGAAGGCGAAGCCGAAGGCCAAGTCTGTAGCAAAGCCGATCAAGAAGTCTGCGGCCAAGCCGGCCGGCAAGGCAGCAGCCAAACCCAAGGCCAAGCCCGCAGTCAAACCCAAGGCCAAGCCCGCAGCCAAACCCAAGGCCAAGCCCACAGCCAAGCCCACAGCCAAGCCCACAGCCAAGCCCACAGCCAAGCCCACAGCCAAGCCCACAGCCAAGCCCGAGACGGCGCCTCAGGCGCCTCCCACGGTCAAGCCCGTGCTGGTGCCCGGTTCGGTGGTACAGATGGCTGCTTCTTCAACGAGTCGCAAGACTAAGGCGGCCGCATTAGCGGCTGCCCCGGCGCCGGTGGCTCCGACACACGCACCTGATGCTGCCAAAGCCAGTTATGTGTCGGCCACGGAACGCGCCATTGTTCCGCCGCCTTCGGCGGCGGTCATACGCAAGGACCCTAAATTGGCCAACAACTGGAAGACCAAACGCCCCGACGATCTGACTGACGACGAAGTCAAGTCCATGCCCGACAGTGAGTACATGAACGATGCCCAGTTGGCTTTCTTTCGCCTCAAGTTGCTCAAACTCAAACAGGACATACACAACAGCGCCGGAGAGACTACCGAGCACCTGCGCGAGGACACTGTGGTGGTGCCTGATCCGGCCGATCGCGCCACGATTGAGGAGGAGCATGCCTTGGAGCTGCGTACCCGCGACCGTGAGCGCAAGCTGCTCAAAAAGATCGAGCAATCGATCAGCCGCATTGATGCGGGCGACTATGGCTATTGCGATGAGACGGGCGAGCCCATCGGCGTGGCGCGTCTGATCGCGCGACCAACGGCCAGCCTTTCTCTGGAGGCGCAGCAGCGCCGTGAGCTCAAGCAGAAGATGTTTGGCGACTGACGAGGCCGACCCTGTTTCACTGTGACAGGCCTCCGTGAGAGGCCTGTTTTTTTGGGCATGTCTCCCTGTTTCGCCTCCTTCGGAGACTCAGAACAGGGATTGGGCTTAGAAAGCACTTTCATTGAACGGGCTAAGTGCTTCATTCTGAATGGATTTTGTATCTCATAAATTTTTGGAAATCGACCCTAAGTGCTTGATTTCATTAGAAAATTTTGTTACGCGACCCCTTGAAGTGTTCCGATTTCCTGCTAAAGTGGGGAAAAGTGCATTTTTGTGGTGAAAGCCACATTTTCAGGGGCTGTAGTGGTGTTTCAGGGCGCGTCGTCCATCGTTCTCGACAGCAAGGGCAGGCTGGCTGTGCCCACGCGGCATCGTGATGTGCTGCTGGCCACGGCCTCGGGTCAGTTGACCCTTACCAAGCACCCGCATGGCTGTCTGATGGTCTTCCCTCGCAACGAGTGGGAGAAGTTTCGCGATCGCATCGCTGCCTTGCCCATGCAGGCGCAGTGGTGGAAGCGCATCTTCCTGGGCAATGCGATGGATGTGGAAATGGATGCCAGCGGCCGCGTGCTGGTCTCGCCCGAGCTGCGGCACGCCGCCGGTCTGAGTCGCGAGTCGGTGCTGCTGGGCATGGGGGCGCACTTCGAGCTGTGGGATGCGGCCACTTATGCCGCACAAGAGGCCGAGCAGATGAAAGGGCAGATGCCTGATGTCTTCAGAGACTTTTCGTTCTGAAGACGCAGCGGTGCCGCACCCATGGAAACATCACACCGTTTTGCTCAGCGAGGCGGTTGCAGCCTTACAAGTGCAGCCCGGCGCCTGCTATGTCGATGCGACCTTCGGTCGTGGTGGTCATGCGCGCGGCATCCTGCAGGCTTTGGGGGCGCAGGGTCGCTTGCTGGCCTTCGACAAGGATCCGCAGGCCGTCGAGGCGGCCGAGTCCTTGGCCGCCAGCGACACGCGATTTTCGATTCGGCACCAGGGCTTTGCCCAGATCGCCGCCCTGGAGCCGGCCAGCGTCGACGGCCTGTTGATGGATCTCGGTGTGAGTTCGCCGCAGATCGACGATCCTCAGCGTGGCTTTTCCTTTCGCCACGACGGTCCTCTGGATATGCGCATGGATCCTTCGCGCGGGCGCAGCGTAGCCGACTGGCTGGCGCAGGCCAGCGTGCAAGAAATGGCCGAGGTGATTCGTGATTACGGCGAAGAACGGTTTGCTGGGCCGATTGCAAAGGCGATTGATCGCCGCCGGCGCGAGCACGGCCCCTTGCTCCGCACGGCCGAGCTGGCCCAGGTCGTGGCTGGCGCGGTCAAGACCCGCGAGCCTGGCAAGGACCCAGCCACGCGGACATTTCAGGCTTTTCGGATTTTTATCAACGCCGAGCTCGAAGAGTTGCAGCAGGCGCTAGAGGCATCGTTGAAAGTTTTGAGACCCCAGGGTCGTTTGGTTGTGATCAGTTTTCATTCGCTCGAGGACCGCATCGTCAAGCAGTTCATGGCGCACCAGGCTCGCCAGGTCTTTGACCGCCGCGTCCCTATGGCTGCGGCCGCGCCTGTCCGCTTGAAGTTGCGTGGCCGTGTCATGCCCTCGCAGGCCGAGGTGGCAGCTAACCCGCGCGCGCGAAGTGCGGTGATGCGGGTGGCCGAACGCACGGAGGCGCCTTGATGCGGCTCAATTTGCTGTTGATGGTGGCAGTGCTGGCGCATGCCTTGTATCTGGTGCATGTGCAATATGAGTCGCGCCGTCTGTATGTGGCGCTTGAGCGTGCCGGTGCCCAGGCGCGCAAGCTCGAGGTCGAACACGAACGGCTGCAGGCCGAAAAGCGCGCTCAGGCTACGCCCCTGCGCATTGAGCGACTGGCCAAGGAAAAAATGCAGATGCGCACGGTGACGCCCGCGATCACCCAGTATGTGACGCTCGCGCCTGCGGCTGCCGGGAGCGCACCATGAGTCGCAGCGTGCGCTACAGCGCCAGCCCTTTGCTGACCAGCCGCACGCCGGTCTGGCGTAGCAAATTCGTGGTGGCTGCCATCGCTCTGGCCTTTGCCGGTCTGGCCGGACGCGCGGCCTATGTTCAGGCCATCGACAGCGATTTTTTCCAGAAGCAGGGTGAGGTGCGTTTTGCCCGTACTCTGGAGTTGCCGGCCAGCCGGGGCCGCATCATGGACCGCAACGGCCTGGTGTTGGCCTACAACGTGCCGGCGCCGAGTTTGTGGGCGATCCCGGAAGATGTCCAAGCCACGCCGGCTCAGCTGTCCGAACTCTCGCGCCTGCTGGAAATGCCTCTGCCCGAGCTCAAGCAACGGCTCTTCAATGAAGACAAGACCTTTGTGTGGGTCAAGCGTCAGGTCGATGATGCGGTTGCGCGCAAGGTGGCTGAGCTGGGTATCAAGGGCCTGTACCAGCGCAGCGCCTACAAGCGCATGTACCCGGATGGGGAGGCGGCTGCGCATGTGGTGGGCTTTGCCAATGTGGAGAACATCGGTCAGGAAGGGGTGGAACTGGCCTTCGATAAGCAGTTGGCTGGCCAGGCGGGCTCGCGGCGCGTGATCAAGGACCGCTTCGGCCGGGTGGTCGAGGATGTGGGCGAGCAGCGGCCGCCGGTGGACGGTCGTGATCTGCAGTTGTCCATTGACTCGAAGGTGCAGTTTTTTGCCTATCAAAAATTGCGCGATGCGGTCAACGAGCACAAGGCCAAGGCTGGCAGCGTGGTGGTTCTTGATGCGCGCACGGGCGAGGTGCTGGCCTTGGCCAATTACCCGAGCTACACCCCGGATCGGCGGGTGCATCTCAGCGGCGCGCAGCTGCGCCACCGCGCCTTGACCGATACCTTCGAGCCCGGCTCGACGGTCAAGGCCTTTGCGGTGGCCGCAGCCCTGGAAAAGGGACTGGTGCGCGCCGATACACCCATCGAGACCGCCCCCGGTCGGATGATGCTCGGCGGGGTGACGATCAGCGACACCTCCCCCCATGGTCTGCTCACCGTCTCGCAGGTGATTCAGAAGTCGAGCAATGTGGGCACGGTCAAGATGGCGATGCAAATGCAGCCGAGTGACATGTGGGAGTTCTACACCCGTGCCGGTTTCGGACAGAAACCGCAAATTCCTTTTCCGGGTGCGGTCAGCGGCAAGTTGCGGCCCTACAAGACTTGGCGCCCGATTGAACAGGCCACCATAAGCTACGGTTACGGCCTGTCGGTCTCGCTTTTTCAGCTGGCCCACGCCTACACCGTTTTTGCACGCGATGGCGATCTGGTGCCGGTTAGTCTGCTCAAGACCGACGAGCCGGCCGCGGGGACGCGGGTGTTCAGCGAGAAAAATGCGGTCGCCATGCGCCAAATGCTGCAAATGGCTACGCAACCGGGAGGCACCGCCCTGAAGGCGCAGACCATCGGCTACTCTGTCGGCGGTAAGACCGGAACGGCCCGCAAGCAGGAAGGCAAGGGCTACGCCGACAAAAAATACCGTGGCTTTTTTGTGGGGCTGGCCCCGGTCGATGCGCCGCGCATCGTGGTGGCGGTGATGATCGACGAGCCGAGTGCTGGCCGCTATTACGGCGGTGAGGTGGCCGCCCCTGTGTTTGCCGAAGCGGTGCAGCAGACGCTGCGCATGATGGGTTTGCCGCCAGACCTGTCGGTCAAGCCGCAGATCGTGGCCAAGTCGGTGCAGGAGTCGTTTTGAGCCTCCTCCTCCGATCTCCTGAGCAGGCGCTGGACTGGCTGCGCCAGCGCGGCGCCAAGGGTCTGCACGCCGACAGTCGTCGCCTGAGTGCGGGCGAAGCCTTTCTTGCCTGGCCGGGTGCCGCCCGCGACGGCCGACTTTTCGTGCCTGCAGCCCTGCAAGCCGGGGCGTGCGCCTGTTTGATTGAGGATGAGGGCAGCCAATCGGTGGGGCTCGATCTTGAGGACGCGCGTATCGCCCGCTATCGCGGCTTGAAGGCGCTTGCATCGGAGTTCGCTGCGGCCTTTTTTGCGTATCCGAGTTCGAAACTGCAGGTACTGGCTGTCACCGGCACCAATGGCAAGACCTCGACAGCCTGGTGGCTGGCGCAGGCTCTGAGCGCGGCGGGCCGGCCTTGTGCCTTGGTGGGCACCTTGGGTTTGGGCGCGCCAGGGCAATTACAAGCCCAGGGGCTGACCACGCCCGATCCAGTGTTGCTGCAGCAGCACTTGCGACAGTGGGTGAACCAGGGCCGGCAAGCCTGCGCCCTAGAAGCGTCCTCCATCGGTTTGGCCGAATTGCGTCTGGAGGGGCTGCACATACACACCGCGCTCCTGACCAATTTCACCCAGGATCATCTTGATTACCACGGCACCATGCAGGCTTATTGGCAGGCCAAGGCGCGCTTGTTCGACTGGCCCGGTTTGCGCGCGGCGGTACTCAATATCGACGACCCCAAGGGCGGCGAACTGGCGGGGCAGCTGGCCGGTCGCCCTGGCCTGGATGTGTGGACCGTCTCGCTCCAGGGACCGGCGCGTTTGCGTGCCCAAGGCTGGCGGGCGGCTGATGGGGGCACGGAGTTTGAAGTCTGTGAGGCCGAGCAGGTGCGGTCGGTGTTTGTACCCGCGCTCGGCCAATACAACATCAGCAATATGCTGGGCGTGATCGCCGGGCTACGCAGCGTGGGCCTGAGTCTGGACCAGGCTGTGCAGGCTTGTGTCGGTCTGAGCCCAGTGCCTGGCCGGATGGAGTCCATCGGCGGCACCGGCGAACCCATGGTGGTGGTGGACTATGCCCACACCCCCGATGCGCTGGAGCAAGTGCTGCGGGCGCTCGGCCCGGTGGCCAAGGGTCGCGGCGGCAGTCTGTGGGTGGTGATCGGTTGCGGCGGTGACCGCGACCGGCTCAAGCGGCCCCTGATGGCCGAGGTGGCCGGCCGTCACGCGCATCACCGGATCTTTACCAGTGATAACCCACGCCATGAAGCGCCCGCGGCCATTTTGCAGGACATGATCGCCGGTCTTGGCGCGGGGCACGCCGTTCTTGAGGAAGACCGTCAGCGCGCTATTGAGCTGGCGGTGACCCAGGCCAAAGCAGCCGATGTGGTGCTGGTGGCCGGCAAGGGTCATGAGGACTATCAGGAGGTTGCGGGCCAGAGACGGCCGTTTTCCGATCGGGAGGTGGCGCATCACGCCCTGGCTTTACGCACGAGTGCGCGGGGGGTGCCGGCATGATGACCCTGGCCCAAGCTTTGCAATGGCTACCCGGCGCGCGTTTGATTGGCGATGCAGCCCTGCAGGTGGAGCGGGTGCACAGCGACAGCCGCAGTTTGCGCGCCGGCGATCTTTTCGTGGCCCTGCGCGGCGAGCGCTTTGACGGCCACACATTCCTGCGTCAGGCGGCACAGGCTGGCGCTGTTGCGGCACTGGCGCAAGAGGGTCTGGAGCAAGCGGGATTGCCCGGCCTGGAGGTCAGCGACAGTCGACAAGCGCTGGGCCAATTGGCCGGCGGCTGGCGCGGCGTGTTGCGGGGTCCGCTGATTGCTGTGACGGGCAGCAATGGCAAGACCACGGTGACGCAAATGATTGCTGCCATCTTGCGGGCCCACCTGGGTTCTGCGTGTCTGGCTACCCAGGGCAACTTCAACAATGACATCGGCGTGCCGCTGACCTTGCTGTGTCTGCGCCCGGATCATCAGATGGCCGTGCTCGAGCTGGGCATGAACCATCCGGGGGAAATTGCTCAACTCGTCCGTATGGTGAGGCCGACTGTGGCCCTGGTCAATAACGCACAGCGCGAACACCAGGAATTCATGACCTCGGTCGAAGCTGTGGCGCGCGAAAACGGTTCGGTTATTGAAAGCCTGCCGGCCGATGGCATCGCGGTGTTTCCCGCGGACGAAGCCTACACATCGATTTGGCGGGCTGCGGCCGGCTCTCGACGCATCCTGAGCTTTAGCCTCGATGCGGCAGCCGACCTGGTGGCCCAGGACATACGCGCCGAGGGTGCCGGTTGGCGGGTGCTGGCCCGTACGCCACTGGGGTCGCTGCGTTTCGATTTGCATCTGGCCGGGCGGCACAACATCAAGAATGCCCTGGCCGCCGCTGCGTGTGCGATTGCAGCGGGCATCCCCCTGGCCGCCATTGCGCAGGGTCTTTCTGCTTTTGAACCCGTGCAGGGGCGCTCGCTCACGGTGCGTCTGCAACGACCGGGTAGGCAGGCGCTGTATCTGGTCGATGACAGTTACAACGCCAATCCCGATTCGGTTCGTGCCGCTATCGAGGTGCTGCAGGGATTGCCCGGCCCCCGTCTGCTGGTACTCGGTGACATGGGGGAGGTTGGCGAGCGCGGCGCTGAGTTTCATGCCGAGGTGGGCGCGTACGCTCAGCAGCGAGGGATCGAACAGCTGTGGTGCATTGGGCCCCTGATGCGGTATGCCAGCCAGGCCTTTGCGGGCGCGCGCCATTTCGAGCGCATGGAGGACCTGATCGACGCTCTTACGAGCGTACCCCCTGGCTTGGCCAGCGTACTGGTCAAGGGTTCGCGCTTCATGCGCATGGAAAGGGTGGTGCAGGCGGTTGCGGCACAGGCCGCCCAACCGGCGATCAAGGAGATCCCATGCTGATTTGGTTGGCCCAGTGGCTGCAGACCTTGTCGCCCGAGTTGGGCTTCTTCAGGGTGTTTCAGTACCTGACTTTTCGGGCGGTCATGGCGGCCATGACCTCCTTGCTGATCGGGCTGGTGGCTGGCCCCTGGGTCATCGCCCGTCTGACCTCGCTGAAGATCGGTCAGCCGATCCGTGGTTATGGAGTACAGGCCCACTTGGCCAAGACCGGAACGCCCACCATGGGCGGCGTTTTGGTGTTGCTGTCGATTGCGATTTCAACCCTCTTGTGGTTTGAATGGTCGAACCGCTTCGTTTGGATCGTACTGCTGGTGACCTTGGGCTTTGGCGCTATCGGTTGGGTCGATGACTGGCGCAAGGTGGTGCGCAAGGACCCTGAGGGCATGCGATCGGGTGAAAAATATTTTTGGCAGTCCCTGATTGGGCTGGTGGCTGCGCTGTACTTGGTCTTCAGCATCTCGGAAAGTTCGAACGCCCGGGTGCTCGAGCTGTTTCTCAATTGGGTGCAATCGGGCTTTGATGTTGATTTGCCTCCCAAGGCTGGCCTGATGGTGCCTTTCTTCAAGGAAATCAGCTATCCCTTGGGCGTGTTCGGTTTCGTCATCCTGACCTATCTGGTCATTGTGGGTTCGAGCAATGCCGTCAACCTGACCGATGGTTTGGACGGATTGGCCATCATGCCGGTGGTGATGGTCGGATCGGCCTTGGGTGTCTTTGCGTATGTGACTGGCAGCGCCATCTATTCGAAATACCTCTTTCTGCCTCACATCCCTGGATCGGGTGAGTTGCTTATCTTTTGCGCTGCCATGGCGGGCGCGGGGCTGGCTTTCTTGTGGTTCAACGCGCATCCCGCGCAAGTCTTCATGGGGGATGTGGGTGCGCTGGCCCTCGGCGCGGCCTTGGGAACTATTGCGATCATCGTGCGCCAGGAGATTGTGCTGGCCATCATGGGGGGAATCTTCGTCGTTGAGGCGCTGTCGGTGATGGCTCAGGTGACTTACTTCAAGTACACCAAGCGCAAGTACGGTCGGGGACGACGCATCCTCAAGATGGCGCCGCTGCATCACCACTTCGAGAAAAGTGGCTGGACGGAGACCCAGGTGGTGGTGCGATTCTGGATCATCACCATGCTGCTGTGCCTTGTCGGTCTATCTACCCTCAAGCTGAGATGAAAAGCCTGCGCGATCAATCGGTACTGGTGCTCGGCCTGGGCCTGTCGGGACTGGCGATGGCGCGTTGGTGCGTGCGACAGGGCGCCCGGGTGACGGTGGTCGATACGCGCGAGCAAGCGCCGCAAAGGGCTGCTTTGCAGGCCACCTGCCCGCAGGCGCAATTTGTCAGCGGCCCCTTCGGCGCCGAACTCGTGCGGGGTCAGCAGGCGGTGTTCAAGAGCCCGGGGCTTTCGCCCATCGAGGTGGCGCCGGTGATCGATGCCGCGCGCGCCATCGGTCTGCATGTGGGCAATGAACTGACCTTGTTCGTCGCTGCGCTGCGAGAGCTGGCCCAGCAGGCCGAGCCCGAGGCCCTGGAGCCGGATGGGCTGCCCGAGTCGACTGCGGCGCAGGACCCGGCCTCGTTGACCGCGCCGCAGGCTCAAGAGCCGGTGACGATACCCGTGCCCGTGCCTCAGCACCCGGGTTATCGGCCCTATGTGCTGGCCATCACCGGTACCAACGGCAAGACAACGGTGACATCGCTGACCGCTCGCCTGATCGCCCGTGCCGGTCGCACGGTGGCGGTGGCCGGCAACATCGGTCCGACCCTGCTTGACACACTGACAGCGGCCCTCGATGCCGATGAACGCCCGCAGGTCTGGGTGCTCGAGCTTTCGAGTTTTCAGCTCCACGATGTGGACGATTTCGAACCCGATGCAGCCACCGTGCTCAATCTGTCAGAGGATCATCTGGACTGGCATGGGTCGATGCAGGCCTATGCCAATGACAAGGCCCGCATCTACGGCTCGCGCGGTTTGATAGTGCTCAACCGGGACGACCCCTGGGTCATGGCGCAGCGGCCTCAAGCGCCGCCCAAGGGCAAGTCCCGGATGGCCGCACCTCGTCCCTACCAGACTTTCGGCGCCGACCTGCCTGCCCGTGCGGGCGACTGGGGGCTCGAGCAGGTGGGGGGCATGACTTGGTTGGTTCGGGCGGCACCTGCCGACGAGACGGTCAAACGGCGCAGGGACGAGGACGAGGCCATCCACATTCAGCGACTCATGCCGGCTGAAGCTTTGCGCATCCGTGGCCACCACAACGCCTGCAATGCCCTGGCTGCTCTGTCGCTGGCCAGCGTGACCGGATGTGCGCTGGCGCCGATGCTGCATGAGTTGCGCGAGTACCGTGGCGAGCCACACCGGATTGAATTGATTGGCGTGATCGAGAGCGTCGAGTTCTTTGACGATAGCAAGGGCACCAATGTCGGTGCCACCGTGGCCGCCCTGCGCGGCTTGGGGGCCGAGCGCTCCGTGGTGCTCATTTTGGGGGGGCAGGGCAAGGGGCAGGATTTTTCGCCCTTGGCCGAACCGGTGGCAGCCCATGCGCGCGCAGTGGTGCTGATTGGGCGCGATGCGCCTGTGTTGCAGCAGGCGCTGGCATCGACCTCCGTGCCCCTGCATCGGGCGGCCGACATGGTCGATGCGGTGCGACAGTCCTTGGGCTTGGCCCAAGCCGGTGACGCCGTGCTTTTGTCGCCAGCTTGCGCCAGCTTTGACATGTTCCGTGACTACAAGCACCGCGCTGAAGTGTTTTGCGCGGCGGTTCGTGATCTGGCCCAGGAGCAGGGGGTGCCGCTGTGAGCCTGTGGATTGAGCGTTTACGCAGTGGGCTGGGGTCCTGGGGGCCTGCGGCATCGCCGATGTTGCCGGTGCGCACCGGTACGCCGCGCCGCATGCTTGGGCCGCAGTCGCCGGTGCGGTTGCTCGGTTTTGATCAGGCTCTGGTCTTTGTTGCCATGACCTTACTGCTGTGGGGCTTGGTCATGGTCTATTCGGCCTCGGTGGCGATGCCCGACAACCCGCGTTTTGCACGCATGGAAAGCACCCATTACCTGATTCGTCACGGCTTTTCCCTGTTGGTGGGTTTGGTGGTGGCCGTGCTTGCGTTCCAGGTGCCGATGAGCACTTGGGAAAAACTGGCCCCCTGGCTGTTCATT
>Ga0194116_10003663_pt1 | contig 18309 bp, 8 predicted proteins | sample TA2MahsurfametaG_4_FD_148617 | JGI IMG/M metagenome (GOLD analysis project Ga0194116, IMG submission 148617) | Freshwater microbial communities from Lake Tanganyika, Tanzania - TA2015008 Mahale S9 surface | ecosystem: Environmental > Aquatic > Freshwater > Lake | place: Tanzania: Lake Tanganyika...
CCCCATATTTCTTAGCTTCACAAGCTTTTTTAAATTAAATTACAAATATAAAAAAAATTTTATTGAAAATTAATAAAATATAAAATTAAAATAATTTGTAAATGAAGATTGCTACTTGCAAATTAAGTATGCTTTTTGTTTTTTTAATATTGATTTTATTTGTTTCAAGCAATGAGCAACTTGAGTCGTGGATGAAATTCCATTTGGTGAATTTATCTGATGCTCAGTCAAATTCTCTTAAAAGTGAATTTGAAGTTAATAATTGGTATGTTGATATCAACGCAAAATTCCCTGATAAAAACAAAATTGAAAAAAGAGAAGAAAGCTTATTCTTTGAAATTCCTTCTAAAAATGCTTTTTATATAACTTATCAAAATGGCTCAAAAATTAATATTTATAATAGAAAAAATTCAGCTATAAGGAAAATTAAATTACAAATAGATTCATCGAATATCATTTACAATAAAGATTTAGCATTTAATTTACCTGAGATAGGATTCAAATCTGAAGATTGCATCAAATTTCTTTTTCACCAAAAAAATCAAATAGAAAATTTGAAATATATTATAATCTGCCCTATTGAAAACTCTAATTTAGATGCTTTGAAGAAAATAAAAACTGCTGTTTTAAATGATGTAAATAAATTATATGAAAAATCATTAAATATCGAAACTTTTGAAAAATTCAGATTCAAAAGCAATGGAAAAAATAGAAAGTTATATACTTCAAATTTTACTAAACAAATAAGCTCATTTCCAACAAGTGGTTTACCTCAACTTTTTTCTTCAATGCCCTTTGCAAAAACAACTTCGATTTCCGCACCTTCACCAGCTCCTGTTTTTACTTCTATAACAAATCCGATTCCAGTTGCTCCTCCTATTGTTTCCTCAATAATAAATCCAATTTCAATGCCTCCTAATTTTGGACCGTCTATCTTCAATCCATATCCGATATCTCCTCAAAGGTATTTGATAGGTGATTCTACTATTGCAGAAATTATTAATTATCCAAGTTTAACAAAGAATATTGACTGTATTTTAAAAGAATGTTATGTTTATTATTTAAAAAATTCTACAAGTAAAATAGTAAAAAATTCTTCTGATTCAGCTCTTAAAAAACAAATAAATGAAATGATTCCAGTAAAATTAAGCTTGAATCCTAATAACCTAACAGTTAGACTCAGCGATAATTCTGAAATTTTAAAGTTTCAATTAGTAGAAATAAAAGCACTACAGAAAAGCAGAAATCCAAAATGTTTTAAGATTATAGATGCTTTAGCAAATACATATAAATTCTGTGAAATGGAAAATTTGGTTGGCTGCACTTCAGAAAACTGGATCACTGATATTATGAAGTTTAAAAATCAATGCGATACTTTTGTTTTAAGAGATGCCAGCTTCAAGCCAATTCTCATTCCAAATAAAAAGAGTTGGAAAAAAAGTGTTCATAGAAATAAAAATAAAAAAGATCCTTCATATACAGGAGGTAATCCGAACGAAGATGAGGATAGTGATACTGAGGATGAAGAAAATAACGATAATGGAAAAGAAGAACATATAAATAAAGAAAAAGAAAACTCCGAAGATAATAAAAAAAATAAGAAGGAAGAAAATAAAGAATTGAAAAATATCATAAATGAAGAAAATTCAAAAAATAACAATAAAGATTCAAAAAACTCCCATAAACATGTAAGTAAGGAAGAAAATGAAGAAATTATTGAAGAATACAATGATGCTTTCTCTTCTAAAAATGATAAATTAGATATAAAAAATCAAAAACAAAAAAACAAGGGAAAAATTGATTCCCATCATGATTTAAAAAAAGATAAAGATTCGAATAATCAAAACAAAAAGAAAGATAACAAAGAAGATGTTAATTCCTCCAAAGGTAAAATATCAAAAAACAATTCTGAAAATTCAAATTATCGAAATAGTGATGAATCAGAAAATGAAAATGATAATAAAGAAAACAAAGAAGATGTTAATTCCTCTAAAGGTAAAAATTCAAAAAACAATTCTGAAAACTCAATAAATGGAAATAATGATTCAGAAACTGAAGATGAAAAAGATAATAAAGAGAAAAATAAGAATGTTAATTGCTTAAAAGGTAAAAATTCAAATAACAATTCTGAAAACTCAATAAATGGAAATAATGATTCAGAAACTGAAGATGAAAAAGATAATAAAGAGAAAAATAAGAATGTTAATTCCTTAAAAGGTAAAAATTCAAATAACAATTCTGAAAACTCAATAAATGGAAATAATGATTCAGAAACTGAAGATGAAAAAGATAATAAAGAGAAAAATAAGAATGTTAATTCCTTAAAAGGTAAAAATTCAAATAACAATTCTGAAAACTCAATAAATGGAAATAATGATTCAGAAACTGAAGATGAAAAAGATAATAAAGAGAAAAATAAGAATCTTGATAATAAATCTAATAATAATCAAAATTCAGGTAATAAAAATGAAAGAAAGATTATAGATCAGAATTCCAAATTAAATAATAAAGAAAATAATCAAAATTCAGAATTAAATAAATCAAAAGAAAACAAAACCAATGAAACAGATAAAGAAATTGGGAATAATCAAATCTCAAAAGAAGATGATGATAGAAAACAAGAAGGAACAAATAATCAAAATAATAAAATAAACTCAAATAAAGATAATCGAGAAAATGGTGTTACTAGTAAAGATTTTAATAGTGATTCAAATAATAAAAAAAGTAAATGTAAGAATAAAAATCAAAATTCTAATAATAATTCAAATAAAAATCATCCAAACCCAAGTAATATAGGCCAAAACGAAATAAATAAAAATCATAATTCAAATGAAAGATTAAATAATAATCAAGATAATCATTCCCAAAATAAAAACAATAATAATGAAATGAAAAATAAACAAAATAAATGTAAATCTAAAAAAGGGAATCAAGATGTGAATTCTAATAATAAAAATAATTTAGATGGTTTAGATGATTCCGAAAAACGAAAAATATTTGATATTTTAAATAAAGTTATAAATGGAAATATCTTATCTGGTCAAAATAAAACAAAAATAATTGCAGATTTTAGATTGGGATCAGAAGAAAATTCAAACATAAGTAATTCCTTATTGAATAAATCTTCGAATGAAAAAAGAATTGGCAATATAAATAATGACTCTAATAAATTTTATCATAAATTTATTGAAAAAACTAGTAATTTCATAACAAATTCTCTTAAAAATGAAAAAAGTGATGAAGAACACCCAAATGAAGATGACTGCAATGATGATGATAACCAAAGCAATAACAATAATAACAACAATAATAATCAATCAAATAATAACAACAACAATAATAACAACAATAATAACAACAACAATAATAATCAATCAAATAATAATAATCGATATAACCAGAATCATTTCAATCAAAATTTTAACCCAAATCAATTTAATCAGAATTTTAATCCTAATGGATCAAATAATCTTCCTGAATATAATAAACATTATTATAATAATCAAAATAATGGAAATAATCAATTTAATAATAACAACAATAATATGTTTAATCAAAATAATGGAAATAATCAATTAAATAATAACAACAATAATATGTTTAATCCAAATAATGGAAATAATCAATTTAACAACAACAATAATAATATGTTTAATCCAAAAAACGGAAATAATCAATTAAATAATAACCAAAACGACAATCATTATTATAATAATAAAGATTATTTTAATTATCAGCAAAATCAAAAGAATAATAATAATCAAGCTCAGAATTCTCCTTCTCCTCAAAATAATGATTTTATAAATAAACCATATTATAATTATAGTACAAATCCTAATACTATTTCTTCATTTTCTAATAATAATCCTGGAATTAAAAATATGTTTAATTATAATAATGCTTTTAATAACAGAAATTTTGATGAAATTTCTCGAAATAATAAAAATTCTGATATACAAGGATTAAATAAAAATGATCCAAAAAATTTTGATGCAATAATGAGGCATCTTATAAATTCCAAAAATTCAGCCAAATTAAGTAATAATAATAAAGTTAGTGATTCTGTTTCGGAAGATGAAGATTGTGATACAGAAGGAGATAATAATAATACTAGAAGTAATGAGAGAAAGCACAATAATAATAATTTAATGAGAAATAAAGGAGACAAAAAACTTGATGTATTAATACAATATTTCCAAGATTTTTTAAAAGCTAAACAAAAGAAGAAGGACGATAGATTTGATAAACAGTTGCAAAAAATGATTATTCATGAAAAAAAACGTGAGGATAATTTAGGAAAATTAATAAGCGGACTTGTTCAAAATACATCCTTTTGTCAACCACCTTGTAATTCTAATTGTTGTAATAACAACAATAATGCATGTTGTAACAATAATGGAAATTCTCAGAATAATAATAATAATCGGCCTGAAAATGGTAATAGAAATTCGAATTTAAATGGACCAGATGATGAAAATAAAAGATATCCCTATAATGAAAAAAATTCAAACAAAAATTCAAATAATGATTTGAACAAAAAAAATGATGATGTTAATGATAAATATGAAAAAAATGGAAAAAATCCTTCCAAAAAGAATAACTCTGATTCAGATGATGATTCGGATAAAGATAAAAACAAAAAGAAAAAGAAAGATTCTGATGATGATTCTAATGATGATTCGGATAAAGATAAAAACAAAAAGAAAAAGAAAGATTCCGATGATAAAGATAAAGACAAAAACAAAAAGAAAGATTCCGATGATAAAGATAAAGACAAAAACAAAAAGAAAAAGAAAGATTCCGATGATGATTCAAATGATGATTTGGATAAAGATAAAAAAAAAGGAAAAAAAGATTCTGATGACAAGGACAAATCTAAAAGAGATAAAAAGAAAGGGAAAAAAGATTCTAAAAAAAAGGATTTAGATGATGATTCTGATGATGATAAAAAGAAAGATAAAAAAGATTCTAAAAAGAAAGGAAAGAAAGATTTAGATGATGATTCTGAAGATGATAAAAAGAAAGGTAAAAAAGATTCTAAAAAGAAAGGAAAGAAAGATTTTGATGACGATTCTGATAATGATAAAAAGAAAGGAAAAAAAGATTCTAAAAAGAAAGGAAAGAAAGATTTAGATGATGATTCAGATAATGAAAATAAAAAAAGAAAAAAAGATTCAGATGAAGATTTAGATAATGACAAAAAAGACGGAAAGAAAAAAAAGAAAGATTCTAAAAAGTCTGGAAAGAAAGATAATAAAAAAAATTCAGATGAGGAAAATTCTCAAAAAGATAAAAAGAAGGGAAAAAAAGATTCTAAAAATAATAATTTAGAAGATGATTCAAATAATGATGAAAAAGAAGGAAAAAATGCATCTAAAAAGAAAGGAAAGAAAGATTCTAAAAATAATGATTCAGAAGATGATTCTAATAATAATGATGGAAAGAAAAAAAAAAACAATGCTAATCGGAAAAATAATAAAGAGGATACATCAGATTCAAATAATGATTCAAATAAAACTAAAAATGGTAGTAATTCAAATAAAGATACACAAAAAGATAATGCAAAGAAAGACCAAAATCAAAAAAAAGATGGAGATTCAAATTCTGGAAAAAATAATAATCCAAATGATACAAAAACAACTACTCAACAAAATGGAAATCCTAATTCAAATAAAAAAGATGATCCAAAAGAAACTGTTACAACTACTCAACAAAATGGAAATCCTAATTCAAATAAAAAAGATGATCCAAAAGAAACTGTTACAACTACTCAACAAAATGGAAACCCAAATTCAAATAAAAAAGATGATCCAAAAGAAACTGTTACAACTACTCAACAAAATGGAAATCCTAATTCAAATAAAAAAGATGATCCAAAAGAAACTGTTACAACTACTCAACAAAATGGAAACCCAAATTCAAATAAAAAAGATGATCCCAAAGAAACTGTTACAACTACTCAACAAAATGGAAATCCTAATTCAAATAAAAAAGATGATCCCAAAGAAACTGTTACAACTACTCAACAAAATGGAAATCCTAATTCAAATAAAAATGATGATCCCAAAGAAACTGTTACAACTACTCAACAAAATGGAAACCCCAACTCAGGTAAAAATGGAAATTCAAATAAAAATAAAAAAGATTCTAAAAATGGTAAAGATAAGAATAATGGTAATAATGGAAAAAATAATAAAAATAATAAAAACAATGGAAATCAAGGAAATTCAAATAACAACAATGGTAATCAAGGAAATTCGAATCAAAATAATGGAAATCAAGAAAATTCAAATAACAACAATGGAAATCAAGGAAATTCAAATCAAAATAATGGAGATAATAAATCAAACAACTCTTCAAATGGATCTTCGAAAAATGGTAATTCTTCAAATGCATCTTCAAAAAATGGTAATTCTTCCAATGGATCTTCAAAAAATGGTAATAATAAATCGAATAATTCTTCAAATGTATCTTCCAAAAATAATAATAATAATTCAAATAATTCTTCAAATGGATCTAACAAGCAGAATTTACGAGACGGAAAAAATAAAGGTTCAAATAAAGGAGGAAATTCTCCCAATTATGGATCGAATTCTGAAGAAAATGGCCGAAAAAATAATAAAAAATCAAATTCAAAATTAGACAATCCAAAAACAGCTAAAGAAATGATGAAAAGCTTAGAGGTTTGCTTTACAGATAAAGCTGATGATATGATGGAATATTACAAGTCAAATGTAAAAGATCCTGAACTAAAAAAATATTGTTTAAGTAGTTGGACGTTTTGTTATATATGCTGTACAAATGAATTACTCAATGATGAATTAGGAAGCAAATGTTGTAAAGAAAGATGTGATATTAAACTAAATAGGATTCTTCATGTTTCTATTGGCTGTGTTAAATCTCACGCAAATATGCTTAAATTACATGATTATGTTCCACAATATTATAAAGAGTTGAGTTTGTCTTATCCTCAAATTTATCCACCATTTAAATAAATGTCTGTAAAAAATTAAATAATTTCATTAGAAATATTATTCCTGATGCTTGAAAACAAAATTTAAGATTCTAAAATTTAACTGATTAATTTATTGAATTTTAAATAAATCAAGAAATTCAGATTTAATTTAATATTTTTAAATATATTATGAAGAAAGATTTTTATTAATTATAAAATCAAAGAATTGTTAGTTAAGATACTATTTCGATTAATAAAATCAATATAATTGTTTTGTTAGAATAAAGTTTTTTCTTTCTTAAATTATTTTAAAGAATCATTAAAATTAATTGGAAAATAAGATTAGTTTTTAGAATTATATGAAATCTTTCAAATTTTAAACCTTTAAATTGTTAATTTCTTCTTTAATTATACCCAATTTTTCATAAACAATATCATTAAATATTTCTTTATTCATAAGTAAAAACCTAAAGCAACCATTTAAGCAATTTCGAGTTAAATTTTCATTCAAATTTTTATTCTTCATTTCTTGTTTGCAACTCTCAGTACAAAGGTTATATGATTCAATAGCAAGCCTTTTAAGATTAATTATATCATTCTCAAGACTGTCTTTATATATATTATATTCCTTAACACAATCTTTTAATTCTACTTCTGCATTTTTAAATTCGACTTCATAACCACTCTCTGGTAAAATAATTTTAGAATTTCCATCAACCTTTTTCGAATAGGCATATAATCTTTCCAGTTTTTCATTACAAGTGAGTTCTATTTTCTGTTCTAAAATCGTGAGTATATCATTAAATAAATTTTGATTTTTAATTTTCATAAGCAAAAACTCATCGAATTTTTTTGATTTATGATCCAAATCTAAAATATAATTAAATTTTCGATCAAGTTCTTCATTTTTTTTTCCTATGGCTTCATCATTTTTAGAATCTTCCATTACTCTCTTATATCTATGCTAAATAATCAAAACGAAATTTTAATTATTATTCATTAAATCATCAATTTCAATATAAATGATTGAAATTTTATTAAAATGAAATAAGATTGTTAAATAATAATTTAAAGTTTATAGAATTATTTTGTTAAGAACTTATTAGAATTAGTGTTTTATTGAATGTTTTTAAAAATAATTTTTAATTTATAGCTTTATTATTATTTATTAATTATTTTTATAAAAATGATTAAATAAAATACAAATATGTTTAATTTGAAAATTCCTAATTTCAGAAAGTGTAATGAATTCTACAAAAGCTTTTTAATAAATTTTCAAACTTGGGAAAATTATCTTATAAAATTTTATCCAATAAATACAGTGCTTCGGGATTTAGGAATAAATATTCAAAATAATAAAGAAAGCAATGAAAATAATTATATAAATTTTTTTAATGAAAAGTTCAAAACTGATTTGTATTTATTTAGTAAAATTAATCCAAGACACACAAATTTTTTGAAACATAAAAAATATGAAAAAAATTATTTTCTTCATCAATGTAATAATAATAGATTCAAAAAAAAATTGTTAAAATTAATGTATAGAAATTTCACCATGAATTTTGATATGAGTAGCATGTTATATTTAGAAGAGATTCCGAGAAATTATAGAGAATTAGAGATTTATTTAAATAAAAATTCACAAAATTTGGATTATTTAATGAATAACAAATCTTATTTAATTAATAGTGGACAAAAACTGAATTTTGATCTTTTTAGCTTAGCTCTGTTTCTAAACAAATTTTCACATAACTCTGAAAAGAAGAAAAAAAGCATTAATAATGAATTACTCGAAATATTAAGAAAGGATAATTATTCAGCATTGATCTGTAAAAGCTTTAATGATGATATGTTTTTAAAATTATTGGAAAATTTGCATATTACGAAATTAAGTGAGCTTGATAAAGAAATAATACAAAATAAATTTTTAAATTTTCTTGATGAGAAAAAACTTTCTGAGGAAAATATCAAAAAAGTCTTTAATTGTTTATATTTTTATGATATTACTGGAAATAAATTACAAAAAATTAAAAGAAATTTATTTAATGAGATAAAAAAAAATTATGATAATTATAAACTTGACGAGCTTTATTTTTATAATTCATGCTTAATATTTCATAACTCGAAAGACTTAGTTGGATTTATAGAACCTCTATATAAAAAATTAGATTTTCTACTTGATCTTAAAAATAAAACTTTTCCTCTTGAGCAAATACTCTTAAATTATTTACCAATTCCAAAACTTATTTCAGAATCCAAAAATTTAAAAGAAAGAAAACCAAATAAATTAAGTATAGAATCTCTAAATAGCTTAAACTCGATTGAAATTATTGAGAATAAAAGCAGTAATACTTCTTTGATAAAAATAAACAATCTAGAAAATATTGATATTTATGAAAAATCTTTAATCAAATTTGAAAAATTTTTAACTGAATTATCCAATCGAGAAGAATTAATCAATGTAGAATACCTGATTCCAATTTTATCCAATACTTCAAATTATTTAGAGTTGAAAAGCGAGATATTTGATCTATATGTTGATAAACTATACAAAAATTTAGCTGCTCTATCAAATGATAATTATATTGAATTATTTTTTTTAATAATACAAGTATCAAAAAATGAGATTCATATTTCACAGAAAAGAAGAAAATTGGCTTTTCAAATATATAATATTTTGCTAAGTTTGAAAACTGAGCCTAGAATTTTAATTGATATTGATAAATTTTATATTTATTTAAATATTGCAAGAAGCAATTTAAATAATGCATTTAATAAATTACTTGAAAATAACAGATTCAGAGACTCAAATCCCAAAAATTTTGATTTATTCAAAAAAATAATAAAAATTTCTATTGATATATTTCCTTTTTCTGTAAGAGAGAAAGAATATACACCTCAACTATTAGAAGAGATTTTCAATACTTTCAATAAAATTCTAAGCTATAAATAAAATTGAAAAATTCTTAATTATATTTACCTACATATATTTAGCTCTTAAATTCAATTAATAAAGGTTGTTTTATATCTTCAAAATTCATTTTAATTTATTTAAAAATATTTTAATTGATTGAAATTTCTTTAAATGTAAAATATTATTAAATTTTTTATTAAACTTTATTAGCAAGCATTTAATTTATAAAAACTTATAGGACTTGTAACTTCAGATTATTATTATATGTGTATTAAGATAAGTTATTTAGTAAAGAATTTAAAATTTAATTCTTCAATCAATATTTTAATAGCTACAGGAAGGAATTAATTTTTTAGAATCATTCATTTATTCCATTAAAATTTTATCAATTAAACATTTAAAACATATTAATTATAATTTAATTATTTTGTTATCATCACTTATAAATTATCTTAAACATGCGATTATAATCCTTAATAAATAAAAAAAATGTCAGAATTAATCGAAATATACAAAGAAAACACCAATACAATCTTCATTCGTATCGGAAAATTGTTTGACAATATTCAAAATCTCCCTGCAGAAAAATCTGAGAGCTCATTTACTGAAGTAGAAAAAAGCATAAAAGAATCAGAAAGGATTGTAATTAGGAGCTTATTTCTTTATTTTTAATTTCTTATTATTTAAAAATTTGAAAATAAAAATTAACAATAAATTAAGATTGAAAATTTGGAAATTGATATATTAACTTCAAATGATAAATCAAACGATGTGGTTTTGAGAAATTTTAAAGATATACTTGAGCAATTCAAAAAAAGAGTTAAAATCTTACGTGAAAATTTATCAATGGAAAAGAAATACGATTCAATTATTATATCAGAAAAGGAAAATCAACATGAAAGATTAATAAAAAATGAAAAATTATCGTGGAATCAATATGAAAAAATAGAGAAAGCTAAAAGAACTGCATTTGAAATGGAGAATATTTCAATTGATATTGCCAAAGATCTAATTTTACAAACAGAAAATATTAAAAGCGTAAAAGGAAAAATTATGGATTTAAATCAAGAAATCTCAACATCTAATACTTTAATTACAAAAATGGTTAGTAGAGAATATAAGAATAAAAGACTGCTGTTTATGTTTATTGTTGCATTTGTACTAATTTTCTTGGCGATAGTTTATTTTAAAATATGTGAATCTAGTTCTGAACCAGAAATAACAATATATGGTAAAGAAAAGGATATTCCAGTATCACAAACAAAATTTTTCAACTCTTCATGAATAAAAAATTTAGAATTCAACTAAAAAATAACGTTGAAAAAACGATAGAATTTTCAAAAATATCGAAAAATAGAAATTTTTTTAATATTAATGTTTATAGAATAAAAGAATATTAATAAATAAAATTGTATATAAAATAAATTTTAAGAGCTTTATTTTTGTTGTTAATTACAAAATTAGTATTTTTTATTTATAAGAATTCCTTGTACATAAGATAAGAATTAAAAATTTACAATAATTAACTTCAATAAAGATATTTATTCAATTTAAAAATTATTTTCATTAATATCTAAATCACTAAAAATACACAAAATTTTTCTATTAACTAAAAATTAAATACTATTCTATTGGCGTTTGGATTAAACTTTACGTTTTTTAGTAATTGAATTTCTTTTAATTAATATATATAATATTAATTTCAAATCTTTTTGATTATAAAAATACTTTTAAAAAAACATATTAAAAATGATTTTACAAAAGAATTAAATATTAATATTTATGTTTAATGATTAAATATGCTGATTAAAGCAATTAATTCAAAAGATACAATAATCTAGATTGATTTTATAAAATAGAAAGTTAATAATTTTATCTATACGAATTGACATGAATTTCAATAATTACTGAAATATTAAATAAAAACTAAATAAACAGAAACTTATTATTATTATAAAATGTCTTTAAAAAAAACTGAGAACATTATAATTAATATAATATTATTTAGAATTTAAATTTCATTGCTATTTATAAAATATTTATTTTATCATAGACAATATTCAATTTTCGTGTTCAATTGAATTTAATTCAAATTATACCATTTATTTAAAATATAGTTTAGTTTCCTTTTTTAGATATTGCATAAATTATTTTTAAATTTTAGTTTTTTATAATGTAAAATAGAATTCAATTGCCATCTTAAAATTAACCTTTTTTTCATTTGCGAAAATTTATAAAAGTATTATTCAAAATTTTAAATAATTAAAATACTTATTTATTTAAATTTTAATTAGAATAGCTAAATCAGTTTACTTCATGTTATTAATAAATGTTTAAAATAAATTTCAATTTGCGAAAATTAATAATTCAAAAATAGGAATCATCAATTAAAACAATTATATTATCATCTAAATCAGATTTTTAAGAATATTTCGGAAGGTTCTATATATTAATTGCAATTTTTAATTAGAAATATTAACTGTTGTTAAATAAAGAACTTCAATTTTATTCAAATCAAATAATTATTTTGAAAGGAAAAAATATATTAATAATTTAAAAAAACTATTATTTAAAAAAGACGAGATAGAAAATGATTAGTTTTGAAGATAATAGTAAATATCGTAAAATGAATATAAAAAAAAATTTACTCAGCTTTATTTTGGAAGATTTAAGTCCAAGTATAAATGCTGTTGTTTCTACTAAAATCAACTCAGTTAATTTAATGAATTTCATTTCTAAATGCTCAAGTAAACCAGAAGAAAAATTCGAAAGCAATGATCAATCAAATAAAATAAATTCACACAATAACAGTTTTGAATATCAAGATCCTTCCGTTAATATTTCGGAAAATAGGGGAATAGGATCTCTGAATGTAAAATCAAAAAACTTGAAAGGAAAAAAAATTCATTTATTTGCATATCAATTTGCAAATGAGCAAAGAAATCAAAATGATAATGATTATATTTCTGCATCAAATAAAAATAATTCTTTCTTACATGAAAATAAAAACAATATTAACCATTCAAATAGTCAAAGCAAAGAAAAAATAATTATTTTGATTAAAAAAAATTTAAATTTAGATAAAAATTATCAATCTACGCAAGAGCCTCCAAAGATTTGTAAAAGTAAAATATCAAAATTTTTCACAGCATGCACTTTGCCTTTGATTAAAATGAAATGTCTTAAAGATAGCAAAAATATGGAATCCGAATTTAATGATTCCACTGCTGAAACTGATTTTGGTTCTGAAAAATCAAAAAATAATAAAATTATTTTATCTAATGAAAAAAATACTGACATTACAAGAAGTTTTGATTATTTAAAGCAACTTGCTAATAATTTAAAAGGTAAAAGTAAATTTCTCAAACCGAATAAAAAGGAACAATTTATTAGAAATAATAAAAAAAATGAAAATTTGAATATAAATAATATTAATAAAAACAAAAAGAAAAATTCACCTATAGAATATAAGGATGAGTTTATACATTTTCTTGATAATTTTGATATCGATGCATTAAGAAATGATTTAAAGATTAGATAAAATTTAGGAAATTCTTTTTAAAATAATCTCAGGAAGTTATAAATTTGAAAAAACTATTTTAAGTTAATATATATCATAAATCTAATTTAATTTTTTAACGATAAAATTCAATTATTGTAAATAAATAATCTTAAAAATTAATGACAATTCATCCAATCTTAGAAAAATTATCGAATTAATGACCAAATTTACCATAAATTTTCTTTATTCATAAAATTAATGTCCTCACTCAAAATTGAGTGGATATGAGGATTTAATTTAAAATCTTCAATCAATAAAGGATGAATGTCGATTATTAATTTAAGTGCTTTTTTTTATTAATTGTTAGCATAAAAAATTGACAACATAGTTTAATATGAAGTCTAAAAAAATTCTTCAAATAAATAAATTGTTTTTCTAGCATGAAAAGTTTGATGATCTTGAAGAAAATTAAAATTTAAGACTCATAATTGTAGTATATTTTGTAAATTCTTTAGTTTGAATGAAATAGTTTTCTTTAAATAGTTCCTAGATTAAATAGACTTATTTTAAAAGTTGAATAATTAATATTTAAAAAATAAACATTTAACTTTATTTTAGAAAATGATAGAAGTGTTTTTATTATTTTTTAGCATTTAAATTTATTTATATGTAAATCTTTTAAATTAATTCTTAACACTATATTTTTTTATTTTTAAAATATTAAACATCATTTTATTTAGTAAGTATTGTTATTTGTAAAATTATCACGAAATAGATTCGAAAAAAACAAATGATAATATCAAAAAAATCTCTATAATAAAATTCTTAAAGATAATAAATCATTTTTTAAAAAGTTCATATTTCTGGGATGCATAAATAGATAAGTTAAACACAATATTATAGAAAACAAATAATTTTAAAATTTATGAATACTGTCAAATAAATATAGTTATTAAATAAACAAAAATCAATTATTATTTAAAATCAAAAATTATTTAATATAAATTTAATTAAATTTATAAATATATGATTATCTAAATCAAATTAAATTAAAAGCGCTAATAACATTATTTTTATCATTTAAAAATTTAAAAGCAAACAAGCAAAATGAATCCTACAGAAAATATTAAACTTTTCCAAGATTTGATGAGTCACGACAAAGATCTCAGAGTTTCAGCAGAGGCAAAATTAGAAACATTAAAAAAAGTTGATTTCAGCACTGGTGTTCAGGTTTTTGTAGATGGAATGAATTTTGAAAAACCGGAAATTAGACAATTATCAACTTTACTTTTGAAAAAAACTTATTTAGAAGATAAAACAATACTCAAATTCCTTACAGCTGATAATCTTAATTATTTGGATCAAATATTAAAACAAAATCTAAACTTTGAGAAAAATGATTGGAAATCTTTGCAAAGAACAGGTGAAGCAATGGCTATATTATTTTCTGGTTCAGATCTACCAACCTGTTTTAAAGATATTATAAACTGGTTTTCAAGCACCAATGCCAAAGCAAGAAGATACGCAGTTTTCTTGATTGAAAATTTATGTGATTTAAATGTAATTACAGATGATATTGCAAAAGCAAGCTTTACTGAATTTTCACAAATTTTCGAAAAAGGACTAACTGATCCTGATATTCAAGTAAAAGTCTCCAGTTTAAAAGCTACTTCTCAATTTTTGAATAATTTGGTTAATAAAGAAACTGTTTTCAAATTCCAAAGCTTAGCATCTGTTATTATAGAAAGTTTAATCGTAGTTTTGAAAACTGATGTAGAGGCTGGAAAACAAAGTCTAATTGCCCTTAATGACTTAGCAGAAGCAAAAGGTAAATTCTGGAAAGATCACTTAGATGCTTTAATTACAGTAATTTGCGAGATTGCTAAAGAGACTAGTTTTGAAGCAGAGGTCCGTGAAACTGCTTTGGAAATTGTATATTCATTAGCTAAAGGTACTCCCGTAAATATGCGTAAGAGCAAAGTTTTAAAAAATGTATTCATTCCTTTACTTTTCCAACTCATGTGTGATTTAGATAATATAAATAATATTGAAGCTTGGACTAAATCTAATGAAGATGCGGAATTAGATAATAAAGAAATGTTTTATGGATCTGTTGAAGGATTAGGAAGATTATGCACTGATTTAGGAGGAAAATTCATGTTAGAAAACTCATTTGGATATATTGAAAATTTCTTAAATGATTCTGATTGGATTAAAAATCATGCTGCTTTTTCAGCTATGGGCTGGATGACCGCTGGATGCTATGATGAATTCAAAGCAAATATAAAAGACTTATTGAATCATATATCACTTGGATTGGTGAAAGATCATCCCAGAGTTAGATACGCAGCTTTAGTTTCTTTATCTTTCTTACTGGAAGATTTAGGTTCTTTAGCTCAAAAAAAATACTATTCAAATATATTACCTGCTTTAAATAAATTAATGTCTGAAACCGAACAAAATGTGAGAGTTCGGACACAAGCTTATAGAACACTAAAAGTATTTTTAAATGGAATACACAATGATAAAGACTTTGATGACGAGCGAATTGAAAAAATTAAGCCATTTATATTAGAAACAATGCAAATTCTTCCTATTCAATTTGAAAAAAGTGCCCAAGAGAAAAATATTGAAATGCAAGAAGAAACTTTGTCTACTTTATCAAAAATTGCTAGTTTTCTTGAAAATGATTTTCTTCCATTCTACAAACAATTTTTGTCAGGATTAAAGATGTATATTTTCTGGATGGTGGCTGATTCAAAGGAAATGAAACAATTAAAATCAACCGCAATTGAAACCATTTCTCAATTGATATCTGCTGTTTCAGATAAAGCCGCTGATTATTTTGATGATATCAAAGATATAACTGATTTCATTATAAATACTTTAGCAAGTTTAACAGAAGATGATTCACAAATTGTATCTCTTTTAAATGCTTTTTGTCATATATCAGCTGCTTTGAGAGATAGCTTTTATCCTTATTTAGATAAACTTTTTCCTTTATTAGAAAAATACATTGATGCTGACTTAGAAGCAAAAGCTGAAGATGCCACATTAAAAGAATATATTCCAGAAGAAGAAAAAAAAGGAAAACTTAATTTACTTCTTATTAAAGCAGCTGCTAATAAAAATCTAAGCTTTAATTCGTTTGCTTATCAAAATAAAGTAATGGCAGCTGAAGTTTTGTATGAAATATGTTTAAATATGGGAACTTCCTTCGCTCCTTATTTGGAAAAATACTTAACAATTACTAAAAAGTATTTCAGATGCATTCTTGCTTCAAAAGTTAGAAAATTCTGTTTTAAATCTCTCTATTCAGGTATATGCGCTTGTGCAAATGATGTAGAACAGAAAAACGTATTTACTTTAATTGGAAATGAATTATTGGAAGTATTTTCAATAAATGTAAAAGCAAGATTATTCAGAGAAGTTAAACACGGTTTGAAAGTATTTACTAATGCTTTTGCAGAAATTAAAAATAAGAATGTATTTTCTCCCGAATTTTTAGTCAAATTATACGAATGTCTTAAAAATGTAGTAATCGAATGTGAAGAAGTAAAGAAGATTCAAAAAGATATCATCAAAGATGAAGATGTTTATGATGAAAATGACGAAGAGCAAATTGTTCAAGATATTAATATGCTAAATGAAATGATTAGACGTGTTATGGAAATAAATGGAATCTTATTTAAATTGATTGGTGAAGAATTAACTGAATTAGTAAAAAATAATTTAAGCGAGTTGTTCCATAAAAATTGGTTGAATGCTATTAATAAAACAAAGGTTGATCAAGAAATTTTGAATAGTCTTTGTTTCTTTACTGATTATTTGGAATATGGAACTAATATTGTAAATTAATTTTTTAAAAAATATATTTATTTCTCAAGTTAATAATATATTATATAAAGTAATATTTCTTTAAAAAAGATTTAAAACTTATTTTTATTTAAATTTAGGCCTTTTTGTCATTCTATCCCACTTTCTTTGAATTAACTCAGAGCTTTCAAACCAGTAATGAAGATATTTTACAATCAGTAATATATGCTTATGGAACAATTACCTCAAGATTCACTCCTGAAGATTTTACAAAATATCAAGCCTTAATTTTGACTTCAATAAATCATTTACTAAGCAGACCTGTAAATGATTCCAATGGATTAACCTATGATAATGCTGTTGCTTCATTTGGAAAAGTTATTTTAAATCATATGCTTAATAGTCCCGATGTAAATTCCTTAGTTACTCAATATCTCAATCTACTTCCTTTAAAGCACGATATGGAAGAATCAGAAAAAGTTACTCTTAATTTATTAAATTTATTAAATCAGGGACATTCAGTGCTTACTCAAGATAGTATGTTATCAATAGTTAAAGAAACAATAAAAAGAATAAATTCATTTAGAACAGAGGAGGGAGAATTCTTAGAACATGAAGGAGTTGCTCTTATGTTGATTGTTTCTAATAAATTTCAAATCAATTAAAAATTTATTTTGATTTATCAACTGATTTGAAATTACAAATCAAAATTAATTAAAATTATTTATATCTTGGAAATAAGTTAGAATAGATTATTGTTTTGTTATTAATATAATTTATTTATACACTAGGTTCAAAATATGATCCATTTTAAATGAAAATTTCTCAAATGATTATTTAAATTCTTTTGTTTGTCATTATAGCACTTAAAGGTCTTTTATAATAATTATATATTGTGTTTTTTAAATTTTAAATTATTTAAAATAAAAAAATTAATTTTTCAGAATTTTTTTATGAAAATATAAAGGTTGTAAACAATTTATAATGATTATTTAAATCAAATAACAGTTTTATATATAATTAAATAAGAAAAATTCATAATACCATAGATTCTCATAAATTATGGGGATTGGGGATTGGGGATTGGGGATTGGGGATTGGGGATTGGGCCCAATCCCCAAT
>Ga0194116_10003672_pt1 | contig 18282 bp, 27 predicted proteins | sample TA2MahsurfametaG_4_FD_148617 | JGI IMG/M metagenome (GOLD analysis project Ga0194116, IMG submission 148617) | Freshwater microbial communities from Lake Tanganyika, Tanzania - TA2015008 Mahale S9 surface | ecosystem: Environmental > Aquatic > Freshwater > Lake | place: Tanzania: Lake...
TTAGACAATATAGAAAAGCTTCCAAAGAATCTAAAATATAAAACAAATAAAGAAATTGAGGTATAATTTTATTTAGAAATAATTACAATTTCAGATGATTCTTTTGTTTTATTCATTCCATAACTCCATTCGACATCTAATATTAAAAATTTATTATATAATTCACGAATATATTTACAATTATTATAAGTCATTATCCAGTTTTTTTTATTTTCCAATACTTTATAAAGTTTATTATGATCAAATGTTTCATGTAAATCACCTTTAGTACCATATAATTTGGAACCTTTTTCTAAATAATATGGTGGATCCAAAAATAATAGAGCTTTAGATTTATTTTCATGTTTAATTATGAAATCCTGAAAATCCTTATTATAAATTTTAAATTTACTAAGATTTAGTTCCTTGATTTTATCAATTGATGATTTAGTGAATCTTTTGGTACTTGCTTCATCTGAAAAGCCACCAGACAATGTAGCTCCACTGAATGAACATCTGTTTATAATAAAATAGTAAAATGCTTGAATAATTTTATCAGATTCTTCCATAATTTCTTCACGATATTTATTAAAGGTACTTTTATCAATATTATTTGCTTTATATAATTTATCAGTTAGTTCTTTATTATTATGCTTACAGGTTTTCCAAAATACATATAGAGGTCTAAATTTATCATTTGCTATTATTTTATAATTATATTTATTCTGTAAGAAAAATTCAAAAGAACCTCCACCAAAAAATGGTGATATAACTTTATTAAATTTATTTACATCAAAATTTTCATTGATTATAGAATCTAATTTTTTACAAGCTCTAGTTTTTCCACCAGGATATCTCAACGGTGAAATGTTTTCAAAATGTAATTGATCCATTAAATTATTACTAATAAATAATAATTTAATTTTTATATAAATCAATTTTTATCTTATATTTTTTTTCATAAATATTATAATGTCATTAAGTGTTGTATTATTATTAAGTAAAGAAGTTGTTAGTAAAGCTGTATCAGTATCATTAGTAGGACTAACAAATATTTTTACTTATATGAGCACATCTAGTGAAAATTTAATTATAAATAAATATAAAAATGAATTAGAAATATTAGATGTTGAATTAAAATTAAAGCTAGTAGGACAATGGTTAGAAAAAATAAATTTACAAGAAATGAATCCATCATTAGAATTAATTTATCATGGTATATCTGATTCGTGCCATAAGATATCTGACTCAATAAATAAAATCAATGAACAAATAATAAATCATCAATTAAAATGGTTTCACACATGGCGCACTCTATATTTGGATACTGAATTAGAAACATTGAAAAAAGATACCTTAATTTTAAATGAAAGATTAAGATTACTTCAGTTAGTTAAATAAATATAATCTAATAAAAAATTAATTTACCAAATATATTAATGAATATTGAATCACATTTTAATTTAATATTAGATAAATATAACTTAAATTTTTTATATAAAAAATTCATTTGTTTGTCTGTTTTAACTACCACTATTAAGGAAGGATTTTATTGGTCTTTAATTTATTTTAGTGAAATAGTTAAAACAAAACCAGAATTAATAAAGAAATTTTCTATAATTTTAATTTGTATGTTAGGGATTAATATTCCTTTGGAAAGATATTTTAATCATACCAAAGCTAAATTTATTAAAGAAATTAAAATGGCAAATACCAAATATTTCAATGATAGAATTATTAAAATGTCAAAACAAGAATTATTGAGTTTTGATTTAATAGAATATTTTAATATATTAGATCATTTTAATGATAATCTTCAAGAATATATACTAAATATTAAGAATAAATATGATATACCAATTAGATGTATGACATTAATAGTTGTAGCAATGAATAAAAAATTTAATTTATTAATTGGATTGTTCATAGTATTTTATTTTCTAGTAAAAACATTAAATGAAGATAAACTAAAGAATGAGAAAGAGTTAACCAATAAATTTTTCTTTTATGAAAATGTAATTAGAAATTATATAGTTAATGGTAAAAACTTTTTAATAAACGATGAATTTAACAAAGAATATTTAACAAATAATTTTAACAAATTTGAAAAAGTCAATAGAAATATTCAAGAATTAAACCATAAACTAGACATGAATATTAATTATATAATGTTTGCATTTATAATAATAGTTATTTGGTCAAAAATAAAAGAGTTAAATCAATATGACTTTTTCTATTATTTTCTAATAATTTATGATATAGAATTTATTTCAGATAAAGTACAAGAATATTATAAGAATAAAGTTAATTATTCAAAAATGGAAGAACGATTAAAATTTTTAAGTAGTTTTAGTCCATCAATTAAAAAAGTAGTTAATAGTCAAATAATAAATAAAATTTTAATAGATAAAATAAAAAATAAAATACCATGTATATCTATAAACAAACCTCTTGTTATAAATGAAAAAGACCATATTCTTGTTACTGGTACATCTGGATCTGGTAAAACATCACTATTATATGTATTAAAAGGAATTATCAAACCAATAGAATTATCTATAAAACCTAATATTGAAATAATTAATGCTCAAACTTATTTGACTCTTCCAAATCACAAAAGTTTATTTAGTGGTAACTCATTTGATATAATAACTAATTATGATAAAACACCAAATGTTAAATTAATTAATTGGGCATTAAAGGCATCAAAAATAAATCATAAAATTAAATCAAATGAATTTGTTGATATTGAAAAATTATCTGGTGGTGAAAAAATAAGATTAATAATAGCACGTATTATTTATACTGTGAAAACTAGAAATTATAATATTTTATTATTTGATGAAATAGATGAAAATCTTAATGATCAATTAGCTCAAGAAATTTGTAATAATTTAAGAGATATATTTAAGGATAAAATCATTTTATATATCACTCATAATGAAAAAGTTAAAAAATTATTTTCTAAAAAATTTTTAGTAACTAAAGGATTAATCACACATCAATAAAATTTATTTTATCTAAATCTATTGAATCGTATGGATCTGTATATTCTATATTATATGTTAAATTAATTGTATTATATTGTTTATCAACATATTTTTTTATATATTCTTTACTAGCACCATTTTCTTCTAAAAATGCTTTATTTTTTAAAAGAAACTGAACAGCTTTATCTCTTTTTTGTTTAATATCTTTTTCTAAATTTTTATTTTCTAATTTTTTTTGTTTATCATTATATTTCTTAATTTTTGTTTCATATTCTAAATTAATCCTATCATATTGTTCATTTATATATTTAGTAATTAGAATATTATCTATATTATTAGCTATCATTTCATCTCGTAGTTCTAAAACATGTTTAATTTCTTTGTTTTTCCAATTATTAGCCATAGTAATTGATCTAGGAATTTTGTTTGTTTTACAGTTTTCCATAATCAAAATCTTAATATTATTAATATATTTATTTTTATAAATAAAATTTATAAAATTGTACTTAAAATAATATTTTTATTAATTATTAATGAAAATAAAAATTAGAAGAAGTTGTCAATCAGATTTAGATAAAGTTTTTGATTTACATGTTAAATGTTTTTCTCAATCGGATCATTGGTATAAGTCAAATATAAGGCATTATTTAGATAATGGAATAGTAGTTGAAACTAAAGATTCAAATAAAATAATCGGCATTCTATTGCAAGGTTCAATAACACCATGTAATCAAGATTTAAATGTTGAAAGTTCTTCTACCGATTTCTCAATGTTTTCTTCAACTAATATAAATCAAGATATAAAACAAGAATCAGATTATAAAGCCGACGAATTTATTCCTGTTAATGATACCGGAAAATTATTTTTAGAAAAATCTATTCATTTTAAGGAATTATATGGTATTGTAATGATATGTGTAGATAGTGAATATAGAGGTAAAGGTTTGGCTCAAAAACTGATTGAAAAGCATTGGCAAGATAATCCAAATAAAATATTGTGTTTAAATACTCGAAGGTCAAATATTAATGCTTATAGTTTATATAAAAAAATGGGTTATGATCATATTGCATTAATAAAAAATAAATATTTTTTACCAACTGAAGATTCTATTTTCATGATTAAAGATTTATCTTAATAATCAGAAATGTCAAAAAAGTTTTCAGATAATGGTTCATAAGCACCATTTCGTCCTGAAACTTCATTAAACATTCCACCACATAATCTTAATACCATATGTATATTACCATTTCGAATTAAATTATAATCAGATAAAAAGTTTTTATCATCTAATTCACGTCCTGCAAATATAAGTCTCATTTGATCAATTGGAATAGCATCTTTTTCTTGAATATGTAATTTTAGATCATATATAGTAGTTTCATTTAATTGATTCAAACTAACTGGAAATGATCTTCCAGTTAATGTCTTTACATACATATGAAATGAGTTAGGTTTTTCTTCAAAAAGTTCAGGTCGATACATTTTCTTTTGACTATTTGTATCTTGAATACTCAAATTAAATTTCTTAATATTTTTTGTTATATTAATTGTATCTTCAACTGAATTGGTAATTGGAATAACATTATTTTCTTCATCTAAAAAATCATATTTATAATGCTCAAAATTTAATAGTCTGTACTTGAATTCATTAAAAAACCAGTCATAAATAGTTTTAATTGTCTGAACATCTGGATTATATTTAACATGAATTTTTTTTGAATTCAAGGTATTGATGGTAATAATATTGTTAAAAGTATTTGGTAAAACTTCCATTAAAAATTGATGTATTTAGAGTATAATAACATATTTTATCAATTTTTTAATGGAAAGAACATTAAGAATTCCTACTAAAAACCAACTATTAGAAATGGTTAAAAAAGAAGAAGAAATTAGGTGGTCACCATGGTATCAATCCGAATGCGATCGAGTTAAAGACCAAGTTAATGGATGGTTAGAAGTATCAGCTCAAGTACAATATCAAATAGCAAAAGATTTTGGTTTTGATACTGAAGTAGAATCCGATATAGCAGTTAATCATTTGAGGAGAGCGCGTTATCTCTATCCAGATGAACCATTATTTGAATCAATACCAGTTTATGTAAGAAATAATTTAGCAAAACAAATAAAATATCAAAATGGTAATACTATACCAAATGTTCCTATTAATTCATTAGATGGTAAAGAAACATTTAATTTGGTTGATATACTTGATAAATCAAAAGCAAATGTCATTTTCGGGAGTTCACACACTTGACAACCGTTCAGAGCAAACATTGAGATCATCAAAGATCTAAATCATAATGCAAATTTAATTATGATTTACATCAATGAGGCTCATGCTGTTGATGTCTGGCCTATAGGTCTAAGTGCTGGAACCTTAAATTATTCTCATAAGAAGATAGAGGATAGAAGTTCATGTGCTATAAAATTCATCCAAACATTTGATTTCAATATTCCAACTTATTTGGATACAATGTCAAATGCATTTGCTGATGAATTTAGTGTGTGGCCTTTCAGATACTTTATCATCAATTGGTCAGAAGAGTCAAATTCATTTGTTTTCTCATTTATTCCAAATCCATCAGAATCAGAATTTGATATAATCGAATTAATAGCAAAATTAGAGTGACGGAATCAATTTAAACTTTTTTAAGAAGTTGATTCCTGAGAATAAAATTTTGTTGCTATATTTAAAAAAATATTTTCTTTAAAAATAATGAATTTTATAAAAACTAATAAAAATAATGATTTATTCCTAGTAAATTCTGATTTTAATCAAAAATCTTTTTGGTATAATCCAATCCCAGATGAATTAGTAGATGAAAAATTTATTAAATCTGTTGATTCAACTAAATATTTTGATCAAAATGGTTATGATTTATGTCCTCTTGAACAATTATATGCTCAATATAATTCAGACGTTGATTTAACAAAATATCGTACTGTTAGAATTAGTGTTCAAAAACCATGGTTTGGTCAAGATGATAAAACATCTGGATATGTATTAAATCATTCTATGTTATTGGAAAGAAAAGGATACGATGGTCCAGCTTTAGAACAATTAAGAGATTGGTCTAGAGTTAATCCATTATTATATAGATTAATAAATTATAAAAGTAAATGGGGTTTAGATTTTTCACTTGATTATGTAGATTTATCAGGCGAATGTATAGAAATTTTACATTATGAATATGATAGTTTTAATATAAATGAAATAAATCATGTAAAAACTAAAGTTGAAAATAAAATAATAACTTGTAATTTTGATGAAATATCAAAAGATCTAATATCAAAAAAATTAGAATGGTTTAATTTAGAATTTTTTGATCAATCATCATGGAAAACAAAATATTTTAATTTAGAACCAGAAAGATTTAAGATGGTTGGATGGCAGTAAAAAATTTGATTAAATTATATTATATATATTAACATGAATATATATTATGACAGACACAAATATCGATAATAAACTTAAAAAACCAGCATGTAAAAAATGCTATGTAAATGTCTATTACTGCCATGTATATGGGTACACAGGTGGAATATCGAAGAAGAAAGAAAATAACACTGATAATTTAGTTGATGATTGGGAAATATGTTTGTATGCACCTCCTGATAATTTATATCGATTAGTAATTGTTGATTCAGACCAATATTATGAAGGATTTTATAAAGAAAAATTAAAATATATGTTGTATAATAATGATTTCAATAATATTAATGATGCGGTTGAAAAACTTTCTGAAATAAAAGAAAAATGTAAAAAACAAGATTATAGTTGGTGTAATTATAGTTTTGATAATGATGAAGCATATTTAGTATATGGAATTTATGACAATAAATTTAAATTTGAAAAGGTAGGTGTCGTTGATGATGACAAAGAGTTATAGCAATATCTAAAAAAATCTAATATAAATAAGATTATAAATAAAATCATTTGCACTGTTGTCCCAGGAGCCAGTTATCAAAAGATTCGCCGTTGGATGGAACCAGAAAGATTTACGATGGTTTGATAGCAAAAAAAATATAGTTGATATATATGAAATATTTTATTTTAGTTTTATGTGTTTATTTAATTATAGCTTTTATAAAATATAATCAAAAAAAATTAGCAAATAGTAATTATACTAATTATGGTAATATTATAGATAGAATGACTATATTATATTTATACTGTGAAGGAGATAAAGATAAATTTAAAAAATTAAAAAACAAGTATTATAATGAAGAAATTTATAAAAATAATATATTTTTATTTGATTTTGATTATAAATTTAATATATCATTACATGATAAAATAATATTATTTTTTTCATTATATTTTCATTCTACAAATTTATGGACAATTGAATTAGATTGTAAAAATCACATGTATAAGTTTATTGATTTTGTAGTAAATAATTATATTAATCAAAATGAATTAATTAATATTGATAAAAATATTATGAAAGAAACAATATGTATTCATTTTAGATGTTCAGATAGTCCATTTAATAGATGTCAATCATATGAACTTGTATCATTAAATTTCTATAAAGAAGCTATTAAAATAGCATTATCTAATCAAAAAATAAGTAGAATAATAATTTTATCATCTACTAAACACAGAGGTGATATAAATAATATTTTTTTAAAAAAAATATCCAAAAATCAATCTTTGATAAATCAAGAATATTGTAGTGAATATTTAAATGAATATATAAAAGGACTAAAAGAATATCTACAAAATTATAATATTTCAATAGAAATAGAAAGCAATAATATTAGTACAGATTTATATTATTTAAAAAATGCAGCTTGTTCAATTTTATCATGTGGTACTTTTGGATTATATGGAGCTTATGCTTCTAATAACTTATTAATATTATCTGATAATTTAAAAAATAATAATTATAGAAATAACATTGTTATAGTTGAAGATTATTTAATAAAACACAAAAATATTAAAGATTATTATGATTTATCTGAAATAAAACAGTGTATAAACAATTAGAAACAATAATTATTGATTATATCAGCCAATTCATTAGGATTAGAACAAATTGTTACTTTAATTTTATTGAAATCTTTAGTTATTAATCCATTAAATTTTAGATCATTAAATAAATTAATTAAATTATCAAAAATATGACAACAATTAAAAATAAATATTGGTTTTGAACATTCTTCAATATCATTTTTAGTCATTACTTCAAACATTTCACTACATGTTCCATAACCACCAGGTAGAATTAGATAAGCATCACCTAGTTCAATTAATTTTTTTTGTCTTTCATTAATATTATCAAAAACATAATCATCATTAATATATGGTTCAACAAATTTATTAACATTAGAAGAAATAATATTACCATCTGATTCAATAAATATTCTTCTTACTGTACCCATCAACCCACAAGTTCCACCACCATAAACTATATTAAATTTATAAACATCTAATAATTTAATAAAATTTTGAATTTCCAAATGAAAATCATTATTAATATTATCTTTACTTGAACAGAAAACGGTTAAATTTATCATGTTCCTATTATTATATCATATATAAAAAATACATATAATATAATTTTTTCATCCCCACCATTTAGCACCTACTTCAATTCCTGTATCATTTTCACCTTCTAGTCTAACAGGATTAATTTCAGCATTTGAATCTAATCCTAGTTCAGTTAACAATTGAATACGATCTTGATTTATAGAATTCCATTTTGGTATTTGTCTATCAGTTTGTCTTAATTTATTTAAAAGAAATTCTACACCATTATCACCATGAATCCAAGCATCATTAACTATAATATCATATTTATCTTGAGCTGTAAGAGCTTGATCTCCGATAATTTCTGGAAACATTGTTTGTAATTCTGTAGGTGTCTTACATGATGCCATCATATTACCTAATACATTAGCACAAATTTCATGAAGAAAAACTGGTTCTAGTTCATAATCCTCTTTTGTTTTACCCTCTGAAGCTAATTGTTCTAGTTGATTTGTTTGTTGTGTTTTATGCCAATCATAAGGATGTAATTCAAGAAAAATACTTAAATGCATAAGTTGCATAACTTCTAAATAATTTTTTCCATTTAAAAAGTTTAAATCATATTGTTTTCTTGTATCATCGGGATAATTTAAGTCTGAAAAAGTAATATGTTGATCTAACCATAGACAAACAGTTTTCATATTTTTCAAAGTGGCATTTTTATTTGCTATATAAATAACTTCCCTTAAATTATCAGCTGGACGAGCACCTGCTAAAACAGACATTAATTGAGAATTTAGTATAATATTTTCTCTTATTAGAAAAATATTTTCATCTTTACAAACAACAGCTACATATCCTGGTTCAAAATTAGGAAATGTATCATTTTGTATATCAGATTTTTTTAATCCGGTGTGTCTAAATGGTTGTAACCCATCAAATGAAGCAACTGTTTGTTTAGATGGCTCATAAATTGGTTGTCCTCGTGAATTTATTCCAACTAGTCTACCAAGTTGTGACATATATATATATATATATATATATTTTTTAACAATTTAATATAATAGTTTGAAAAAAATTCAAACATATATAATCATTTAATTTTTTAATTAAACTTATTTCATTTTGAGATAGATTAATTCTATCTATTTCTTTACTAATTAAAAATAATGATTTGTTTAAAAAATTTAAAGTATAATTATTCATATTTTCTATATTTGATTGACTAATATAATTAAGTAATTTTTTAGTATAGTTTATACTTATATCTCCTGATAATTTTTCTAAATCATTTATTCTATCTAACAACATTGTATTAGAACAATTTTTCATTCTCAAATATTTTATTTGACAAAAAAGCATGGAATATACCTCAAATAATATTTTATGTTTTTCTATCATTTTTTTACTAGCTAATATGTCATAAATTTTTTGTGCTTCAGTTGATAAATTAAAACAAGGTGGATAATTTTTATAATTATTATTATTTCTTGAATTTTCTATCCATGAATTAGAAAAATTATCATTTTTACTTAATAATTTTAATCCTATGATTGCTGTAGCTATACCAAGTAAAATGTTTTGCATATATATTTAATTATAAATTAATTATCCATTAACATAGATGCAGCTAATTCAACATTTTTGTTACATAATAAATATGCTTGAATACTTGCATCTTTGGGAAATCCTAATGATACTAGTGTATCAATATTGTGTTGATCTTGTTCGGTAAGATCATTAGAAACATGAGCATTCATATCATCAACACATTCACTATCACTAATTTCTGTAGTATCATTATAAATACGTTCAAATAATGGACGTAATTGATCACTAGACATTACTTCAAGTAATGCTGGAAAATTGTTCATAAATAATTCAGTAAATTGAGGAGTTTGTCTAATAAAAAATAAAGTAGCAATAACTGAAGCTCTTAATTTATCAACTTCATTTATATTTTGATTTAAATTTTCATGAACTGGTTCAATTTTAACTTCTTGATTTAGAGAAGTAGATAATCCTTGATTTGTATCAGTTTTAACTTCTTGTTTTTGAGCAATAGATGATTCAGATTTATTTTTACTTACCATATAAATAATAGTAAGTTGTTTCTCATCTTTAAATTCTTGAAATGTTGAAGAATTACTTAATACTCTTCCTTTAAAAATAAATTTAATAGTATTTTTTTCAGGATCTATTTCATTTTGTTCCATTAATTTAGGAACTACTGATTCAAGTTTATCATTAGGATCTACTTGAATTGAAATAGTCTTATTACTCATATTCTTAAATAATACATCCATTAACTAATGAAAATATAGTTTTTAATATATTAAATTCAATTTTATTTAATATATTAAATTTACTCTAATCCAATTTTGAATTAGTTTATTATTTTTGCCATTATTGAATGTAAGCCATCAATATATTGTGTAATTGCTTCTGGATTTTCTTTTTTATTTACTATTACTAAAGTATTAAAAATAATATTTATTAAATATTTTGCATATTTAATTATAAATTAATTATCCATCCATTAGCATAGATGCAGCTAATTCGAAATAATAGTTTAAAATAGTATTAATAATTGAGTTATTTATAAATTAATTTTAATTATATTGTATAGTATAATGTGTATAAATTTCAAAACTTCAATTGGTGCATTTATTGTTGGTACTATTTCTGCCTTAATATTAAATCAAAGTGAAAATAAAGAGAAACAAGTAATAGGAAAATTTATATTATTTTATACAATGGTTCAACTATTTGAAGCATTGATTTATTATAATAATAAAGAAATATATTCAAGATTATTATTGATGAATTTAGGTTTTCAAGGTTTAGTATTTTCATTATTATTAAATGATTACGTTCCAATTAATAAAATATATATTTATATCACAGGATTAATCGCAGCTGTAATTTTTTATAAATCAATACAACCTAAAATTAAAAAAGCATCTGTAAATGAAGGAATGAAATGGAATTTTATGAATAGAAATTCGGGTTTACTATTAGTAATAATGTATATTTTAATGTTTATATCTGTATTAGATAATAGCAAAAAATTAGACTACATAAATAAATTAGGAATCTTATTATTTATAACTTTAATAATATCTTATAATAATACAAATAGACCAAGTATGTGGTGTCTATCATCAGCTATTATAGCTCCTTTAATAATATTTATTTAATTATAAATTTTAATATATTAAATTTACTTTAATCCAATTCTGAATTTGTTTATTATTTTTAGCCATTATTGAATGTAAACCATCAATATATTGAGAAATATCATCTGGATTTTCTTCTTTATTTACTATTACTAAAGTATTGTAAATAATATTTATTAAATTTTCAGAATATAAACTAATGACATTTTCAAATACTTCATCTAAATTAATTTTTTCTTCAGGTAAAAGTTTATCTTCAGTTACAGTTCCTGATATTAACAAAGTTTTATACATATTTAATACTTGTATAATTGTATTTGAATTAGTAGAGCCATATGTTTTAATTAAATTATCAAATCCTTTAATACTCATTTCAATAATTAAATTAAAAGTTTTTTGATCAATAGGACTTTTCTTAGAAATAGTTGGATTATACCATTTAAGAAATCTTTTAATAACCTGAAAGAAGAAATAAACATCATCTTTTTTATCAGAATTATACCATCTACTAACTGGTTGTGTAAAGCAAGGTAATTGTAAATATAAAATATTTTCTTGAATAGTAAATTTAGTCCCAACAGGACTGACGCTAAGTAAAGCCAATTGTAACATTGCTTGAAGAGGTTCTAAAAGCATAGCTAATTTGTCTTTGGATTTACTTGAACTAATTGACTGATACAAATTTTTTATTTGTCCAGCTTGTAAAATAAAAAGGGGATTCATAATGATATTCTTAATTGAACTTAGAATAAAAAATTTGTAAAAAAAATAACTTATATTATATTCAATTATATAATGGATCCATTAAATCTATTTATTATGACAAAAACGGATTTTGGTTATAAGTTAATAAAAGCCGATAAAATAATAGATATAAATAATTTTAATATTACACAAGTTAATGCAGATGAATATTATTTAGAAAAAAAATTAAATTATAAAGAAATAACTCCTAAAACTTTATGTAAATATGATTTTACTGGATGTATTATTAAACAGTGTTTATTAGATAATAATTTAATACAAGTTAAATCATTAAATAAATTATTGGAAAAAGTATATTTAAAAATAAATAATAAAGAAGTAATTAAAAAAAATTCTTTATTAAATATCGAATTTATTAATAATGATATTAGAGGTTGGAATCAAATAAAAAAACTTGGAATATCTTATCCAAAACCTAAATCAAATATGTTAATTCATGAAATATCTAAACAACTTGAAATAGCTAATATAAGTATGATGTTAAAATTAGAATTGGAAAATGACCAATTAATTAAAATAAAAATATAATTTACAAATACATATTAATAGGAGGTGGACTTTCTTCATCTTTTTCTTCCAAGTTTTTAATAGCAAGTTTCATATCTTCCAAAATAATTATTTTATCTTGTAAGTTATCATTAAATGCTCTTAGTGATTGACATTGTTTAATTTCATTAATAAATTTTTCAATATCACCACCAAAATAAGAAAATTGGGATTTATTATCAGTAAAGAATTTATTTAATTCTTCATCTGATGTATTTAGTTTGAACAAAGTTTGATTAAGTTTTCTAATAAAAATTTCTTTTAATTCAATTGGTTGATAACCATTGATTTTATAATGTGAATGAAACCTTCGTCTCAAACCCTTATTGTAACCAAATAAACAAGAATTCATATCATCTTCATATCCTGCAATAATAAACATGAACTCTCCTTTGCGCTCACTTAAATATTGATTCAACATATCAATAGCTTCCTTAGAAAAACTATCTCTTTTTTCTTTATTACCAAGAGAATATGCTTCATCTAAAAACAAAACACCACCCATAGCACTTTCCAAAAGTTGCCTAGTTTTAGGAGCAGTTTGTCCTAAATACTCACCAACTAGATCATCTCGTTTAATTTCGATGAATTTGTCAGTTTTTAAAATTCCAAGTCGAACAAAAATATCAGCATAAATTTTAGCAAATTCAGTTTTACCTACACCTGGTGGTCCAGAAATAATAGTGTGAAGATACTCGTTTGAATATGAATTTTTAATCCAATAAATAATCTTCTTAAAAATATCACTCTTAATATTCTCTAATCCAACCATAGAATTAAGTTTTATCAATGGTGTAATTAAATAATGGAGTCTTTGAAGAGTATGATCATGTCTGAGTTCATACCAATTTGATTTTAATTTAATAATATCATCAATTGATTTAATTGATCTCATAACTTCATTAATTTTCTGAGGTGTCCAAGTAGAAAAATTAGGATAGAAATTAACAAGTTCAAAACGAGATTTAGAAAATGCTGGTTTCTTACATAAATTATCTTTTTCTTTCTTTAGAAAATATTCTGCATCAGAGAGTTTTCTCTTGAGAGATGATACTTCTCTTTCATGATCTTTCTTAAATTCATCTAATTCTTTCTTGATTTTATCACGTTCAACTACAAGCTGTTGTATCGGTAAATTTGATAACATAGCAATATTATGAGTAAGAACACAGTTATTGTATAGAAGTGGATCCATTTGAGTCGATTGATTCATTAATATACATAAATTTTTAAAGCTAAATATTCTTTTTTCAATTTTTTACAAGCTCATTATATACACTCCAACATTCTTGAATCATTTGATTTATGATTTTGAATAAATCATGTTTATATATTTGATAGGAATCATTTAACAAGTTTGATTTATAGATATTAAATAATTGTTTTGATTTTTGATAATATTTTTCTTTAATTTCTTTTGTTTTTTCTAAAAAATTTATCATTATAATTTTATCAGCAAATAAACTAATACATAGAATAAATGTTTTATATATTTTCATTATTAAATTGGTTGATTCTCCGTTAATTAGTAAATTATTTTGTAGATAATATTCAATAAAACCATATTTAGGATCTAATATACAACTATTATCTAAATCACTTATGTACAACTCTTTTATTAAATCATTATTTTTCTCAACTAAAATATTAGACAATGATAGTTTATTCCAGATAAAACCATATTTATCAAATAATTCAATTTGTATAAGTATGATATAATTAATTATTTCATTTATACTAGTTACATTTAGTTTATTTTGAAATTGTCTTAAATTACAATCATATTTTTTTATAATTTCAAAATAAAGATTATCTTGATTAAATTTTTGATATGTATGTGCAACGTATTCACAATCATTTAATATATCCATCATATCATTATATTTAGTAGGTGGATTAATTATCATTTTTACAACATAATTATTAAGACAATTATCTTCAATATATTTTTTAACTTGATTAATTATATTACCACATCGAGAACCAATTAAAATAAATTTGTTATATGTTTTTATATCCATTATATCAATTCATAAAAAAACATTTGCTTTAATTATTGGATTATCTAGTGAGTCTAGAATCCAGACAATATGTTTTGTACCATCTATTATTACTTTATGATATGGTAAAATATTTGATAGGAATCATCTATCAAATTTAATTTATAGATATTAAATAATTGTTTTAATTTTTTTATTTTTTCTAAAAAATTATTCATAAAAAATTTATTAGCTAAACTTAAGTCAGGTAAAAAAGTTTTATAAATTTTTATATCATATATAATAAATAAAAAATGGTATTATTAAATGGAAATTATTTTTTAATAAAATATTTAGGAATAATATTTATTATAGCAGGGATACTTAGAATCTTTTTATTAAAAGATCGTAAAAATGAATTACATAATATGAATCTTCCTAATGGAACTGATTATATAATAATTATGTTTGAAATAATTTGTGGTTTTATTTTATTTTTCAATCTTGCTGATATATCAATTACTTTATCAATTTTATTATTATTTCTTATATTAGGATCATTATTAATTATATATAATAATTTTAATAGTTTATTAAAAGAAATAAATACTGTATGGACATTTCAACCTACAATGATGTCTCTAGTATTCCATTTTACTTATATTATTATGATTATTGGTATTTGTCTAAATTTAAAACAAATTGTATTATATAAATAATTATATATTTGAAGGTATTTGTATTACACCTTTTTTCATTTCAAACGCCGATTATTTTTCTTCTAATTTTTTTAATCTTTCATCTACAATTTGTAGAATATTATAAACAGCTTCCAAATGTGTAACAAGTTCTTGGTCATAATATCTTACCAATGGAACTGATTTAGAATATCTATTATTTTTAATCGCACTTTTCTTTTCAGTTAATACATCATTTATGACCTTAAAATTATGGTCTATTTTTTTTTATAAATTTCATCTTTTTCTTTTTGTTGTTTTTTCAATTCTAATATTCTTAATTGTAGATATTGTATTTCTTCGGTAACTGAACTCATCTTAAATATAAATACTATATTTTGATTATTTAAATTTTATTATAAAATTAGTGTTTGAAATGTTAAAAGGTGTAAATAATTTAATAATTTTAGTTTATTAAATTTGTAATATATCAATTCATAAAAAAACATTTGCTTTAATTATTGGATTATCTAGTGAGTCTAGAATCCAGACAATATGTTTTGTACCATCTATTATTACTTTATGATATGGTAAAACATTTGATAAATTATATCTTATAAAACTATCTAAATTGTATTGACGAATAGAAGGTGGAAAATTTTCAGTTAATAATTTTTCATAATATTTATCTGGTGTTTCAAAATCATAATTACCTTTTATCTTATCTAAATATTTAGTAACTGAAGAAGCTTGAATGCTCACCATATCTTTAACATTTTCAGATACTAATTCAGTAGGAGAAACAGAATAATGAACTTTTCTTATTCCAACAGCTTTCATCATACTAAGACAGTTGTGACAGGGTCTAGCGTTGCAAGTTTCTCCTGCGCGATTGACCCTGATTACGACAATGTCAAGTTTTTGTTTCTTTGATTTCACCTGGTTTAAGGCACCACCCATTTTTCTTGTCAAACGAGAGAGAGCGTCCAAAGTAGTTAACTATAGCGCGAGCTTCAGCGTGTAGACTACCAAAACAGATACCTCGGCAACAATTCTGAACTGAATTGCAACACGGTTTACTCAATATTTTATTACCTTTAGTAATAGCAGCAGCAAGTTGTTGATCAATGAGACTCTTCTGAGCCTCACGATACAGTATATTTATCAGATTTCCTTTCGACGACGACATTAAAGTATGATACTTTTAGGCTTTTAAATTAATGTTTCAATTTTTTTATTTCATAAAAAAATTATATCTTATGACAATTTTTTTATTTCATAAAAAAATTATATCTTATGACAATTTTTTATTAAAGTTATATATAATTACAAATTTGTATTACATAATTATCATTTTGTTTGATTAATTCAAATGGTTTAGCACAACCATATACAAGATTATCTGCTACATATTTATCACAGTTTTCTTTTGTTTCATGAGGATTTATTTGTTGCAAATTTGATTTGAAAATAGCATGTCTAAAAATACCACAATTAATTTCATTAGAATATACTATTATTTGTTCTTGACAATGTGGACAGTTAAAATGAAGCTCCATTAATTATAATTATAATAAAAAAAATAATTAAAACTCAATTTTTAATTAAAGTTAATTTTATAAAAAGTATGTAAAATCCATACAGATAATCCAATTAATGTATCAATAGCTAATACTACCCATGAATGCTTAAATTTAGTAAATGCTAATATTGCAAAAAGTAACCAAATTAATCCATGTACTAATCTCATTTGATTCCACCATATTTTTTTATCACCTAACCATTCTAATTGTTTATCTGCTCTTTCATTACCAAATATATAAATATGTAATATACTAATTGAAAATAATAAATAAAACCCACCAATATATGGTAAATAATTTATATTGGAACTCAAATATGATAAAAATGATCTTAAACCAATACATCCTAAAATAAAAATAGCTTTTCTTAATAACATTATATTAGACTATAAATAATTATTTAGTAGCATTTACCAAACGTTTTATTTCATTAATCATTTCAGAAGGTGAATAATATCGATTAACATCATTATAATCTAATTCATCATTGTATATCAACTTACCATAAGTATCAATTAAAGCAGTTTCGTAAACTACATTTTTCTTAATACTTGATAAACCTAAGTTGGCATCTGGTGGAATACTACATGAAACAAAACCAACATTAAATTTATTTTCTGGAATTTGTACACGAAAACAATAACTAACTTTAGGTTGTACAACACATCCAAGTTCTTTTAGTGTATTATCAGCTTGCATTACTTCTTGTAATTGTCGCGCGTGCATGCTGCATGCATTTAAGTCTTTTTGAAAGTTTAGGGAATCCATTATAAGGGAATCCAAAGAATAATTATAATAAACTTCAATTTTTATTAAATAATATAAATATTTTATCAAATAAGTTAGATATGGAATTTATTAAATCTCCAAGACACTTATTAAAACCTATTTTTATTGGTGATGAAAATGTAGGTAAAACATCTTTGTTATGTAAATATACCAATAATATTTATGAAAATAAAATATTAATTGATCTATTTACTAAAGAAATTCAAATTAATAATCAAAAAATTAGATTATTAATGTGGGATATTAAAGGGCATCCATCTTTTGAAAAAATAAATACAAATCATATTAGAGATTGCAATGCATATATAATATTATTTG
>Ga0194116_10003678_pt1 | contig 18270 bp, 12 predicted proteins | sample TA2MahsurfametaG_4_FD_148617 | JGI IMG/M metagenome (GOLD analysis project Ga0194116, IMG submission 148617) | Freshwater microbial communities from Lake Tanganyika, Tanzania - TA2015008 Mahale S9 surface | ecosystem: Environmental > Aquatic > Freshwater > Lake | place: Tanzania: Lake...
TCCCCAAATAAAAAATATTATTTAATCGAATAATTTTTGAAATTGTTAATATGATTTTATAATAATAAAAATAATTTTATTTCTATAAAAACTATCAAGGAAAAAATAAATTATTTTTTTGATAGATTTGATTTTAAATTCATCTGATTATGATTATTTATAAATTAATTTAACGATGAAGATTATTGGTTAATAACAATATTCATAATTTCAAATCAATAAAGGTAAAATAAAATTTAAATATGAAAGTGCTTTTGAAAATTTAAAATAATTTTAAATTTTTTTTTCAAAAATTCACATTATAAATTAAAAAGAAATGAGAAACGATACAATTTTACTTCAGAAGCAGATTATGGATAATTCCAAATCAATAAATGAATACTTTAAAGATCTTTTTGATTGGGAAAAAGATATAAGCAAAAGAGATCAAATTGTTAAATGTGAATCGACTAAAAACCCCATACAAATAAATAAAAATTTTGTTTCTGAAACAGAAAATATTAAGGAAAAAGAAGAAAATAAAAATTCTGATTTAAATAAAAAAGACAATTCAGAAAAAACTGAGAAGTTAAAAAGAGACACTACTATGATGAAGGATTACTATGCTGCATGGGATAAATTCAAAGTTGATAGTGAAGAGGAAGGGTCAGAGTCTGAGAAAGAAAAAGCAATTAAATCTAAAAGTAACTTTAAAAATAAATAGTTAATTATAATAATTTGTTTAAATAAGATGGGAATTTTAGGAACAAATACTCATTCAAAGATTATATATCATTTTTCAAATCATAAAATCAAATATCTAATTAAAAATGATTTTACTTTTTTTATGGCCATATTTCAAAAAATTCCTTGAAAAACATTTTTTAATTATAAATAAAGATTTAATATAAATATATCAGATGCAATGAATAATTACAAAACTTCGGAGGCGAAACCTAACTCCAATATAAAAATTACTAATAGAAGACTGATAAATACATGTACAAATAACCCTGAATTTTTCAGCAATGAAGAAAATTCATACAACGATAAATTTGATAGATATATAAACTTGGATTTTGATTATATTTTCCGCATGCGAAATGAAGCCAATACATTTTTTGCAATTTCAAACTTTAATAAAAGCATTGAATTAAATACAACTGTTATTAAGCTTATTGAAAACAAAAAAAAACTATTTATTAATTTGCTTGAAAAAAATAATTTTGAAATTTTGAAAAACATTAATACCAAAAAGAGCAATAGTGAATATGGAACGGAAATTATCGAAGAATTCGATTTCTCAAAAAGTAAAACGTTTGAAATAGTCACAAATTGTTTAAATAACAGAGGAAATAGCTATTTGCGTAATAATAACTTCAAAGAGGCAATAAATGACTTTAATATTGTATTAGAGAGAGATCCCAAGAATGTAAAAGCCTATTTCAGAAGAGCAGTTGCCTATTTCAATTTACAGATTTATAATAATTCTCTTAGAGATTTAAAGAATGCTTTGGATTTAACTATAAATGATCAAGAAAAAAAAGGAATCCAAAATCAAATTGATAAAACTTTAAATGAAATAAATACCCTTGTTCAAAGTTATAAAAAGAAAAGTGAAAATTATGAACTATCACAAGAAACTGTGTTCAGAAGAGCCATTTTGACCGACATAAATGAAGACTTAGTACAAAGCATTAAAGATTTGAAAGAAAATGGGGAAAAATATAAATCAGAAAATGAAGAGGCTTATAATTTTAAAAAAGGTATTTATAGCTTATTTTAAATAATTATTTGAATAATCCAATTTCAGATCTAATTAATGTCAAACTTTTCAACACATTTAATGGATGTGAATTTTTCAAGAACAGTCAGTATAATGTTAGCAATAATATCAAGTCTGAAAAGACAAGCAAAATTGAGAACGGTGATTTTTAAATCTTTTTAAATTCAAATATGGCTTAAAATTTCTTTTTGAAACAATAAATATTATTTTTTTTTCTGGTTTTATATTTCTGAATTTTATAATTCTTCAATCAAGATTCGGATCAATTAAAGATAAAGTCCAATAATGATAATAAACAAACTCTAGATGATTTAAGTAATACCTTAAACAACACAAGCTCGACGACTAAAACAAATAAAAATAGTTATAAAACTATTCAAACTGCAAATATAAATAAAGAGGAATTATTAAAATTCGTCTATGATATTTCTTTTCAAAACTTAACAGCATCTTCATTTAAATATGCTTTTAGAAATCTCAAGAATGATCAAAGAGAAAAAGAGGATTATTTCCTTGTAATTAGAATATCTTTTAAATTTATTATTTTAGAAAATCAATCCTAACTACATTCCTAAAATTTTCCTCAATGACATTGATAAAGATATCCTAGTCGAAATTTTTACTTGCATAAAGGGTATTATTGATAGATCCAAGTATAAACAGTTTAATTATAAATTTTACAAATGTTAAAGATTATTATTTGAAATTTATTTTTAAAAAAAAGGCTTTGCGATTTAGAAGAAAAAGAATCACTGAACCATTATCAAATTTATAATATATTCGCAATTGATGTTTTAAAAAATTTGCTGAAGATTAATAGATTTAAATTGGTGATACGCTTGCTGTCTAAGAAAGATAAGAAAGGTAACAAAAATTTTAACTCTAATTTCTTTAAAATTTATTTAGTCTTGGAAGACATTTTCGATTCATTTGATAAAGATTGGGATTCTGAATTGATCTCAATTAGAGATTCATATAACAATATAAAATAAACAAGAAAAATAATTTTTTACATAATTAATTCCCAAAAAATTATTGTAATACTAAAATTTATTTTGGATTGTTAATCATTTATCTATATTAAATATGAAAGTTATTTAGCTGTTAAAATTCCCAAAAGGATTATACTAAATGATTCTCTTTATATTTTCAAAAAAATAATGGAAAACTATTCGTATTCATTTATCTTAAGTTATTTAAATAAATATTGTATAAATATATTTCTTTACAAATATTTTATTAAAATTAGATACTAATTAGTTTAATTTGAAATATAGATTTTTTCATTTGCTATGTTTTTTTATTAAAATTTCAATCTGAAAACTAAGATGAATTGAAATTACTTAAATTTTTAAAAATAGAAGATAGACTAATTCATAATCATTCATTTCGATTCTCCATCTAAGTTATTCAAGCTCGTTTTATCAATTTTACTTTTAATGTACAAATTGGTCTCTTTGAAATTTTGAGAAAGGGATCCCAACTTATAATAATATATTCTATTTGCAAGAATCATTAAAAGTACGCTGTCGTCTAAATTTATATTTCTCATCAAATGAGAAGCACAATAGTAAAAATCTCCAAAAATAAAATTGACTTCTTGAGTTTTATTATTAAGTATATCTTGATTCAATTCAAAAAAATCCGAATAAAATTTTTCAATTTTATTTAAATATTGGTAAAATAAAAATTCGAATTTGCCAGAAGAAGGTGAATTTACAGAAGCTTTGACAACCATTTTTAACATTTGTAATGTATTATTCGAATGAAAAATTTGATTTTCTATGCTCATTGTATTTAAGATCTCAAAAAAGTTTTTTAAGTGTTTGTTTAAGTTTATATCATCTTCTGCTCTCGAAAATACTTGTATTAAGTAAAGAGTTAAATTCAATAGATATTCTGATTTTTCTCTTGAATTCAATATATTTGGATTAGACTGAATTAAATTGAAAGCTTCGATTAAAGGTCTTTGTTTATTTTCGGCTTGTAAAAAGCGTAGTATTTGGTATCTATGGTAAATAATATCGCATATAATTTTTTGAATTACAGAAAATCTTTTAGGTTGATTTACTAAATAATTAAAAAATATTTTAAAAGAAAATAAAAATAAATTAAAATCAAAAAGGAATATTTTAAGTATTTAAAAAAACTATAATTAATTATTCCGACTTTAAAAAAATTATAAATTATACATTCAAAAAATAAACTAATTTAAAAATCTTTATTTTTTTATGAAAGTAATTTAATTTTTTTCAAAGTTTACCAGGAGATTTATTTGTTTCTAAATTTAAAAAAGAATTTTCTTTGAAGTCTTTGTTATTATTTGAATTATTATTATTCTTATTGTTATAATTTTTATTTTGAGTTTTATCAGTTTGTATCTTTGCAATTTGATAATTCAAAAATTCCTTCAAATCGGGATTCATGTAAAAAAAGATAAAATTTTCCTCGATTTTAAAATCTTTCTGAAATATTATTTCTTTAATCTCACAATCAAAAGAGCTCTTAAAAACAATATCAAAATTAAGGCTTTTACTATCATTTAGAATACCCATAACTTCTAAAATTTCATTGCAATAATTAAATTTTTTAAGGATAAATTGAGTATTTTTCCCAATTTTTCCGTAAGTAGATAAATGATCAATGTGTTTTAAATAATAACTCAACTGCAACAATGTTTCTAATTTATTTTCAAATGGGAGCAATTCAAAATTTTCAAACATGATTTTTTTTTGGTTCTTATTTATTTTTTCAGTTTTATCCTGAGCCTTATAGGAGTTATGATCTTTATTATCCTTGTTATGTTTTTCCTTATTATTTAATTTTATTTTTTCAGTTAATTTTTTATTTTTATAATCCAAATTTATTAAATTCTTTTGTAATATTTTTCCAATCACTTCAGAATAAACCCCTTCTTCATTAGTTTCATTTATGTATTTAGAAAATAATACAAAATTATTCAAAACTTCTAAAACTTCTATTGAATTAAAATCATTATTGAAATAAGCAATTTTAAAAGCCTTATTCAATAATCCGTAGCATTCATCAATAGCCCCTAATTCTTTATTAGCGTTTGAAAGAAACAGAGTAATAGGTAATAAAACAATACTATATTCACCATAAATTGCCATCAAATACTCAAACGCTTCCTGTAAAAATAATTTTTCAATCGATATATTTCCGTTTTGCCGACATATTTCTGCGAATAATATTGAAAAAATACATTTTAAATCCTGACTTTTATTAACTTCAGGTATTAAGTTATATATTTCTGTTAGAGATGGAATTTCCGAAACTTTTGTTGGTATTAAGATTGATTGCGAAATTAAATTGATAGCCTCTTTGATAGTTGATTTATCTTTAAAATCAATTTGAAATATATTATATATACTGTTCTTAAAGAAATTTTCTTTTAAATCAGTAGAGAGGTGGATATTCTTATTATTTTTTTCAGGGTTTTCTATAGATATATTATTAAAAACATTGTTATCAATATTATTTATTTGTAAGTTTCCTAGTAATTTTAATTAAATATAATTAAATAGAATCTTGAAAAGTTTAATTTATAAGTCAATTTTGTTGGGAAATAAATTCTACAAAACGAGAGAATTTAATCTATTAAGAACTTTTCAACTAATAAATAGAATCTCATTTACTTTTATTCTTATTTATAAAATTGTATATTGGTTTATAAAAGAATTTCCAAGCTTTCAATTTCATAAATTTGGATTTGATTATCAACCTTGAGAAAAACGGTTTATCTATAGGACTAAATTAATCATATTCATTACTTAATTCTATCAAATAACGAAATTACTGGTTTCATTTTTCTCAAATATTTCAAATTATATTTTTTATAAATTTTTAAATTTTTAAAAAATTTTAATCTTATATAAAATTTTGGTTTGCTTTGAAATCTTTATTTTTAGATTTTTTTAATAAATTTTATTTTAACCATGACTCAAAAGCAAGTTCCAATTGTTGTAAAATTTGTTAAGAATTATTGAATATGCATTAATTTATGACGAAATTTGCTATAAGTTGAATAAAGATTTATTTGAGCCCACAGCTTGGGCTTTTGAATTCAAATGATTTTATAAAATTTATTTTCTTTTTTAAAAAAATCCCTTAATTGATATTATGATTAGATTAAAAACTTTTTTTGGTTTCAAACAAAAACAAATTTTTCAATTAAAGTTTTATTAATATTCATTTAAAAATTAAATTGAAAGAATTTTTTTAAAATTTAATATCTTTTATAGTTTAATATAATTAATAAAGAAAATAGAGTCTTTCAATTTAATTTATTTTTCTGCATGTTATAATTCAAACTTACCCGTTTTATGTGCATAATTAAATGTAAGATGGTTTTAATTTAAACATCTTGGATCTTTCAAAAAAATCATTGAAAATAAAGCTATTGGTAAATAAAATTGAAATTTATTTATATCATTAATTTTAATACCTTTTTTACACATTTTCTCTTAATCAAGTTGATTTTTGTGAATTTTTAAGACTCTTAATTGGAACATTGATTAATTAAGAAATTTTCTATATAAAAATTTATCATTTTTTAAATTAAGAATTGATATTTTCAATGCATTAAATTTGGCTATGTAATTTTTTATTGAGTATGTGTCAAAAAAAATTGTTTAAATTTTAAATTAAAAAGTAAATTAAAAATTAATTTGATATCTTAGTATTAGATTAATAAATTAATTGAAATACATTTCAAGATGAGAAAGGAAATTATTTTACTATTTCTAGTAAATATCGGTTCAGCAGTTGGTTATTCTTTAATTGCCCCTCTCTTTCCATCGATTGCAATTGAAAGAGGATTAAACGAATCCATTATAGGTGTAATCATTGCTTCATTTGCTATATCAAATTCTTTAATTACTCCTTTTAGTCAAAAAATTTTCATGAAATTTGGCAAAAAAAAAATATTTTTTTTGGGATTATTCGTTGAGGTATTAATAAGAATCTTTTAAAATATAAAAGTTTGTATCTAATATATAAATAAATTTGAAAAAAATTTATTTACAAATAATAGGGAATTTGCACTTTATTATTTTCACTAATGGACAACATAACTAATGCATTTTTATTAGTGTTGTTGTCTTTAATTATAAGAATCATACATGGAATAGGATCTGCAGTAACTGCAATTTTAAGTATTACTTTTGAATAGTAACTTTAATTTTTTAAAATCTTTTAAAAATCTGAGATTTATAAATTTAGTTTATTCTCTTGGTGCTACTTTTGTTGAGAAAAAGGACTTTATTTTCACTTTAGGATTTTTAGAATTGGGATGGTGTATATTCATTATAAGAAATAAAAAATAATTTTACTAATACGATTCTTTTTAAATTTTCAATTAAAATATGTTTTATTATTTTTTTAAAATTATTTATTAATTAAAGCTGTTGGTTTATCTATTGGCCCTTTGTTTGCTTCGTATTTGTATTACCTAGGAGGCTACCAAGCACCTTTTATATTTTTTGCAGTTTTTATATTTTTTTTAATTTTATGCTTACAGAAAATTGAAATAAAGAAAACTGAAATCGAACAAGAAGAAAGTTTTTTTGCCAAACTATTCCAACCTGTAATAAATAATTTTTATTTAATTTATTGAATTTTATTTATATTAATTAATTTTTATTTTTTCATATAGAATATTTTTTTTGTATTCATGTCTATACTTATTGACTTTACTACTAAAACATACTATTATCCAACTTTATCAAATCATTTGTATAATAAATTCGGATTATCTGTAGAATCTTCGTCTTTATATTTTACAATTAATATGTTTTCATATTTTGTTTTTTTGAGATTCACAGATTTCATAACCCAAAGAATCGGAATTAAAGCCACTATATTGATGGGACATGTTGTTAATTTGATTTCAGTTCTGTTAATTTCACCCTTGGATATTTTTCCTCAGTAAATTATAATTTATTCTTTTGATTATAAATGTCACAAACAAATATTATTTAGAAAATTTTTAATAAAACCAATAAATATTATCATTATTTATACTGTTAAATAATTAATTTTTACATTTTCATTTAGATCACAATCAATTATAATATTCGGATTAATAATGTCCGGTATTTCCTCTGCTGCTATTATAGTTCCAAGTATATGCGAGTTGATAAATTATTTAAAGCAACAAGGTACTGAAGAAAATTCAGTAAATGATATAGCTAGCTCTATTTGGAATTTGGCGAATTATATTGGAGAAGCTCTAGGCCCTTTCTTAGGAGGAGTAATTACATCTAATTACAGCTTTAGTGCAAGTTGCGAAGCTATTAGCCTCATAAACTTTCTATTTGGAGTAGCTTATGGATTATTTAATCAAGAATTTATTAAGAAAGATTTACTGCAGTATTTAAATGCACCCAAAGCTTTTGATAAAGCAGAGGAGCCTTTGCTTGAAAATGGTAATAGTTTTAAGTTTGATAATAAAGATGATTTTAAAATTGAAAAAATTAAGATTAATGAGACTTCAAAAAGAAATAATTTTATTTACAAACAATTATAATATAAATAATATGATACCAAATTTATTGAGAAATCTATAATTCAAACTTGAATTCAAAAAAATCCTATACAATATTATTAAATTTTTAACAATGACTCCAAAGAAAAATTACTTGAAGTTATATAAAGTATTAGTTTATTATTAGTTTTAGTATTAAAAATATAGTATTATTTATAATAATATCTTTATTTATCTATAAACAATAGTGATGATATTTTGAATGAATTTCTATTAGCTTGATATATAGTAGAACAATAGATTAAAAATATATTAAATGAATTCAAATTTATATATATTTTAATGTTTCTTTTATATATATGAGTCTTAAAAAATATTTGATATTTAATTTTGAAAACTAATTCAAATTTTTCTTGGAAAACAAAAATATATAAAATGGATATACTATTAGAAGATGAAAAAAATAAGATTTCAGATGAAATAATTTATATTAATCAAGAAAAATTTATAAATGAAAACACAAAAGAAGAAACGAATAACTTATTGTTTTCAAAAAACGAATTAGTCTATCATGTTGAGTCTGATATAATAAAAAAAAATCAATATTCTACTTCAGTATTTGATGTATCTAATTTTAATGATATTTATCATAAAGAAAAAATTAATAGAAAATCTCCATTTTTAAAGTCTTGGATTTCTATTCAGAGGGGTTTTAACATTATTTTCAATAATGAAAAGCTAAAAAAATTATTTAAATGCATTCTGCATGAAATTTTTTTTTTTTTAATTTTAATATTTGCTATAAATAGTTATATTATTTCTCTGGAAGGTTGTGAAGAAGATTTTGATAGTTGCTTAAATAATAAAATTGATAAATACTTTGTTAAAAGAATAATTACAAATCTATTCCTTTCTGGATTTCTTTTCACTTTTATTTTTATTATTATAATTTTTAATTACTTTAAATGGAAATTTCTTCGAATCTTTTTTTTATTTTCCTCAGTATTTTACTTGACTATTATTTTTGATACAGGGAATAATTTAGCTAAGCATGGAGGCTTTAATAGAATTTTCCTTTTAATCGCATGTTTATTTTATTTGATAATTTTATCAATTTTATTGCTTTTATATAAAATTTACAGAAAATTAGGAAAAATATTTTTAGTTTTACTTGCTATTTTCCTACTTATTTTTATGAAATTATTATATAATGAATTAAGTAATTCTTGTATTTACTGGGATAAAGGTTTGGGAAATTCGATGATAGATAATGATGTAGGATGTAAAATAGAAAAACCTTTTATATGCTATGAAGTTGTTTTTGATAAATTGTTTGATTTTACTTTTTATCTGAAAGATGATTGTAAGAATAGGAGAAATGATAACTTCAATCTTTTGAAAAGTTATTTAAAAAAAAATAACTTTTTAAATATTAATGATAACATATCAAAAATTGGATATCCAAGGGTAGAATATTGGGATCTAACTCAAAAATCTAATTATTTCAAATATAGAGATAATATACTAAATAATTTAATTGATTTTAAAGACAAAGAAATTCCTTTATATGTAAAAGAAAAAATCGAAGTAACTGTTGAGCTCATAAAAAATAATGATAAACTAGAAACAAATGCAGAGGTTAAAATAGAATTGAAGAAAGATGAAGAATTAGTTAAACAAAGAAGTCGAGATTTTCAAACCACAATAAACTTTGAAAATTATTTAACTAAGAATATTTTATTCATTTTTCTTGACTCTATGTCAAGAAATCATTTTCGTAGAAAGTTTCCAAAAGTCGTAAGCTGGATTGAGAAATATTACAGAAATGATAATAAAGAAGATGGTTCGACCATATCTCAAAAAACAGAAAATTACAACTCTAATAATAATTTAAAAGAGGATTCACTGTCTCATGAGGCTTTTCAATTTCTCAAATATCATGGTTTGGGTCCATGGACAAATATAAATCTACAGCCCTTTTTTTTTGGAGTGCCATATGACAGTAACAATGGTTATTATTCACTCTTTTTTTTCAAAAGCCGTGGATATATAACAGGCTCTACAGAAAATATGTGCAGCAGAGAATTTGTGAATTTATATACTGGAAATATGTCTGAATTAAAATGGGATAATTATGATCATGATTTCACAGGGTTTTTCTGTGATCCTAATTTTTCAATAAGAGAAAATACTTATTCTCTTATTGATGGACCTTACAGTGTACGACAAAAATGTCTATATTCTAAGCAAACCTATGATTATAGTATTGAATATGCAAAACAATTTTTTGAAGCTTATAAAGAAAATCCAAAATTCTTCCGTTTAGGGAATACTAATTCTCATGAAGGAACAGGCGAGAGTGTCAGTTATGATGAAAATCTATTATTTGATTTCTTAACTTTTTTGGAATCTCGTAATCATTTGGATGATTTGATGATCGTCATTTTTAGCGATCATGGTTACACAATGCCTGGTTTTCATCAAATCCTTCAGACTGAAGATCACATGAAGGAAGTTACTTTACCATTTTTATACATTTTATTGCCGAAGAAAATAAAAAATTTTGAAAAAATTCGAGAAAATTTGAAGCATAATGAAAATTTATTTATTACACCATATGATATTCATAATACTTTACTTGGAACAATTAATACAGATGAACGGTTTTATAATAGCTTAGGAGTGGATATCTTTAAGAATAAATTATCTGGAAAAGAAAACTGTTCGAAATTTAATATAAAAAATGACTGGTGTATGTGCAGATAATAATATGAAAATCCACAAATTTTTTTTATTTACTTATCTGATTATTCTAATTTAAAAGATTTCCGAATCCGATAAATTTCATATAAAAAATCTTAGAGTGAAATATTATGAACACAAAATCTTGATTTAAAAATGTTGTTACTGTTTTATATTATAAAATAAATTTTCGATTGAGTATTTTTATTTATTATTTTCCATAATTAAATATTGATTTATTTTTTATCTTTATGGTAAAAAATTCTTGTTTAATTGACTTTAATGAAAATTTCATACATAATTAAAATTAATAATTAAACATTCAAAAGTAGAGTTTTGTTTTTGTTTTCAATTTTATATATTGATTATTTTGAATCTATATATTTTAGAATTTTAATTTTAGCCTTAAATAAAATGAAGATGAATTTTTGCTAAGAAACTGAATGTTACTTTATTTTAAAATAATTTTCTTAATAAAAATTTATTTAAATTTATATATTTTGATTATTTAATAAATAAACTGTTCTGAATGGAGAGTGAAAATGAAAGTAAAATTTTTTATAGAATGACATTATCTTTGATAACACATTCAAAAGATCTCACTGATAAAAGAGCTAATATAATGAAAGATATTATAAGAAAAAACGGAGGATCTATTCTGGAAATTAATCATAGTATATGTTTTCTTTAATAAATAACCTTCTAAACTTTTCAATAAATATAATTTCACTAATAATTTTAATTAATAATATATTAATTATTTTTCATAAAATAAAAATCAGTAAAATATTTAATTGAAAATTTTTAAAATTTGTTTTTTATTAATTAATTTATTATCAAAATAGTCAATGAAGAGAATTTACCAGATTATATCATAAGCACAAAAAACTTAAGTTTAAATCTCTTCGAAGAAAAAACAAAGAATTCTTCAATACAAAAAAAATTAAAATCAAAAGTTATAGACTTGAAATGGATAACAGACTGCATTAAGGTAGGGAAGCTATTAGATACTCAGTTTTATTTAGTTTTTGAATTTGATAAATTTATAAATTCTGATACTCTCGAAGATGAAAAAGAATTAAGCAATAAGATTAAAAGTAAAAGGAAACCAAAATTAATAAGTAATAACTCTCCAAAAAAGATTATTGAAAATATATTTTTAAAAAAGGATAATAAAAAGCAATTTGATAATAACGATTTTAAATCTGTTCTAGAAGATTTTGAAAAATCTCCACAAAATTCACAGAATAATTTCAAAATAGAATCTATTTTTGAAAGAAAGGATGGAAATCAAATAGAAAATAAACTCAAAAAAATAAAATCAAAAGTTAATTTTAATGAAGAATATATCGATGATGAATTTGGTAATGAACAAAATCAAAAATTGAGAGACGAAATCATTAAGAAAAAAGAAAATGAAAAAGATTTGATAGAAGTCAAAATATCACAGGCGAATTTGAATAAGAGAAATAAATCAAAACCAAAAGAAAAAATTGAATCTAAAAAGCCTCTCTCGTTTTTCAAAACTGATGAAGAAATAAATGAAAATAAAGAGAAAGAGCAAAAAAATGAACAAGCAAAAACAAAAGAAAAAATTATCTTCAATAAAGAGAAAATTAGCATACCAGACTTCTCTAATAAAAATGAAATTTCAGTCAAAGATAATATCGAAGATGGCAGAAATGAATCGATTCAAAGAGGTGATTCAACAATAGATAAAACTTCATTAGATATTTTTAAAAGCCAAAAGATTCACAATTATGAAAAGAAAGGTAATTTAAAATCAGAAGTAAAAGATAAAAATCAAGAAGATTCTAATAATTCTAAATTTCATTTAAAAAAATCACAATACAAAGATAATAATGAAAAACATGATGAATTTAATTTGGCATCCGAGCATAAATTAAATAATTCTTATTATATTAAAAATAATAAAAATTTTCAAACAGATAAAAAAAAACAAAAAATTGATAAAAATATAGAGGTCTCTGATTCTATTAAAATAAACGAATTTAATCCTACTGGCAAACCGATTGATATAGAAAAAAAAGAGAAAGAAAATTCTGCAAAAAATAAAAATAATCTTGAAAAATCAAAAGCCCAAGAAAAGGAAAATTATGTTAAAAAAAATAAAAAGGAAAATTTTGTAAAAGTAAAACAAAAGATGAATAAAAAAATAAATATTATGAACGAGCAAGATAGCTTTGATGAAATAGAATTAAGTTTGACTGAAGATGCAAAAAATGCTTATGAAACAAATAAAAATAGCAAGAACATTTATTATGATTTTACCAATACTACTACTGAAAATAATTTAACAGATTTTGGCTTAAGTTCAAAAATTTCTGATTTAGAAATCCCAGATGCAAATAAAATTTATAAAAACAACGACAATAAAAATTCTTTTAATTTAAATGCTATAAATAAAGAACAAAAAATTCCCCAAAATTATTATAACTCTAAAAACAGTAAAAATTATAAAAACTCCAAAAGTAAGGCTGATAAGAACAATTATGCCTTTAACAATGGGAATAGAAAAAATGAAGAATCTAAAAAAAATAAAAATAACAATGAAAATTCTATTAACAAAACAATCTTAGAATCAGATAATGAACATGATGATGTTGAAAATACCAAAATAAGCAATAATATACAGTATAAATCCTTGAAAGAGAATAAAGACAAAAAAATGAAAGAAAAATTAAAACAACTTATAATAAACCCCAATGATCATTTTTCTTTAAGCTACACAGACTCAGAATCCTCAAATGATATATTGAAGATTTTAAATAAAAAAAAAATTTTTGAAAATCTGACTGAAAATTTTTCTCAATCACCAAAAGAAGAATTAAACTCTGATGATTCTAGTAATAAATCAAATAAAACAATTAATTTGAAAAACAAAAATAATAGGAAAGGTAAAGCTTCTTCTGAAAAAGAGAAAATTCAACAACAAACTAATAAAAAAATAACAAAACAAAAAAATCAATCCAAAAATGATTCAAACAAATCAATAAACGAAATCATAACAACAAAATCTCAAGGAAACTTAAATACACATATAACAGAACAGTTAGAGAAAATGCTAGAATATCATATTGAGGAAAATGATACTTTCGAAACACTAGCTTACCGCCGAGCGATTTCTCAACTCAAAAATGCAAAAGAAAAAATAATTAACGAATCCCAATTAGGAAAATACAAATATCTAGGGAAATCCATAAAGCAAAAAATAAAAGAAATTATAACAACAGGAAAGCTCAAAAAACTGGATTATTTAAAAAAAGATGAAAAAAATATTGCAATTAATAAGCTAAAAACAGTTCATGGAATAGGCTTGCAACTTGCTAATAAGCTTTATTTAAAAGGAATAAAAACTATTGAAGACTTACGCCAAAATCAAGAGCTTCTAAATCCCACGCAAAAAATAGGGCTCCAATATTATGAAGATTTGATTAAAAGAATTCCAAGAAAAGAATGTGAAGATATATTCGAAGTGATAAAAGAAAAAGCTAGCGAAATAATTCCTAGGAAATTACTTCAAATAGAGATTTGTGGATCTTATAGAAGGGGAAAAGAAACTATAGGAGATTTGGATATTCTTCTAACTGTTAAAGATAATAGAAATATAAATGGAATTTTAAGCAATTTAATTGAAAAGCTTTTCGAAGAAAATTTAATCAAGGAAATTCTAAGCTTGAGTAAAGAAGAAATAGATATAAAAAAGCACAGTTTTATGGGAATTTGTAAACTGTATGGAAATCCGCATAGACGCATTGATATTAAAGTGTATTATAAAGAATCATTTCCATTTGCTTTATTATATTTCACAGGTTCAGCGTATTTTAATAGGAGTTTGCGTCTATATGCAAAAAACAATAATTTTTCATTAAGTGATTATGGATTGGTGAAGCATGATCCAAACCGGCCGAACGACGCAGGAATAAATATAAAATGTGAGAATGAGGAAGATATTTTTGCTGCGCTTGGATTGGAATATAAGCCTCCTAGTGAAAGAGATATTTAAGCAATAAATTTAATAGCCAAGAGACTCTTAAACTTTATATATTTAGTATAATTCCAATAATAAAATAATTTGTAAATAAATTTTTAAAAATAAATAATTTAATAATCGGCCTATAAATTTTCATAAATAAATTTAAATGATTTGCTTTATTAAATGTTTTATAAGTACAATAATTAAAAATAAAAATTTCATAAATTTTTTTATTATATCCTATTGATTTTTAGAGAAAAGTCTAAAATTATTGAAACCTAAATATATAATAATTTGATAAAAAAATTTAAGTAAAAAATGAAGAAAGAAGATAAAGAAAGGTTAAAAAATCTTAGAGTAAGAAGCAATGAGCATTTTGATTTAGAAAGTAATTGAATTATTAAAATCAAGATATTTTAAACTATGGATCAATTGATAAAACAGGGAAGAAAAAAGTTCGGGAATTTAAAACAACGAAAAATGGGAAAATAAATGATGTTACAGAAGAAAGATTTCATCTAAAATTCATAGATCATTATCATAGAATGTTACAAAATGTAATTTATTCATTTTTAAAATGAATAAAATTAATAAATAAATTTAATGACTCTATTTTTTGATTATGGTATGGCAAGTCGATTTTATAAGAATTTTATAAAAAAATGAATTTTTCTAGAGACAAAAATTACCAAATGATTATATTTTCGCATTATCGAAACTCCTTAGATTCAAAGATAAAAATTATCATACGTAATAATTTTATTTAACATTGTTTTTATATTCCTTTTTCAAAAAGTTTGCATATAAATAATTTATTGTAATAGTTAATAAATATTATATGTTTAAAGAACATAAATCTTAAATTTATAGAAACCGCAAATTATTAAAAGAAATCTATATTGATTTGAGATTTGATGTCTTAGAAGAGTTGATCGAAAAAGATCATATTTATGATGATAATATAAATAAAAATAATAAATATAATTCAAATTATGATAAATTCAATAAAAAAATTAGTGAGTTTTCCATTGATGATTTTCATAAAAAGGAAACAAATCAAAACCAGAATAAAATTACAAGTTATCCCTATTCTTATGTAAACGCAAAAAAATATATAAGTTATAAAAATAAAAAATATCCCCCTCATATATTTGATAAAAAAAGCGAATTTTCTTATAAAGAAAAAAATTCAATTTTAAATATACCTGGTTTTATGGCGAATATTGATCATAATGAAGAATTGCCTCTAGAAGATGTAGAGTTTGACATTCCAAACGATGAAATTGATGAGAAATCTCATGTCTTAGAAAAAAAAGAATTTTATAGAAATTTTGCACATGAATCCATAATTAAAAAAAAAGATGAGAAAATTAATAATTCAACATTTAAGAATAAATTCGAAATTTATAATTATGATTATAAAAATGAAGAAAAATGTAATATAATCAACAAAAAACTCTCTAATGTATCTGATCAAAAACAAAAAGAATCATTATTTGAAAAAGGAATTAGTGAACCAATGTTGAGTGTACAGCAACAAAACATTACTTATAATGATTATAAAGAAAACACAATTAATTATCAAATTTTAGGGATTAAATCAAATGCTTTTAATAATAAATGCATTCAATCGAATGAAAAATATTTCAAGAAAGATAATGATAAAAAATTTGAAGATATTTACATGTTGAGTGAATCTTTTCAATCATTAAATTCAGGAAAATTTGATGATTTTAAAAAGAAATTAGAAAAGAATAACGAATTTTTCAAATTACAAAAAGAGAAAAAAAAAAATAATAAAAGCAAAATATTAAATAAATATGTTGGCTTTAATTATAATAATAATTGCTCAAACATTTCTAATAAAAATGGCAATAATAGTTTTTTGAAAAGTAATATTAGCAATAATAAAGTTTTTATTAACAAATTTCCCAAAATTGAAAATAAAACTACTCGTGAAATTCCTAAAACTTCTTCTGTAAATAAAAATTTTCTTAGCTATATTTTGAAGATACCAAAAAGTTCTTTCCAAAGTAATTTTAATAATAATCAAAATAATTCAACTAACCCAAATAAAGAAATATTTAATAAATTTTTAATAGGACTGCAAAAAAATAGAAGCTGCATGAGCCAGTCGGAAAATACTCAAAATTTTGGTTTGAATAATCATTCTATTATTGCTCCAAATGAAAATAAAAATAATGAGGAAAATTTGTTCACTAAAAAATTATCACTTAATCTTGCAAATTTATTTAATGCTTATAAACAATCAAAATTTAGAAATAATTTCTCAGATCTAAAAAATAATGAAAATGATATGAAAACTCAAAATGATGGATCATCGGATTTGAATATAAGAAAGTTTTCTGATGATGAACCTATAGGAATCCATTACAATATTTCGAATTCTAAAGAAAATGAATTTTTAAATGTAGGAAATGATCATCATAAAAATTCCAACATTTTAAAATTGCAAAAGATCCAAGAAGAAAATTTCGAACAAACATACGAAAATTTTAGTGGAAGTAGTAATCAAAATCTTGATAACATATTAAAATCAAATTCAATAAATTCAATTTATGAATTATCTCCTGGTATGAAATTATTTGCAGAGTCAAAAATTAAAGCTGATAAAGATATCTTATTACAGGAAGAGAATTGTTTTTTGAATAATAATAATGATATAAAAGAATTTGAGATTAAAAAAAGTGGAGGAGAAAAAAATAAGATAAAACTTGCAACTTTAAGTAAATTGGAAGAAAAACTTCATATTTTGAAGGAAACTAATCCTAATAAATTCAAAGTATCTGAAAAATATAGTGAAGGATTAATAAAATCACTTAAAAAGATAGGCAAAGAAACGAATTTATTTATTAATTTTATGGATAAAAATAAGTTTAGTTCGTTTTCTAAGATTAATGATTTAAAAATTTTTAAAGGGCAGAAAAAATTCTAAAAGAAATATACAGTCATTAAAACATAAAACACAATTAAATTTTCGAATATTTAAATGTATATTATTTTTTCTATGTTAGTAAAATTTTTAAAAACTTTAGAAAATGATTAAATTTGGATTACAAAAAATCTATAAATTATAAATAAAAATATAAATTTCGGCAATAGATTCTAATTTTAAACCAAATTAAAAAGTTCATTATTTTATAAACCCAATTTTTTTTTAAAGCATGTGAAAAATATATTTTATTATAAATCTTGTAAAATAATTTTTATTAGATAAATGAATTTAATCATATTTTATTA
>Ga0194116_10003679_pt1 | contig 18268 bp, 12 predicted proteins | sample TA2MahsurfametaG_4_FD_148617 | JGI IMG/M metagenome (GOLD analysis project Ga0194116, IMG submission 148617) | Freshwater microbial communities from Lake Tanganyika, Tanzania - TA2015008 Mahale S9 surface | ecosystem: Environmental > Aquatic > Freshwater > Lake | place: Tanzania: Lake...
TGCCAGGGAAGCGGCGCGCAAGGCGCGTGAAATGACGCGTCGCAAGGGTATTCTCGATGGTGTGGGGCTGCCGGGCAAGCTCGCCGATTGCCAGGAAAAGGATCCTGCGCTCGCCGAACTCTACATCGTGGAGGGTGATTCTGCCGGAGGTTCGGCAAAACAGGGCCGGGACCGAAAGTTTCAGGCGGTGCTTCCCTTGCGCGGCAAGGTCCTGAATGTTGAAAAGGCACGTTTCGACAAGCTGATCGCGTCGGAACAGATCACCACACTGATCACTGCACTCGGCACCTCGATCGGTGAGGAGTTCGACTGCTCCAAACTGCGCTACCACCGCATCATCATCATGACCGACGCCGATGTGGATGGATCCCACATCCGTACGCTTTTGCTCACACTGCTCTACCGGCAGATGCGCGAATTGATCGAGCGCGGCCATGTGTACATTGCGCAGCCTCCGCTCTACAAGGTGAAGCACGGCAAGGAGGAGAGGTACCTCAAGGACGACCAGGAATTGCATCACTACATGCTCTCGGTGGCACTCAAGGGTGCTGAGCTTGTGCTCGGGGAAAATCAGGCGCGGGTTTCGGGCGAATCGCTGGCCGCACTCGCACGCAAGCAGATCCTCGCCGATGCGGTGATCGAGCGGCTCGCGCGTTCCATCGACGCTGACGCGCTCAGGGCTTTCGCGCGCGGTTGCTTGCTCGACCTTTCGAGCGAAAGCGCGGCCTTGGCCAGCGCAGAGCGCCTGCTGCGGACCTTGCGTACATCTTCGAGAAGCAACGGAATCCAACCCGACCTTCCGGGGAATTCAGATGTGCCGGAAGTCCTACAGGATTCAACCGGTGGAAGTGGCGAGGTTCAGGTTCTTCGGGTATACGCCGGGCAGCACCCGGTCACCGAGCACTGGATGCTGGTGGTCGAACGCGTGCAACATGGCAACGTCCGTGTTTCAACCATCGACGCCGATTTTCTCGTGTCCGCCGATGCACAAGCACTCGCGGATGCTGCGCAGAGCCTCGCACAATTGCTCGGACCGGGCGCGGAGATCCGCAAGATCGACCTTGAGAAACCCGAGCGCACAAGGTCGCAGCCGGTCAGGCATTTCGAGGAAGCCATGCATTGGCTCCACGGTGAAGCCGAGCGTGGCCTGAGCCGGCAGCGCTACAAAGGCCTCGGGGAAATGAACCCGGAGCAGCTTTGGGAAACAACGATGGATCCAGCGGTTCGCCGCCTGCTGCGGGTGCAGATCGAAGATGCGATCAACGCGGATCAACTCTTCTCAACCCTGATGGGTGACGAGGTGGAGCCCCGCCGGGCTTTCATTGAGCGCAACGCACTGGTGGCGCGTATCGACGTGTGAACTACTGCGCTTTTGCGATCGCAAGCATCGCGCCAAGCAGCACATTGGCGCCCGCTTCGATGTGTTCGGGAAGCGCGTCTTCGATTTCGTTGTGGCTGATTCCGTCCTTGCACGGGATGAAGATCATGCCGGCGGGTGAGCGCCGCGCCAGATACACTGCATCATGGCCGGCACCGCTCACGATGGGCATGCTTTGCAAGCCGAGGGCGGCGGCGCTATCGGCCACCGCCTGCCTGCATCGGCAATCGAAGGCGCAGGGCACGAATTCGCTCACCTTCACAATGTCGATGCCAAGGCCGGAGCGGCTCGCCAGTGCTTGCGCCTCGGCACGCAAAGCTGTTTCCATTGCATCGAGGCCTGCAGCGTCCGGGTGCCGGAAATCCACCGAAAGCTGGGCAAACCCCGCGATCACATTCCTGGAATTGGGTTCGACCCGCACGCTTCCCACGGTGCCCCGGCCATGCGGGGCGTGCGCAAGCGCAATCGCATTCACTTGTGCAATCAGGTGGGCCGAAGCGAGGACGGCGTCCTTGCGCAGCGCCATCGGTGTTGGCCCGGCGTGTGCATCCATCCCGCAGACCATCACATCAAACCACCGCTGACCGAGTGCGCCGATCACCTCGCCAATCGGTACCCTGGCCTCCTCGAGCACAGGTCCCTGTTCGATATGGGTCTCGAAATAGGCCGCATACGCCGGACGATCGACGCTGGGACCGCAGGGCACCGCTCCCGCGTAACCGATGCGCTGCAACTCGCCGAACACCGAAAGACCCTCGCGGTCGACCGCGTTCAGCGCGAGGGTTTCGTCGATTGCGCCAGCCCACACCCCCGATCCCATCATCACAGGGGTAAAGCGCGATCCCTCCTCGTTGGTCCATACACATACCTCGAGCGGGTGCTCGGTGGCGATGCCGCACTCCTCAAGTCGACGAAGTACCTCCAGTCCTGCAAGCACCCCATAGTTCCCGTCAAACTTGCCGCCGTTGGGCTGCGTGTCGATATGGCTTCCTGTGGCCACTGCGGGCGCATTCGGGTTCGTGCCCTCGCGACGGGCGAAAATGTTGCCGATCCGGTCGATGCGCACCTCGAGTCGGGCCTCGCGAAACCACTGACAGACCTGATCGCGTCCGCGGCGGTCCATGTCGGTGAGCGCCAATCGGCGGACGCCGCCCTTGGCGGTGGCGCCAATCTCTGCAAGAGCCATCAGGCTGTTCCAGAGTCGCTCAGGGTTGACCTTTACCATGGGCTCTCTCATGATGTTGTGGGCTCCTCCGCGGGGTTCGAGGCTTCACACTGCGTGATCATCGCACGCCACCCGGCATTAGTCCCGGTGTCGGGAGTGGTGTGTACCCACGCGGCAATGGCCTTTGCGCCCTGGATGCGGAACCAGTCAGGAATCCTGGACTTCGAGAGAGTAGGAGGACATGCAGAAGGAAACGCACTTGCCAACACACCAGAGCTCCGAACGGCCGGATGCTGCTCCCGAGGGTCGCTATCGGCAGCGTCCGCCGGGCTCCACCTGGGGCGACTTCGGCGAGGACGACCAGCTCGGCCGGGTTAATCTGATCGATCGCCACAAAGTCCTGCGCGCGGTCGGCGAAGTGAGAACCGGCCAAAGCTTTTGCCTGTCGTTGCCACTCGATTTGCCCGGCTCAAACATCCTCAACCCCCGGCGCTTCCCGCCGCAACTGGGCCCCACGGTCCGTCGGGGCATGCCGAATTGGGTGTACGAGACGCGCCGCGAGGTTGAGCACGCAACCGATGTGGTCAACGACGACCGGGTGAACCTCTGGCTCCAGTACTCCACCCAATGGGACAGCTTTGCGCATGTGGGGGCGCTTTTCGACGCCAACGCCGACGGCATCGACGAACCGGTTTTCTACAACGGCTACCGCGCCGGGGAGGCCTTCTCCCTGCGTGAATCCGAGGCTGCCGACCCAGCATCAAGGCCTGGATTCGAGCATGTGTCGAGGGCGCATGCACTCGGAGTCGAGCACCTTGCGCGACATGGGATGCAGGGCCGCGGTGTACTGCTCGACCTGCGCCGGCCCCTGGGTGATGCGCGAACCGTGGTCGGCTACGAGCTCTTTTGTGCGCTGCTCGACAAGCAGGCCGTGGTGCTCGAGGAGGCCGACATGCTTTGCATTTACACCGGCTTTTCGCAGGTCCTTGTGGAGTGGGGCGGTGCACCCGATGCGAATGTGATCCACCGCATGTGTGCTGCGCTCGACGGACGCGACGAGCGGTTGCTGCAACTGCTGAGCGACGCACGCATCAGCGCACTGATTGCCGACAACTACGCCATCGAACATCTCGTGGCTGATCCGGCTCCCCCTGCAGGCGCAGCCGCCCGGTGCGCGGTATTGCCGCTGCACCAGCACTGCCTCTTCAAGCTTGGCGTTCCGCTTGGTGAGTTGTGGTACCTCCATGAGCTTGCCGACGAACTTCACCGGCAACAGCGCAATCGCTTTCTTCTGACCGCGCCGCCGCTTCGGCTTCCGGGAGCGGTTGGCTCACCGGTTACCCCGATTGCAACCCTCTGAGGCCGTGATGCTCGACCGGGACGAGTGGGGCTTTTTTTGCAGGCAGCCGCCGCTCAACCGCAGAGCGTCAGGGTCGGGGCTTCCAGGCAGCGCAGATAACCGGCTCAGGTTCCGGGCTTCCAGGCAGCGCGAGTAGCCAGCTCGGCTTCGGGGCTTCCGAGCAACGCAAAGAGCCGGCTCAGGCTCCTGTCCTCGATCCCGTAGCGCTGCAGCGCAACAACCGTATGTTCCAGATACTCACGATTGGCCCCGCGTTCGCCCGCGCAGCGATGTACCCGCGCGAGGATTTCATCTTGCGAAAGGCGCAGATAGCCAGGGTGCGAGCGGCGCGCCACAAAACAGAGGGCGCGAATCGGCCGTCCGTTTCGCAGCTGAACCTTCACTGCGCGCGGCTGGTAGGCGCCGTTGCGCATTTCCCGGCCCCACAGTTGCGCAAGTACCGAAGACACTTCCCCGCCCGGTACTTCCCAGGCCATACCGAGACAGGAACCGCCACGGTCAAGCCCGAGGACCACCCCGGGCCTTTCCTGCGTACCACGATACCTTGTCGAACTGATGCATAGCCTTCGATGGTAGCCGTCGACCCGGCCGAGCTGTCCGTCAACCACGGGAATTTCAGGATTCCAGATCAGCGAACCGTAGGCGAAAACCCAGCGCAAGGCGAGGAAGTCGTTCCAGGGCGGATCGATGGAGCCATACGGGCACGCTGTTGATTGGTGAAGGTGCGCAGCGCGCGTCGGAAGGTGGATGGATTCCATGGGCGGCGATTGATGCGGCTGGTATTGTTCTTTGTGGCTCCAGGGTGCTGCGGTTTTTCGGTGGCCTGTGTGGCCTTGGCAATCTCGGCACAACCCTCTGCAGCCTTTCCGCAAACTTCGTTGAGACGCCATGGCGTACCAGACACAAGCCCGGAGGTGATTCTGACGCGCGGCGCGAGCCGCTGGCACCGCAACGGCAACTCCAGGCCGCTTTTGTACATATGCTTACAAATCAATGATTTCTTTACAACAGCTTGAGGAAGCAATCAACCGTGCAAGGGCGCTCAACCCAGCGACGGGAAGCGATGCGTGTTTGCACCCGGAGGTGGCAACGCTCGGTGCGATCTACGGCGAAATGATCTTCCGCAGGATCAGGCTTCTGGATCCCGTTTGGCTCGAGGCCGGCCAACGCGCGGTGCTTGAGCGCTGGTGTCCTTCAGGTTCGCATCGCTGAGGCCGGCGGCAGGCCTTCTGCGCCTCACGCTTGCGGATTTGCCTGTCGGGGACTTGGCTGCCGGGGACTTGGCTGCCGGGGATTTAGCTGCTGCGGATTTGCCTGTCGGGGACTTAGCCTCTGCGGCTGCGCCGGTTGCCGATTCACCGGTTGCCGATTCACCGGGTGCCTTACGCCCCGTCTTGCCCGCAGCCAAAGGAAAATCGAACTGAACCTTTCCCGTGGTGTCGAGCACCAGCCAAGCCTTGAACTTGCGTCCGTTCTTCTTCGAGACGAAGCCGCCAAGGAGGTCGCTGCGACGCTCGCTGAGGAGCTTCGTCATCTGCTCGCCACTGATGCTCTGCTGCAGGATGGTTCGTGCACTTCGGAAGTCGCAGCTGCGAGCAGGTGCGAGGCTTTGTTCGCACACGAACGACAGGGGCTGTTCGAAGACGCGCGCGCCGCACTTGGGGCAGGCCCCGAGGGGTTCGAGGTGCTCGAGGTCCACGGCTGAGCCATCGTCCGGAGCATTGCCCTGGCCGAAGTCGAACTCCAGCCGGTTTGCCTCGCTCAGGCGAAGCAAGGCAACAAAGGGGCGGCCAGCCTTGCTGCGAAAGCCGCTCAGCGGGCCAACGACGCGGTCTGCGAGGAGCGTCTCAGCCTCTTCGACTGCGAGGGTGCGCGCCCCAGGCGTCTTGGCGAGCGAGAAATCGCAGGCAGTGCATGCGTAGCGCCGGTAGTTTTCGCGGACCAGGCTTGCGCAGGCGGGACAAGGAGTCTTCAGGTCGGCAAAATCGCCGGGAATCGTGCTCGCTTCGTAGTTCTTGGCGCGCTCAACGATCTGTCGCGCCATCTGGGTGATCTCGGCCATGAATTGGGGGCGGGCAAGCTGGCCGCGTTCCATCTGCGCGAGCTTGTACTCCCAGTCGCCTGTGAGTTCGGGAAGCGTGAGTTCTTTCACGCCGAGGCCCCGCAGCAAGGTGAGCAACTGAAAGGCCTTGGTGGTGGGCAGGAGTTCGCGTCCCTCCCGAAAGAGATAGTTCTCCTGGATCAGGCCTTCGATGATCGCGGCACGGGTGGCGGGGGTGCCAAGACCCTTGCCCGCCATGGCCTCGCGCCAGTCCTCCTCGTCGACCAGCTTGCCAGCTCCCTCCATGGCCGAGAGCAGCGTAGCCTCGCTGAAGCGCGCCGGTGGCCGGGTACTGAGCTCGTGCGCGGCAAAGCTTTTCAGGCGTGCCACCTCTTCCCTGCTTTGCGCAGGGCTGAGCGGTGGCAAGGTGGTGCTCGTCTCGCCCGCTTCACGGCCCACGACGCTCAGCCAACCGGCTTCCAGAAGCACCCGCCCCTCGCTACGGAAATGCAGTTCGCCAAGGCGGGTGATCCGGGTTGTGACGAGGTGCTGCGCCGGAGGATAGAAGGCCGCAAGGAAACGCCGCACGACCAGATCGTGCAACCTGCCTTCGGCCTCCGAGAGACCTCCCGGGCGCGGCGCAAGCGGGGTGGGGATGATGGCGAAGTGGTCGCTGACCTTGGTGTTGTCGAAAACCCGCTTGTTGGGCCGCACCCAGTTTCTTTCGAGGATCTCGCGGGCAAAGCGCGAAAACGCCGCCACCTCGCCAAGAACCGCCAAGGTCTGACGGACAGTATCCGGATAGTCCTCGGGGAGGTGCTTCGAATCGGTCCGCGGGTAGGTCAGGAGCTTGTGTTTTTCGTAGAGGGCCTGCGCTAGACCGAGTGTTGTCTTGGCTGAAAAACCAAAGCGCGCATTGGCCTCGCGTTGCAGGCTGGTGAGGTCAAAGAGTGCGGGCGGGGACTGCACCGAGGGCTTTGATTCGTCGCGCGCAAGCGCTGTGTGGCATGCCCCGAGATGTTGCCCAAGGGCATGCAGAACCTGCGCAGCCTGCCCGGGCTGCCAGATCCGTTCAGCACGGCCCTCGGGGTCGATTTCCTGTCGCTTGAACGCAGGGTCGAACCAGCGCGCCTCGTAACTGCCCCGCGCCACAGCGAAGGCAGCGGAAATCTCCTGGTAAGGCCGCGCCACGAAACGACGGATGCGCTCCTCCCGTTCAACCACGATCGCAAGGGTAGGCGTTTGCACCCGGCCCACGGTGGTGAGGAAAAAGCCGCCTTCGCGCGAGTTGAACGCTGTCATTGCGCGGGTGCCGTTGATTCCCACGAGCCAGTCGGCCTCGGAGCGGCAGCGCGCAGCGTCGGCAAGCGCTTGCATCTGGCCTTGTTCGCGCAAATGCCCAAAGGCATCGCGAATCGCCGCCGGAGTCATCGACTGCAGCCACAGCCTGCGAACCGGCTGCTTTGCCTTGGCGTGCTGGACAATCAGCTGAAAGATCAGCTCGCCCTCGCGCCCGGCGTCGCACGCGTTGATCAGCCCGTTGACGTCCTTGCGTCGGATCAGCCGGGTGAGCAGCCGCAGTCGCTCCTCGTAGCGGGGTATCGGCCGCACCACGAAGTGATCCGGAAGGACAGGCAGATGTGCAAAGCTCCACTTGCCCCGGGTGACTTCAACCCCTTCCGGTGCCGCGATCTCCACCAGATGGCCGATCGCAGAACAAAGCACGTGCTGCTCGCTCTCGAAGTAATCGCCCTCGCGCCGGAAGCCGCCCAGCGCCTTGGCGATGTCGCCGGCAACCGAGGGCTTTTCGGCAATGATGAGGGCTTTGCTCATGGAGATCTTCGGGTCGCGCACCGTGGCGCATTGGACGGCTCGCGGTGCGGCTCAGGATGGATCCAGGCACCGTACAAGCCCGCTTGAGGCGCCGGATGATACGCGGGTCGCGCGTCCCCCGGCAAGAAACCGTCCGACTGTCTGGTGCGCCCTACCTCAGAAAGGCCGATCCCGGTGATCGCCTCGACGCGGTGCGTCGTCCGCCTCTGGCAGGCGCTCAAGCCGTTCATAGCGCCCGTCAGGAAGGCGTGCGATCGCGCCAAACAACTCCATGCGCAACGCCTCTACGAGGGCTTCGTCGTAGCGCTTGCCAAGGCAGGATGCAAGCTGGTGAATTGCGAAGGGATCGTGACCCAGACGGGCAAGCGCCGCAGACCATGACGCCATTGCGGCCTCGGAGTCATCGCTTTGCGCGCAGTGGGGGGCTCTTTCCTGACCCGGAGAGTCCTTGCCGGGCGGGCCGAACCCTTCAGGGCCTGTGCCTGCTGTGCCCTTGTTGCGCAGGGGCATCAACCAGGGCATGTCCGCATAAATGTCCTCGATGCGTTCAACGAGGGTTGCGCCTTGCCGGATCAACTGGTGGCAGCCTTTGCAGCGTGGATCATCGATCGATCCGGGCACCGCAAAAACGCCGCGCCCGAAGTCGGCTGCCGCCTGCGCGGTGCTCAGTGCGCCGCTACGCAGACGTGCCTGCACCACCAACACCGCCTGCGCCAGCGCCGCGATGATCCGGTTGCGCTGCAGGAAGCGGAATTTCTCCATGCGAAGACCTGGCAGCATCCGGCTGACGACGGCACCCTGCTGCGCAATTGCCTCGCGCAGGGCGGTGTGCTGGCTCGGGTAGTTGCGGTCCATTCCCGTGGCCATCACTGCGACCGTGGTGCCCGTACCGCGACCTGCGCTGCGCAGTGCGCCGCGGTGTGCAGCGGCGTCGATGCCCTCGGCCATGCCGCTCACGATCGAGAGCCCGTGGGTTGCAAAGGCCTCGGCAAAATCATGCGCGATCTCCGCACCACGATCGCTGCAGGAACGCCCCCCAACGATCGCCACGCATGGTCGGGCAGGCAGAGTGCGCTCGCCCTCCACGAAGAGCACGCGCCAAGGCCTGGGTTGCGAGGCGCCGAAGGACTCCTCCGCATCGCGCAGAAGTAACGGGTAGTCGGGGTCGTTCTCGCTCCAGAGCACATGGTGGTGTGCATGCTCGAGCCATCGGCGCAGCCAGCGTTGCGCTGGGGAGGTATGCAGATGGAGGGTGGCCAGAAACTGCCCGGTCGCCCCCGGAGTTGCCAGGGGCGGGCTGCTGTAGATGCGCTTGTGACGCCCGCGAAGGCCTTGTTGTTCACCAAGTTCCAGGTGCAGCCATCGCGCAAGTTCGAGCCGGGCGTCACGGCCGGCATCACACCAGGCTAGCGCGCTTTCAAAGTGCTGCATCACCCATCCCAATGCGTGGGGGCCGAGAGTCTCCCATTGGAGAAAGGCAAGGCGCGCAAGCTGCTCCTCGGGACCGGGACGGGGCGGGGCAGGGCAGTGGCTTGGATCTCGAGCGTGGGGGGAGGATGGCACAGTCGGCTGGATTGAAGTCATGGCGTTGGCTCTTCGTGAGGATGAATGGCGGGGACCGGCGAAAGGTCGGGCCGGCACCCTCAGCCCTTGCATTCGACGCAGTAGAATCAAGCCACCAAACTCAGAGTCTGAGCAGTCTTCGAGCCATGGCCCTTCTCACGATCCTCCGTTACCCTGATCCCCGGCTTCATCGGCGCGCCAAGGCGGTGCAGGCCGTGGATGAGCGGGTGCGGCAGTTGGCTGCCGACATGGCCGAAACGATGTACGACGCCCCGGGTATCGGCCTTGCGGCAACCCAGGTGGACGTCCATGAGCAGGTGATCGTGGTGGATGTGAGTGAATCCCGCGACCAACTCATGGTGTTCGTGAATCCCAGAATCGTTGCATCCTCCCACGAACTTCGCCCCCACGAGGAGGGTTGCCTCTCGGTTCCCGGCTTCTACGACGACGTCACCCGCCCCGCTCAGATCGAAGTGGAGGCGCTCGATCTGGATGGGAAGGTATTCCGCCTTCAGGCCGAGGGATTGCTCGCGGTGTGTGTGCAGCACGAGATGGATCACTTGCAGGGCAAGGTGTTTGTGCAACACCTCTCCCGGTTGAAGCAGGCCCGAATCCGCAGCAGGATGCTCAAGCTCGAAAAGGAGCGAAGGCAGGAAGACACCGCCACGGCGAGCGAGCGATCGGCCTGAGATCGCGTATCCGCACCCGTGAGGATAGTGTTTGCAGGCACGCCGGCCTTTTCGGTTCCCACGCTCCGGGCGCTCCATCGCGTGGGCCATGCGATCGTGGGTGTGTACTGCCAGCCGGACCGCCCGGCGGGACGCGGCCAGAAAAGGGTCATCGGTCCGGTGAAGGAAGCCGCAAGCTCGCTCGGACTGGCGGTGTTTCAACCGGAGCAACTGCGCAGCCCCGAGCGGCTTGCAGAACTGTCAGCCCTCGGCGCCGAGGCGATGGTGGTGGTGGCCTACGGATTGCTCCTCCCGCAGGCTGTGCTCGATCTTTTTCCTTTGGGCTGCTGGAACGTCCACGCCTCGCTCCTGCCACGCTGGCGCGGTGCTGCACCGATTGCGCGAGCGATCGAAGCGGGCGATCCGCATACGGGCATCTGCATCATGCGCATGGAAGCAGGGCTCGACACAGGGCCTGTCCTCACGCGAAGCACCATCCCCATTGCAGACGACGCGACCGCAGGGACGCTGCAGGACCGTCTTGCGGCGCTTGGCGCCGAGCAGGTGGTCGACGCCGTTGCGCGCCTCGAAGCGCTCCGGAACGGCTGCGGCAGAGGCGATCGCCTCGCGGGATTGGAGCCTCAAGCCTCCGAGGGCGTGACCTACGCGCACAAGCTCCGCAAGGAGGAGGCACGCATCGACTTTGCGCTCGACGCAGCGCTTCTCGCGCGCCGGATGCGGGCCTTTGACCCCCACCCTGGCTGTTACACCGTGGCGAATGCCACGCCTGCAGCGTCGGCCGGGCGGTCTTGCGGTGCAGCCGAGTTGTCACGGGAACCCGCGGCGGCCGCGCCCTGGCTCCTCAAGTGCTGGAGTGCGCGGGTGCTGCCGATCAACGCCCGGGAGCCTCCCGGAACGGTCACGATGCTCGGCAAGGATGGCCCGGTGATTGCCTGCGGCAGGCAGTCGCTGGAGATGCTGCAGCTTCAGGTCGCGGGGGGCAAGCGTCTTGCGGCGGCCGTCCTCGCGCGTCAACTGGGGCTGCGTCCGGGGATGCGACTGGGATGAGCGGATCCTTCGGCCACCACTCCCGTGCGCTGGCCGCGCGAGACAGCAGCCCTTTGTGAAAGCTCCCAGGTGCCTGTGATCACGACAACGCGTCAAGCCGTGGCAGCGCCGCCGCAGGCACAAGGTCGCTGGCCGCTGCACCAGGAGATGGAAGTCGTGAGCCGGGCGCTGGTCGCAACGCTGGCGACGACTGCTGCGGGCGACGGGGAGGCTTCGGCCTCCTTGCCCGCGCACTTGCACCGCGAAAAAATAGCGCTCCTGCGAGGCCCTGGCCCCCACACCGATTCCGCCCGGGTTCTGCGCGAGATGGCCGCTGGAGCGATGCGCCAATGGGGCAGACTGGGAGCGCTGGTGCAGGCGATGCAGACAAGGCGCACATCGCCGGTTGAGCGCTCTGCCGAGGTGTCTGTTCATCTTGCCGATGCGCTTCTCAGGCTTGGCCTTCACTGTCTGGAGGCCAACCCCGACCGCGCGCACCGGATCGTGGACCAGGCTGTGGACTGCGCCAAGCGCATCGCCCCGGGCTCGGCCGGCTACATCAATGCGCTGCTGCGGCGCTTCGGCCGCGAGCGTGAGGCCCTCGTGGCGAGAGTGCTCGAGGAGCCCTTGGCGCGCTGGAACTTTCCCCTCTGGTGGATCGAGAAGCTGCAGCACGAATACCCGCAACGCTGGCAGCAGGTACTTGCCGCAGCGCAAGGCCCCTCGCCGCTCACGCTCCGGGTGAACCGAAGAGCCTGCAGCCGGGAAGCCTACCTGCGTCGCCTCGTGGAAGCGGGCTTTCGGCCGGATGCGCCACAGGGTGGCCCTGGAGCACTGCCGGGGCTCCATTCGGTGCCAGTGGCCCGGCCGGGCAGTCCGGGTCGGGTCCTGCGGGTTGAGGATGCGATCTTTCTCGACCCAGCGAGCAATCCGGTTGTGCTGCCGGGCTACAACGAGGGGCTCTTCAGCGTGCAGGACCTTGCTGCGCAACAGGCCGGCTGGTTGCTGGAACCCGAAGACGGGTTGCGGGTGCTCGATGCTTGCGCAGCGCCCGGAGGCAAGACATCCCATCTGCTCGAGCTTGCCGACTGCGAGGTTCATGCCTGGGATGTTTCGCTGCACCGGCTGAAGCGGGCGGAGACGAATCTGCGCCGCCTCGGGTTGCAAGCGCATTGGCGCAGGGCCGATCTGCTTGCAGCCCGTGGACTTCCCGAAGGTCCTTCGCACTTTGAGCGCATCTTGCTCGATGCGCCGTGTTCGGCCTCCGGGATTGCGGGGCGGCACCCTGAGATTCGATGGCGCCGACAGCCCGGCGAACTTCTTGCACACCACAAGCTGCAGCGCGCGATGCTCGAGGCACTCTGGCCTCGGCTCGCACCGGGCGGACTGCTGCTCTACGCCACCTGCTCGGTGTTCGCGGAGGAGGGAAGGGAGGTGGTTGCAGCCTTCGCAGCGCAAACGCCCGACCTTTGCGAAGCGCAGAGCCCTGAGGGATGGGCTTTGTTGCCTTGTCGCGACGGGGGCCTCATGCACGACGGGTTCTACTACGCGAGGCTGCGAAAGCGGCAAGTCTGAAACGGCGCCGTCGGATAATCCGCGCATGATGCGGCAGCCGAGACCGTGGACGGAAGCGCAGGCGCGCCCGGATAGGCAGCGCAGGCGCTTGCTTCGCAGGGGACTTGCGCTTGCCGCCACCTCGCTTCCTGCTGCCCCGCTGGCAGCGCCGTTTTTGAGCGGAGCACCGCTGGCAACAGCTGCACGCCTGGGCGCGCTGGGGTTGGTGGCGGGGCCCGTTTCTGCCAGCGAGGCTCCCGGATCCGGTGCACCGCTCACCTTGGAGATGCCACCCGGCGCACCACCCGGCGCACCGCCCGGCACACCATCAGGAACGCCGCCCGGGGCACCAACCGGCGCACCCGCCGAGGCCAGCGCAACGGTCGCGGCCGAGGCAACGATCGAGGTGCAGTCGGCGGGGCTTCGTCTGGCTGCCGATGCCGAGAGTTACCAGCTGCATTCCGACCTGCAGATCGTGCTGAATCCCACGCTTGCCGAAGCGGTAGGCAAGGGTATTGCCCTCTACTTCGTGCTCGAGTGCGAGATCCTGAGGCCGCGTTGGTACTGGACCGACGAGAAGGTCGTGGCGCGCGACCGGGTCTACCGGCTTGCCTTTCACGCACTCACCCGACAGTACCGGTTGCAGATCGGTCAGGGCGGCTTAGGCGCGGGGCAGGCAGTGTCGGGGTCTGCGCAACCGGCAAGCTGGTATGTATGGCTCTGGGGCGGATCGGGTTCTGGAGCCGGGGCTGGACCGGGTGCTGGACCCGGGGCGGGAGTGGGTTCTGGAGCCGGGGTGGGAGCCGGGTCGACAACCGGAGGGGGGAGCCTCTTCGTGCAGAGCTACGCCTCGCTTCGCGAGGCTCTCGCCGCACTCGGGCGGGTGCGCGGCTTGCGGATGGTTGAGGCCGGGAAACTTCAGCCCGGACAGGCCTACGAACTGCGGGTGCGGATGCGGCTCGACGCAGCTTTGTTGCCGCGCCTCTTCCAGGTTCCCGGCATTGCCCAGAAGGATTGGTCGATCGAGTCCCCATGGAAACGCTTCAGCTTCGAGATCGAGACGAGGAAAAACGCTCCCTGACGAGGGTGCTGCGGGTTGTCCTGATCCTGGCGATCGGGCTGGCCGGCGTGATGCTGCTTGCCTTGTCCACCGCAACGCGCAATAGCCAGTTCTTCACCGCGTACTACCTGAGTCTCTTTTGGACTGCGGTGGGGATCGGGATCCTGATTCTTGGTCTGCTCGCCGAACTGCTCAGGCGACTGATCACCCGATTGCGCCGCGGTCTCTTCGGCTCGCGGCTCATGGCGCGCATGGCGCTGGTGTTCATCGCGCTCGCAGTCTTGCCCGCTGCCCTGATCTTTTTTGTGTCGGTGCAATTCATCGAACGTTCAGTCGAATCCTGGTTCGATCTGCCCGTGGAGCGCGCACTCGACTCCGGATTGAGCCTTGCACGCGTTACGCTCGACTCGCGCCTGCAGGGATTGCTTCGGGATGCGCGCGCACAGGCGTTTGCGCTCGAGGAGGGCTCGCAGTTTGCGCCCGGGGCCCAACTCGAGAGGGTTCGTGCACGCCTGGGGGCCGTCGAAGTGCAGCTCTTGTCGGCTTCGGGCCGGCTACTCGCCACCGCAAGCGAGGCAGTCCTTGCACCCGCCCTGCAAGGGCCCGGGGCAGCGGTTCTGAGGCAGGCGCGCAGCCAGGGCCAATGGGGCGCGATCGAGGGGTCTGACGGCGGTTACCGCCTGCGGGTACTCGTTCCCTGGAGTGCCCCGGGCAACACGCTCGAGCAGAACTGGTTGCAGGCGGTCGTGCTTGTGCCTGCCGACCTGGGGGAACTTGCCGAGGCTGCCCAGCAGGGTTGGCGTGACTATCAGGAGCTGTCGCTTGCCCGCACAACCCTGAAGCGGCTCTTTCGGGTGACGCTGGTGATCGTTTTTCTGCTCACCGTGTTCGGAGCGGTTGCAGCGGCGTTCCTGCTTGCGGGCTGGCTGGTGGGACCGCTTGCGGAGCTGGCCAGGGCCACGCGGGTGCTCGCAAGCGGTCAGTTCATCGAGGTCAGACCGTATGCAGCGCGCGATGAACTCGGGATCCTGATGCAATCGTTCAACGACATGTCGCGAGGTCTGCACGAGGCCCAGCAGATGATCGGGGAGAATCAGGCGGCTCTCCAGGCGGTGAATCTTCGCCTGCAGAGCATCCTCACGCACATCGACGCGGCAGTTCTGGTGCTCGATGGTCAGATGCGCATGGAGTCTGCGAACGCGCAACTCGAACGCCTGGGCGGGCAATCGCTGCAGGGGTGCAAGGGTTGGCCTCTGCTGCAGCTTCCGGGTCTTGGTGAACTCGCCCGTTCAATCCAGCAGGCCTTCGCCGAGTTGCCCGACGACGCGCAGACCGGCTGGCAACGGCAATGGACCTTGCGCGCAGGCGCAATCACCCTCCTGGCTCGCGGCGCGAGCCTTGGCCCAGAACGCTCAGGCTATGTGGTGGTGCTGGATGACATCACCAGCGTGCTCTCCGGGGAACGAGCGCTTGCCTGGGCGGAAGTTGCCCAGCGCCTGGCCCACGAGATCAAGAACCCGCTCACGCCGATCCAGCTCTCGGCCGAGCGGCTCAAGCGTAAGCTGCAACCGCAACTCGACGGGGCACAGGCCGAACTGGTGGACAAGACCGCAAGCACGATCGTGCAGCAGGTTTCTGCACTCAAGGATCTTGTGGATCAGTTGCGCGACTACGCAAGGCTTGCCTCCACGCAGTTCGAGGCACTCGAGGTCAATGCGCTGGTGCGTGAGGTGGTTGACCTCTACGGGCACGATGTCGTCACAACGCTCGATCCCGACGTGGAAAGGATCGCGGCGGACCGTCTGCAAATGCGCCAGGTGCTGCACAATCTGGTGAAGAACGCGCTCGAGGCGCAAGCCGGGGGCAGGGAGGAAGGCCAGGCAGGGGGCTCTTCGGCTGCGGCCCCGGTGGTGGTTTCCACCCAGAGCCTCAAGCGCCTCGATGGTCGCGCCGGGGTGCGGCTGCGGGTGCGCGATCACGGACCAGGGTTCTCGCAGGACAGGCTCGCGCGCGTCTTCGAGCCCTATGTCACGACCAAGGCCTCGGGCAGTGGACTTGGCTTGGCGATTGTGCGCAAAATCGTCGAAGAACACGGGGCACGCATCGAAGTGAGCAACTGGGTCGACGAATCCGGTCGCTGCGCCGGGGCTCAGGTGAGCATCGTCTTTCCGACCGACGATCGCCAGGGGATTGGCTGAAGTTGCGCAGACCATGAGGATGTATGGCAGAGATTTTGATTGTTGATGACGAGATCGGTATCCGGGAACTCCTCAGCGAGATCCTGGGCGATGAAGGCCATGAGGTCATTCAGGCGGAAAACGCGGCGCAGGCGCGGCTTGCGCGCAAGCGGTCAAGGCCCGACCTTGTTCTGCTCGACATCTGGATGCCCGACACCGACGGCGTGACCCTGCTGCGCGAGTGGGTGGAGGGTGGCCTTGTCGATATGCCAGTGATCATGATGTCGGGACATGCAAGCGTGGAGACTGCGGCCCAGGCAACCCGGATGGGCGCGGTGGGCTTTCTGGAAAAGCCGATCGCCCTGCAAAAGCTCCTCAATGCAGTCCAGCGGGCGCTCAAGGGCGGAGTGCGTGGTCTCCCCGGCTCGGTGCCCCGAGCCAGCGTGGCCGACCGCGCGGCAGGCTTGCACGGCGGAAATCGGGGTGTTGCAGCCGAGCGACCCGATGAGTTGTCGAACGAGGGTTTGGGCCTGGGGCCCGCCGGAGGCGCGGGCACCGAGCCATCGGGGCGGTCCTACCCTGGCAGATCAGCGGGTTTTTCGGCCGCTGGCACGCATCCTTCCGCAGCGGGGACAGGCTCATCGAGAGGCGGAGAGTCTTTCCCGGGGGGAAGTGCGCCCTACCCTGGGGGCAGCGCGCTCTTGCAGGGAGCGGGAGCCCCCCTTCACGGAAGCGGCGCCACCTCCCCCAGAGCTGGCGTGTCGGGAAGCGGCCCCGGGGGATTCCCGGGTTGGGGAACCTCAGGCGGAGGAATCGCAGCTGGCGGTGCCGCAATCGCGGGAGCCGCAGGCGGTGGGGTCCCGGGTATGGCGTTTCAGGGAGGAGAAGTTGCAGCGGGAGCCGGCCTGGGGGGCAATCCACCATGGCTGTCACCGCGCGCAGGCGCGTATGGGGACGAGACCTCGCCCACGGCAAGGCTTGCGCGCCTGTCGCTCGATCAGCCTTTGCGCGAGGCGCGCGATGCCTTCGAGCGGCTCTATTTCGAGCACCATCTGGCTCGCGAGGGGGGCTCGATGACCCGCGTCGCCGAACGCACCGGCCTTGAGCGGACGCATCTCTACCGCAAGCTCAAGCAACTGGGCGTTGAGATCGGCCGCACCCCGCGCAGGGACGGCCTTTGACCCGCATCATGGGAGCGCCCGGCGCAGCTTCGCCCCTTTGCGCGCCGCCCTCTTTGTGCGCCGCCCCGCCACCGCAGTGACGGTAGCCTGATGGCGGCGCTCAGCGTGGTGCGCTTCCCTGCGGAAGCCAACGCCGAGTCGATGCTGCGCGGTGTTGCGCCGCTTTGGCAGCAGGCGCGCAGCGGCGGCGGGGCTTGCGCCCTTCTGCTCAACCATGCTGCGGCTGGTGCCCCCTCGATCTGGTCCGAACAACTTGCCGACAGCGATGGCTCTGCGCTGGTCCGTTCCTGGGGCGCAGCCTGTGTGTGTTGCGAGCGATCGGGCACGCTCGTCTTGCGGCTTGCTGCGCTCTTCAGGGACCTCTCCGAGGGCAGCCCGCAAGCGCTGCCGGCCCGCACCGTTTTTCTCCTCGTTGGTCCTGCCGCGAGCGAGTCGGGTCTGCGCCGGCAGTTGCGCTGGATGCAACCAACCCCGTTGATCCGCTGGGCTGAGCCGGGGTTGTTATAATGACAGGTTATGTTGCCTGAACCTCACCGACCCGAGCGCCCACGTTGAGATCCCCTTTGCGACCGGCCTGTCGGAACCAGAGCCCGCTGGAGAGGCAATTGCGCGGCTTGCTGGCGCAACGCATCCTGATTCTCGACGGCGCAATGGGAACAATGATCCAGCGCTATCGCCTCTCCGAGGCGCAGTTCCGCGGCGACGATCCGCTTGCAGGCGCAATGCCGGTCCACCACGGAAGCGAGGCTGCGCGCGACGCAAGCGCATACGCGGGCTGCTCGATGCAGGCCGAAGCGCTCGGCTGGCTCGACGAGGATGCGCGCCGCACTGTCGAGGAGATTGCGGCGCTCGGGCGGCCACGGGAGTTTCCGCAGGATGTGAAGGGAAACAACGAACTCCTGAGCCTTACCCAACCGGCGCTGATCCACGCGATTCACCTGCAGTACCTGCTTGCCGGAGCAGACCTTATCGAGACCAACACCTTCGGGGCAACTGCAGTGGCCCAGGAGGACTATGGTCTTTCGTCGTGGGCCTATGCGATCAACCTTGCCTCTGCACGGCTTGCCCGCGTGGCGGCCGACCGGGTCGCCCGCCAAACTCCCCATCGACCGCGCTTTGTGGCCGGGGCGCTCGGACCACAGCCGCGAACCGCGTCGATTTCGCCGGATGTCAACGATCCAGGGGCGCGGAACATTGATTTTGAGACCTTGCGCGCCAGCTATCGCGAGCAACTTCAGGGG
>Ga0194116_10003681_pt1 | contig 18267 bp, 36 predicted proteins | sample TA2MahsurfametaG_4_FD_148617 | JGI IMG/M metagenome (GOLD analysis project Ga0194116, IMG submission 148617) | Freshwater microbial communities from Lake Tanganyika, Tanzania - TA2015008 Mahale S9 surface | ecosystem: Environmental > Aquatic > Freshwater > Lake | place: Tanzania: Lake...
TGCCCCTGTCTGCAGCAAGCCTGGTACGCCTGTTTGCCTCTTCATCGCCCACGCGCTTTCGCCAGTTGATGAGCGCCATGATCTTTGCCACTGGTGCCATTGACGAAAGCACCGTGGTTACAGAAGGCAGAAGCATCCCCTCTGGCACGTTTGGGAACTGGTTGCAGGTGTAGTGCCTTTTGCCATCGAGAGAGATCCGGCTCGGCTTGTAACAGGGAAGGGAGAGCATCAGGCGCTCAAGGGAGAGGTCTGGACAGGCCACTATCTGCTTTTAATGCAGTAGCCGCTAGAAGAATAATACTCCAATGGGCAAGTTTTGCCTACTTTCGTGATGGGCTGATTGCAGGCCAACACTGGCGAGCAAAGAAGAAAAATAGCAAAAAAGATTTTCATGGTTTTTGAAGAGATAGTTTAAGCTTGCGAATGCCAGTCATAAAATAGGCGTAGTCTCTTGCTTCAGTTACTGGCTTTTCTTCGCCACATACTTGGCAAATGCCCATCCAAATAGAGGAGCATCCAACGCTGTACACGCCCCATTTTGTGCCACAGTCATTGCAGCTTGTATAAGCATTTTCAAGCTTTTTAATCATGCGGCGCGTTTCAGTCTTGTTCATTATTTTTGCAGCAAATTGCTCGCGCCTGCCAAAGAAGAGCTTGACAAAGAACGTCCTCACTAGGGTCAATTTCAGAAGCATAAACTGCATGGGCTGATTCCCATGCTAAAAGCCATTGTTCTCGAGAAGGAAATTGCCAGATCATTTGTCTAGTCCAAACATGCATTCAACCAGCCACGCACCAATTGTTCCTACCAAGAAGATGCCAAAGAGGAACAGAATCGTGATAGCAATGGAAAGGAAAAAAGTCATAGTTCATCAAGAGGAGAGCCGTCAGGATTAAGAATGAGAGCGCCAGCAAAGGCCAGCACAAGGCTGGCCGCTGCTAGGTCTATTGCTTTCCCTGCACGAACACCTCCACCTCCTTCACGGCCTGCTCAACGGTGCCTTCTTGGCAAATGGCGCGGAGCGTATCAAGCTCTTTCGCCATGGCGGCTTTGGTGATCTTGATGCCCCGCTCCTTAGTCCATGCTGTGACCATGGTGGTCACAACGTTGGCGAACATACCCTTGTCTTTAATGTCATCGCCTTTGGACAGGCCAAGAGCTTCAAGCGCTGCCTTGCCAGCCATCATGCTGGTGCGTTCGTCTGCATAGCCGAGGGCATTGGCCTTGCAGAAGCCAAGAAGCACTCCCTTCCCATCGAACTCACTGGCGGCAGCAGTCCCCGCGTCTCCAGAAGGTTCAGCAGAAGGCGTAGCTGACGTTGTTTTCGCGCTTGTCCGCGCAGCAGGCTTCGTTGTTTCCTGTTGAAGCGGGAGCTTGGGCGGGGCCGATACTGCGCCATCGTCGCTCTTAGGGATGTCTTCGCCAGAGTAAAGTTTGAGACCAAGGCCAGTAAAAGTGGCAATGCACTTCACGCTGGCGCGTTGGATATTGTCGCTCACTTGACGAGCATCCAGCTCCTTCACTGCATTGTGCTTGTTGTCCATGATGGGAAACACCAGCGCAGGAGTACGGCGGCAACCATCAGTCAAATAAGGCCTCAAAAGCCAGCATCCCTCTTGACCAAATACTGGCCACCCAACAGTTTTTTCCTCAAACGCAACATAAAGAGAAGGAAATTGACTCTTAAGGTAGCGGAAAGCAAAAGGCCAGGAAAGATAGCTAAGACCTTTATAGTTTTTCTCGACATGTTCGCCAATAGGAAGATCATAAGCTTGAGAGAAAGATTCAGGAGAAATTTCGAGAGGGGCAAAGATGCCATTCATTCGATCAGTCATTGCCATTGATGCGGGGGTGTCCATAGAAGCGAAATCAGCGGGGTTGTAAAACATGGTTTTGAGGGCAATCATTCTTTGCTGCTGTCTAAATTGAAATGGTTGTCGTAAAAGATGATCACTTTAGAAGGCTTTTCGTACTCTTTGACGAGCATGCTTTCGCCAGGGATCGGCCATTCTGAAGCCACCCTTACGTCGCTGATGCCTTCAGTGGACTCCCAAGAGAAGCCTTCTTCCATGGCGCCAGGTTCAAAGCACAGCACCACATCGGGGTCTTCGTCCCTGATGGCAAGGTCAGCAGCACGCAAGGCTTCTCTGAGTTCAGAAAGTTTCATTTGAGTCGGGAGAGGAATGGTCAATGACGAGGGGCCAGGCGCCGTCAGCAAGCGTTGAACTGCCTTCAAACACTGGAGTGGATCGCACTAGGCGCTCAATGGTCTCACTGCGAGAAATCATGCCATCATGCGCAATGGCCGTAAGGTGGGCGTAGGCTTGGTCGCTCAGCGTGAAATGACGCCGTCGTTTGCCACCGTCGTAGATGCTCTTTGGCATGATGGGCTGCAAAGGTCATGCCCACAATAGCCCCGCCACTGCCTCTGACAAGCCTTCTAGCTATTAGGAAATCTTATGGAACTGGCCCGTTGCAAAGGCTCGCCATGACTGCCATGATGGTGAGCGCCGTTCCATGCCTGTTGCATGACATTCTCGATCCTGGACTATGTAGACCAACTGGAGCCGAGTCCAGAAAAGGGCAAATACATGTGTCCGGCGTGCGGCGGCAACGACTTTACTGTCAACAAAAATACAGGCGGCTACAACTGCTGGCACGATCCCTCCCCTGCACACCGCGCAGAAATTCGTGATGCCCTTGCTCCCATGGTTCGATGGGAAAAGCCGCCTCGTGATCCAGTGCGCTACGACTTTGCCTACAAGAACAACAGCGGAAAGGAAGTGGTGGTGGTCCACCGTGACGACACCTCCGGCAGCAAAAAGATTTGGCAAGATTTTCCCACCATTGAAAAAACACCGAACGGGTACAAAAGCCAGCTTCAGGAAGTAAAAGCCAACATTCTTCCCTATCAGTATCACGAGGCCATCGCTAAAAGCAAGGAGACTGGCCTGCCCATTTTCGTCGTTGAAGGCGAACTCACCTGCGAAGCCGTGTGGGCTCTAGGCATTCCCTGCATCACCTTCCTTGGCGGCAGCAAACAATATCGCACCAACGGCGACTATTCCCATTTGTTCCGCAACGAAAAGCTTGTGCTTTGCCCTGATAGGGACGAGCAAGGCGTGGCCTTCATGGCGGAAGTGGCCAATGACAATCCTGGATCAAGCTGGCTTTATGCTGACCCACGATCCTGGGAATGGGAAAATCTTCCTATAGGTAACGGCTACGACATTGGTGACTACATAGAAGAAGGAGCAACGAAAGACGACTTGCTTTCTTCCATTGCTTCCAAAAGTCGCCACCAAGGGCAAGACGGAAAGCCTTGTTACGAGGAGATCATCTCCGCCATTGAAGGCTTTGTAGGCCTCTATGCAAATGAAGCCCGCATTGCTTATGAAACCAACTATTGGTTAGAGCAGCGTGGCGTGAAGATGAGTCAGCAAAACATTGAACGCATTATTGACGAAGCCAAGGGACGGGTTTATGGGAAAGAGGAAATTGAAAGCATTGATGCTTTAGAGATTGCCAATTCTGACAAGGCTCGCGACTGGCTGATTGCGGGTATTGTTCCATTGGGAAGCGTGATGCTGCTTGCAGCAGCAGGCGGAACTGGCAAGACGACTCTGTTGTACAACTGGGCTCTCAACGTGGCACTGGGCTCTCCATGGAGCGGAAGGCGATGTTTGAAAGGTAAATGCTTGTTGATCAGCGCAGACGAACCTCTTTGTGACACCTCTGAAAAGCTTGCTGTGATTGGTTATGCCGAAGCTGGTCTGCAGCCAGGAGACATTAGCTTTTGGGAAACTTGGCGCTTCGCCCACATGAAGCAGCTTGAAGATTACATTCGCAAAGAACGCCCTTCGCTAGTTCTTATTGATAGCCTCACTGCTTGCCTTGCTGGCATGAATGTGGATCTTGCTAAAAGCTCTGCTGGTGATGCCATATATGGTCTGCGTGATATGGCCAACTCATACCGCTGCTCCATCGTCATCCTTCACCATTTGAACAAAAGCGGAGGCCTTAGGGACTCTACAAGCTTCGTAGATAATGTTAGTGAAGTGGTAAAACTCACGCGCTCAGAAAGCTTTGACTCAAATGAATTTGCTATTGAATGGTTGAAGAGTAGGAGCGGCCTGGCTGGTAAACACATTCTCAAGCGTGATCCATTGAACTATGGCTGGCACTATGCAGGGCCACTGGGTGGTTCCCTAGAGGAGCTGAATCAAGTGGTGAATGTGGTGAACATGCGCAAGACAGAGCGCTTTACCAAGCAGCAGGTGGCTTCGTTATCTGGCAGTTTTGATACCAGTTCCACGGGCAAGATGCTGGAAGTGGCCAGGCGGCAAGGACTTATCACCAGCAGCTTTCAAGATGGTCCCAATGGAGAAAAGGCAAGGCTTTACCATTCTTGGGACTATGACACTGTTGAGTGGAGCTTTGATGATTCCACCCCCATAGTGAGTGATAACTCGCCTGAAGAGACGATTGAAGAGAGTGATGACTCCCTTCTCGCCGTATTAGACGACAAGAGAGAATTTGATCTTACCGCCGCAGACGACAAGGTTGATGACGATTGGTTTTAAGGGAATCATGGTCTGGCTATAATTATGGCTCAACCATAATTTTTAATAATCGTGGCCATTATTTGGGACCAGCAGCCAGAGTCTATTTCCGCTCCCATTGACGAGGACGAAGAAATCACCATTGACGACTGGCTTAAAGAAGTGGAAGAAGAAGTGGATGCCGCCATTGAATTGCTTGAAAAAGAAGAAAGCCCTTGACCAGAGAAAGGCAAAGGCTTTGGGAGATAGAACTGACCATTGGCCCCTTACGGGGCCTTTTTACTAGCCTGCCACTGCGCTGCATCGCGCTCGGCTTGACAATTCTTGTCTTTGCCATAGAGCCATGCTTCTGTGCTTTGGCCGGGCTTGGGGCCGTTGCGAGGGAGCTTAATAATGCGAGGTTCAGGCATGGTGCTTTTAGAGGGCTTGCTCATTGTATGCTCACTGTCAAGCAGGGTCAGTTACAACACTGGCACAAGCCACTATTGACACAAGTATTACAATTGTCCCGAAGGCTTCCCTCCCGCATCTACGCGCCTGGGGAAGTCTGGAACCACCAGCCCTGCGGCGCTACCGACTGAAAGGAGCGATGGGGAAGGCAAAGGGAGCTTAAGCATCCTTCGCAAGAAAGCGCCACGCGCAAGCGAGCCCCCAAGGCGAGCTTTGTTCAAGGCGCTTTCCCTTCCTAAACCATCAAACCATTTTCTATTAACCATCCTCCGCAGAGCACCGTACGAGCAAGCGAGCCCCCAAGGCGAGCTTATTCATCGGTGCTCTTAACTATCCTCTGCTTTCTTTTGTTGTTTTCATACAACTTGTGATAAGCTGATGATGCTTTGAGGTATCCTGATGGCTTCTGCTCCACGTTCTCCCGACGTTCTTCCTACTCTGGAACACAACGGCATTGCCATTACTGTGCTTAATCACCACGGCTATTCAACGCCTAATCGCGGACCTCTCCCTAAAAGCCGCATTCTTTATGGTGCTCGTGATCAAAACAATGAACGCCACTGGCGCGGAAGCCTAGAAGAAATAAGCCAGCTCATTGATCGTGGCTTTGCAACTGCCCCTCTCGCTTCTGGCGTTTGACCATGGAAGACCTTCAAGATTTGCTTAAAGAGCTGGAAGTTATTAAGGCAAACCAAAAGGCTCTTGCTGAAAAAGAAGCCCTTTGCAAAGAGGAGCTTTTTGAAGCCATGAAAGAAAACGGTCTTGACAAAGAAGAAGGCCCCTATGGGGCCGTGCGCATCCAAAGGCGAGCAGAAAAAGACTACGGACCAGCCATTAGAACAATGGAAATAAATCTTAAGGAAGCCAAGAAACTGGCTGATGATATGGGAGACTATGAAACGCTAGGCTTCAAAGAAAGCCTGGTCTATACGCCTCCCAAAGATCTTTTCTGACCATGGACCGGGCTGAAATTGAGCGTCTTATTGATGCAAAGATTGAGGCCCATGAACGTCGCATTGGCTGGATTAGTGGCATTGCTGGAGCTGCCTTTATGGCAGCTCTGTTCTTTCTAAAGTAAGTTGACAAAGGCTGACAAATGACTCTCACCTCCTCTGCCTCGTCGCCTCTTCTTTCCAAAGAAGAATGGAAAGAACTGGATGATCTTCGTAAAGCCATTTCCCAAAATCCTGCCAGCGTTGTGCCATGGCAGCAAGAAAAATTCAGCGCATTGTTTACTAGAAGCCTGCTCGGTAAAGGAGATTTGCCTTTATCATAGGCTGGAGAAAAAGCCTAGTATTTGCAATGCCTTCGCCACAAATCAACTTCCCAACTAAAGAAGCAGAACTGCGCTATGGCGTGAAAGTGCTCATGGAGGCTGGTTTTAAGCCGGAGCAAATTGAAAAAATTAGGGACAAGATTGGCAGTGGCCCTGGGCTTATTCCATACAACAAAGAAACCGTAGGAATGCGACGATATATGGTGCAAGAACTTCTTGCAGCAAACCTAAGCAATTCTCAAATTAGTCGCGTATTAAAACTAAGCAAAGAAACCGTTAATGCTGATAGGCAGCAGAACAGAAGTTTATGGACAGAGAGCATTCTTAAAAGCCAAGACGTGCATCGCGCCAGGCTTTTACAGGAGGCCATTGAACTGAAAGAACAAGCCCTGTCTCAGTTTGAAGTCAGCAAACGCCGCAAGGTGACCACTATTTCAGACAGAGGCGAAAGTACCACCATCACTGACAGTGCAGGCGAAAGTAGTTTTCTCACTGTTGCCCGTAACTGCTTAGAGCAGCAAGCAAAGGTGCTTGGCCTTTATGACATTAAGCCACAAGTGGAAGAAAAGAAAAGCTACAAAGGCTTTTTGGATGATCTAGCTAAAACTATTAACGACGTGAAAGAAAAAGAAGAAAATGCGAAAGCCATTGATGCCACCTTTCAAGTGGAAGACAGTGATGCTGCCCCGGAAACCGCTGAAGGCTTAGTGAAGGTGGAATTATGAAGCCTCTCTCAAGATTGTTGACAACCTTGCTAGTCTTCGGCATGCTGGCTTCAGTTGCCTTTCCCCATGGACTTTTCTTCAGTTGGAGACTTCCTCCGCAAGACCGCTACTGCTAAGCAAAACAAGCGCAAGGTCATTGACGAAGGGCTAGAGCCTTTCTTGGAAGACCCGGCCACCATTGGCGTGCCGCCATCGCTTGCTAATGCCCTGGAAGAGCTTCTGGAGCAGTTTGGCGACGAAGCCTATCGCCAGGCAGCATTGTTCTGCACAGGTAAATGGCATCACATTCATACGGAAGTGCTAGAGCAGCACGTAGAGAACAATGGCATGGCTGAAGCCTTGCTCACTATGAGTGACATCAGTAAACTCTCCACTGTCCTCCTTCTTCTGGAGCAAGTGGGTAGTTTTGGAGGGGATGAGCAATGGAGAAAAATGCTTCGGAAAATTGTCGGGCAATCTCTCCTCGAACACCTTGAAGAAGAAGGCACCGACCCTGAGTCTTTCTTTTCCAGAGAACAATGATCAAAGGAAATACACTAGACGTATTTACCATTGCTTTTGACAATGGCGAACAATTCTCTCTAATGGCTAGAGACAAGACAATGGCGCGTTTAATGGCGCATGAGCTAGCGCCTAATCGTCAAATCATTGCCATCCATAAAGTTGATGAGTGGCAAGCCAATGCTTGACATCCCCATGCTTCCCCCATTGATCAGCCTTTGCATTCCGCCAGTGCTCAAGGCTGAAGCACAAGCAATTGCCGCTCAAGAACCTATGGTCCACCCCGTGTGGCGGAAGCTTGAGCAACGCGGCAAGCATTTCATCGTGCGCACCAGTGACATTGGCGACATTGAAGAGGTGGCTGATTGGGCCAGGAGCTGGCTAGTGGAGCCTGCAGAGCCCTTAGACAAGGCACGCAGGCAAGCCTTTCAGAACGTGGTGGAACGAGCTGGCAGGCACGTGCATCTGTCTCCCGTGGGCCATTGCCATTTTCTTGCCACTGGCTGGAAACAGAAAAATCTATAAGGGAAGCTAATGGTCGCCATGCTTGACAGGCTTCTTGCATTGTGAGCACAATGGTGGTGTTCCTCCTTCAAGAACCATGACTCAAGCAACCGTTTATCAATGGGCGCATGGCACCAGTGCTTTCAAAGCAGATGGCACCATGATGATGCTTGACAACGAACCCTATTGCTCCACTGGCTTTCGCCTAACCAAAGTTGAAGAGTGGCTAACCACTCTTGAGGAAATCATTCCCACCATCGAACCCTGCCATCGCTATGCCATAGAAAGTCTGTATTTCATGCTGAAGGCCACGCGCATTCAGCATGAAAAAGATCATGAAGAGATGGTTTCTGAAGCACCAACGGCAGAAGATTTGCAAGAATACTTAAGTGCGTATGCTGCAGCAATTGGCAATGAAGCAATTTCCTGATCCTCGCAATGACCCCGACTACAACACCTTCCCATATGGCACTGAGCCCATCCCTGGAGACACCACTTGGGCAAAAGTCAAAAAAGAAAAGAAAGACGATGGCGGAAGAGATGGTGCTGCACCATCAGCGCATGTATCTTCTCTATAGACAAGCGGTGGATTTCTAGGCAAAAGAAAAGGGGGCTGCAAAGCCCCTTTTTTTAATGACGAGATTCCAGCGTTCCCGAGAGACTGAGTGCCTCACAAGCAAGAAGAAAGCTTGCCTTCCATACTTTGTCACTATACCAAGACAAAAAGAAAGGGCCTTTCGGCCCTTCCTCTTTACAACCCTCCGATACGCCTTTGACCTCGGAGATGCTCAACAAGGAGATGGCTGCCTCACGGGCCATGCGATCACCGTGGCGAGCCTTACGGACTTCGCCCAACCATCTAGCGTGTCCACCCTTGCGGCTCCAGCGGAGAGGCGATTAAGCCTAGGACCGAGTTGCTTGCAAAGCATAGCACGGAACACGGCAATGGAGAAAAGTGGTAAGGTAAAGGTTGCCAGGAGGCGACTCCCTGGTCCTTGCTACTTACTTTCCCCTACTGATGCTTCGTTCTGTTCTTCTTTCTGCTTCCCTTGTCATCGGCCTTGTGCCCATGCCAGCGGAGGCGAAATCTTCGTGCGCCCATGCCAGTTTCTATGGCCTAGGCGATGGTTTCCATGGCCAGCGTGCTGCTGATGGAAGCCGCTTCAATGCTCATGGCCTCACCACTGCCCATCGTTTTCTCCCTTTCGGCACCCGCCTGCGAGTGACCAACCCCTCTACAAACAAAAGCGTGACGGTGACTGTCACTGACAGAGGGCCGTTTATTGCAGGCCGCTCTCTGGACCTTTCCTACGGCGCCTTCGCTCGCATTGCCAGCCCTTCGCAAGGCGTTGCCAAGGTGTGCTTCGCCAAGATTTAGGCATTTGCTATTTGCAAACAGCGAAGCGCCCTTCGGGGCGCTTTTTTGCATAAGCAATGGTTATGGTTAAAAGTCTTGACGCGATCAATGCTGTCCCGTAGGCTTTGGAAGTCCTAAAGACATTCTCCTGAATCCATGTCCGACAATTTTTCGGTTGAAGTGGTTCAAATGACCCCCGAGTGGGCTGCTGACCTTCTTCGCTCTAACACTAATAATCGAGGTCTTTCCAGAGCCCGTGCCAAATCTTTTGCTAAACAAATTGAAAAAGGTAAGTGGCGAAAAACAGGGCAAGGTATTTCCGTTGCAACAGGTGGCCGTTTGCTCGACGGCCAGACCCGCTTAAATGCCGTTGTTCAAAGCGGCATTTCCACAACAATGGTGGTCGCCTGGAACTGTGACGAAGATTCTTTCTCTGTTTTTGATACAGGCAGAGCACGCAGTGCCACTGATGTATTAAAGATTGCTGGTTGCGAACAGCATCAAAATATTATTTCGGCGGGGCTTCGACTGGCCATTCCTCTGATTGAAGACCCAGAAGCTTATTTTGTAATTTCCCAAGGTATTACTAATGAAGAAATTGTTAATTTATGGGAGTTGAACAAAGAACAATGTGAATGGTGTGCAAATACTGCATCCTCCGTGCATAGCCAGTTCAAAATCTTTTCCAAATCTATTTATTTTACTTTTTTGTATCTTGCCGTCAATAAAGGCTGGGAATGTCATCAATTGGCTGAATTTTCTGACATGTTTGCTAGTGGAGCAGATCTAGAAAGCGACTCGCCTATTCTCGCTTATCGGCAATATGTAAACAATAGTCTTCTTAAATCCAACATGAATCAGCAAAGACTTGCGACGTTGGCATCGCTTATTCGTTGTTTTAATTTGCATGTCACCAATGCCTCAATTCGTAAATTTTACTCTCCCAAAATTCCACCCATGATTCAAATTGAAGCTCCAACTATTTATTGATAATCAAGGCCCCTTATGGGGCCTTTTTTTAAGATCCGGCTACTGTTGTAATGTCTCTTCATAATGCTTGACTGCCCCGGCTGGTGCGGTATTGTGTTCCTAAACCCCTCCCCCTCATGCGCGACTTTTCTTCGATCACTGCTTTTTTCTCAATTGCCATTGGCTTTTCTATGCTCATTGGCGCCAGCATTATCGGCATTGAAACTCCGCCAAAAGACGCATTGGCCTACCATAAGTGCATCCAATTGCACCCACAAAGGTATTGCGCTATCACGCATTTGGGCGCAAAGTGAACTTTCCCGTGGGCACAATTGTCGATCTTAATGACCGACTGTTTGGCTGGCGAGGTAAGTACAAAGTAATTACGCAGAAAAGTAATTTCGACAAAGTGCGCATCCAAAATCTTGGCACGAACTCCCAGCAGTTCGTAAGCCCTGATCGGCTGCGCCTAAGCAGACTGTCACAATTCTTCTTGAAGAGCCTGCAGAAATAACGATAAGCAGCGCTAATGGCCCAAGGGCTTTACAAGGAGCGATGGAGGGGCAACAATTGGGAGCAACGAGGCGAGAGCCTCCCCACCTTCCTCTTCTCATGAGCCGCGTTCTTAAGCCTCAAACCAAGACTGAACTGATCCGCCGCTTCATCTTTGATGCTGGCTCCTCCATCGTCTCTGTGGAATTCCGCAAGGCTGATGGCACTCTCCGTAAGCTTCAGTTCAATCCCCGCGACACCCAAGAAATCAAAGGCACCGGCAAGCCCACCACCAATCCTTCCATCATCCGCTGCCGAGACTTCTCCATCGCCCGCCAAGAAGGGCAAGGCGCCTGGCGCTCCTTTGATTGTGAGCGTGTGGTAAGCATCAAAGCCAATGGCATCGCCCTCTACTGCTGAAACCATGATCACTGAAACGCTTTGCTCCAATTCCCATAAACCTCTAGTTAAAGGTTGGCCAAGCAAAGTTCTCAATAGAACTTTCTTTGTTGCTGATGATTTTAGCGGATACAGTAGAGCAACTCTTGCAAGTCTGCACAAAGAAATTGATCAAGATATTTTTTTAATTAACAAAAGCATTAAAGAAACAAGGCAGAAAAAAGGTATGTATAGGGTAATACTTGCGGTTGAGGCTAAGTATCAAAGAGAATTAGGCAGGGTAAAACAGCGGCGAGCATTTCTTGTTGAAGTGAAAGAATGGATAACATTGGCGCTGATTAAAAAAAAGGAAGAGTCCGCTGTCACTAGCTTTAAGTCCCACAAATTACCAGCACAAGAAAAAATATCCCACTCCTTTGTTAAACATGCAGAACACAGCCTCAATGCTTGGACGAAAAAATTATCTAGTCAATCTAAGTATTGGTCAACAATTGCTTTTGATAAACGAGTAAAAGAAGTGTTAAAAGCTTTGATTATCGAAGAACTGGGTTCGCAATATTACAATTTGTGCGACAAAGCAATTAGTGCTGTTGCCGCTGAGGCTAACAGCTATTTTAGCAATTTGCCTGACAACAAAAATAACAATCAATTAATTAATAACATTAATTCTCATATTGATGATTTAAATTCTGAACTAATGAGAAAGTTTTAACTATGCCTGCCACGCTCTCCCGCGATGACCAATGGAGCCTCTGGAGCAAGGCTCCTGGCGGCTGGTATCTAATGGACACCAACCCTGATCGTGATGCGCTCGTGCTCAAAGCGGCTAGCTTGCGGACCCTGTTTACCAACAGGCGCTTCATCGTTGCTCAAGGCCCAACGCCTCCTGCATTGTGAAGCTTTGTAACAACGCTTGACTTCGGCCTCAAAACCAACTAATTTTTCTTTCGTCAGCCAATTGAAAACATGCCAACCTTTAAAACAGTCAAAGCCATCCGCGAAGCCCTTCATGCTCGCGGCGGGTGGCTTGAAACCTTCCACGACACAGAACTGCCTGAGTATGCTCCTCACCTTTCATGGGAGGAAAGGGGCTGGCCCAATGGCTTGTGGATCAAGGATGAGCTGTTGGATTGGGCAAACAAACACCTTGTGTGAACTTTCGTAACAACGCTTGACTCCAGCTCCAAAATCAACTAATTTTTCTTTCGTCAGCCAATTTTCCTCAAAACCATGAGCCACCAATTCACCTCCGGCGTGTTCCTGAACAGCCAGCCCGCCTGGCACAAGCTTGGCACCGTCCTGGACGGCACGCTGCCTGCCCGTGAAGCCTTCCGCCTGGCCAATGCCGACTGGCAAACCATCGCCGCCCCTATCTTCACCAGCGACATGGTGGAAATCCCTGGTCACAAAGCCATCACCCGCAGCGACAATGGCACTGTCCTCTCCATTCAAGGCGAGAGCTACGCCATTGTTCAAAACGAGCAGCTCATCCGCATGGCTGAAGCCCTACATGAGGACACCACAATGGATGCCGTATGCGTTCTGGCGGAAGGTAAGCGCGTGACGTTCACGGCCAAGCTCAATGGCACCACTGGCGAAGTGGTGAAAGGCGATGAAATCAACCAGTATCTTGTGGGATGCACTTCCCACGATGGCACCATTGCCTTCCAACTGATCTTCAGCCCCATCCGCGTGGTGTGTCAAAATACGCTCTCCGCTGCTCTGGGACAGGCTGCCGTAAGTTCGGCCAAGAAGCGCATGCGCATTCGCCACACCAAGAATGCCAACTCCCTCATTGAGCAGCTCCCGCAGATCATCGACATCAAACGCCAGCAGTTCAATGGTGGCATGGAGGAGCTGAAAGCCATGGCTGCCAAGCCCTGCACTTCCGCTCAGTTCCGCCAATATTGCGAGAGCGTGTTTGCCGATCAATTGCTGGGCTTCACCAACGACAAGCGAGGCGACAAGACCACTGCTCGCCCCAAGAAGCTTGAAGACCTTCCTGCATGGGACAAGGTGGCCAACAAGTTCCATGGGGAAGGCATTGGCTTCGACATCAAAGGCGTGAAGGGCACCATGTGGGGCGCCTACCAAGCCATCACTGAGTATTTCAGCCATGATGCTGGCCGTGCCATTGATGCCACTGAAGCAGCCCGTCAGCGCCTGGAAAGCCTCTACTGGGGCACTGGAGCTGCCACCATCACCCGCGCCCATGAACTGGCGCTGCGTTGATCACTGGCCTTTGTAAAGAAAAGCAACGCTAATGGTTCGGGGGCTGGAAACAGCCCCCTTTTCGCTTATTGTTGTTTCAACCGAGGGGCGAGAGCCTTCACCACCTCCTTCAAGCCATGACCTGCCTCAATCACACTGTCGAGCAAATTGCCTCCCTGGAGCGCTTTGTCAGCTTCAATGGCCTCAACGGTTTGTCTTTCACCGTAACGGTGCCCGATTGGCATGAGCCGTTCCCTATCAATGGTCAGCGCACTCTGGAGTGCTTTGGCCTCTACACCATCAGCCATGCTTGGTACATCAACGGGCCAGTGGTGGATCAGTTCAGCATCTCCACAGGACTTGGTCAGGTGAAGGTGCCTGCGGGGAGCCGCATCGTTAGCCAAGAGCTTCCTGAGAAGTGGGAAGCCAATGGCAAGAATGCTGACCCTGGCAAGCGCCAATGGCACGCCTATACCAATGGCCGCAATGCCTTTTGTTAAGAAATGCGACAGGGGCCAGAAATGGCCCTTTTATAGCTTATTGTTGTTTCAAGAGGGCGGAGACGCCCTCGCTTCATCGCCAAACCAACCATGACCACTCGATACGTTGTTTCAGAAATGTTGCATTTCTTTGATGGCACTGTTGCTAAGCATTGCACCAAAGAAGCCCGCTCTCTATCCTCCCCACACCATGAAGATCCTCCAGTTAAAAACTGTTCCCATTTCGTAGTGCCTGCTTCTGCTGCTTATTTGGCTTCATGGCAAGAAATTAATCCTTCCATTCGCAATGTTGTTTTTGCTTATTCAAAATCCCCTTCTCCTTCTCCTACGGTCCGCACTTACACCGTCCATTTCTCCCACCGTTATGGCGTAGACAAGCAATATATCAGCCACAACTCAACTGTTGTCGATGCCGTTGATGAAGCGGCTGCTGCATATATTGTCCGCGAGCGCAACTGGATGCACGACGTGGAAGTGAACTTGGTGAAGCGCCACGAATACGCCGCTTGGTAGCCTCTCCCTCTGCACCCTCCGAACCCTCCTCTCATGGCAACCATCCCTACCATCCACCTCAACGGCACTGGCTTTACCACGCTGCGCGATGAGTACGCCGCTGCCTACGATGCCATCGGCAAGGCCAGGGACGCTCTGGCAGAGGCAACGCTGAATGGCCGCGACTACTATCCGCAGCCTGACGGGGCCTACTACAAGGCTCGCGCCGAGCGTGATGAAGCTTTGGACAAGCTCAGTGAAGCTCACCAGTATGTGGCCGAGATGCTTGCGGGCATTTGCGACCAGCAACGCTGATTGTGACGATAAGCAACAGTGATATATGCAGGGGCTGGAAACAGCCTCTTTTTAGACTATTGTTCTTTCAACGAGCCGAGAGGCTCTCCTCCTTTTTCAGTCATGACCTCCTCTTTCTTCAAAGACCAGCTCCTTTCCATCGTTGCCGCCTTCATCGTTGAGGGCGAGCCTGGTGACGAGCTTCTGCTCCCTTCTATGGCCGCTCTCCGTAAACGGGCTGATGGTCGCCTCATGATGGGCCGCAACGGCACCTTCTGGACTTGCTTCAACGAAACCAGCGACGACATCGTTGCCAAGATCGAACGCTGGAACAAAGAGCTTTTGGGTGCTTGAGCCCCCTTCTTTATTTTCGCATTATTGGAAACGATTGATGGCTTACGAAATCACTCTCATTGACAAATACGGCGAAGACTACACAGTTTCTTTCGCCAGTACAAAAGACATTAAAGAAGAAATTAATAAGCTAGATGGCTATTTAGAAGACGTGTCAGGTGCTGCATATTCCAGACTGTTGACAACTATCATCGAGCTTCAAGACTTCCTCGCTTCTGTGCAATCATGATCACCATTCGCACCTACAAAGACAACGGCCCCTATTTTGATGCTACAAAGGGCTGCTATCAAGCTTCTTGCCTTAAAGACGTGCTGTTTCATACGCGCCTGGCTATGGAAGACAGAGAAGATGTGATTGGTTTGTTTGATGCTGATGGTGCCTGTAAAGGCATTTGGCAATTAATAATTGAAGGGCATGTAGATAGTGCTGGCGATTCTATTGTTGATCATGAAGCTTACGAACGCCTAAAGCCCTCCACCAAGAGTCAATGGACTTGGCAGTATCTCCTTAATCAGCTTCAACCATGATTCTCATTGATTTTTTTGGCGAAGCCTGCTGCAAAGGCACTGAACTTCTGGAAGGCTGGTATTGGTATGAAGATGATGGGGAGAATGTAGGAGGGCCTTTTGAAGATGAAGAAGATGCTATTCTTGCTGCTGAATTGGGAATCACTTGGGCCGACTATGAACGCTAAAAAAGCCGGGCAAGACCCGGCTGAAGCTGTATTGGATCCGGCTGGAGGTGTATTGGATCCGGCCAGCCTCGTATCTAGGGTCCGGCTAGGGGCGTATTGTCTTCTTGAGAATGATTCTCATTATTATTGCTATTGCGACTCATTCTCAATTGTTACATTTCTTAACATTTTGTAACATTTCTTAACAATAGTACATTTGTACTATTGTTACATTTCGTAACATTTCTTAACATTTCGTAACATTTCTTAACATTGTTACATTTCGTAACATTTCTTAACATTTAGCATCTCGCGCTAAATTCCTAGCATCTGGTGCTGTATAGCATCTCGCGCTGAATCCCCCTATTGTCCACCGGAGAATGAAGGAATCTATGGGCGGTGGATTGTGACGGATTGTGACAATTCTGCAGCGATCGCGACATGCGCGATAGGTGCGTGCGCGCGTGCGCGTTTCGTTGTTTCGTTTCGTTTGCCATGCCGGCACCCTCGCAACGGTGCGCGCCTAGTTGGCAAGGGTTCCGGGCGTCAGGGTGACCATGCGCGCGGCCGTCGGTGTCGTTTGTGCGGCCGTCGGTGCGCAACGGTGCGCGCCGGTGCCGTTTGGCGGCCGTCGGTGCCGTCGGTGCGCGTTTGTGCACCGTCAGGGTTGACGGTGTGCCGTTTCAGGGTGTACGGTGCCGTTGTTGTTTCGTTTGCTCACCATGGCAAGACACACTCACGCCACACTCACCGCGCGCGTCGGCATGGTCGCGCGCGCGTTGGGCATGCCCGACGGCGACCGCGCCGGCGCACTGCATCTTGTGCGTCAAAACGGCGGCGTTTCGTTGTTTGTGCGGCACACGGCCGGAATGAACGGCGGCGAATTACTGCATCACGGCACGCCGGCCGAAACGGTCGCGTTCCTGCAGGGTCTGATAATGGCCGACGCCGTGCGCACCATGGGACGCCGCGCCGGTTGGCGCGCGCATGGTCAAGCCATACTCGCGACGGTGTGCCCGGACTGACGCCGGCACCCTCTCACCCTCTCAAACCCTCTCACCCTCTCAAACCCTAAAAAAACATGCGACTCGCTGCCGTTTTTTTCCTGTTCGGTTGTTGCTGTACCAATGCGCTCCCGCTAATGGTGCTGTTCACCGTTGCCGGGTTCGGCACCGCATATCTGAGCATCAGCAGCAAGGCCTAAACCCTCAAACCCTCTCACCCTCTCACCCTCTCAAACCATGGCAACCCTCTCAAACCCTCTCACCCTCTCACCCTCACGCGCCAACGCACCGCTACACGTGCCGGCCGACGTGCGCGCGTTCCTTTCAGGGTTTCAGCTCGACGTGCCGTCGTTGCTGACCGTCGCCAATCCCAAACTGGCTAAGACCGACGGCGCGCGCACGGTTGGTCACTTCGCGTTGCCGCATCGTGGTCTGGCGCGCGCGATCGATCCCGTCAACGTCGGCACAACGGCCGCGCGCGGGTTCCTGCCAACGTTGCGCGCGTTGGCAGAATCTCACGGCATGGTTGACGCTGCCATGCGACACAACGGTTGCTTGGGTGCCACGCCCGGGTGCGTGTTGGCATGCCTGAATGATGCTGGCCACGGTGGTCTGAATCCGGCGTGCGCATGTTGTCGTGGCCGTCGCACCCTTGCCATGATCGCCGACCCCGTTACGTATACGCGCGCCATGGTCTGGGCGTTGGCGCGCGAATATTCAAACGCCGCGCGCGAGGGTGTGCCGTTGGCGTTTCGTATGTGCGGCACTGACGAGACGCCGTGGTATCGTCGGCCAGTGGTGCTGACGCATCACGAAACGCGCATCTTGCGCCATAGGTTCGGCGTTGACGCACTGGCCGGCACGTCGGCAAACCTTGCCCGTGCGTTTGCGCCCATGGTCGCCGACGGGCGCATGGTGCCGTATGAATACTTGAAACTAGGAACTGACCATGTCGACGGTCCGTTGTCTTGGTTGGCGGCCGGTTGGTCTGACGTGACGGCGTCGTTCGCGGCCGACCGTTTCAGCGCATGCGCTGACGCCGTGCGTGCGCTTGACGCTGGGTTGCGCGTTGCCGTGCCGATCGCATGGCCTAAGGATCAACCCTTGCCGACCGTTGCCGTGCTCACCCTCACCGACGGCACCGCGCGCACCGTGCCGTGCGTTGACGGTGACGCCGATGACGCCCGATTCCGCAACCCTGGCCGGTGCGTTGTCTTGCTGCGTGAGAAAAGATCACGCGCGGCCGGGCGATCGCTTGCCGGGCGTTTCATCTTGCGGCACGCGCATCGTCACACCCTCGCCGACGGCCGTCTAGACGTTGGCTAGGTTGACGCGCACGCAACGCCGGCCGTCTCCATGCGGCCGGTGTTGTTTTATGGCTGAGAATTAATTCCGACGTTATGGGTCGGGATTGGGATTCCAACGTTACAAATTGTGAAACAGTAGCAACCGATACAGACATAGAGCAGTAGCGCGTAATACCAAATCGCAAAAGCGCGGGG
>Ga0194116_10003682_pt1 | contig 18264 bp, 12 predicted proteins | sample TA2MahsurfametaG_4_FD_148617 | JGI IMG/M metagenome (GOLD analysis project Ga0194116, IMG submission 148617) | Freshwater microbial communities from Lake Tanganyika, Tanzania - TA2015008 Mahale S9 surface | ecosystem: Environmental > Aquatic > Freshwater > Lake | place: Tanzania: Lake...
GGGCGAGCCCGCTGGTCACGGGCGACGTCGTGATCGTGCAGCTCGGGGCGCCCGGCGGTCCCGGGGTGGCCGCCTTCGACGTCACGACGGGCCGCCTGCGGTGGGGCGCCGAGCGCGAGTGGGGGCCGAGCTACGCGACGCCCGTGCCGGCGACTTGGGGCGGCCGGCCGCGGGTGCTGGTCTTCGCCGGCGGGGAGAGCCGCCCGCCGACCGGCGGCCTGCTGGTGCTCGATCCCGCCACGGGCGCGATCGACGCGCGTTTCCCTTGGCGCGGCACGCGCTACGAGTCGGTCAACGCGGCCGCGCCCCTGGCCCTCGCCGAGGGCGTCTTCGTCTCGGAGTGCTACGGGTCCGGCGGGGCGCTGGTGACGGCGGCGCCGGACGGATCCGCCGTGGCGGCGTGGACCAACCCCGCGTTCGGCGTGCACTTTATGACTGCGGTGCGGCTGGGCGACCTGCTGTGCGGCGTGCACGGGCACGGACCGCAGGATGCGGAGTTCGTGGCGGTGGAGGCGGCGACGGGCCGCGAGGTGTGGCGGGACCAGCCCATCTGGACGGAGACCGTGGCCGAGGCGCGGGGCCCGCGGGAGATCCGCACGGGGCTCTTCCGCGCGTCGCTGCTGGTGGCGGATGGCGGGGTGCTGGCGCTGGGCGAGTTTGGCCACCTGGCGCGGCTCGGGATCTCGCGGGCGGGGCTGGTGGTGCGGGAGCGGGCGTGGCTCTTCGCGGCGACGGAGACGTGGACCCCGCCGGTCCTGAGCCGGGGCCTGCTCTACGTCTGCCAGAACACCCGTGACGCGGTCGCCGGGACGCCGCCCCGCCTCCTCTGCTACGACCTGCGCGCCGACTGACCGCGCGGGTCTTTTTTTGAGACCAAGGCCCCACGCTTGTCTACCGCCCTGAGCCTGACGGGATGGAGGAACAACCCCGCGTCGGCTGATGCACATCCTCGGACTCGCCTGGCAGGACGCCCTCGTCGTCGGCCTCTACCTGGTCGCGATGCTGGCGATCGGCGTCTGGTTCAAGTGGCGCGAGGCGCACCGCAACACCGAGGAGTACCTGCTCGGCAACCGCGGCATGCCGTGGTGGCTCGTCGGTATCGCCTATCTGATGACGCTGCTCAGCACCAACTCCCTCGTGGCGGTGCCGGGCGAGGCGTACAACCACGGGCTCGCGCTCGCGCTGCGCTACTTCCTCGCGCCGTTCATCGGCATCGCGATCTTCTACCTCTTCATCCGGTTCTTCTTTCGCAGCCGCGTCTTCACGCCGTTCACCTACCTCGAGGAGCGCTTTGACCGGCGGGTGCGCGCGCTCGGCAGCGTGTTCTACGTCGTCATCCGGCTCTTCTACCTCGCGCTGGTGCTGTACTCGTCGGCGCTGGTCCTGCGTGGCGTGGCCAACTGGCCGCTGGCACAGTCGATCCTGATCATCGGGGTGATTGGACTGATCTACGTGTATCTCGGCGGGGCGAAGGCGCTGCTCTGGGCGGACTTCGTGCAGTTCGGGCTGCTCGTCGGCGGACTGGCGTTTGTCATCACGGTCTGCATCCAACGCGTCGACGGCGGCGCGGCCGGCATCGTGCGCTACGCCCTCGATCACGGCCGTGGCTTCGAGGCGATGGAGCAGCCCTCGTTCTACGCGCTCGACGCCTTCGTGCGGCTCAACCTCTGGCTGATGCTCTTCGTCACCGTCACCGACCGGCTCTTCTACGCGAGTTCCGACCAGCTCGCGGTGCAGCGACTGCTCAGCACCGCCTCCTACCGCCAGGCCGAGCGCTCCTACTGGTTCAGCCAGTTGCTCACGTTGCCGACGCTGCTGCTGCTCTGGTTCATCGGCCTGGCGATCTTCGCCTTCTACGGGCAGAACCCGCCGGCGGGCGGGAAACTCGCCGGCGACACCGCGCTGTTCCGCTTCGTCACCACCGAGCTGCCGCCGTTCGTGCCCGGGCTCTTCGTGGCCGCGATCCTCGGGCTCATCATGTCCACCCTCGACGCCGGCTTCCACAGCCTCGCCACCGTGCTGGTGAAGGACGTTTACCACGTCTTCATCAACCCGGCTGCCGACGAGCGCCGGCAGATGCAGCTCAGTCGCCTCCTGATTCTCGTCATCGGGTTCGTCGCGATGGGCATCGCCCTGTTGATGGCGCTGACCTCGGACAAAGTCGCCAACTCCTTCATCGAGACGCAGGTGTTCTGGATCTCGTTCCAGGGACTGCTGGCGATGGTGTTCCTGATCGGCGTGACCTCGTGTCGCGTCACCGCGGGCGACATCCTGCGCGCCTTCGGCGTGGCCTTCGTGGTCACGTTGATCACGACTTGGTTTTATCTCCGGAGCCGCGGCACGGAGCGGCCGATGAGTTTCCTCTTCGTGGCGATCCCGGGCGAGGTGGCGCTGCTGGTCTTCGGCTACCTGCCGGCGCTGTGGCGGAAACGCCTCCCGCCGGAGAAGACCGCAGGGCTGACGCTGTTCACGCTGGAGAGAAAGTAGGTGGGAAGCTTCAGTCGAGGGGCGGAATTTCCGCCAGAACCTTGCGCAACCGCTCACCTGTTCCATGCAGAGCGCACCACTCTTCGACATAGCGCATGTCGAGGCTCTCCGGCCCCTGCACCGCGAGCACATCGCGCGCGTCGTCCAGATCCTTGCTCCGCCCCCAGCGCAGCTTCTGGACGATCACGTCTTCCGGCGTAGGCAGCCAAGTGCAACGGTTGAGCATGGGAACAAACACCTGCCGTCGCCGGCTGAATTCCGACTGCACGAAGGGATCGGGAAAGGTCTCAAAGATTTCGATCTTAAAGGGGGGGGCCGCCCGGGATCGACCGACGTGGCGGCGACCCCACGTGATCGTGTCGAAAACAATCTGGGGATCGAATTCCACCCAAGGGGCGAGGGCTGCGGCGAGTCGCTCCACTCCACCGGGCGCTTCGATCGACACCAGCAGATCGACGTCGCGGGTGGAACGGGGCACGCCGTACGCACCCGCGGCAATGGCGCCCACCGCCATGAAGTCGATTCCCGCCGCCTCGGCGGACTCGATCACCTTGAGGGCCAGTTCCTCGAGCCTCACGGGGCAGTTGGCTTGTCCGAACGATAGAAGCCGTGATCGCGGGCACGGTCCATGCGTCCCATCCAGCGGCGAACCTCGACCCAGCCGGCCGCTTCGTCGCGCGTGTTGAGCCGATGCATGGCACCGCCCAGCATCATCCCGAACATGTGGTTGGAAAGATCGAAGACATCATTCAACCGCTGCTGGATTGTGAGCTGGCGCGCCCGCCGGATCTGCTCCCGATAGATGTCGTTCTGGAGTGCCCGCAGAGCGGCAGGGGCGTCAAGGCGGTGGGTCATGCCGGGCAGCGTGGTTGGTGCACGGTTCTTCCGCAATCCTTCAGGAAATCGTGCACCGCGAAAACTCCCTCGGTCGGAGAAAGCCTTCGGGCTGATGCGACTCGCGGAAAGGGACGGGTCCTTGCATCTCGGCCGCGCCGGCGCCCATTGGTCTCAAAAAAAGGCCTTCGCTCGGCCGTTGGCGCCGGCCGCGGGTGTGCGACGTTCTCCGCCGTTCGCGGCACGGGATTCCCTGCCACCCTGCGTCGCCGCTCCCTCACCCATGCCCCGTGTGTCCCCCAGTTCCGCCCCTTGGCCGACCCCGCACGTCGGGCCGACGCGCCGCCGGTTCCTCCAAGGCGCGTTGGCGGCGGGGCTGGCGGCGCTGCCGGGGGGCACGCGATCGCGGCTACACGCGGCGGCCGCGACGGGAGCGGCTCCCGCGGGCCGCGAGGATCGAGCCGAGGTGCTCATCATCGGCGCCAGCCTGGGCGGCGTGGCCGCAGCGTTGGCGGCGGTGCGGATGGGGCGAACCGTCATTCTCACTGAGGAAACCGCCTGGATCGGCGGCCAGGCCATCACGCAGGGCATCCCGCTCGATGAACATCCGTGGGCGGAGGACTACGGCCGCACGCGCAGCTACGCGGACTTCCGGGCCGGGGTGCGCGCGTATTACCGTCGCCACTACCCATTGATCCCGGCCGCGCAGGCCGATCCCAACCTAAACCCGGGCGCCGGCTGGGTGAGCAAGCTTTGCTTCGAGCCGCGCGTCGGGCTCGCCGTGTTGTACGAGATGCTCGCGCCGCACCTCGGCACCGGGCGGCTGCGGTTGTTCCTCCGCCACCGTCCGGTCGCCGTGGCGGCGGACGGCGACCGCTTGCGCCGCGTCACGCTGCACGACGAGGAGAGCGGCGCGACGCGCGAGTTCGCGGGGGACTACATTCTCGACGGCACCGAGCTGGGCGATCTTTTGGAGCTTGGTCGCGTGGAGTCCGTGGTCGGCGCGGAGTCGCGGGCCGAGACCGGCGAACCGCTGGCGCTCGACGGTCCGGCCAATCCGCGCGAGCAGATGGTGTTCACCCATGTCTTCGCGCTGGAGCACCGCCCGGGCGAGGAGCACGTGATCGCCCGGCCGCGCGAGTATGACTTCTGGCGCAACGCACAGAGCTCGCGCGGAGCCGGACCGAAATTCGCGATCCCCGACCTCTTCGGGGTGCGGCAGGATCACTTTGGCCGGCCGATCAAGCCCGGCGCCTACGTGGCGAGCACGTGGAGTTTCCGGCGGATTTTGTGTCGCGGGAATTTTGCGGCGGGCGCGTTCCCGAGCGATCTCACCGTGGCGATCTGGCACGCCAACGAATACCACCTCGGTCCGCTCTGCGGCGTGAGTGCGGAGGAGCGGCGCCGCCACCTCGAGGCGGCGCGGCAGCTCAGTTTGAGCGTGATCCACTGGTTGCAGACCGAGGCGCCCAACCCGGCCACGGGCGGTCGTGGCTATCCGGGCTTGCGGCCGCGCGGAGACGTGTTCGGCACCGCCGATGGGTTGGCGCAGTTTCCGTATATCCGCGAATCGCGCCGCCTGCGGGCGGAGTTCACCGTGCGCGAGCAGCATTTCCGCACTGATTCGCCCGGCAACGGGCACGGCCCGGTGAAGTATGCCGACAGCGTGGGCGTCAGCGGCTACCGCGTGGACATCCACCGCACGGCGCGCGAGGGCGGCGGGAGCATCACCGAGGTCGCGCACGGCAAACACTGGCTGCAGCAGATCCCGCTCGGTGCGCTCATCCCGGTGCGGGTGGAAAATCTGCTGCCGGCCGGCAAGAACCTCGGCGTGACTGCCGTGACCAACGGCGCCTTCCGCGTGCATCCGACGGAGTGGAACATCGGCGAGGCGGCGGGGGCGCTGGCCGCCTTCTGTCTGCAGCGCAAGCTGCGGCCGCGGCAGGTGCGCAACTCCCCGGCCCATCTCGCCGACTTCCAGCGCGAGCTCGTGCGCCAGGGCGTGGAACTCGACTGGCCTGCGGGCCGCATGGCGACCGCGCGTTCCTACTACAGCCACCACAACCTCGAGTTGAAGGACGCCGACACGTTCCACTTCGGCGAAGCCTGGCGGCTGGGTGGGAGCAAAGGACCAAGGGAGTGAGGGAATGAGGGAGTGAGGGGCAAAAGGACCAAGAGACCAAAGAACCAGGAGACCAAAAGACCAAGGGACCAAAGGACTAAAGGACCACAAACCACGGACCACTGACTACGGACCACTGACCACGGACCACTGATCACCGATCAACTATTACTGCCCCACTCCCTCCCTCCCTCCGTCCCTCCTTCCCTCGCTCCCTCCGTCCCTCCCTCCCTCCCTCCTTCCATGTCTGCTTCCGTTTCCACTCTGCGCCCCCAAGTCCTCGTCGTCGGTTCCGGCGCCGCCGGGCTGACCGCGGCGATCGCGGCCGCCCGCAACGGCGCCGACACCCTGCTGGTCGAGAACGCCGGCTTCCTGGGTGGCATCTCGGCGACGCTGCCGTGGCTGGGATTTCACGACCGCGATTTCCGCCTGATCGTGAAGGGCCTGCCGCTGGAATTCTGCCGGCGACTGCAGGCGCTCGGCGCAGCAAGCGAGTTCGAGCTCGACCCGAAGTGCGCCTCGGCGATCAGCGTCGACTCCCACTGGTGGAAAGTCGTCGCGATGCAACTCGCCCGCGAGGCCGGGGTGAAGCTGCTGCTGCACACGCAGGTGGTGGACACGATCCGCGAGGGCAACCGCATCGCCGGCGTGATGGTGGAGAATAAGTCCGGCCGCCAGCGGATCGAGGCCGCGGTGACGATCGATTGCAGCGGCGATGGCGATGTGGCCGCGCGCGGCGGTGTGCCTTGGGCCAAGGGCCGCACGGGCGACGGGCTCGTGCAGGCGCCCACGCTCGTCTTCAAGCTCGGCGGCGTGGATCGCGCGGCCTTCGTCACTGGCTGCCGGGATGCGGCCAACAACTACCGCGAGTGGCTGACCCCGTACCCGGAGCTCTGGGCGAAGATGATGCGCCGGCTCGACCGCATGCACGTCATCATCTGCGGAGGCTACGCCGCGCTGGTCGAGCGGGCGCGGCAGGCGGGCGATTTCAGCGCCCCGCAGACGCGCATCGTGGGCGTGAAACTGCACCAGCCGGACGAGTTCATCGTGGTCATGACGCGCGTGCTCGGCCTCGACCCGACCAACGTGCACAGCCTCACCGACGCCTACACGCGGGTGTACGATCAGATTCCCGGGCTGGTGCGATTCTTCCAGCGCTATGTGCCGGGCTTTGCGAGCGCGCGCCTGCGCGAAATCGCGCCGATGCTGGGGGTGCGCGAGAGCCGGCGGATCATGGGCGATTACGTGCTGACGGCGGAGGATCTCGTTGCCGGACGCCAGTTCGACGACGCGGTGAGCATGGGGGGCTACCACATCGACATCCATCGCCCCGCCGGCACCTGGGTTGATTCGCACAACGTCCGCGCCTACACGATTCCGATCCGCAGCCTGATTGCCCGCGGGGTCGATGGCCTGCTCATGGCCGGCAAATGCCTCTCCGCGACCCACGAGGCGGTGGCCTCGACCCGCGTCATCCCCATCTGCATGGGCCAGGGCCAGGCGGTCGGCACCCTGGCGGCGCTGGCGGTGAAGCAGGGCGCGGGCGTGCGCGCCGTTCCCGTTTCGCGGCTGCAGAACACGTTAGTCGCCCAGGGCGCCGAGATCGGCCGCACGGTGGGCGGCCCAGACGCGCGGGCGATCGAAGAAGTCGGTCAGTTGCCATTCAACGAACCGCCGACGACCGGCGACAAGGATCCCGTCTCCGCGAGCGAGACGGCGTGGGTACGTTGAGGAGGTTGGAACTATGCGATTCCGCGACGATCCGCTTTCAGTTGTAGCCGGCCTCGCTGAGGCCGGTGAGAAAGTGAGTTCGGAGTATACGTCCGGGGTCAGCGACCCCGGCTACACGCTCTGGCATGGAGTTCCGCGATGTGCTTGCTTGGCTGCGGTGATGATCGCGGGCGCCGTCGCGTCGGAATCGGTATCTTCGGCTTCGGAGCCCGCCCAGCTGTCGCAGGAGGATCCCTCCTGGCCCCGCCCGGCCGCGGTGCGCGAGTTGGTCACCGACTCCGCCCGCTTCCGCTCTTTCGCGGAGCAGGTGAGCGGGGAGGTGGAACGAACACTCGCCGCCGCCCCTGCGCCGGCCGTCGACACGCGCGCGCGCCTGCTTTCCCTTCGCGTGCACCTGGCGCTCTATCTTGGCCACGACGCCCGCGCCCTCGCGACCGCGACGCAGATTCGCGAAACGATCACGCCCCCCGCGGAGCGGGCGTTTTCGGGGCTGCTCACTGAGGCGATGGTCGTCGCCCGGACGGCCGCCCCGGCCGGTCCGTCGTCGCCTGCTTTTCTACCTGCGCTGCGATCCGCCCTGGAATCGCGGCTGGCCACGCTGCCGGCCACGCCGGAGCTCAACGCGGTCTTGGCGCGGCAGCGGGAGCGCTTCGCCACCCTTACCCGCGACAGCCTGCTTGCAGAGGCGGATCGCCTCGGCGCGCGCCTCGACTCAACCGCCCGCTGGACCCTCGCCGATGTCGACGACGTCGTGCGGGTCGGTCACCGCCTGGCGACGCTGCTGCCGGTGCGCGACACGATCCTCGCGGCCTTCGCATCCACCCCGGCAGTACGGAGCGTCACCGCTACGGTTGCGGCGGGCCGCCCGCCGAAACCACCGTACAACGTTCTCTTCCTCATCATCGACGATCACGGCGCGCAGATGCACGGCATCGGACAGCCCTCGCCGGTGCCGACGCCGAACATGGAGCGGCTCGCGGCGCGCGGCACCTGGTTCAACCGGGCCTACGTCGATGCGCCGGCCTGCTGCCCGTCGCGCACGGCCTTCCTCACGGGGGTGCACGCGACGAACTCCGGCGTCTATTACAACAACCACGCCTACCGGCGCGCGGCCGGGCCGATCGCCAAGGTCGACATCCTGCCGCAGCACTTCCTGAAAAACGGCTACTTCGTGGCGGGGTTCGGGAAGATTTCCCACAACCGCTTCCTCGCGGACGACGTCGACGCCTACACCCCGGGGCACTACCAGATGTTCAATCGCGACGTCACGTACACCGACGGCGCGCTGCGGAAGCACATCCTGCCCGGCTCGGAGCAGAAGATGTGGACGGGGGGCTGGTCCTGGGGCGTGCTGCCCGACGAGTGGGATCGCGACGATCCGAAGAAACTCCAACAGGACACCGAGCAGGCCAATCGCACCATCGCACGCCTGCGCCAGCAACACGAACGTCCCTTCTTCATCACCTGCGGCTTCTGGCGGCCGCATGTCTCGTGGACGGTGCCGAAGCGCTACTTCGATCGCTTCCCGCTCGAGTCGATCGCGGTGCCGCCCGGCTATCGCGCAGACGATCTCGACGACCTGCCGCCGGCGGCCCGCTGGCTCGCCACCCACCGGGGGGAGCATGCCTACGTGACGAAACACGATCTCTGGAAGAAGTGCCTGCAGGCGTATTACGCGTCGATCGCGTACATCGACGAACAGATCGGCCGCGTGCTCGACGCGTTGGAGGCCAGCCCGCATCGCGACAACACGATTGTCGCCTTCGCCTCGGACAACGGCTTCCACACCGGCGAGAAGGACCATTGGTCGAAGTTTTATCTCAGCGAACTCGCGTGCCGCGTGGTCTTTTCGATCGCCGTGCCCGGCCTGAAGCCGCAGGTCAGCTCCACGCCGGTCGGGCTGATCGATTTCTATCCCACGTTGGTGAACCTCTGCGGCCTGCCGTCGCCGAGGCACTCGCTCGACGGTTTTGACCTCACGCCATTGCTGCGCGGCGAGAGCACCGAGCGCGGCGCGCCCGTGCTGTCGACCTTTGGCCAGGGCAACCACTCGCTGCGCGACGGGCGCTTCCGCTACTCGCGCCTGCGCAACGGCGCTGAGGAGCTCTACGACCACGCCCGCGATCCCGACGAGTGGACCAACCTCGCCGCGAGCCCCGAGTTCGCCGCCGAGCGCGCCCGCCTCGCCCGCGCCCTGCCCGCCGTCAACGCCCCGGAAGTTGTCTTCGCCAACGGCAAGAGCATGGGCGTCGACGAGAACTCGTGGAAGGACGAGGCGTTCCGCTGAGACCCCACCTACGACTGCACTCCAAACCCCAAGATACACCGCCATGAACAATTCCTGCCTGAACCTGAGCGCCCCCTTCGGGGCAATCTGCGCCGGCCTGGTACTCGGCTGCACCGCTTCGTTCGCCCAGCCTGCCGCCACCGCCACGGGTGCTTTCGCCGGGCGCGTCTTCAATGTCGCCACCGGCGATGCCTTGATGAATGCCCGCGTCGCCTTGCCCGGCCAGGGCCGCGAGGCCATCACCGACGAGACCGGCAGTTTTCGTTTGGCCGGACTTCCGTCCGGGCCCCTCGACGTGCGGGTGTCCTATGTCGGGATGGAAATGCAGACGACGACGGTCCACCTGATCGGCGGGACAACCGTGCACCGCGATTTCGAGTTGCGCCTCGAGCGCACGGGATATGCGATTCCGGAGGAGTCCGTTCGGCTTGATGCCTTCCGGGTCGTGGAGGATCGCGAGATGAGCGCACAGGCCATCGCCGTCAACGAGCAGCGCCACGCCCCTAACCTAAAGAACGTGGTGGCGATTGACGAATTCGGAGTCCGAGGCGACGAGAATATCGGCGAATTCCTCCGCTTCCTGCCGGGAGTCACGGTTGAGGACTCGGGACACACCGCTATCGAGGTTTCGTTGCGGGGACTGCCCTCGAATACGACCGCGTTTCAGGTGGACGGCGCCGAGCTGGCCGCCTCCCGGGGAGGAGAGAGCCGGTCTACGCAGTTGGTGGATGTGCCCACGGGCAACCTCTCGCGCGTCGAGGTCACCAAGGTGTCGACGCCCGACATGTCCGCGTCCGGCCTAGGCGGCTCGATCAACCTGATCAGCAAGAGCGGATTCGAGGCGCGGCGTCCCAAGCTTTCGCTGCTCGCCTATCAGATTCTGCACACCGGTAACGGACTGACCCTGCATGGAGGACGTACCGGGCCGGGGGCCGATTCGCGCACGAGTCCCGGGTGGGCGCAGCCTTCCCTGAGTTTTTCGTACCTGCATCCCGTCAACCGGAACCTGGCGATTACGATCGGCGGCTCGCGGGTCCACCGGATCAAGCCGATGGAGACCGGCAAGGTTGGCGAGTCGCAGGAGACGGCGGAGTGGAACCTGGTGAACGGAGTTCTGCGCTCCGCCACTTGGGCGAGTCTCCGGACGATCTTCTGGACGGTAAACGGCAATGCCGGCATCGAGTGGCGGGTCAGCCCCCGGGACACGCTTTCGCTCAGCTTTCAGGCGCGCGAGTCGCAGAGCTACCTCACCCGCAGTCAAATTCTCGCCAGTTTCGGGACCGCGCCGACCGGGGACGCGACCTTCGTGCAGGGGGCCGCGGCCGGCACAGGCACCATGACGCTAGGTAATGGAGCCTGGCAGGACGTACGTTCCGACGCGCGCCATGCGATTCTCCGGCACCGCCACCGCGGCGACGTGTGGCGTTTCGACACCTCCGGATCCTGGTCGCGCTCGACCACCGGGATCAAGGACCTCAGTCGCGGACATTTTCGCGCGGTCACGGCGACCATCCCCAATCTGGTCATCCGCGGCGAAGGCATCCCCCGGGAGCAGGGCTTCATCCCCACCCGCTATTCGGCCGTGACCCGCACCGGCAGTTCGGTGGACCTCTACGATGGCGCCAACTATTCCATCACCAATGCCACTTCGATAGAGAACGGAGACTACCAAGGGGAAAATCTCAGCGCCCGGTTCGACGTGGCGCGCGATTTTCCGGCGTTGGCGTCAGCGACGCTCAAGGTGGGGGCGGTGGTCAATCGCGTTGACAAGGATGTGTCGCGGCACACCACCACCTGGAATTTCCGCCCCAACGGCTCGACCGACGCCACCGCGCGTCTGGCCGGGAACTTCCCGGTGTTCGACGAGGATTACAACGCGACCGCGCCGACGCTGTACGGATACCCGGTGCGCTGGATCAGCGAGCGCAAGGTCTACCAGCTCTTCCAGGAGCGGCCGGACTGGTTCGTGCTCGATGACGCCGGCGCCCACCAGAACCGAGTCACCGCCTCGAAAGAGCTCAGCGAGACGATCTCCGCGGGGTACCTGCGGGCCGACTTCCGGCTGTTAGAACGCCGGTTGTGGCTGGTGACCGGCGTGCGGTTCGAACGGACGGACGTGGAAGGTCGCGACCCGTTGGACGATATCAATGCACAGTACCAGCGCAACCCCGACGGCAGCTTCGTCCGCAACGCCGCAGGCCAGCGGGTGCTCATCACCAGCGACACGCTGGCGCTGCGCAAACTGCGTTACGTGGAACGGGGCGCCCACGCTGAGCGCAACTACGGCGGCTGGTATCCCAGCCTCAACGTGACCTACAATTTCTCCGATAACCTGCTGCTTCGGGCCGGCTACGCCCGCAACCTTGGGCGGCCCAACGCCAACTTCATCATGCCCGGCACGACGGTCACCGAGCCCGATATGATCAATCCCACGATCACCGTCTCCAACAGCAGTCTCAAACCGTGGACCGCGGACAGCTTCGATGTAACGCTCGAAAGCTACCCGATCAAGGGTGGGGTGGGTTCGGTGGGGGTGTTTAGGAAAAGCATCAAGAACTTCTTCGGCGTGGTGCGTACGCCGGTGACGCCGGAGTTGCTCGAGCTCTACGGGCTCGAGAACGATCCGATCCACCTGAATTACGAAATTTCCACGCGCACCAACGTCGGCGATGCGCAGATCGACGGCTTCGAGTTCAACTACCGGCAGAACTTGACGTTTCTGCCCACTTGGGCGCGCGGACTGCAGGTTTTTGTCAGCACCACGCAGCTCAACCTCAGCGGCTCGAATACGGCGGATTTCAGCTCCTTCAACAAGAGCATTTCCGCCGGCGGCGTAAATTTCGTCCGGCCGAGGTTCTTCTTCAAGCTCTCCTTCACCCATCTGCCGGCGGCCCGCCGCGGACTCGTGGCTGCGAACGCGGCCACGGGCATCCCCGCCGACACCTACAACTACCAGTCGTCCCGAATGCGTTGGGCGGTGAGCACCCAGTACAGCCTGAGCAGGCGCTGGGCGGTGTACGGCGAGATGAACGATGTCATCCAGGGTTTCCAGCCGATGACGTATCGCTATGCCCCCGACACGCCCGAACACGCCCGTGGCCAGGCCCGGCAGTCGCTCGGCGCCTACTTCACACTGGGAGTGAAAGGTACGTTTTGATCCGACGGTCTCCCGTAATTGAATCCCCCCTGTCCGCTAATGAATCGCACCCTCTGGCTTTGCCTCGGTCTTACACTGCCGGCTTCACTGGCACCGCTGCGGTTGCCAGCGACCGAATCACTTCCGTCCCGGGTCGGGGCGGCGGCTCCGGATGAGCCGGCGGCGCTTCCCAAGGCCGTGCCGATGGAGCCCGCCACGCCCCGCTTTCCCTACACGAGCGAAGGCACCACCGTACGTCTCCGCGACGGCGCGCTGGTGCATGCCTATAATCGGAGGGAGCGCCCGCCGGAGGGGGAAAATTGGCATACGCACTACGCGCCGACGGTGATCGTGTGGGCGGCGTCGCGCGACAACGGAAAGTCATGGGGGACGCCGGAGCTGCTCTTCACCAGTTCGAGCGGGCGGACCGCCCAGCATCCGGCGCTGATACGGCTGGCGAACGGCGAGTTGGGCGCGAGCTACAACCTGATGGACACGGTGGATCTCGAGCAGCCGGCCACCGGGAGCTGGGTGAAGTCGGTGAAACGCGCGGCCCGGGTGTTCCGGTTTTCCCGCGACGAGGGCAAAACCTGGTCACCAGAAATCTTCGTGACGCCAACCACCGGTTACTGGACCGCGGCGCACGACCGCCTGCTGGTGCTGGCAAGCGGACGCATCATCCAGCCACTGCACAACATTCTGAGCGAGGAGCCGTACAAGATTGGGGTGCGGGTGGCTTACTCCGACGATCACGGGCGGTCGTGGGTGCTCGCGCCATCGGTGCTGACGGTCGAGGATGTGATTGCTGGCTACAAGGGCAGGGTGAAGCCCGGCGGCGGGGTGTACGCGGAGGCGAGCGTCGTGGAGCGGTCGGATGGTTCACTGCTGCTCATCGCGCGTACGGTGGCGGGGCGGCAGTATTACAGCGAATCACGCGACAGTGGCGCGTCCTGGGGGAAGCCCTATCCGTCGCCGGTCGCGTCGCCCGAGGCTCCGGCGCGCATGGTGCGCGTGCCGGGAACGGATCACCTGCTCCTCATCTGGAACAGTTGCTGCGTCGATGCGGCGCACCCGCTGGTGGGGCGTCGTGCCGTGCTTTCGTCGGCGATCAGCAGGGATGGTGGGAGGAGCTGGGGCCCGGCGCGGGAGATCGTCCGCGCAGGCGAGCCGCTCGCGGGCATGGGGGTGAATTACGCTTCGATCTACTTTGACGGGGATGTGGCCTACGTGGGGTACTTCGCCGGTTTGCGAGCCGGGGATCGAACATTCCACCAGGAATATGTTCTACCGATTCCGGTGGCGTGGTTCTACGGGAGTGGAAGGTAACTATGAGCCGCTCCACCAATCCTCTTCCCCCCGGCGATCTGCTTGAGCTCAAGCGCTGGAACACACCGACGATCTACAACGGCTGGGAGCAAATCACCCGGCACAACGCCGCGGCCGACGCGTTCAACCTCGAGGAGACGCGCGACTACATGCCACAGATGGGTCCGATGGTCGGCTACGCCGTGACCGTCGTCTGCCAGCCGGGCAACGCGGAGCACCCGCGCAAGAATCCGCGCGCCTGGTCGCAGTACCGTCGCTACGTCGCCAGCCGCCCCGGCCCGAAGATCGTGGTTGTGCAGGACCTCGATCGCCCGGCCACCCTCGGGGCGGTTTGGGGCGAGGTGAACAGCAACGTTCACCGCGCGCTCGGCTGCGTGGGCACGATCTGCGACGGCGCCATCCGCGACCTCGACGAGATGACCAACGCCGGCTTCAGGGCCCTCGCGCGCCGGCTGGCCGTCGGGCATGCCCACTCGTACCCGGTGCGCTGGGACTGCGAGGTCGAGGTGTTCGGGCGCAAGGTCCGCCCCGGGCAGCTCATCCACGCGGACAAGCATGGCTTTCTCGCCGTGCCCGAGGGGGAGGAGGCGCGCCTGCTCGAGGCGGCGCGGTTCATGGACGGCAACGAATGCCAGACCCTGATCGCCGCCGCCCGTGGCGCCGCCGGCAAATCGCTGCGCCGGGTCTGCGCCGAGTTCGATCGGGCCGCAGAGCAGTTTGGGACCAACGCGCGCGCGAAGTTCTCGCGGCGCGGCGAGTGGTAAAAGCCAAAACGCAGATCGCGCCCCCCAAAGAAAATGATGCCCCTGACCCGTGTCCTGTTGCGTGCAGTGGCAATTTCGACGCTGCCCGCCGGCGCCCTCGCTGGCGCCGCTCCGGCGGCTCCGCCTTCGTTCGATGACATCCACGCCCTGCGCGCCACCACCCCTTACTACGCCTTCCCGACGACCTGGATCGCCCCGCCCGATGCCAAGTACCAACGCCGCTCCGAGGCGAGTGCCGTCACGCTCAAGAACGGTGATGTCCTGGTGGCGTGGTGCGACCTGATGGGCCGCGGCGACAATGCGAAGGGTTTCATCTCCGCGGTGGAACTGGATGCCGAGGGCAGGCCGCGTGGCGAACCGCGCATCGTGGCGCCGACGCCGCCGGGCGGCCTGAACTCGCTCTCGCCGGCGCTGCGCCGCTTGGGCAGCGGAGAAGTCGGCCTGGCGTTCAGCTACCGGATGAGCACCAAGGAGGCCTCGCGGCGGTTCATGCGTTCGGCCGACGAGGGACGCACGTGGTCGGAGCCCGTGCTAGTCTCCGACGGCAGCGACCCATACATGACCGGCTGCAACGACCGCCTCACCGTCCTCGCCTCCGGCCGGCTGCTCGCCCCCCTCCACTGCAGCGACGACTGGGACAAACATCACCTGCACGTGAAAACCGCCTGGTCCGACGACCACGGCCAGTCCTGGCGCACCACCCCGGCGAAAATCCAGCTTCCCTACGTCCGCTGGCTCGATGAGGACGGGAAACCCAGCCGCAAGATCAGCCTCGAGTCCGGCCCCCACGAACCCGGCATCGCGGAACGAGCCGACGGCTCGCTGCTGATGACGCTGCGCACCGCGATGGGTACGCAGTTCTTCTCCGAGTCGTTTGATCGCGGCGAAACCTGGACCGACCCCCGCAGCCTCGAACTCATCAGCCCGCTGGCGCCCGCCAACCTCACGCGGATCCCCGGTACCGACAAGCTGCTCATGGTTTGGACCCCCAATTACGAGCATGCGAAGTTCCTGATGGGCCGGCGCAACACCATCGCCGTCTGCGTCAGCGACGACGGCGGGCGCTCCTGGCCGCTGGCGCGGCGCAAGATCCTGATCCACGATTCTGGGAAGTCGACCGACTACCCAAGTGTTCTCTACCACCGCGACGAGATCTGGATCACGCTGCGGGTGAGCAGCGGCTCCGGCGTGCTGCAGGGGCTCACCGGCACCGCGCTCGTGCGCGTGCCGCTGACGTGGGTTCTCGAATGACCATAGACCACAGACTACACGGCTGAGCATTCGCGGTAGGAGCGAGCTTGCTCGCGAAATGCCGGGCGGGATCCGGTCGTTTATCGCCTGCAAGCAGGCTCCCGCGTGCAGCCATGATCGACGAAGGCCGGCGCAGACCAAACCGCTGACGCCGTGACGCGCTTCTGCCCTGCTCATCCTGCTGCTGTGCCAAAAACCGAAATTCTCCCTGAACATGAAACAACCCCTGCCGGCCACCTGCTTCGTCCTCGCGCTGACAAGCCTTGCCACCGCCGCCAATCCGCTTCCGCCGTGGGCCGGGCGCTCCCCCGCGGGGGAGGTTGTCCGCGTCGCCGTCGCGCCGCCCGCCAATCCCCGGTTCGAGCACCTGGCGTGGCCCAAGGCGGTGCGCACGGCCGACGGCACGATCGTGCTTGGCTACCTCGCCGGCACGCACCACGGGAGCGCGAGCTGCCCGGCGGTCTCGATCTCCACGGATGGCGGGCGGTCCTTCTCCCCGCCCAACGTTCTGAAGGAGTTCGGCCCCGGGAAGGAGTACGGTAACAGCGGCAACATGGCGCTCGGCCTCGCCCATGACGGCGCCGTGCTCTTGCTCGCGCACGGCCACAACAAGGACGCCAACCACATCTACGGCTGGCGTTCGGCGGACCAAGGCCGCACCTGGCAGTCCGTCGACACCTCTCGGCTGGGTCCCAACCGGACCGGTTCATCGACCGGCACCATCGTGCAAATCCCTGGGCGGCGGCTGATGGTCACCGGCCACTACCGCGACGGCTCCAAGCCCTACCGCCTCGGCATCTGGCAGTCGATCTCCACCGACGATGGACGCTCGTGGGGCGAACCGGCGATGATCAACAATCTCAATGCCGGCGAACCTGTCCTCGTGCGCCACGAGAACCGGCTGCTCGTCTTCGTCCGCGGGCGCGGCCCGGCGGCGGCGCGTCAGTTTGTGTCCGTCTCGGAGGACTGGGGACAGACCTGGGTCACTGACCTGCTCAACATTACCCCGAGGCAGCCGCACACGACCGTGCTCGCCCATCCGTTCGCCATGGTGAATCCGCACAACTCCGCGGAGTTGCTCGCCATCACGTTTGAACGGCCGCTGCCCGGGGCGGCGCAGCTTTGGCGGGCGCCGGCGAGAACGCTCGCGTTCCGGCACGAGCGTACCCTAGTCGAGCTGCCCAAGGTTGCCGGCGATGCGAACACCGATTTCGGCTACGCGTGGCTGGTACCGCTGGAGGGCCGGCGCGCGCTGGTGTTCTATTACCACGGGCGGAGACGGGGCCCGTGTCCGATCTGGGTGCTCGAGACCACGCTCTGAACCTGGCGGCGGGCCCCTCAATCCCGCGGCGCCCGCCCCAGCGTCTCGCCCGGGACGAAGGTCGGGATGAGGCGGGCGCGCCGCACGTTCGGCGGCTCCCCGCGGGCCAACTGCAGGACGCTGCGCGCCAGCTTCCGGGCGAACGTGGCCGGCTGGTAGGTGTAACGCGTGGGCTCGGGTGAAAGGAACCGCATGAACGGGTCGCCGTAGGTGGTCGCGAACGAGAGGTGCTCCGGCAGGCGCAGCCCCTGGTGCATCGCCGCGGTCACGACCGTCGCGCCGAGCAGCGGGTTGAGGGACACCACAGCGGTCGCGCGGGGCCGGAAGCGCAGCGCGCGTTCCAGCGCGCGCCGGTAGCCGTCCGGTGTGCCGTCCGGGCGCAGCACTTCCCCGGTCGCCCCGCCGCCGGCACGGGTGATGGTCCCGAGGAATCCCTCCTCGGCGGCGACCGCTCCCGGCGACGGGCTGGGCTCCGAGAACATCACGAGCCGCCGGTGCCCCAGCGCGAGCATCCGGCCGGCGATGTGGCGTCCCAGCGCCCCGTTGTCGAGGCACACCGCCGGCAGGCCCGTGCCGGGGGCGGGTTCGCCCGCGACGATCGCCGGCACGCGCTGGTCCGCGAACCACCTTTGCAGGGCCGCATTGGAGAGCGCCAGCACCCAGCAGGCGTGCGGCTGCTGCGCGACCAGGCGACGCAGGGCCGGCGCCGCCCCCGGCTGGAAGTAGCGGCGCCCCGCGTGCACGCGCAGGGAGACCCCCGCGGCGAAGAGCTCCGTCTTCAGCAGGTCGATCCACAGCGTCACGTACGGCCGCAGCACGTCGATCGGCTCGGGCATCAGCAAGCCGACGGAGTCGCCCCCCGCGGGCACCGTCGCCGCGGCCTTGATCTCCCGCAGCACCTCGGTGCCGACGCCGACGCGCGCCGAGACCAGACCCTGCCGTTTCAGCTAGTCGAGCGCGCAGCGGAGCGTCCTTCGGCTGACCCGGAGTTGTTCGCAGAGCGCG
>Ga0194116_10003683_pt1 | contig 18263 bp, 19 predicted proteins | sample TA2MahsurfametaG_4_FD_148617 | JGI IMG/M metagenome (GOLD analysis project Ga0194116, IMG submission 148617) | Freshwater microbial communities from Lake Tanganyika, Tanzania - TA2015008 Mahale S9 surface | ecosystem: Environmental > Aquatic > Freshwater > Lake | place: Tanzania: Lake...
TTCCCCGCCATCGATCTGAAGGACGGCCAGTGCGTGCGCCTGCTGCGCGGCGACATGGCGGCCGCCACCGTGTTCAACAGCGACCCCGCCGACCAGGCTGGGCGCTTCGTCGAGGCCGGCTGCGAGTGGCTGCACCTGGTCGACCTCAACGGTGCGGTCGAGGGACGGCCGGTCAACAAGGCCGCCGTGGTGTCGATCCTCGAGGCGGCGGGCGAAGTGCCGGTGCAGCTGGGCGGCGGCATCCGCGATCTGAAGACCATCGCGCTGTGGCTCGAGGCCGGCGTGCGTCGCGTGATCCTGGGCACGGTGGCGGTCAACGATCCGGCGATCGTCCGCGACGCCTGCAAGCAATGGCCGGGCCGCGTCGCCGTCGGCATCGACGCGCGCGACGGGCTGGTGGCGGTCGATGGCTGGACCAAGCAGTCGACGGTCAAGGCGCTCGATCTGGCGCTGAAATTCGAGGACGCCGGCGTCGTGGCCCTGATCTACACCGACATCAACCGCGACGGCGCGATGGGTGGCGTCAACGTCGACCAGACGGTGAATCTCGCCTTCCACCTCACCACACCGGTGATCGCCTCGGGCGGTGTGTCGTCGCTCGACGATCTGCGCGAGCTCAAGCAGCACGAGAGCTCGGGCATCGTCGGCGTCGTCGCCGGACGCTCGCTCTACGACGGTCGCATCGCGCTTAGCGACGCGCTGAAGCTACTCAAGACTTGACAGTGTCTGTCGGCGGTTGGGCCGCTGGCGCGAATCATGCTAAGGCTGCCTCGTTCGCCTCCGCCGTGGAGTGGGACAGGGGAGTTTCGCCATGGATGGAATGGCGCGCGCGATCCGGGTGATCGACCGGATCAACGACAGCGTGGGGCGGGTCATCGCCTGGCTGACGCTGGCGACGGTGCTGATCTGCGGCGCCGTGGTCCTCCTGCGCTATGCTGCGGAAACCGGCTTCGTCTGGATGCAGGAGCTCTACGTCTGGACCCACGCGCTGGTGTTCATGCTGGCCGCTGGTTACGCCTACCTGCGCAACGTCCATGTCCGTGTCGACATCTGGTATGCGAGCGCCAGCCCGAAAGCCAAGGCCTGGGTCGACCTGTTCGGTGTCGTCTTCCTGCTGCTGCCCTGGCTCGTGCTGGTCGCCTGGACCGGCTGGCGCTACGTCGGATACTCGTGGGCGACCAACGAGATCTCGGTGCAGAGCAACGGCATGCCGGCGATGTACGTGCTCAAGAGCGCCATCGTGATCTTCGCCGTGCTGCTCGGCCTGCAGGGCCTGGCCTGGATCGGCCGCTCGATCATGGTGATTCGCGGGCTGGAGCCGCCGGTGGTGGACCGCATCTCCGGACCGCTGGGCTGAGGACAGGCCGATGTCGCCACAGCTCGTCGCCGACATCCTCGCCATCGCGCTGTTCGCCCTCAGCATCTTCGGCGTGCTGCTGGGCTATCCCATCGCCTTCTCGCTCGCCGGCTTCGCCCTGATCTTCGCCGGGCTCGGCTGGGTGCTGGGCGTTTTCGATCCGGTCATCCTCACCAGCCTGCCGTCGCGTTACTTCGGCTTCATGACCAATGAGGTGCTGGTCGCGGTACCGCTGTTCATCTTCATGGGCTCGGTGCTCGAACGATCGAAGATCGCCGAGGCGCTGCTTGAGACCATGGGCCAGATGTTCGGCAAGATGCGCGGCGGGCTGGCGATCTCCGTCGTCATCGTCGGCGCGCTGCTCGCCGCCTCGACCGGCGTGGTGGGCGCCACCGTCGTCACCATGGGTCTGCTCAGCCTGCCGGCCATGATGCGGGCGGGCTACGACCCGCGATTGGCGACCGGCGTGATCTGCGCCTCCGGCACGCTCGGCCAGATCATCCCGCCCTCGATCGTCCTGATCTTCGTCGGCGACTTGCTGATGGGTGCCAACCAGCTGGCAGCGATGAAGCGGGGTGTTCCGGTCGAGCCGGTATCGGTCGGCGACCTCTTCGCCGGCGCCTTCATCCCCGGCCTCTGCCTGGTCGTGCTCTACATCCTCTATATCCTGTTCCTTGCGGTGGCGCGGCCGAGCAGCTGTCCGGCGATGGTGATGAGCGAGGAGGAGAAAGCCTCGCTCTGGCGTCGCTTCATACGCGCGCTGGTTCCGCCGCTGGTGCTGATCGTCGCCGTGCTGGGCTCGATCCTCAGCGGTATCGCGACGCCGACCGAGGCCGCGTCCATCGGCGCGATCGGCGCCATGATTCTGGCGGCGTTCAACCGCGCCTTCTCCTTCGAGATGATCAAGACGGTCATGCGCACCACGGCGATGATCAGCGCCATGGTCTTCAGCATCGTGCTCGGCGTGTCGGTGTTCTCGCTGGTGTTCCGCGGCCTGGGCGGCGAGCACATGATCGAGGAGCTGCTGACCGGCGTGCCCGGCGGCGCCTTCGGCGCGGTGCTGGCCGTGATGGCCGTGATGTTCATCCTCGGCTTCTTCATGGACACGCTGGAGATCATCCTTATCGTCGTGCCGATCACGGCGCCGGCAATCCTCGGCATGGGCGTCGATGCGGTGTGGCTGGGTGTGATGATCGGCATGAACCTGCAGACCGCGTTCATCACGCCGCCGGTGGGGTTTGCGCTGTTCTACATGCGGGGCGTGGCGCCGCCCTCGATCACCACCATGCACATCTACCGCGGCGTGATTCCGTTCGTGGCGCTGCAGATCGTGGGCATCGCCGTGCTCTGGGCCGCGCCCGGCCTGGCCACGTGGCTACCACGCGAACTGTTCGGCCAGCCGGCAGCGGTCTCCGGCAATGCGCCCGGCTCGGTGCTCGACGATCTGCTGAAGAACCCCGGCGGCACGCCGCCGCCGCCGCCGTCGAGTTCGCCGCTCGACGACATTCTCGGCAAGCCGCCGGCCGCGAAACCGGCCGGCGGCGGTGATCCTGTGCTGGATCGGTTGCTGAAGGGCGGCAACTGACGCCGCCGCCCGCTCGGCTCAGTTGAACTTGAAGCCCGTCAGGCGGGCGTTGAGGTATTCCTGCAGGCCGATGCGCGTCCACGCCATCTGCTCGCGCTGGAACTTGTAGTACGAGTCGAAGATCTTCTTGGTGATGGCGTCGCCCGTGGTGCGCAGCTCGGTCAGCACCTCGTTCCACGCCTTGCCGTACTCGACGATGAACTCGTCGGGCAGGCGCTTGAGCTGCACCTTGTGCTGGGTGATCAGTGTCGCCAGCGAGCCGGCGTTGTTGGCGTCGTTCTCCGCCGTCGCTTCGCAGTGCTCGTCGCCGCAGCCCCAGGCGAAGATCTGCTGGATGTCCTTGGGCAGGGCGTCCCATTTCGCCTTGTTTGCGGTGATCTCGGTGAGCGTTGCCGGCTCGTGCATACCGGGCCAGTAGTAGAACTTGGCCGCCTTGTAGTAGCCGGCCGCGAGGTCCTGCCACGGGCCGACCCACTCCGTGGCGTCGATCGCGCCCGACTGCAACGCGCCGAAAATCTCGCCGACAGGCAGGTTGACGATGGTCGCGCCCAGCTTGCGCAGGGCTTCGCCGCCCAGCCCGGGGATGCGCATCTTGATGCCCTTGATGTCGGCCGCCGACTTGATCTCGCGGTTGAACCAGCCGGCCATCTGCACGCTGGTCGAGCCGGCGTGGAAGCCCTTCAGCCCGAAGCCGCCGTAGATCTCGTCCCACAGGGCCTGGCCGCCGCCGAAGCGCAGCCACGCCACCGACTCGTAGTTGGTCATGCCATAGGGCACCGTGGTGAAAACGCTCAGCGCCTTGGACTTGTTCTGCCAGTAATAGGGCGTCGAGTGCATGCAGTCGGCGGTGCCGCGCTGCACCGCGTCGAACGCCTCGAAGGCCGGCACCAGCTCGCCGGCGGCGAACACCTTGATGGTCAGCCGCCCGCCGGTCGCCGCGGCGATCTTGTCGGCGAAGCGCTGGGCGGCGACGCCGCCGCCCGGGAACAGCTTCGGCCAGCTCGTCACCATACGCCACTCGGTGCGCTGCTGTGAGATCGCCGGACTCGCCAGCGTGGTCGCCGCCACCGCCGCCGTGCCGACCACAGCGGTCTTCGCGAATTTACGTCGCCGTATCGCAGCCATTGAGCATCTCCCAACGTTGTTGATCCGCCGTCGCGGGACACAACACATTGCAGCGACGGGCGATCTCGCATCGCGCTCGGGGGGCCGGAACGGTGAAACTCTATAGGTGCCGGCGCGCGACTGTAAAGCGCAGGTCCGATCGGCCGCGGGTTCGTGCTAGTCAGGACGCATGCTCAAGGTGCGCATCATTCCCTGCCTCGACGTCGATCGCGGTCGCGTGGTCAAGGGCGTGAACTTCGTCAATCTGGTCGATGCCGGCGATCCGGTCGAGCAGGCCAGCGTCTACGACGCCGCCGGCGCCGACGAGCTGACCTTCCTCGACATCACCGCCAGTCACGAGAACCGCGACACGATCTTCGACGTGGTCGGCCGCACGGCGGAGCGTTGCTTCATGCCGCTCACCGTGGGCGGCGGCGTGCGCAGCAACGAGAATATACGCCGCCTGCTGCTGGCCGGCGCTGACAAGGTGTCGATCAACTCAGCGGCCGTGAGCCGGCCGGAATTCGTCAGCGAGGCGGCCGAGAAGTTCGGCGATCAATGCATCGTCGTGTCGATCGACGCCAAGCAGGTCGCGCCCGGCCGATGGGAGGTCTTCACCCATGGCGGCCGCCAGGGCACCGGCCTCGACGCCGTCGAATGGGCCAAGCGCATGGCGCAAAGCGGCGCGGGCGAGATCCTGCTGACCGCGATGGATCGCGACGGCACCAAGGCCGGCTTCGACCTGGGTCTCACCCGCGCCGTCAGCGACGCGGTGTCGGTCCCGGTGGTGGCCTCGGGCGGCGTCGGTACGCTCGATCACCTGGTCGAGGGCGTCACCAAGGGCGGCGCCAGCGCGGTCCTGGCGGCCTCGATCTTCCACTTCGGGATGTTCTCGATCGCCCAGGCCAAGGCACATTTGGCCAAAGCCGGCGTTCCCATTCGACAAACTGCAAAATCCCTGTAATATTACAGCCTTGAACGACGAAATAAACAACTGACGCAAGTGTCGGTGTCTATCCCCCTAGTGGACCCCGAAAATGGCCAAGACCAAGGGCAGCAAGAAGAAAGCTGCCAAGTCCAAGAAGGCGCGCGCTCGAGAACTGGCTGAGGGTGGCGAGCCCCCTGTGCACATGCTCGATCGGCTCTACGCGACCATCGAAAGCCGTCGCGGCGCCGATCCGTCGACCTCCTACACCGCCAAGCTGATGGCCCGCGGGCGCGACAAGCTCGCCCAGAAGCTGGGCGAGGAAGCCACCGAGGCGGTCATCGAGGCGATCAAGGGCGACAAGGAGAAGCTGATCGCCGAGAGCGCCGATCTGCTCTACCACCTGCTGGCGCTGTGGGCGACGTTGCGTATCGAACCGGCCGACGTATGGGACGAGCTGGCGCGGCGCGAGGGCGTTTCCGGTCTCGCCGAAAAGGCGGCGCGCGACGGCGCCTGATCTGGCGTCTCGGGCCGGTTGGGCGTAAGCCAGCGGCGATGAAGCACCTGCCCGTCGCCATTCTCTTCGACCTCGACGACACGATCATCCGCGCCTACGCCAAGCCGGTCGAGGCCTGGGGGCGCCTGCTGTCGCGTCATCGCGACGCGCTGGAGGGTTCCGTGCCGGGCGCCGATCTCGACGCCGTCAGGGACGCGATCCTGGCTTCAGCCAACGCCTTCTGGCGCGACCCGGCCGAGGCGGCGCGCTGGCGCCTCGACATCGGTGGCGCGCGGCGGCTGGTCGTGCGCGACGGCTTCGCGCGGCTGGGCCATCGCGACGACGATCTGGCGGCGCGTATCGCCGATGCCTTCACCGAGATGCGCCATGCCGAGTACACGCTCTATCCCGACGCGCGCGACACGCTCTCGACGCTACGCCGCGCCGGGGTGAGGCTGGCGCTGGTGACCAACGGCCGCGGCGAGACCCAGCGCGCCAAGATCGAGCGCTTCGATCTCGCGGGGTTTTTCGACCACATCCAGATCGAAGGCGAGTTCGGCCGCGGCAAGCCCGAGCCTGACGTCTACCACCATGCGTTGGGCAAGCTCGGCTGCCCGGCGCGCGAGGCCTGGATGGTCGGCGACAATCTCGAATGGGAAGTCGTCACGCCCCAGCGCCTGGGCCTGCGCGGTATCTGGTACGATCCCGACGGCGATGGCCTGCCCGCCGGCAGCGGCGCGCGGCCCGATCGCATCATCGCCCGCCTGGCCGACCTGCTTATCGACGAGGCGGCGGCGAGAGCGAGCGCAACGTAGTCTGGATCTTTCTTGGGAGCGCCGGCGCGGCCAAAGAGACTCCGGCCTACCGCCTGACCAGCTCGACGCGCCGGTTGCGCTGGCGACCCTCGTCGGTGTCGTTGCCGGCGATCGGCGCCAGGTCGGCGACGCCGGCGAAGGCCAACCGTGCGCGGTCGATGCCGTGCTTGGCGATCAGCTGGTCGACGATCGCCTTGGCGCGATTCTCCGATAGCTGGCGATTGAAGCCGAAATCGCCCTGGCTGTCGGTGTGGCCGACCAGCAGGATTTTCAGCTTGGGGTCCTGGCGCAACGCTGCGGCGATCGGCTCGATCGAGGGCAGCGCGCTGGGCTTTATCACCGCGCTACCGGTGTCGAACGGCACGTACAGCGCGATGCGGCCCAACGACGTGAGCTGCTGGGCGATGTCCGCGGCGGGGACCACGGCGCCGGGCGCGGGCGCCGCCGCGGTGGCCGCTGGCGGGCAGGATGATGCCGCGGCGGCCGGCGCGGGCTCCGGCGCCGGCTTGGCTTGAGCCTTCTCGAGGTCGGCGCGGCACTGCGCGGCGTCGGCCTGGGCGGCGGCGATCTGCCGGTCGGCCTCGTTACGCGCCTGCATGAAGCGCTCGGCTGCTTCGGTGCGGACCGCCGCCAAGCGCTTCTCGAACTCAGCGTCGGCGGCGCCGACCTGGCCGGTGCGGATGCGATCGGCCTCCAACCGTGCCGACGCGAGGCGCAGCGCCAGCTCGTCGCGCGCGGCGATCGTGCTGGCCAGCTCCTTGCGCAGCGCCTCGGCTTCGGCCTGCGCGTTCGCCGCCGCCGCCGCCGCGCCGGCGGCCCGCGCCGCTGCGATCGCGCCCTCGGTGTCGACAGCGCGCGCCATCACGGCTTTCGCGTGCGCTTCGAGATCGGCCAGCTTGCGCGCTGCCTGCTCGCGTTCCGTCCCCGCCAGGCGCTCGGCCTCGGCCTTCGCCGCCGTCATCCGCTCCAGATCGGCCTTGGCCTGGAGCAACAACTTGTCCAGCGCGGCGCGCTCGCTCGCCGCCTGCGCGTTTTGAATGCGAATCTGGTCGCCGCGCGGCCAGCCCCAGGGCCTGACGAACGCCAGACCGGCGCCGATCAGCGCCAACAGCACGAATGCGAGTGCCAGACCACGGCCCATCTCGCCCATCCTCCCGTCTAGTCGGCCGCGCGGTCGGCCGGCAGCTTGTCCGTTGGACGCAGCATCAGGCGCCGCACGCGGCCGCCGCCTTTGACATGCGTCTGCAGGATTTCTTCGATGTCTTCCTTGCTGGCGATGCTGTACCAGACGCCTTCAGGATAGATCACCACTGTCGGACCGAGCTCGCAGCGATCAAGGCAGCCCGAGGCGTTGATGCGCACGTCCTTTAGCCCCAGTTCGCGGGCGCGATTCTTCATGTAGTCGCGCAGCTCCTCCGAACCGCGCGCGGCGCACGATCCACGCGGATGCGCGTCGGGGCGTCGATTGGTGCAGCAGAAGACGTGGGCGCGGTAGTAGGGTGCGGGATCGCTCATCTCGGTCACTTCTTCTGCCCGCCGGCGAGCGAGGCCAGTTGCGACCAGAACATCTGCTGCAGCTGCTGGACCTGCTCGACACCCTGCATGGTTGCCGGCAGCCAGGTCTTGAACACCGCCTCCGGCTCCATCGATGCCAACGCCGCCTTCATGCGGCCCTCGATCTCGTCGAGGATACGCCCCTGCATGGGCTGCAGGTCGGGCAGGCCGAAGAAGGCGCGGGCTTCCTGCGGCGTACAGTCGATCTCGACGTTGACCTTCATCGGCGGCACCCCTGTGGTTGGCCGAACAATAGGGGAGATAATCCAGCCACGCCAGACACTTGGCGATCATGGTACAGAGCGCGATGACCGCATCCTGGCTGCAGATCAATCCCCGTCGCCATGCCGCCGCCCCCTATGGCCCGCCGCAGCGCGATGTCGTCGCCGTCGCCGGCCTCGAGGAGGTGCGCGCGGCGCTGGCGTGCTGTCCGGCGCACAAGCCGACGCCGCTGTACCGCCTGCCCGCCCTGGCGCGCCGCCTCGGGCTGGGCGCCGTCCAGGTGAAGGACGAGAGCCAGCGCTTCGGCTTCGGCGCCTTCAAGGCGCTGGGCGGCGTCTTCGCCGTCGCCCGCGTCCTGCGCCACACCACGGACGCCAGCGGCTACGAGGCGCTGGCCGGTCGAACGCATCCAGATTTCACCTTCGCCACGGCGAGCTCGGGCAATCATGGCCGCGCCGTCGCGGCCGGCGCCAAGATCTTCGGCGCGCGAAGCGTGATCTTCCTGCCGTCCTTCACCAGCGCGGAGAAGGAGGCAGCGATCCGCGCGCGCGGCGCCGAGATCGTGCGCGTCGATGGCGACTACGAAGCGGCCGTGGCGCGATGCCGGGAGATGGCGCAGGCGCGCGGCTGGACGATCATCTCCGACACCTCGTGGCCGGGTTACGAAACCATCCCGAAATCCGTCATGCAGGGCTACACAGTGCTGGCCGACGAGGCGTTGGGCCAGGCAGGCGAGACGCCGACGCATGTGCTCGTGCAGGCCGGCGTCGGCGGTCTGGCGGCGGCGGTGCTGGGCTTCCTCTGGGAGCGTCTGGGCGAGCGTCGGCCGCTCTCTATCGTCGTCGAGCCGCAAAGCGCCGATTGCTGGTTCCAGAGCAACCGGTTGGGTCAGCCAGCGCTGGCCAGCGGCGACGCCACGACATCGATGGGCGGCCTCGCCTGCCGCGAGATCTCGCCGCTGACCTGGCCGATCCTCGGGCTCGGTGCCGACTGGTTCATGACTATCGAGGAGGACGACGTGCCGCCGGCCATGCGCGCCCTGGCGCGTCCCGAGGGTGACGATCCGACTGTCGTCGCCGGCCCCTCCGGTTGCTCCGGCATGGCGGCGCTGCTGCGGCTCTGCGCCAACGGTGATGCACGCAGGGCGCTCGGTCTCGACGCGACGAGCCGCGTTCTGCTGATCAACAGCGAAGGCGCGTTCGGCGAGCCGGCGTTGTTCGAACGCGCGACGGGGCTGAGTGTCGCGGCGGCGACGGCGCGCATGCGGTGACGCAGGGCCGCAACCGCCGCAGCGCTCTTCGATCTCTCTTGCCGCACTTCGCCATACGGGAAACTTCGTCTAGAGTTCGCGCGGCCGACACGGCATATCGACGCTGGGTCGCCAGGGGGAGACAAATGGGGATCAGTAGGGGGCTGGCGCTCTGGCCGGCGTTGGTGTCGCTTGGCGCGGTCGTATGGCTGAGTTCCTGCGCCACGGTGACATCGGGCACGACGCAGACGATCGGCATTGTGTCGGAGCCAGGCGGCGCGACCTGCGAGATGCGGCGTGATGGCGCGCTGCTTGCCTCGGTGCACCTCACGCCAGAGGTTATCCGCATCCCACGCAGCAAGAATACTATCGAGCTTACCTGTAAGCGCGATGGCTACGAGCCGACGACGGAGATGGTCGAATCGAAGTTCAGCGGCGCCACGATCGGCAACGTGCTGGCCGGTGGGCTGATCGGCATCGCTGTAGACGCCGCGTCGGGCGCCAATAACTTTTATCCGGACCAGGTTACCGTGCTGATGCAGCCCTCGGTGTTTGCCGACGAGGTGGCGCGCGAGGCGTTCTTCGGCCGGCTGCGCGAGCGCGTGCAGAAGCGGGCGCAGGACGACTTGACGATGCTGCGCTACCAGTGCGCATCCAAACCGCGGGAGTTCTGCGACGCCGACACCGCGCGCCTGACAGCTAAGCGCGACAAGGATCTAGCGGACATCGAGGCGCGCCGGCTCGCGGCCCGCGTGGCGCCGACCGCCAACCGACGGTAACACCAACTCCACTATGACGACCGACGACACGCGCTTTCGCGCGATCCGCTGCCGCGCCGGGCGACGTTCGGGTTCGTGACTTTTGGTGTCGAAGAGTAACAGCGAGCGACCTCGGTTGCGGCGCGTCCGCCCGATTGTCGATGGTGCCGCCAAGGAGCGTCGCGCCGCGCGACGCCGACTGGGCGGAGAGAACCATGCATCGACCGATATCAGGCTTGGCGATGGCGGCGGCGTTGTGCGGGCTTCTGCCGTCATGCGCGGGGATCGGCTTGCTCGCCGGCCGCGATCGGTCCGACAAGCCCACGACGGTCGCGATCGAATCGGATCCGCCTGGCGCCACGTGCGAGATCAAGCGCGAGGGCGCGCTCGTCGCGCGGGTCGCGGCGACGCCGGCGTCGACCGAGATCCCGAAGGGTACCGCGCCCCTGGAGGTGCGCTGCGAACGTGACGAATACATGCCGACGACGGAACGCGTCGAGGCGCGGGTGACCTGGTCGTCGGTCGGCCGCGCCGCCGGCGGCGGCCCGATCGGCGCGATCCGGGCGGTCGCCGATGGCCGACACGAAGGCTATCCGGCGCGGATCGCGATCCTGCTCGAACCGTCGGCGCAGGCCGCGCCGGCGACGCGCGCGGCCTACTTCGCGCGGCTGCGCGAGGCCGTGGACCGCGGCGCGGACGAGGAGATCGGCTATCTGCGCGATCTGTGCTCGCGGCCGCGCGAGTTCTGCGACGACGACATCGCGCGCGCCGAGGCTCGGCGCGCGGCGGCGCTGTCGGCGATCGAGGCGCGCCGTCAGTCCGCCGAGGTCGCGCCGGCGCGCTGAGCGCCGGCTTTACCGCCGCGTCTTGGGATCGGCGTCGGCGGTCGCGCCATCGTCGGCCGCGGTGTCGAGATCGCGCGCCACGTCGGGCGAATGCAGAATCTCGTTGATGCGGCCGGCGTAGTCGAACGACTCGTCGATGCGGAACTGAAGCTCCGGCGCGTGGCGCAGCTCGATCGCGCGCGCCAGTTGGGAGCGGAAATAGGGCGCGGCGCGGCGCATCGCCGCCAGGAGCCGCTCGCGATCGACGCCGCCCAGCGGCATCACGTAGGCGACCGCGTTGCGCAGGTCGGGGCTGCAATCGACCTGGGTGACGGTCACCGAGGCGCCGCGAAGCTCCGGATCGCGCATGTCGCCGCGCTCGAAGAGCCGCGCCAGGGCATGGCGTAGCTCCTCGCCGACCCGTAGCTGGCGGGGCGATTTGGGGCGGCCGGCGGAATCACTCCCACCGGCGGCATGGGCGGCTTTGCGGTTGCGGGCCATGACTGTTGTTCCGCGCCGACCGTGGCGGCGCCGTCCGGCGCCTACAGCGTCGGACGGACCTCCTCGACCTCGAAGCACTCGATCTGGTCGCCGGGGCGGATGTCCTCGTAGTTCTCGAAGGCCATGCCGCACTCGAAGCCGTTGTTGACCTCGCGCACCTCGTCCTTGAAGCGCTTGAGGGTCTTGAGCGTGCCTTCGTGGATCACGGTGTTGTCGCGCAGCAGGCGGACCTTGGCGCCGCGCTTGACCACGCCCTCGGTGATCATGCAGCCCGCGACATTGCCGACCTTGGTGATCTTGAAGACCTGGCGGATCTCGGCGTAACCGAGGAAGTTCTCCTTGTAGGTCGGATCGAGAAGGCCGGTCATCAGCGCCTTCACGTCGTCGACGACGTTGTAGATGATCGAGTAGTAGCGGATCTCGATCTTGTCGCGCTTGGCGACCTCGCGCGCCTGCGGATTGGCGCGCACGTTGAAGCCGATGATCACCGCGTTGGAGGCGCGCGCCAGCGTGACGTCGGACTCGTTGATGCCGCCGACGCCGCTGTACAGCACGCGCACCGCGACCTTCTCGGTGCTGAGCTTCTGCAGCGAGGCGGCGATCGCCTCGACCGAGCCCTGCACGTCGGCCTTGATGACCACCGGCAGATCCTTGGCCGTGCCCTCGCGGATGCCCTTGAGCATCTCCTCCAGGCTGCCGCGGCCGCCGGCCTCGCGGGCGAGCTGCGCCTGGCGGTCGCGCCGGGCGCGGAACTCGGCGATCTCGCGGGCCCGCGCCTCGCTGTCGACGACGTGGAACTCGTCGCCGGCCTCGGGCGTGCCGTTGAGACCCAGCACCTCGACCGGATAGGCCGGCGGCGCCGCGTCGACCTGCTGGCCACGATCGTCGACGAGGCGACGCACGCGACCCCACACGGCGCCGGCGACGAAGACGTCGCCGCCGTGCAGGGTGCCGCGCTGCACCAGCACGGTGGCCACCGAGCCGCGGCCCGGATCGAGCTTGGCCTCGACGATGGTGCCCTCGGCCAGGCGGTCGGGATTGGCCTTCAGGTCGAGCACCTCGGCCTGCAGCAGGATGGCCTCCTGCAGCTTGTCGAGATTGATCTTTTTCGTCGCCGAGACCTCGACCGACTGCACGTCGCCGCCGAACTCCTCGACCTGCACCTCGTGCTGCAGCAGGGCCTGACGCACCCGCGCCGGATCGGCGCCGCCCTTGTCGATCTTGTTGATGGCGACGATCATCGGCACCTTCGCCGCCTTGGCGTGGGCGATGGCCTCGATGGTCTGCGGCATGATGCCGTCATCGGCGGCGACCACCAGCACGACGATGTCGGTCACCTTGGCGCCGCGCGAGCGCATGGCGGTGAACGCCTCGTGACCCGGCGTGTCGAGGAAGGTGATCTTCTGGCCGCCTTCCAGCGTGACCTGGTAGGCGCCGATATGCTGGGTAATGCCGCCGGCCTCGTGCGCGGCGACGTCGGTCGAGCGCAGCGCGTCGAGCAGCGACGTCTTGCCGTGATCGACATGGCCCATGATGGTGACCACGGGCGGGCGCGGCAGCAGCGCCTCGTCGGCGTCGACCACCGTGCCCAGGCCGACCTCGATGTCGGCCTCGGTCACGCGCTTGGCGGTGTGGCCCATCTCGGACACCACCAGCTCGGCGGTGTCGGCGTCGATGACCTGGTTGATGGTCACCAGCTGGCCCATCTTCATCAGGATGCGGATCACGTCGACGCCGCGCTCGCTCATGCGCGCGGCGAGCTCCTGCACGGTGATCGTCTCGGGGATCGTCACCTCGCGGTAGAGCTTTTGGGTTTGCGTCTGGCCGGTCTGCTGCTTGCGCCGTTCCTTTTCGGTCGCGCGCTTGAGGGCCGCGACCGAGCGGCCGCGGATCGTGTCCTCGTCGTTCAGCGCGGCGTTGACGTCGACCTTGCCGGTGCGCCGCTTGGGATCCTCGCGTCGGCCGGGCGTCGTCGGCCGCTTCGGCGCCGGCATCGCCGGACGCCGCAAGCCCGCGCCCGCGCCACCACCCGGGCCGGGGCCCATCGGACGTGACATGGGCGGGCGGCGCGGCGCCGGCGCGGAATCGTCGGCGCCGATCTCGGCGAGCTGCTGGGCGCGCCGCGCCGCGACGGGCGAATTGTCGGCCTTGGCCTGGGCGTCGCGCAGGTGCTTCTGCGCCTGTCCTTCGGCGCGCTGGCGTGCCTCCTCGTCCCGCTTCTTGCGCGCCTCTTCCTCCTGCGCGCGGCGCTCGGCCTCCTCGCGCTGTCGGCGCTGACGCTCTTCGTCTTCCGCGCGCAGCCTGACGGCCTCCTCGCGCTGCCGGCGACGCTCCTCGTCGTCGCGCACCGATCCGACCAGCGCCTTGGCGCGCGCTTCGCGCTCCTCGGCTGTCAGCGTTTTCAACACGACGCCGCGGCCCTGCGGCTTGGCCGCGGCCGCGGCGGGGCGGACGATCTTGGCTGGAGTCGTCGGCGCGTTGCTGGCGCGCGCGGTGGCGCCGGCTGCCGGCCTGAGCCCGGCGGCTGGTGCCGGGCGATTGGCGGCGATTGGCGCCGCCGCTTGGGTCGCCGGGCGGGCAGGCGGCGGCGTCGGGACGGGCGCGGGCTTCGCCGCGACCGGCTCCGCCGCGGCGGTCACCGCGGGCGGCGGCGGCGGGGGAGGCGCCGCCTCGACGATTGCCGGCGCCGGCTTCGCCTCGACAACGGGCTTGGCCTCATCCACCGGCTTGGCGGCGACCGGCTTCGGCTCGATGGGCTTGGCCTCGAGGGGCTTTGCCTCGACAGGGCGCGGTGGCAGCGCGCGCGCGGTCGATGGCGCCGTCGCGGGCGCCGTGGTCGGGGTCGTCGCGGGATGCGCGGCTGGCGTCGGGCCGACGACGCGCTTCTTCTTGACCTCGACGGTCACCGACTTGGTGCGCCCGTGCGAGAATTTCTGGCGCACCTGCCCCGCCTCGACCTTTGGTTTCAGATCAAGGCGGCCGGCGCTGCTGCCCAGCGTCAGCGGCTTGCTCTGCTTGGTCTCGGTGCTATCCGTCATGTTCAGCCACTCTCCTCGTGCGCCGCTCTTCACGACGCCTGGGTGTCATCGCCTTCGCCGGCGCGCCCGCGCCCGCGAAAATCCAGCAAACGATCGATCGCCGCAGCGACCGAAACGGCGGCGCCACGTGCGACGCCGACATAGGTCGCGTCCTCGCGACCAAAAATCCGGCCGAGCGTGGCGGCGTCGCAGAACGCGACATCGCGCACGCCCCAACCGGCGAGCTTGCCGCGGCCGTCGCTGTCGGCCGCGTCGGTCGCGATCACGATCAGCGCGAGCTTGCGACCGCGTAGGCGCTCCTCGACCTTGGCGAAGCCCGACACGGCGTGTCCGCCGCGGCGCGCGAAGCCCAGCGCGCCGATCGCGCGTTCCAGCAGCTGGCGCTCGACCAGATCGGGCAGGCCGGAATCGACCACGACCTGGCGCCGCGCGCCGCGCGCGAAAGCCTTGCGCGCGATCGCCGTCTGAAGGGCGGCGCGCGTCGGCGTCAACCACAGCCCGCGGCCGGGCAACTTGCCGGCGATGTCGGGCACGATATGGCCGTCGGGGCCGACGACGAAGCGCATCAGCCGCTCGCGCGGCAGCGTCTCGCCGGAGGCCAGGCAGGTGCGCAGCGGTCCGCGCTCGTCGTCGCCCGAAGCGACCACGAGCGGTTCGACCGCCATGTCCGTACCCGCCATGCCCAACATGCCCTTCTCGTCGCTCCCTTACTGCGCCGCCGCGTCCTGTTGGTCCTCGCCCTCGAACCAGTGGGCGCGCGCCTTCATGATGATGGCGTTGGCCGTGTCGAGATCGAGGTCGAAGGCGCGCAGGATGCCGTCCTTGGGGTCGACCAGCTCGTCGCCCGCAAGGTCGGCGAGATCGTCGAGGCTCTTGATGCCGGCCTCGCCGAGGCCCACCAGCATCGCCGGCGTCAACCCCTCGATGTCGCGCACCTCGTCGGCGACGCCAAGCTCCTTGCGCTTCTCCTCGAACTCGCCGTCGCGCTTCTCGATAAACTCGACGGCGCGGCGCTGCAGCTCCTGCGCCAGGCCCTCGTCGAAGCCCTCGATCGACGTCAACTCGCCGACATCGACATAGGCGACCTCCTCGACGCGCGAGAAGCCCTCGGCGACCAGCAGATGGGCGATGACCTCGTCGACGTCGAGCGAGGCGATGAAAGAGTCGACGCGATCGCGCGTCTCCTTCTGGCGACGCTCCGACTCCTCGGACTCGGGCAGGATGTCGATGTCCCAGCCGGTGAGCTGCGAGGCCAGGCGCACGTTCTGGCCGCGCCGGCCGATGGCCAGCGACAGCATGTCGTCGGGCACCACGACCTCGAGCTTGCCGTTGTCCTCGTCCATCACGACCTTGCTGACCTCGGCCGGGGCGAGCGCGTTGACGACGAAGTTGGCCGGCTCGGGCGACCACGGGATGATGTCGATCTTCTCGCCCTGCAGCTCCTGCACCACGGCCTGCACGCGCGCGCCGCGCATGCCGACACAGGCGCCGATCGGATCGATGCTGGGATCATGGCTCAGCACGGCGATCTTGGCGCGGCTGCCGGGATCGCGCGCCACCGCCTTGATCTCGATGATGCCGTCGTAGATCTCCGGCACTTCCTGCTTGAACAGCGCCGCCATGAACTGCGGATGGGTGCGCGACAACAGGATCTGCGGGCCACGCGGCTCCTCGCGCACGTCGTAGATATAGGCGCGCACGCGGTCGCTGGGGCGCAGCGCCTCGCGCGGAATGCTCTCGTCGCGGCGGATGATCGCCTCGGCGCGGCCGCCCAGGTCGACGATGACGTTGCCGAAATCGACGCGCTTGACCGCACCCGAGACGATCTCGCCGACGCGGTCCTTGAACTCCTCGTACTGCCGCTTGCGCTCGGCCTCGCGCATGCGCTGCGTGATCACCTGCTTGGCGGTCTGCGCGGCGATGCGGCCGAAATCGATCGGCGGCAGCTCGTCAGTGAGAAAGTCGCCGACCTGCGCCTCGGGGTTGCGGCGCTGCGCCTCGGGCAGCGCGATCTGCGTCGCCTCGTTCTCGACCAGGTCGACGACCTGCATGAAGCGCAGCAGGCGGATCTCGCCGTTGCGGCGGTCGATCTCGGCGCGGATGTCGTGCTCCAGGCCGTACTTGGAGCGACCGGCTTTCTGGATCGCCTGCTCCATCGCCTCGAGCACCTCCTCGCGGTCGATGCTCTTCTCGCGCGCCACCGCGTCCGCGACCTGGAGCATCTCCAGGCGGGGGATGTCTGCGGTCGTCACCATCTTATCGCTCCATCCGTTCAGTGTGCCGACGCCGCGGCGCTCGGCGCCGCGCTTGAATTGTCGGACTTCGAACTCTCCTCGATCAACGCGTCGGTCAGCACCAGCTTGGCGCGGTGCACCGCGGCCAGCGGGATGGCGATCTCCGCGCCCTCGTCGAGCCGCAGACGGGCGGTTTCGCCCTCGAGGCCCAGGATCACGCCCTTGACCCGGCGACGGCCCTCGATCGCTTCGCCGAGCTCGACGCGCGCAACATGGCCGGCCCAGCGCGTCCAGTCCTTGCGCCGCGTCAGCGGCCGGTCGATGCCCGGCGAGCTGACCTCCAGCTCGTAGGCGTGCGGGATCGGATCCTCGACGTCGAGCACGGCCGACACCGACCGGCTGATCGCCGCGCAGTCCTCGACCGACATCGCCGTACCGTCCAGCCGCTCGGCCATGATCTGCAGCCGGCCATCGCGACCACCCGCCATCAGGACGCGCACGAGCTCGTAGCCCAGCCCCTCGATGGTCGGGGTCACCAGGGCCGCGATGCGCCGTTCCAGATCCGTTAGTCGTCCGTTGTCCACTGGCCTTCCGATGTCGCCCGGCGGCCCGCGATCCCGGTGCTTCAAACGACAAGAGCGGGCTTTCGCCCGCTCTTTGTTGTTAGGTCCGGTATCGGACCGCCGATAATGTGCCGCTGCATATAAGGAAACGACCCCAGGGAGTCCAGCGGAATCGGCCCGAAACGAGCCTTTCCGGGACCACGCTTGCGCCCGCTTGGGGCATGCTGATACCACCCCTTGGGGGCCCGTAGCTCAGTTGGTCAGAGCGAGCCGCTCATAACGGTTTGGTCGCAGGTTCAAGTCCTGCCGGGCCTACCATTTTTGCCCCGGGCCGCCTCAGCCGCGCGCCAGCCAGACGATGGCGGCGCCGGCGCACATGCCCAGCGCCAGCTTGCCCGACAGCTCGGCGTAGCGGATGTAGGTCTTGCGCATGACCTCCAGCAGCTGGGCCGGCGGGTAGTGCGGCGGCAGGTCCTCGCCCTTGCCCAGCAACGCCCAAAGCTCGGTCGAGCGATGGTTCAGGCGGGGCGCGCGATAGGCGAAGACCCCGAGGGTCGAGCCGTGCAGCGCCATCAGGATGGCGCCGGTCTTGAGGCACAGCAGCAGGTCGTAGGACAGGCCCCACATCACGGTGAAAACGGCGAGCAGGGCGAAGCCGCAGCCGCGGCGCACCACCGAGTCCGCCAAGTGGTCGATCCGGTCCATGATCGCCTCCGCTTGGAAGGCTAGGCCGCGGCACCGGTGATGAGCAAGAGGCGGACGAGAGCGGGCAGGCTGAGGAGCAACGCGACGATCGCCCAGACCAGCGCCGGTCCGGGCGCCTCGCGCGATTGTGGGCGCAGGCGCTCGATCACTGCCGCCGGGATGCCCGACAGCAGCAGGGTCGAGGTCGCCACGATCAGGCTCGACACTGATCGGCCCCCACCGAGTGGTCCAGATGGAATGTTAGTTCAGAGTTGGCCTTTTCGCTAGTTGGAGCGCGGATAGCGAAGCCGGTCGGCGTAGCGCAGCCGGCCACGCGGCTGATGCAGGCATGAA
>Ga0194116_10003685_pt1 | contig 18255 bp, 7 predicted proteins | sample TA2MahsurfametaG_4_FD_148617 | JGI IMG/M metagenome (GOLD analysis project Ga0194116, IMG submission 148617) | Freshwater microbial communities from Lake Tanganyika, Tanzania - TA2015008 Mahale S9 surface | ecosystem: Environmental > Aquatic > Freshwater > Lake | place: Tanzania: Lake Tanganyika...
TTATATAATAGACATTTAAACTTTTTAAATGAATATATTTCTTAAATTTGGGGATTGGGGATTGGGGATTGGGGATTGGGGATTGGGGATTGGGCCCAATCCCCAATCCCCAATCCCCATTTTTCTATAAAAAGGTCTTAATTTAGGAAAACTTTAAAATAAACGTTTATAAAATTACATATGAACTAAATTTTAATACTTATTCAAATTAATAATTTTATTAATTATCTAATTAACAACTTTTTTTAATAAAAATAAATTTTTATTTTTAATATTTTAAAATATTCTTTTTTACATTAATTTCATAAAAATGGAACTAATGAAAATTAATAACAATCAAGAAAATAAAACATTTACCTCTAATATTATTAATATTTCCAAGAATATAATAAATGAGAATGTTAAGAACAACATGTTGATTGATAACTTCAATCGTGATGATATTTTTAGAAAAATGGAAAGCAAGACTTCTATCAAATGCATAATGAATCAAAAAAACCTATTAAATGATTTTGATTATGATGCTTATTCATGTGAAGCCTGTAATAAACTTGATACAATTTGCAAATTTTGTTTTGATAATTGCCATAAAAATCACAATTCAAAAAATAAAGAAAGTGCAAATGTTAAAACTGTTTCAATTAAAAATAATCCATGCAAATGTGCGATGAAAGATCATGATTTTAAAAAATCCAATAATAATAAAGGAAATCCTTCAGCGAATACAAATCAAGCTGATTGTCCTTTAAACAATCTATTCGGTGATTTACATCCTGATTTTTACTTTTATGAGAGATTTAATAAAGAATATTTTTGCTTTTACTGTGCAGAAAATTGTATGTATAAATCTGCAGAAGAAAAAGAAAATTTGGATAATACGAAAAACCAAAATTATGAAAGTAATGTTGCTGATTTTACTAAAAAAAATAAAATAAATAATAATAAAGATAGTAAAGAAAAAGAAAAAAAAATTATACCTCAAGAGATGCAAAAAACATTAAGTGATTTATTGAAAGGAAGCAATCTCTCTAATTTAGTTACTTTTGATAAATTGGAAAAAATACCTTCTTCAAAGATTGGCAATATCATTCCCATCTGTTGCTGTAAAAATACAGAAAATCATAATCCTTTCTATGAGAATAATAATTGTCTTTCTTCATTATTCAAATTAAAAGAACTGAGACCATACATGAATATTGTGAATTTACCAGCCGTTATTTTTGATGATAAACATTGTAATAAATTTTTAGGCCCTTTAATAAATAAAATAAAGTCTGTATTCGAAGATGAACAGAAAAATTACAACATTGATGATCAACCTGAGGAAGATAATTTTTACGAGGATAAACAATTCAAATCTTCAATGGATTTGCTGGAGCAAATCTCAGAATGCTATACGAAATCCTACAATCCTAATATAAATTATGAAGAAAAATTTTCAATTTTTTCCTATTTTACATTTGATTATATGATTAGGGTTTTTGAAAACTCTAATCATAGCCCACATGTAATGCTTTTAAAAGCAGATATGCTTAAGTTTTTCAGAAATCTGACTTTGAAACCTATAATTAAATTCAAAAATATGGCATATGTTGATGACCTAACAAATACAAGTGTTTTGCATAGATTAATTCTCGGAAGAAACTTCCCTTTAGAAAATATCTTAAAAGAGAAATTTTATAATTTAGCTAAGTTAATTAATACCACATTGAACAAGTGTGCAGAAACATTGAAAGAAGATGAATCTTTTATTTATTTATTTGCTGAATATATTAAATTGTTGAATTTGCTTTTACCATTTAATGATATTTTTTTAGATAATAATATTTTGAAGGTTGATATAGATGCCTTAAGCATCAAGGCACATAGCTTAAATCACAATAATGGAATAATGAACGCTTTACAAGAATTAATTTCTAATGAAGAATATGATTTTGATTATAGAATCAATAAATTTTTTGATCATATTCCAAATTATATTGGAACTGTTAAAACAACAGGGAATGGCTTTAAATCATTTTTAAATAATTGGGAAAAAATCCATACTAAAATTATGATTCTCAAAAATGATTATATATTTTTCAGGAAGGTTTTTCTGAATGATGACAATATTGCTCAGAAATATTCTTTTCAAATAAGCGATTTCAACGAAAACATATTCAAGTTGCTTTTTAGTTTTTCTATGGAATCAACTGATAACTTAAAAAATATAAGAGACGATAAATTTTATGATTTAGTTTTAAATAGAAACGATTATTATTCGAATAAAATAAAAAATTATAATGATAGTTCATTTAACTTTTTTAATAATGAAACACTAAATGTAATAGAAAATAGTTTCACGCATCGTTCAATTGATCATTCCAAAAATTCCAATCAAAAATTAATTGAATTTACTTCAAATAGTTTAGATGAAGAAAAAATCAATATAGTTGAAAACACTATAAAAGATATAGAATTGTCTTTAAATGAATATTTTTCTAATAAAATTAGACCGAAAGAATTTTTAAACCAATCAAAGAATATTTTAGAAAATTTTGTAAATTATATTAAAATAAACATATTGAATATGTCAGTGTTAGATCAGAATCTTAATATATCTGCAGACCTTCGAGATAAAATAAAATTGATATTTTTTAAAAATCAAATTTGCTTGTTTAAATTGAATTTATTCCATAATCTTATTTATTTATGGGTTTGCATATTTGAAAATAAATATCTCAACGAAAACACAGATTTACAAATTCTGAAAAATACTATTTTCAAATTAATTATCAAATTGTTAGATACTTTGACTTATGAAAATCCTTTTTTATCAGAGTTATTTTTTAATCCTTTTATGATTAAGCTATTGCTGAAAGAAAGAAGATTTTTTATCAACAGATTAAGAACACTAAAAAAATATCACTATAAGATTGATTTCGAATTTTTTACAAGAAAATTGGTCCAGTATTATGAAATTAAAGATAATTGTTTTGAAGATCTTGAGAATGTAAATCTCACTCTGAAAACTTATTCTTATATTTTAAAATATAATTCTGAGAAAACTCTCATGGTTAGTAGTAGTATAATTTACTCAGAATTGAAAAAAATTTTGGAGTCCAAACAATTTATTCTTTTATTAAATGAGATGAAAGACTTTTTGATAGAAAAATCTGAGGAAATAAAAGCAAAAGGAGGTAAAGAACAATCCCTAAATATAGATTTTGATTACCCGCTAAAATTTATTGTTGTTCGTTATTTCTTAAAATGCATGAATTGTTTGGCATCAGAATATTTTTATTTTTTAATCAATAAATTGAATACTGATATATTAAGTAAAATTATTGGTATTGATCATACACTTGATCCTACTTTTAGAAAAGCTTGTACAGATATATATTATAGGTACTATTGCAAAAGTTATTTTAACTTAAAAATAGATCTTGATCAAAAAGATCTTCAGGAATTGAAAGAAAATATTGATTTTAATTTATTCACTAAAGTAAATTTAAATAAAATCAATCCAAATAATAATGCTAATGAAATACTTTCTCAATCACCAAAACTTTTAGAAGGTAATGAAATTAAGAAAAATGATGACTTGCATCCAAAAAATATATTAAAGCCCCTTTTATATAATATGGAAATATTTAGACTTATGTTTGTTTTCCATGAATCAAAATTTAAAAACAAGATGAATAAGATTATTAAATATTTTGAAAACTTTGTATTAAAACCAGTCATTTTTGGAAGTTATAAAATTATTTATTTTGCAAAAAATATCTCAGCCGAATTGAAATATGTTATATATCAATTAATTTATTTATTTTTACAATGTTTTCGTTATTTCTTAGATTTGATAAAAGCCAACGACTTGAATAATATTCATAATATAGTCCTTTTGGATAAGATTTTATACATAAACTGTGAAAACTTTTCTGATATCAATAAGTTAGTTAATAATATATCTGAAAAATTAAAGGAAGATATAGATAAAATCGATGAAGAAAGCTTTGATAAACTCAACTTAAATTTATTATTGGAAATGTTTGAAAAATATTTCGTTAATTTTATTTTTTACAGAAAGTTATTAGATATTGATCAAATTACCGATAGTACTGAAAAAGAAAAATATAAAGAAATTATTAAGAAAAGAAAAAATAATGATATAGGATTCAATGGGAATATCGGAAATGATAATGATGGATCATTGAACAAAATATTTTCGAAAAATAATTTTGACTTTAGTCGTATAGAAGCTTTGAATTCAAGCAATAATTTAAAGGAAAATTTATTAATTGAAAATTCTAAAGAAAATTTAATGCAGTCATTGAATGATAAGAAAAGTACTTATTCAAAAAATAAAAATAAAATAAATTTCAGTTATGATTCTTATACAGAATTAAAATCCAAAATTAATTCTTTTATCGATGATTATGAAACTTGCAAAGAAAAATTCAATGAAGATAATATTTTAAAAAAAATTTTATCTGAGAAAAAAGAAAATGATTTGATTCAAATATGTTATACTGAAATAATTGCTTATGATTTGTATGGTAAAATCGATACTAATTTTGAGCATGGTCCAATTCCTATCAATGCTAAAAATAATTTAATTTTTGAATCTATCAATAAATTGTTTAAAGTAGATCCTGTTAATTGGCAAAATATTATCATAAAAAAAACTCATGAATCTAAAAAATTAATAAGCAATATTATAGAGAAGCAACTTCCTTTATTACTTCAATATTTATTGATAGAATTTAATAAGCTTGATACAAAAATCAATATATTTCATTATGATACTTTTATCAACTTAATTGAGTTTTTCCGACTTTTATGTGAAAATCATCATAAATTTTTCCAAACATTACTTATCAATTTCGAGATTAATGAATACAACAAGGATTACTTCCATTTCAATTTTATTTTGAAAATCCCAACAATTACTTTAGAATATATTAAGTATTATCTTAAAAAAAAAGATTTAATTAAATATTTCAAAAAAACTGATTCAGATTATTTTGAGATGATTGTTGATAAATTGACTGACTATAACATTGAACTTATACAAGGATGCCTTCCGAGGAATTTTGATCAAATAAGCCAAATGAAGGAATTTTCAGAATACTATGAATCTCATTATAAGCTATTTGATTTTTTCGAAGAAAATAAATTATATCATAATAATCTTTCTAATTTCGTCAAATTTATTAATTGCTTTATAGAAGAGAATTCAAACAAATTAGAAAATAAAGTCGAATTAATTAAATTACTAAATCCTAAAAAATTATATACTGGATTAATAAATTGTTTTATTGGATTATTCAAAATTCTTGAAGATATTCCAAATACAAATAACCAATTTGATATTAAAAAATATGATAAAGTGCTGAAACAAAAATTTTTGGATTCTTATCTAATAGACAAATATGGCCTATCAGTTCAACCATATTTCCAAATTAGCTTTGGAATTTTCAAGTATTTTAAAAGAGTGAGCCTTTATCACCATGAAGGAGAAAAAGTATTAAAAATTCTTGATAACTTTAAAAAAACAAATCCTATAATATTTGAGTTATTCAATCTAATTGTAAAAGATATCGAAATTGTATTTAAACTCGAAAATTCAATTGATACAGATTATCTTAAAAGTTTTCATGATTTTTATGAAAAACCAAAATTAGCAATTATATATGAAGATTTATTGTCAGATCAAGAGAAAGATACATATATTCTTGATAAAGTGATATTCTTAATTCATAATAAATCGATCTTCCAAACAAAAAAAGATGTTTATAATTTCATAGCTATTGCTCCTTATGATGATTTTAATACTAAATTGAATTACTTATTAGATCATTATACAGTTTTAAATGAAGTAATTGAAGTCAGAAAAAAACTAAAAACTTTAAACAATCGTTTTTTAAATTATCTTTATAATGTTGATTATATTAATTTAGATAAAATATCTGCTTTTATTTCTTTTATTAGTTGTCTTTTAATGATGTTCACTTTGCATTATAACAACAAAATGAATTTAATTTTCTCAGGGAAAATATATGTCTATTCAATTGGGATATTACATAACTTGTTTCTAGCATTTTTCATAATTAGTTGGCTCGGCTTTAATATCTTCAGGAAATGGATCAATAAAAAAGATGATATGTCTATTATTAAATTTACAGAAGATTGTACTTTACTCATATTCAGCGAAGAAATATTTATTTTACTATGGAATTTTACATTTGGAGTTCTGGCTTTATTAAATCAAAAATTAAATTTTCTAATTGCTTTGCAGCTATTTTCAATTTTCAAAATCTTCCCAACAATGTCTTCTGTAATATTTGCTGTCCAAATGCGTTACAAGCAATTTGCTTCTACTGGATTTCTTCTTATGATACTTATATTATTTTATACTTCGATAACGTATTATTTTTTCAGGAAAGATTTATATAGCGAAGATTTAAAAGAAAATATTTGTGAAACTTATCTTCAATGCTTTTTAACTTTAATAAATACAGGAATTAGGAGTGGATCAGGAATTGAGTTTGGAATAAAAGGTATTTCAGAGAGAGGATATTTTAAGGAATTTTTGTATGGATGGATGTTTTACTTTATTATCATGCTTATTATTGTTAATATTATCAATGGTATTATAGTTGATACTTTTCAAGCTTTAAGAGAACAAAACAGTCAAAAATTTGATATTTTAACTAATTTTTGCTATATATGCTCCAAACAGAGATCTGAATTTGAAATAAAAGCTCTTAATTTTGACAAGCATTTAAAATTGGATCATAACATAAGAAATTATTTCGATTATTTTTTGAAGATTCAAGGAACTGATGAACATGAATTAAATTCTTTGGATTCACAAGTTTTAGATTACATTAAATTAAGTAAGACTGACTTCTTCCCTAAAACTGCTAAAAGTTTAGAGCATGAAAAAAAGAATTAAATTATCAGATTTAATCATTTATATTTTATTAATGAAAAAGAAATTGTGAGAATTATCACTCATAAAAAAAAATAAAATTTGATATTTGAATTTTAAACTTAAATCTGTTCTTTATAATAAAGCTTATTTTCTTTTAAAAAGTCTATATTTAATTACATTTCTTTTAATTTTTTATAAAAAAAATTTCAAAAATTAAATATTAATCCTACAATAATTAAAAATAATAATTCCTTTAATTTTATTCTAATAAAATAATAATCTTTTGGAATAATAAGTGTTCTCAAATTTTAAAAATATGAAAAAATTTAAAATTAGATTATAATTTTCAACAAAATATAATGGAGTCTTTAAACGTAAAACTATCACCGATTGATGAATATAATTTCAACTGTTCTTTACATGATGATCTTTTTATAGGTGTCTGTGGAAATTGCCTTTGTAAAGAGAAAAGATTATTATGTATGAAATGTATTGATAATAAAGATACTTGTATAACGAATGAAAAACATGAATTGACCTCTTTGTCCGAATTTTTTTACAGATTTTTCTTAAAACAAGAAAATAAATCTTTAGATTTGGAATATTTAAACTCCACAATAGAATTAATTTCAGATGTAGATAAGAATGAAGTTTCAAAAGGAATTAAGCAAAATCACAATTTAACGATTGCTAATTTTGATAAAATCAGTGAAGCTCTAAAAATAAAAACGGATTCAGAATTTAAAAATTTGAAAACTAAGCAAGAGAAGAATTTCGAAGCTTTACAAAATTTTCTAAATGAGTTCTCAGAAAATGAATCATACGATGACTCTTTAGGGAAATTAAAAGAAATTGTGAATATAATTGTAAAAAATGATATTAATTTAAAAGACTTAACTCTAGAAAATATTCAATATGCTATTGATGGAAATAAATTATCTTTCAATTTAGATAAAGAAGAAGCTATTAGTTTTGTTATGAAAGTAAACAAGTTTAGTCATCTCACAGAAAAGGTTACTCAAATGGTGAAATATTGCAAATTGGAAGAATCTATTGACAATTTTGATTATGAAAAATTTGAGGAGAAAATCGATAAAAATTTGGATCAAATGGAAAAGATATTTGAAGATATGTTGTCGAAGATAGAAAATAAATTTTCAATCGAAAAAGAAAAAGTTTCATTGCTAAAACCGAATACACTTGCAAAATTCAATAGTTCTCCTGAACATTTTAATTTTATTAAAGATATTTGTGATACAGCACATGTATCTAATTCGATTGATTCAGTTTTTTGCGCATTTAGAAGCTTAAAAGGAGAAAGTATTATAGCTTGGGGAACTCCAGGTTTAAACATTGAAATTTTTGATTTAAAGCAAAACAAAATTACTAAATCTATAAAATCAGCTCATTCACAAACTATTTTTAGTTGTAGAAATTACGTAGATGTGATAAATTCAAATGATTTGTTGATTAGTTCTTCTTATGATAAATCCGTTAAGGTTTGGTCTCATAAAGATAATTGGAATAACATTGTAAACATTCAATCAGCAAGTAATGGAAATTATATATATTCTGTTTGTATTATTAGTGAAAAACAAGAAAGAAAAAATTATATTGTGAGTTCTTGTCCTTGTGAGTATATGAAAGTATGGGATTTCAATGGAAAACATATTAAGGAATTCGGAACTAATACAGAAAGCACTTATTTTGTGGATTGCTGGTATAGTAATAAAAATGAAACTTATTATATCATAAATGCAAATAGTGTAGATGTAAAATCATATGTTTTTAAAACTGGTTTGCTTTATAAAACTTATAAAACAACACCAAGTAATTGGCATATGAGTGCACTTGTAAATCAGCTTCCTGAAATTACTCAATTAATTGAGAGTGATGGAAGTGGGACTGTAAGAATTTGGGATTTTCATAAAGCTGATTTATTAAAATCTATTAGTTTAGTTTTAGGATACAACTTAAGAGGAATCTGCCTATGGAATGATAAATATTTATTTGGAGCTGGAAGTGATTGTAATGTTAAGCTCTTCGATTTAAAGGCAGGAACTTTCATAAAAGATTATAAATCTCATACAAAGACAGCGTGTTCGATCCAAAAAATCAATCATCCTCAATATGGAGAATGCTTTATTTCACATGCTTTAGATGGCAAACTTAAATTATGGGCTAAATCACAGTAATAAAAATTAAGAATTTATTTTAATCTATTTAAATCTTTTAATAATATTTACAATAAATTATAAAAATTTAAAATTGGTTATTTAATTAATTAATTAATTACATTTTTTAATGAATATATATTTATTTTTACAGATTAAAGGTTAAAAATGGAATGATAAACAATGTTCTAAAATCTAAATTATATAAAATGAATTAATTTTTTAAAGTATCTTCTTAAATTTAGATATTTAAATTTTTTCATAAAACTCTCATACATATTGTTAATAAAAAATAATTATTTCTGAATGTTTTTTTTTAAAAAAGTAAATAAATAAAAGTTTATTTTTATTTTTCAGATCTTTTAAAAGCAATATTTTTATAATTTTACCATTTAAATTTCTACAAAATATAAATCAATTTTGATTCTTTGAGTTTTTTATTAATCATTGTATTTTTTTTTCTTTTTATCATTAGTTATTTATTTCTTTACAATTTTTTTTCAATTTAAAAAAGCATATTTTTTCAGTAAAAATTTTTAAAAAATTTAAATTTAAAATATTTATAGTAGGATTATTTACAAATTATAAAATTAAATGAACATCTTTAATAATTATTATATTAATAAATATGTCTTTTAAACAATGAATATTAATAGGAACTTGTTATTATTATCAGAAAAAATAAGAAAAATTTAAAAATTTTTATTATATTAGATAATATATATTAAAAAAATAAAAAAGAAATGATGAAAGATAATCCAATTAAAAATGATAAAGTTAATATTGAGAGTACTTTAAGCAATGAAGACGAGGAAATTAAAAACGAAGAAAAGACTTTTGAAGAAAGAACAGATCCAGGAAAAAAACCTAAAGGGTATATAAATTTTTTAAAGATTGCTTTAATATGCAAAAATCAATTTTTTGTTAATCTTCTTCAGAAATGAAACTTTATTTTTTATATTCTCAATAAATATTATAGTTTATATTTAGAAACTTTAGAAAAAAGTAAATTTGAATTTCATATATCTAAAACATTGATTCCGCCTAAGGAAATGAAAGAAAATAATAGTTATGGATATGATGTAGATTGCTTTTGTCTTAGATGGGAAAAAAATGAACCAGTTATAGCAGCAGGTAAATTCTAATTAATATTTGAAGTTTAAATTAATCTGAAAAAGAATTTTAAAAGAATAAAATTTTTTTGCTTATTTGGTAAAATGAAACAAAATATATTCGTTTTTTCTATTATCAAGTATTTTTATAATAGGTTTCTCAAACGGCTATATTGCATTTTTCAATTCTGAAACAGGCTTGTGCTCAAAATATATTAAAGTAAGTGAATATCCAGTTACTTCTCTTAGATGGAAACCATATACTGGTACTAAGCCTAAAAATATATTAACAAGCGTAACAGCTGATGGAAAAATTGATTTCTGGCATAGTAGTTCAGGAAAAATCCTTTATTCGCTTGTTGAAGAAGGAAATCCAATAATGTGTATGGATTTTAATACAGATGGAACTCTTTTTGCTACTGCAGGAAATGATAAAGTGGTTAAGCTTTACGATGATAATATGAAAACATTGATTTCTACAATGAAGTCAAATAGTTTTTCACAACCAGGACATTCCAATAGAATTTTTTCTGTTATTTTCAATAAAGACTCGGACAATATGCTTATTAGTGGTGGCTGGGACAATTCTTTGCAAATTTATGATGTGAGACAAAGAAGTATTGTTTCTAGCATATATGGACCCCATATTTGCGGTGATGCTATTGATAGTCGAGGAAATAAAATCCTTACTGCTTCTTGGGCAGCAGAAAATCAAATTCAAATTTTTGATCTAAGAATGTTAAAAGAAGAAAAAGTTTTAGATTGGGCTAAAATTGAAGGAGGAAATAAAAAAGGTAGTTTTTTATATACTTGTCAATTTGCCAAATTTAGAAATGAAAGTTATATGTTCTCTGTTGGAGGAAGCAGTGAAAATATTCTTGCTACATTAGATTCTGATAAAAATAAAAACAAAGATGAAGAGTCTGCGATTAATCTTAATATGTTTTCTCGAAATTTAGGTAAAAGTTGTTATGCTTTAGATTATTCTTATAAATCGAGAGAATTTGCAATTGGAACTGGAGAAGGAGCAATTCACATTGTAACTTATCAAGAGAAGTGAATTTTTACGTTTAATTAAAAACTCTTGCTTTAGGAAATTTTTTATAATTAAAAGAATAAATTTTATTTGAGAATTAAAAAAAATAGCACTGGGATTCAATGAATTAATTAACAATTTAAAAGCAAATGAAAACAAATAAAAAAAAATTAATTTATGAACAAATAATTTATATATTAAAATTGTTAGTTATATTATTTTAAATTAGACATATAATGATTTCTAATCTTGTCCAAAATTTTTTTTTTGAATTTGCTTTATTTAATTAATAAATATTAAATTTAAAACATTTTATTTTCTCAAATTCTCTGTTTGAGAAGATATATAATTTTTTATTTGAAATTTTATAAATTATTACTATATTTATATTAGAATAGAAAACTTATATAATTTAATTTTAACTCTAAAAATATTAATAAAAAATTAAGATTATTCAAGTACATATTTTAGAATACCCCATCCAATTTTTTTTTTCTTTAAAATGGGATAAATTAATATTCCAATTTTGTTTTATTTTAATTTTTTTAATAATTTTTTATCACTTAATTTAATCTTCATATAATTATTTTCATTCAAATTAAAAATCTGCAAACAAGCCTCAATTAGTTCTCTAATATGTTTTTCAAGTAAATTTGAATCAAATTTACACTGTTTAAGAACTAGAAAAAAATAATCTTTTAAAGTCGCATTCTTTGTCAGTATATTAATAAAAGCAATTAAACTATTATCAATTACAGATAAATAAAGAGGAATTTTTTCCTTTCTTTGATTTTTGTATTTTTCCAAATTTTTTTCGAAATACTTCTTATTTAATTCCAAAAAAAACTCAAGAATATTATTGACAAAAATACATTTATCTCTACATATATTTATACAAGAATCACTATTTTTTGTAATGTTGGCTGCTATACAACATAATATTTCATGTAATTCCAAATTTTTATTCTTTAAAAATTGAACTAATGTTTTGCTTTTTTCTGTTTTTCCATTTCCCAAAGTTTTTAAACGAAAGAGCTTCGAAATTTCATTGCAAATTTCTTTCAATTCATGCTTTTTTATATTCAGACAAATATTATTGGCTGAATCATCATTTTGAGAACTGTTGGAGCTAACTTTATCCAATCTATTCATTGTGTAATTGTAGTTTGTATTTATGCTTTTATTTGTGCTTAAAGCAGAATTGTTAAAATTTGAATTTGAAATCAGTTGAGAAAGGAGTTTATAAAAAAAATAATTTATGTTTTTGCCAATCTTCTTGAGATTTCCTCTATATATATCGAAACCAGAGCAAATCAAACTAATGTCTATGTTATCCAGTAAGGTTCTTATAACTTCAGGATATTTATTATCATTACAAAGGCAAATTATGATAAGAAGAACATTAGAGTATATTTCTGGATAATTTATATAACGCATAAGGCATATTTGCACAAAAGAAATAAATTTCTGCGCTTTTTCAAAATCTAAAATTAAATTTTTTAAAGCTGAATTTATTAATTCATTTTTATCAGAAATTTTTGGGTAAATATTAATATCATCCAAAATATTTTGAATACATTTTCTGAAAATTCTTGAAACAAAGCCAGTAATTTCAGAATCTTCATTTAGCATGATAAAAACATCAATAATACTCTTTGGGTCGTTAATAATTTTTAATGAATTATTGAAATATATAAAATTCGAATTCAAAATAGAATTTTTATCTTTAAAATTTTCGGTGGGATTATGAGTAATTAACTCTATAATACATGAGTATATCCAATAAACTGTTTCACGAAATTCTTCTAAATTTTCATAAGAAAAAGATTTTATATCACCTGCACTTTTATACAGATAAATCAGGCTTTCAACAATTAAAACGAAAATATCTTCAAAGTTAATAATATGGTTTTGTGTATTTCCTTCCTTTATTTCTGAGTTTTTATAGAAAATTATAATTTTCTGTATCAAATAAAAATATAATTTTGATAAATAATAATTTTTCGATTTAAACAAATCTTCGAATGAGTTGAAAAAACTTTGAGATTTCTTTGTGCTTAATAAATTAGAAAATAGTTCATCCAAATAATTTTTTTCTAAATTTTCAAAGTTATCAACTAAAAATTTCAAAAGTCCGTAAAAAACTATATGATTGCCATTGCTTATTGATTCAGTAAAATGGGAAGAAATTTTTTTTATTGAAGTTTCCAATGTGATTTCATTAATAATTGCAAGGTGAATTTTTTTTAGATTCACCGATTCAAGCAGCTTTTCTTCATTAGAAAGCCTGGAAGTCGGATCGCTTTTTTTTATTTTAAACTTTTCTTTCAAAGTATGATCTATATTTTCATAGTTTAAAAAGGTATTTTTATAATTTTCGAAATTTGGAATATTTTCTGAAGTTTCAATTGGCAAGTAAAAATTAGTATTTATACCCTTATCATCAAATTCAATTTCATCATTTTCTAGTTTTTTTGATTTATTATTATTAAAGTCATTGGAAAAATTTGGAGAATATTTTCCGAAAAATGTTCCATCTTTTTGAAGAAAGCCCATTCGTATATTTAAATTTCCGATATTTTTCGTAAGCTTATTTCTTACAGGGATTTTACCCTCTACTCCATTAAATGGAATAGATATAAGAGGAAAAGCGCATATACCTATAATAATTGGATTATATTGTGAGGATTTTGATTTATTGAAGATTTTTATTCTTAGAATCTTATACTTCCAATTTTCATAATTTTCTAAAGTCAAGCTGTATGAAGAATTTATATTAAAATTTTTAACAACCCCAATTATATTGGTATTAATGTTTTCTGTGTTAGTCGTTAATACTGTTTTGCTTATAATTTCAGTATTATTAAAAGAAATATTTTCAGTTAAGGTATTGGTCAAAGTTTTACAACCTTCAAAATCGTTTTCGTTCTGCTTGTCCAAAATTGCTTCATGAGCAGCATCAGTTTTCATATATATCATTGGATTTATAGTGAGACCATAATCATCATATTTTTTATAAGTTAATTCAAAGCTTTCTATAAAAAAAACAAGTTTAGTAAAATTTGAATAGTCGATGTTATTTATGTTGCAGCCTGAATTTTTTAAATCATTATTACTTACATTATTCATTAAAATGTAATCTTTGTTTTGACTTTTTGGAGTTATTTGAGATTGTAAATTATTGAAATTTGAAAAGAAATTTGTGTCTAAATTTTCTTCTCCATTCGAACTTTTTTGACATTTATTTTTTATTGATTCTGAATTAATCTCATTTTCTATAAAGCAATTATTACCAGTTATGTTGGTGTTATTTTTTGGATTATTATTCTTTAGAATATTTTTTCTCTTCGAATTTTTTGTTAATTCAAAATAATCTTTATTTTCTGAATTTATCTCCTCATTTATTTTAGAATCATTATTTTTAAATTTTGTTTTGTCGATGTTTTCAATAATTGTATTTGGCTGATTAAGTTTCATTTGTTCCTCTTTTGGTTTTTCACAGCATATTATTCCTATTCCCATGTTTAATAACGGAATTTGATTATAATATTTTATTTGTTTAAATTCTTTTAATCAAATTAATGCTTTAGATTAAAAAATATGTTTAGAGGGTATTTTTATTTTGAAGATAAAATCCTATCCATCTCTGCTTTCTGAGAATTAAAAAATATGATTTTATCTTTTTATTTTAATTTTGAAATAAAAACTTAAAATCTTAAAAATTTGAAAAAATAAAATTTTTTAATTAAATTTTAGATTTATTTTCTTTAATGCATAAAAAATTCTATTCATAAGATATAAGATGTGAAATTTGAAGTAATAACATCTATTACAAATCTATATAATTTAGATAATATCCGGAATTATAATTTCATCATTGTCGTCAATCTCGTCTTTGTTTATTAATTTTATGTTATCTCCATGACTCGTGAATTTTGCATTAAAATCCGTTTCGTTTAAATCTAAGTTCATTTGATCATTATCTGCATCTGAATTAAATTTTATTTTGAAATCATTTTTCTGATTTTGATATTGCGAAATTAACACTTGTTCTTTTTTTATATCATTCACTTCATCAACATACACTTTTTTATTGGTTAAATAAGATTTTTCAGAATTTTTATTTAAAAACAAATAAAAATTTCGGCTTAATTTACTTTTATACTCACTAATAGAAGCTTTAGAAAAAATTTTAGAATTGTCATTATTATTATTTCCCATATTTTTAATTTTTGAATTTTCAGTCCTAGCGAATTTATCAAAAAGCAATATTTCTTCACTCTTTTTGGTTATGTCATTATCTTCAATTTTCTTTCTTTCTTGGCTATCTCGAATAGTCTTTTTTTTTAATAAAGTAGCATCTCCATTATTAAAATTAGGTATTTCGCTTTTTTTATTTGAATCTAAATTTGCTTGATTAAGGTCTTTTAAATTTAAATTATTAGTTTTATTGCTATCTAGGAATTGTTTTGTATTTGCATTGAGTATTTTATTAGCTAAAAAATTTTCAGATCTTTCAATTAAAATCTCCGAAAATCTTTCTTTAATTTTTTTATTTAAATCCAAAAAGCTTTCTGCAAGATTGATTGTTTTTCCAGGAGAAGTGATTATATTCAAGTTATTTTCATTGTGAATTATATTGAAACCTAAAATTTATGATATAAATTATAATAGTTTAGCACTATTGAGTCTCTAAAATAAATTATTTCTAAATAAAATAAACTATATCTTTCCTTATTCTAAAAAATACTATTTACTTGTAATTAAATTAGATTTTGTATTTTCGTTGATGTAGATATTTTTTAACAAAAACATGACTTTCTCATCAATTATTACTTCATCTGTTGAGTTTTTCTTTGATTGTATAGATGATAAAATATATGAATTTATAAAGGAAATGAAGTTTTTCTTTAATTCCTCATTTGTAGAGAATAAATACTTTGTATAGGCTGGAAAACAGATCAAATCAATAATTGATTTAATACAGGATTTTTCCTCATCATTACTGTAAATGAAAGTTTCACTTTTGACATAAGAAGAAAAAACTTAATTAGAAATTTTTAAAAAAAAAATAAATTTAATTTATATATATATTCTTTAAGAACAAAATAAATGAATTATTAATGAATTTACTTTTTAAATAGCTTAAAATCAATCCTTCTAACTCTTCATTGTTGTAAATATCCAATTTCGAGTTATATGTTTCTTGTTTAGCAATATCAAGTAGGCTTATACTTGTATTTAGTTTATTTCCACTATTTTTCGCCTTGCTATTTAAGCTTGCTGTTGCTCCCAATTTAAAATAATTTTTATTCATTTGAACAATAGTTTTATCATTTTTTTCTAAATAACAAATCAACAAATCACTGAATTCACCAATAGCAAATTTTTGTACAAATTCATTAGTGAAAGAAAAAATCTTCAAGTCATATTTTTCAATTAAGATTTTGACAAAATTTAAAATTACTTTTTTCATTTCATAATAATAATCTGAATTATTAATTGAAAAGACTTTTGTTTGTGGTTTGTATATTGTAAGTTTTTTAATAATATCTTTGAATAAAGGAAGAAAATAATTTAAATAAGGACAAAAAATAACAATTATTTTCTTAAGCATTTTTAAACTTGAAAATCTTAAATAAGATATAATAAAATTATAATCAGAAGGCTTGAATCCAGATATTATATAGTCGTTAGTTGGAATATTTGTAAAATCATAAAATAATTTTTTTACCATAAAACAAATTAGGTATCTCATGTTTAGTTCCAAAATTTGATTATAATTAATTATCTTTAATAAATTCTTTAAAAGTTTGAAAAGCATATAAATACAATTATAACTTTTCACACAGTCTTTCGCAATATTTTCGCTAATATTATCAAATAAAAATTCAAAATCAATTTCTTTAGAAGTAGAATTTTTGTCAACATTTTTTTCTTTTTTATTATTTTTTTCATTATTTTCTGATTGGGAATTTCTATTGTTTTTATCGGTCTTTCCTATATTCATATTTTTTTTTTTTTTTTTACTTTCCGTTTTAATTAATTTCAAATAATAATTTAAACTATTTAATTTTTTTTTTAAATTTATAGAAAATTTTTTGTTTTTATCATTGCTAAGATTTACTAGATTCCCAAATAAATATGTAACCAGATTAATAAATTTTTTATCAATTTTTTCGATTTGATTACAATTAATTATTACAATCATTATTTGATTAAGCATATTTTCAAGCTTAATTTCAAATGGTCTAAGCATATTTGTCTGTGTTTGCATTATTACAGCTATAAAAGAAATAAAGCTTTTTATAAAATCTGTTTTTTTGTAATTTTGATTTAAACGATTCAAGATAATATCTAAATTTTCTTCAAAAAGTTTAAAAAAGATTTTAAGAAAATTAGGCGTATTTTTTATGATATTCTTGTGTACTTCGTTATAATTTTGAAAATTTCTTTGAAAAATTCTATAAAAATTGGATATTGTGGTATTTAAGTAAATAAAATTAAATGTAAAAATCTCGTTTTCTAAAAGATCACTGTTTATTTTTAATTGGTTTAAAAACTCTTTTGAAATATCAGTAAGTTTATTATATAATTTAAAAGATATTTTATCAAAACTTTCCTGAGCGATATGATCTAATTTTGAATTTATAGCTTTTAATATATTGGAAAAAAATGACGAATTTTTGTTATTCTTATTTTTATTCCCTTTTAAATTATTGTTAGAGAAAAAATCCAATTTTTCTATTAAACTTTCAATTTCATAATTATCAAAGTTGTGATTGTTTTCTTGAGCAAGGCTTTTAAAAATTATTTTCTCTTGTAAAGCATTTTTGAAAGATATTGCCGAAGTGGATGAGGAAAATGTCATTTTAAAAATGAAATAAAAAATTTAATTTAAAAATTTAATTATTTATATTATTTTAAATAATGAAAGAAAACATTAAAAATTATTTTTGAAAGATAGAAAATTAAATAAAATCCATTTTAAATTCCAAAAAAATTAATCTTAAG